>Ga0208758_100441_pt1 | contig 13844 bp, 11 predicted proteins | sample LakWasM116_HOW13_2_FD_183930 | JGI IMG/M metagenome (GOLD analysis project Ga0208758, IMG submission 183930) | Freshwater sediment methanotrophic microbial communities from Lake Washington under simulated oxygen tension - Sediment Metagenome... | ecosystem: Environmental > Aquatic > Freshwater >...
GATGTCGGCTCATCACATCCTGGGGCTGTAGCCGGTCCCAAGGGTATGGCTGTTCGCCATTTAAAGTGGTACGTGAGCTGGGTTTAAAACGTCGTGAGACAGTTTGGTCCCTATCTGCCGTGGGCGCTGCAAGTTTGAGGGGACCTGCTCCTAGTACGAGAGGACCGGAGTGGACACACCGCTGGTGGACCAGTTATCATGCCAATGGTATCGCTGGGTAGCTAAGTGTGGAAGAGATAAACGCTGAAAGCATCTAAGCGTGAAACTCGCCTCAAGATGAGACTTGCCGGGGGTTTAACCCCCCTAAAGGGTCGTTCGAGACCAGGACGTTGATAGGTCAGGTGTGGAAGCGCAGTAATGCGTTAAGCTAACTGATACTAATTGCCCGTGAGGCTTGATCCTATAACCTTAAGACTTGACCAAAAAGTTAAGATTAACGGTTTGTTTTAAAGCACGATATGTAATCACCCCATTTAAATTCTTTACTTCTTCCAATTTGTTAAAGACGCCTCATGAAAATGAGACGGCAACACAGCATTTCTGCTGATGAAAACTCCTAAGAGTCAAAACATCAGTGATACCAGTTATGCTTGGCGGCCATAGCGGTTTGGAACCACCCCTTCCCATCTCGAACAGGGCCGTGAAACGAACCAGCGCCAATGATAGTATGCTCTTCGCATGCGAAAGTAGGTCACCGCCAAGCTATTTATATTGAGTTACTTAAGCTATATTAGCTTTAAGTAACTCTCAATAAAGCCCTCTTGTGAGGGCTTTATTCGTTTTAGCTACCGTTAATACATGCGATGGAAAGCATTCCAATTGCTTGAATTAATTGGTATAATATGGCAATAATTTGAATGGGCTTTGTGCCCATTTTTTGTTTCTGCTCGTTGCGTAGTAGAAACAAATGACAGCTGGAGTAATGATTGATGCAAGACTTGCAAACTTTGATTGAGAAAACAGTGAATCAACTTGGCTTTGAGTTGGTTGATTTGGAAATGTCAAACAGAGGTAAATTGCTGCGGGTGTTCATTGATAAATTGAACCCAAAAGACAATAAAGACAGCGTGAATATTGACGATTGTGTACTGGTCAGTAATCAGTTGGGCAATGTACTTACCGTTGAGCATGATATTGATTACGATAGGCTGGAAATTTCCTCTGCAGGACTAGACCGTGTGTTGAAGAAGTTAAACGATTTTGTACGATTTACAGGCGAGCGTGTGCAAATTAAGTTGCGCATGGGCGTCAAGGATATGGGGCCTAAAGCCACGGATACGACCTTGCCACGCAAAACATTTTTGGGCATTTTGCGCGGTACGGAAGATGAGTCTGTGCTGTTGGAGTTTGAGGGGCACGTTTACAAATTGGCTTTAAGTAATGTTGATAAAGCCAGATTAAGTCCGGTGTTTGATTAAGTAAGCTTTTGCTTTGAAGCATTTAAGTATAATTTGAGTTGGAGATTGCAATGAGTCGTGAAATTTTATTATTAGTAGACGCCTTAGCTCACGAGAAAAATGTGAGTAAAGAGGTGATTTTTACTGCTTTGGAACTCGCATTAGCCTCTGCAACGAAAAAAAATCACGAAGAGAACGCGGATATTTGTGTGACCATCGATCGTGAAACTGGCGATTACGAGACCTTTAGACGTTGGCAATATGTCGAGTACGACTTATTAGAGAATTCAGCCTATCAATTTGATGAGGAAGATGAGCGCGCAAAAGATCGCAATATTGGCGATTACGTGCAGGTGCCGCTAGAGTCGATTTCATTTGGACGCATTGGTGCACAAGCCGCTAAGCAAGTGATTTTACAAAAAGTGCGTGAAGCAGAACGTGAGCAAATTCTGCAAGACTTCTTAGGCCGTGGCGAGAATCTAGTCACTGGCGTTATCAAACGTATGGAAAAAGGTAATGCCATTATCGAAGTAGGCCGTATTGAATGTTTGTTGCCACGTGAATCGATGATTCCAAAAGAGAATTTACGTGTGGGTGATCGTGTGAGAGCTTATTTGTCACGTGTTGATCGTGGTGGTCGTGGTCCACAACTGGTGTTGTCTCGCGTTGCGCCTGAGTTTTTAAAGCGTCTATTTGAATTGGAAGTGCCAGAGATTGAAGAAGGCTTGCTGGAAATTCGTTCAGCCGCGCGTGACCCTGGATTGCGTTCAAAAATTGCAGTAAAAACCAATGACCAACGTTTAGACCCTGTAGGTACTTGTGTTGGGATGCGTGGATCACGTGTGCAAGCGGTGACTTCTGAGTTGGCGGGTGAACGTGTAGACATCGTCCTGTGGAGTATGGATCCAGCACAGTTTGTCATCAACTCTCTGGCGCCAGCTGAAGTGTCCTCTATTGTGGTGGACGAAGATGTGCACAGTATGGATGTGGTGGTGGATGAAGAGCAATTAGCAGTTGCGATTGGCCGCAATGGTCAAAACGTGCGCTTGGCTTCTGAATTAACCGGCTGGACGTTGAATATTCTGACCGAAGAAGCTGCGGCTAAGAAAAATCAAGACGAATACGCCAGTGTCAGTACCTTGTTTATTGAAAAGCTGGATGTAGATGAAGAGGTGGCCGACATTTTAGTGCAAGAAGGCTTTAGTACACTGGAAGAGATTGCCTATGTTCCATTGGCTGAGATGGCAGAAATTGATGCGTTTGATGAAGACACCATCAATGAATTGCGTTCACGTGCACGTGCAGCCTTATTGACAGAAGCAATTGCCAAAGAAGAAAAAGTGGAAGAAGCCGCAGAAGACTTATTGGCGATGGAAGGCATGGACGACAAAACGGCGCACTTGCTAGCTTCAAAAGGTGTAGCCACGATGGATGACTTAGCCGAACTCGCAGTGGATGAATTGGTTGAATTGACCGGTATGGAAGAAACCCGTGCAAAAGAACTCATCATGACAGCGCGTGCGCCTTGGTTTAAGTAATCAGGTTTAAATAATCGGCATTGCAATCAAGCATTTGATCGAATAGTAAGTGAAAAAGAATAGTTAAGAGACTGGAGCAGTAAATGGCACAATCAACCGTTGCACAATTCGCCGCAGAGTTAGGGCTGCCAACGACTCTATTATTGGAGCAGCTTAAAAGTGCGGGCGTGAATAAAACAACAGTAGAAGATCGCTTGGATGAGGCGGACAAAACTGCATTGTTGGAATATTTGCGCAAAGAACACGGTGCTGCGCAGACGCCAAAAAGTAAAATCACGCTTACACGCAAACAAAATACAGAAATTAAAAAAACAGATAGCTCAGGTCGTGCGCGCACTATTCAGGTGGAAGTGCGTAAAAAACGCGTGTTAGAGCGCCGTGAAGACGAGGATGAATTGCCAGCGATGGAAGCTGAGGTGCAGACTGAAGTGGTCGAAGTGCCAGCAGAAATCACGCCAGTGGTGGAAGTGGTTGCAGAGCCCGAGGTCATTGTACCTGTAGTGCAAGAGGCGCCTGTAGTAGAGCCTGTGGCTGTGGTGGTAGAGCCAGCACCAGTAAAAGTAGAGCCGGTTTCGACCACAATCAAAAAACAAGTGCTTTCGCCGGAGCAAATTGCAATCCGCGAGCAAGAGGCAAAACGTCACGCAACTTTACTCGCGTTGCAAGCCGAAGATACGCGTAAAAAACAAGAGTTGGTCCAGCGCCGCGCCGATGAAGAGGCGAAGCGATTGGCCGAAGCTGAAGCAGCGAAAGCAAAAGCAGCCAAATTAAGCGAAGGTACGCTGCATAAACCAGTTGCAAAAGAAGGCGCTAAACCTGAAGCAAAAGAAGCTAAAAAAGGTAAGGGCGGCAACAACAAAGATTGGAATGATGCAGAGAGCAAGAAGCGTGGCTTGAAAACGCGTGGTGATGTGAGTGCGAATCAGGGTTGGCGTACACCTAAGAGCAAGCATAAATCACATAAAGATGATGATCAGCATGCATTTAATGCACCAACCGAGCCTATTATCCATGAAGTGTTAGTGCCAGAAACCATCTCGGTGGCAGATTTAGCGCACAAAATGGCAGTGAAAGCGGCTGAGGTAATTAAAGCCCTCATGAAGATGGGCATGATGGTCACGATTAATCAAGTGCTAGATCAAGAAACGGCCATTATCGTCGTCGAAGAAATGGGTCACAAAGCACAAGCAGCGGCCGCCAATGACCCGGAAACATTCTTAGAAGAGGATGATTCAACTGAAGCGGTATTGGAAGAGCGTCCGCCAGTGGTCACTGTGATGGGTCACGTCGACCATGGTAAAACATCATTGCTGGATTATATTCGCCGTAGCCGTGTCGCTTCTGGCGAGGCCGGCGGGATTACCCAGCATATTGGCGCGTACCATGTGGAAACGCCACGTGGCATGGTCACTTTCTTGGATACGCCAGGCCATGAAGCCTTTACGGCAATGCGTGCTCGTGGTGCCAAAGCCACGGATATTGTGATTTTGGTGGTGTCTGCTGATGATGGCGTGATGCCGCAAACGATTGAAGCGATTCACCATGCCAAAGCCGGTAATGTGCCGATTGTGGTTGCGATTAATAAGGTGGATAAACCGGAAGCACAGCCAGAGCGCGTGAAGATGGAATTGGTCAATCACGAAGTTGTGCCAGAAGAGTTTGGTGGTGAGGTGATGTTCCGTGAAGTGTCTGCCAAAACAGGTAAGGGTATTGATGAATTGCTAGAAGCTGTGTTGCTACAGGCTGAGGTGTTGGAACTAAAAGCATCCAAAAATACACCGGCCAAAGGTTTGGTGATTGAAGGTCGCTTAGATAAAGGGCGTGGTTCTGTCACTACCGTATTGGTGCAATCAGGTATTTTACGTCGCGGCGATATGTTATTGGCTGGTAGTTCTTATGGCCGTGTACGTGCGATGTTAGACGAGACAGGTAACGAGATTAAAGAAGCAGGCCCATCGATTCCAGTCGAAATCTTGGGTTTGTCTGATGTGCCTAGCGCCGGCGAAGAGGTTATTGTATTGAACGATGAGCGTAAAGCACGCGAGATTGCGCTATTCCGTCAAGGTAAATTCCGCGATGTGAAATTGGCCAAACAGCAGGCGGCCAAGCTTGAAAATATGTTTGAGCAAATGACCGAAGGTGAAGTACAAACGCTGAATATTATTATCAAATCGGATGTACAAGGTTCTTTCGAGGCCTTGTCTACTAGCTTGCAAAAACTCTCTACAAGCGAAGTGCGTGTGAATATCATTCACTCGGGCGTCGGTGCAATTAGCGAGTCCGATGTGAATTTGGCAGCTGCATCTAGTGCTGTATTGATTGGCTTTAACGTCCGTGCCGATGCTGGCGCACGTAAGTTGGTCGAAAATCTTGGTGTGGACGTACGTTATTACAACATTATTTACGAAGCGGTCGATGAAGTGAAAGCTGCTTTAGGCGGTATGTTGGCGCCAGAGCAAAAAGAACAAATGATTGGTACGGTAGAGATTCGTGAGGTATTCCGCATTTCTAAAGTGGGTTCTATTGCTGGTTGTTATGTGCAAGATGGTCTGGTGAAACGTAATTCTAAAGTACGTGTATTGCGCAATAACGTGATTATTCATACTGGCGAACTGGACTCTCTCAAACGCTTTAAAGATGACGTTAAAGAAGTGAAAAATAACTTCGAGTGCGGTTTATCACTGAAAAATTTCAATGACATTGAAGTCGGCGATATCTTGGAAATTTACGAAGTCGTTGAAGTGGCGCGTACACTTTAGGATACGAATCAACAATGGCAAAAGAATTTTCAAGAGCAACCCGCGTTGCAGAACAAATGCAGCGCGAGTTGGCCGATTTGCTTCAATTTGAAGTAAAAGATCCGCGCGTTGGCATGGTGACAATCACGCAAGTGGAGGTCACTGGTGATATGGCCCATGCCAAGATTTTTTACAGTGCCGCAAAAGCGAGTGATAGTACTCAAAAAGGCCTTGAAAAATCAGCAGGTTTTCTACGTACGCAGTTAGCTAAACGCATGCTGTTGCGCACAGTGCCACAATTACATTTTGTGTACGATGCCTCTATCGACAACGGCATGAAAATGGCACAGCTGATTAATGAAGCGATTGCTTCGGACAATAAATCCCACTCTTAGCGCGTGCAAGTATCACCCTCCACACCTAAAAAAGCGCAAGTCAAACGCATCAAGCGCCTTGTGGATGGTGTGCTCTTATTGGATAAGCCCCTCGGCTTTTCTTCCAACCAAGCCTTACAAAAAGTGAAATGGCTGTTTCAAGCAGCAAAAGCCGGTCATACCGGCACGTTAGACCCGTTGGCAACGGGCGTTTTGCCTATTTGCTTAGGTGAGGCGACTAAGTTTGCACAATACCTGACAGATGCCGATAAAACCTATGTTGCAAATGTGCAGTTTGGTGCAACCACGACCACTGGTGATGCAGAAGGTGAAGTGCTATCCACACAGCCCGTCACCTTTAATCGTGCACAACTAGAGAATGCATTAAAGCAGTTTGAGGGCGAGGTTAGTCAAGTACCTCCCATGTATTCCGCGTTAAAGCACGAAGGCAAAGCACTCTATGCCTATGCGCGCGAAGGCCTTGAAATCGAACGTCAGGCGCGCACCGTCTATATTCGTCAGATAACATTAAATAGCTATACAGAAGGCGGTAGCATTGCAGAGCTCAGCGTTACTTGTAGCAAGGGTACTTATATTCGTACCTTGGCAGAGGATATTGGAAACGTACTGGGCTGTGGTGCACATTTAATCGGCTTACGTCGTACGGCAACAGCAAGTTATGATATCCACCAAACGATTAGTCTAGAGACGCTGGAAAGTATGACGCAAGTGCAACGCGATCAGCGGCTAATGCCAGTGGATTCTGCCATTGAAAGCATTCCTAAAGTTGTGCTGAATGCAGAGGCTGCATACTACCTATTGCAAGGTCAACCGATTTGGCAATCTGGCAAAATTCCAGATGGTGATTTACGTTTGTATGATGCGCAACATCATTTTTTGGGTTTGGGTTTTTTGCAGAGTGACGGCAAGATTGCACCCAAGCGGCTGTTACAAACCAAGCAAGTACTTGCCAGTCAATAACACCAATAAAAACAGACATTTAATTCAATAATTGCTTGTGAAGCTAGGCAAATACATATAAAATGCGCGGTTCATCGTAAATGAATGCTTTCGCGGGGCGATGATTGAAAAAACCTGCTTCTGCATTGACGCTAACTAAAGGAAAAAAGATGGCAATTACAGCACAAGATACAGCAAAAATCGTTAAAGAATATCAACGCGCACCAAACGATACAGCAAGCCCAGAAGTACAAGTGGCTTTGTTAACAAGCCGCATTACATATTTAACAGAACATTTTAAATCTAACAAAAAAGACAATCACTCACGTCGTGGTTTGTTGGCATTGGTAAGCCAACGTCGTCGCCTGTTAGACTACTTAAAAAGCAGAGATGTAAGCCGCTATCAAACATTGATTGAGCGCTTAAGCCTCCGTAAGTAATTGTTATAGAAGTGCCTATTATTTTAAATTTTGGTTCACTTTTATAATTGATAAAAGCCGATTGCATTGTGATATGCATCGGCTTTTTTTATGGCAAACGTTCCTATCGTGTATGCCATGGGTAAAAATATCACAAAGAGTAATAACATAAAACGTAATAAAAAGTAGTGCTTGCTATTGGGTAGTGAATAGTAAGTTATTGAGATGAAAAGGAAAAATAATGTTTAATATTGTGAAAAAAAGTATTCAATACGGTGCGCATACGCTCACCCTTGAAACAGGTGAAATCTCACGTCAAGCCGATGCGGCTGTGTTGGTGAGCTATGGTGATACCGTAGTATTGGTAGCAGTAACAAGTAAGCGTGAAGTAAAAGAAGGTCAAGATTTTTTCCCATTGACTGTAGATTACATGGAAAAAACCTATGCCGCAGGCAAAATCCCAGGTGGCTTTTTCAAACGTGAAGGCCGTCCTTCAGAAAAAGAAACACTGACGAGCCGTTTAATCGATCGTCCATTGCGTCCGTTGTTTCCAGAAGCGTTCTATAACGAAGTGCAAGTCGTGGCAACAGTGTTGTCATCTGATCCAGAAATTGATGCAGATATTCCAGCCATTATCGGCGCCTCTGCTGCCATGTCTATTTCTGGCATTCCATTCTTTGGTCCTTTAGGTGCTGCACGCGTTGGTTATATTAATGATGCCTACGTGCTTAACCCAACCGCTGCGCAGTTGAAAGAAACTAAATTAGATTTAGTGGTCGCTGCAACTGAAACGGCTGTAATGATGGTGGAATCTGAAGCGCAAGAGTTATCAGAAGAAGTGATGTTGGGAGCAGTGGTCTATGGTCACGAGCAAATGCAAGCTGTAATCAAAGTGATTAACGAGCTGACTGCAGAAGCAGGTAAAGATGCTTGGGACTGGGTTGCACCAGAGCCAGATACTGCCTTGATTGAAAAAGTTGCACAATTGGCTGCTGCTGATGTGAACGCTGCGTTCCAAATCAAAGCAAAAGGTGAGCGCTCTGCTAAATTAGACGAAATTAAAAACCGTGTAATGGCTGAGTTAATTACTGAAAATACATCTACAACTGAAGCCAATAAAATTAAAGGCGAGTTCTTTAATCTAGAAGCCAAAACAGTACGTAGCCAAATTTTAAATGGCGAGCCACGAATTGATGGCCGTGATACACGTACTGTGCGTCCAATCAGTATTCGTACTGGCGTATTGCCACGTACACACGGTTCAGCATTGTTTACCCGTGGTGAAACACAAGCATTGGTGGTGGCGACATTAGGTACAGGCCGCGATGAGCAAGTAATTGACGCGTTGCAAGGTGAGTACACAGACCGCTTTATGTTGCACTACAACATGCCTCCGTATGCTACTGGTGAGACAGGTCGCGTTGGTACACCAAAACGTCGTGAAATCGGCCATGGCCGCTTAGCTAAACGTGCATTGATTGCTGCGTTGCCAGCCAAAGAAGACTTTGATTACACCATGCGTGTCGTGTCTGAGATTACAGAATCTAACGGTTCTAGCTCTATGGCGTCAGTATGTGGCGGCTGTTTGGCATTAATGGACGCTGGTGTGCCGATGAAAGCGCACGTGGCAGGTATTGCGATGGGCTTAATTAAAGAAGGCAATCGCGTTGCTGTGTTAACTGATATTTTGGGTGATGAAGATCACTTAGGCGATATGGACTTTAAAGTGGCGGGTACCGAAAATGGTGTCACGGCATTGCAAATGGACATCAAAATCACCGGCATTACTGCACAAATTATGCAAGTGGCTTTAGCGCAAGCGAAAGAAGGTCGTGCGCATATTCTCGGTTTAATGAAGCAAGCTGTGTCTGGTGCAAACACTGAGATGTCTGCATTTGCGCCACGTATTATTACCATGAAGATCAATCCGGACAAAATCCGTGACGTGATTGGTAAAGGCGGTTCAGTCATTCAAGCGCTGACTAAAGAAACCGGCACCAGCATTGATATTGAAGAAGATGGCACAATCAAGATTGCTTGTACAAGTGCTGAGCAAGGCGAAGAAGCACAACGCCGTATTGCACAAATCACTGCTGAGGTAGAAGTGGGTCAAATCTATGAAGGTCCTGTGGTCAAAATCTTAGATTTTGGTGCAGTGGTGTCGCTATTGCCAGGTAAAGATGGCTTGGTGCATATTTCACAAATCGCGCATGAACGTGTAAAAGCGGTAGGTGATTTTGTGAAAGAGGGCGATGTCGTTAAAGTGAAAGTGGTGGAAATCGATGACAAAGGTAAAGTGCGTTTAAGCATGAAAGCCTTGATTGATGCGCCAGCAAAAGAAGAAGCACCTGCTCAAGAGTAATCTTGAATATAAAAAAGCCCGCGCAAGCGGGCTTTTTTATTAGGGTTACTTTGACTTCTGACTTATATCGTTACACGACTTAGCCCTTGTAGACAACAAGTTGTAAATAGTGTGCTTTTAGTGCCAACATAACCTGAAGCTTAGTCTTTGCCGAAAAAAGTAGCGATTTGCTTAGGTCATTTTTAGCTACAACATAACATGCTGCGCATGTTGGTCTTCACTGAAAGCAAGTTGCCAATTACTTGGCTACTTGCTTTTCACGCATTTCGTCTAGGGTTTTGCAATCAATGCACAATGTTGCAGTTGGGCGTGCTTCTAAGCGTTTTAAGCCAATTTCTACGCCGCAACCTTCGCAGTAACCATATTCATCCGCATCAATATTGCGCAGGGTCTCATCAATTTTTTTGATTAGTTTGCGCTCACGATCACGGTTACGTAACTCTAATGCCATGTCCGATTCTTGGCTTGCGCGATCATTCGGATCTGCAAACATGGTGACTTCATCTTGCATCGTATGCACAGTTTTGTCGATATCATGGCTGAGTTCAGATTTCCAACCGTTTAAGATTTTACGGAAGTGATCTTGTTGCTTTTTGTTCATGTACTCCTCACCAGGAGCTACTTGATAAGGGGTAAAGGTTTTGTTGAGTGTTTCTGCCATGTTGTTTCCAGCGACTATATTGTCGTTAAATCACAGTTAATAAGAAAAGAGAATTGCCAACCAAATCTATAACAAAAACAAAAAATTTAATCGCGCGAGTTTACACCGAATGACACATATATGCAAAAATCATTTGCATGGTCATTTACGCACGAATATTCTGCTCGCTTTGCTCTCGTAATTCTAATCCTAACAGCGTGTTTTCCATCAGGGTTGCAACCGTCATTGGGCCCACACCGCCTGGTACTGGCGTAATATAGCCGGCACGTGTTTTGGCGGCATTAAAGTCCACATCACCACAAATCGTGCCATCCGCAAGCCGGTTAATGCCAATATCAATCACAATCGCTCCCGGCTTAATCCAGTCCCCTTGAATTAAGCCCGCTTTACCCGCGGCAGCAACCACAATATCTGCTTGCATCACATGCTTGGCAAGGTCTTTAGTATGGCGATGACAGCTGGTGATGGTGCAGCCTGCAAGGAGTAGCTCTAATGCCATTGGGCGGCCAACGTGATTGGATACACCCACAATCACAGCGTCTAATCCCATCAGCTCAATATTGCTCGCTTGCAGCATTTTAATCACGCCAAACGGCGTGCATGAGCGTAACGTAGGCTGGCGCACAGCCAAACGACCAATGTTGTAAGGGTGGAAGCCATCCACATCTTTAAATGTGCTGATGCGCTCAATCAATAAATCTTCATTAATATGCTCCGGTAAAGGCGATTGCACCAAAATGCCGTCTACATTAGGGTCCGTGTTAAGAGCATCCACCAGTGCCAAAAGCTCGGCTTGACTAGTGGTGCTAGGTAACTGATGGGCAATCGATTGTATGCCCACCTTTTCGCAAGCAAGGCGCTTATTACGCACGTAAATGGCGGATGCGGGGTCTCCGCCGACTAGAATCACTGCTAGGCATGGTGCGCGCTTACCGGCATCTATGCGTTGCTGCACTCTGATTTTGAGGTTGTCGAGTAATGCTTCGGCAATTGCCTTGCCGTTAATAATCTGCGCTGTCATGCTTATTTTTTGAATAATTATTAAAAATAAAACGCAATTTTAACATATTAGAATTGACCGACAGGCAGTATTGCGCTATATTTCTGCCTCTTCGGCGTGTAGCGTAGTCTGGTAGCGCGCCTGCTTTGGGAGCAGGATGTCGGGAGTTCGAATCTCTCCACGCCGACCAAATATCTTTGGTTTACCCGTTAGTGTCAACATGTAACTAAATCTGCCCGTAGCTCAACCGGATAGAGCACCAGCCTTCTAAGCTGGGGGTTACAGGTTCGATTCCTGTCGGGCAGGCCAATTTGTGCTCAATGGTGGCTGTAGCTCAGCTGGTAGAGCCCTGGATTGTGATTCCAGTTGTCGTGGGTTCGAGCCCCATCAGCCACCCCATCTATCTCTCTTAAGATTCAATTAGTTAGTAATTCTTATAGTCAATCTATATAGTGAACTAAGCTATTTGTCCTTCTCTTGTCCTTTTGGAAGGCCTGTGAATACACTTCACTTGCATTCAGTCTCAACACATATAATTTAAGTTGTAAGAAAGAAGTTAGTTTTTTTCTGGATTATCATTTCTAAGCCCAGTGTATCTAGTACATCAAGTACTTTTTGAAGCTGCACTGTTGGTTTGCCATTTTCAAGCTCAACGATGAAGCGATTTCCTGTATTGGCTAACCCAGAAATATCTATTTGAGTCATTTTTTGTGAGCGCCTATAAACTCTCACTGCTTGACCTAGGTCTTTAGTCGTATCGATTTTGACTGGCTGATTCATGATGTCTTTATTCATTGCCACAATAGCACCTTCAATTATTACCTAACGGTAATATATCACGCGATTTATTAGTTTTGGCTATAAATAATTACTGTTAGGTAATTTTTAACTAGTAGTCTAGCTCGGACTAGTTTTTTTAATCTGCACTAAAATGTTACTATAGACCGTGCTGTATACTTACGCAGTTTCGTTGGTACCAATAATAATAATATTGCTAAAACTCCCTTGAGTAAGATTGTTCAATTGTTATTATTTAAGTTGGAATACCGTGAAAGAAAAAAGATCAAGAGCGCGTTTATCTGATGATAAACGTATCAAAGAAGTTACCCTAATTGCTGAGCTTATTATTGTTAAGCGTGGTTTTAAGGAGCTAACTCTGCAAGAGGTGATTGCACAGAGCAGCATATCTAGAGGTACATTTTTTAAGTTGATTCCCAATAAAGAGACACTGATTACGCATTTGGGTATTAAGGGTATTAACTATTGGTTGGAGCTTATCAATAAGGCCAGTGATTTTGAGGGCTTGGCTAGAGAGAAGATGCTGGTGTTGCATGCATCGCAAGTGATTGCTAATAAGCTCAATCGTATTATTTACCAGAGCATATTTATGGCGAATGCTGCGCTTAATAGATTAGCCGTTACGCCAGAGTTAAACTTGATATTGGATGACCGCATTAATGAGCTGATTCAGTTTTACAATAGCTGTATACAGCTTGGTCTGAAAGAGGGCAGCTTTTCTGCAAAAAGTTACGCCATGAACACGGAGGAGTTGGCTTATTTTATGTGGGCTAATCGATATGGCGCCACAGTGAGCAGTATTAATTATATGCCTTACAACAATATCAGCGATTTGACGGAGAAGTATAAAAAGTTTGTGGATGTTCATTTGGATTGTATGGGATGGAGGCCGTTGTCTAGTGAGCTAAACTACAGCCGTGTGCTGCTGGATATTTATACTAAGTACTATAAAAAAGAAATTGCACAGATTAAGAAAAGTGATTGGCGCGATGATCAGCCGTCGATTACTGAGCAAGAATTTTAGGGTAAATCTTATAGTATTATCACTATTAGTTACCTCGTTTCTCCCACACTTTTTTCTGTAATTGATACGCGGTGCAAGCTGCGCTGTTGCGTTGTGTCCATTAGAATTAGCGCCATTTCTCCACGTTGTTTCTCACATCAAAAGTGATGCATTCCCGTTATGATTGATCTTAAATAGGGTTTAAGGCTTTGTTGGTTTAAGTCTTGAATAATCATTATGTGATATCGGTTCGGTGTGTGCCAATACTTTGCCAAATGCCTTAGTCAATCCGTTTTTGGAGTCTCTCATTGCGCTTACTAAAGAGCGCGATGCGTTTACGCTTGAACAGATGCTGAAGCAAGCCATTGTGAATTTGATTGATATGTTTGTGCAGCAAAAAACGCAGTCTATTCATGTTTATCGATTAAAAGATATTTCCAAGCTATTTCTCTCTGCAATTTCGTTAGAGCACATTGCTGGTGGTGATGATATTCCAGAGGTGTTGTGTCAAAAGCTGCTGGATTGCTACAACGGCGGTGAGCGAGACGTACTCACTTTGGATGATGGCCGCATCTTTCATTTTTTTCCGTTAAA
>Ga0208758_100447_pt1 | contig 13669 bp, 13 predicted proteins | sample LakWasM116_HOW13_2_FD_183930 | JGI IMG/M metagenome (GOLD analysis project Ga0208758, IMG submission 183930) | Freshwater sediment methanotrophic microbial communities from Lake Washington under simulated oxygen tension - Sediment Metagenome... | ecosystem: Environmental > Aquatic > Freshwater >...
TACTTCGGATTTGCAATGACAGTCAATTGTGAGATGCATCACTTTCGTCATTGCGAGGGCTTTAGCCCGTGGCAATCCATAAAGATGGTTGCATTAACACATGGAATACTACGTACTTCGGATTTGTAGTGACGGTAAATCGTAACGATATTAACATGATAGCAGGGAGCCAATTATGAGCATTACCCCCGAAACTCGCCCACCAGTACCACCTTTTACACGTGAATCAGCTACGCAAAAAGTGCGGCTGGCTGAAGATGGCTGGAATAGCCGTGACCCGCAGCGGGTCTCGCTTGTTTATACGCCTGATAGCCAGTGGCGTAATCGCGCCGAGTTTCCGGTCGGCAGGGCGCAGATTGTTGAGTTTTTAACCCGCAAGTGGGCAAAAGAGCTTGATTACCGGCTGATTAAAGAGCTGTGGGCGTTTGACCTGAATCGTATCGCGGTCAGGTTCGCTTATGAATGGCATGATGATTCCGGGCAGTGGTACCGCTCTTACGGCAATGAAAACTGGCAGTTCGATGCCAATGGCCTCATGGAACTGCGTTATGCCAGCATCAACGATTTGCCGATCAGGGAATCAGAGCGCAAATTCTTCTGGCCACTGGGGCGTCGGCCGGATGATCACGCCAGCCTGAGTGAGCTGGGCTTGTAGCGAAACGCTTACGGCCGGTAACCAAGCGCCTACTGAGATTTAAGCAGCACGATCACCGCGCCGCTGCCGCCATCGGTTTTTCGTGCCTGTGCGTAGGCAATCACCTCGTCGCGCTGTATGAGCCAGCCGCGCAGTTTGTGTTTAAGCACAGGCTCCTTGTTGCGTGAGCCCAGGCCTTTGCCATGCACGATGCGCACGCAGCGCAAGCCGCGTTTTTTGCAGTCGTTAAGAAAACTGGCGACATAAATACGTGCTTCGTCAGAGATCAGCCCATGCAGGTCTATGGCGCCCTGCACCACCCAGTGCCCACGTCGCAGCTTGCTTAAAATATCCGGCGAATGTCCGTCACGCAGGTACAGCAGTTCCTCACCGGTCTCCAGCTCATGTGCCGGGATGTAGTGATCGGATAATGAATCCGCCAGCGCCTGCTGTTCATCCAGGATAAACTGTTTGGGGATAGGCTTAGGTTTGCTGGGCGACAGCAGCAACCGTGCATGCTTGACGTCGTTGGGTAACGGGCGGGCGTCTTTTACGGCCAGCTGGAATAGATCGGCTGTTTCCGCATCGGATTCCGCAGCTGCTACCGGCGCTTCAACAGGCTCTACTTTGATTTTTGATTTGACTTGCTTGATTTGGTCGCGCAGCGTTTTCATCACTTAAGTCTTTATGTCTAATTGCCTTCCCGGGTAATGAATACCCGGAAAGGCAGCATGCATTTATTTCAGGTGATCCAGGTAACGTTCGGCATCAAGTGCAGCCATGCAGCCGGTACCGGCGCTGGTCACTGCCTGGCGGTAGATGTGATCCTGTACGTCACCTGCCGCAAAAACGCCCGGTACGCTGGTTGCTGTTGCATTGCCGGCACGGCCCATCTGCGTCACGATATAGCCACCTTCCATTTCCAATTGGCCTTCGAAAATATCGGTGTTCGGTTTATGGCCAATCGCTATGAATACGCCTTGCAGCGCGATGTCTTTGCTGCTGCCGTCATTCACGTTTTTAATGCGCATGCCGGTTACCCCGGTGTTGTCGCCCAGCACTTCGTCCAGGGTTGAGAAGGTTTCCAGTACGATTTTGCCCTCTGCTACGCGCGCCATGAGTTTGTCTACCAGGATCGCCTCGGCTTTGAACCTGTCGCGGCGGTGTACCAGTGTCACCTTGCTGGCGATATTGGCTAGATACAGCGCTTCTTCAACCGCGGTATTGCCGCCGCCGATCACTGCGACTTCCTGGTTGCGATAGAAGAAACCATCGCAGGTGGCGCAGGCGGAAACACCTTTGCCTGAGAATTTTTCTTCAGAAGGTAAGCCCAGGTATTTTGCTGATGCGCCGGTTGCGATAATCAGTGCATCACAGGTGTATTCGCCGCTGTCACCGACCAGGCGAATTGGTTTTTCATTCAAATGCGTGGTGTGGATATGATCGAAGATCATTTCGGTATTGAAGCGTTCAGCGTGCTTCTGGAAACGTTCCATCAGCTCCGGGCCCTGAACACCGTCAGCATCCGCCGGCCAGTTGTCGACTTCAGTCGTTGTCATGAGCTGGCCGCCCTGGGCGATACCGGTAATCAGTACGGGTTTAAGGTTGGCGCGTGCTGCATATACTGCCGCAGAATAGCCTGCAGGGCCAGAACCTAAAATAAGTAATTTGGCGTGACGTGTTGCCATAGTGTATTGCTTTCTAAATTGATATTGATACTAAAATCGGGGTGAATGCATGAATCGGAGTTAATACTACTTCTCAAGTAAACTACGCAGCATCCATGCTGTTTTCTCATGCACCTGCAGGCGCTGTGTGAGCAGGTCTGCAGTAGCTTCATCAGATGCGCTTTCAGCGCTCGGAAATACGCTGCGTGCTGTACGGCAGACCGCTTCGTGACCTGCCACCAGCTCCGCGATCATGTCCTGTGCCTTAGGTACGGACTCGGTCTCTTTGATGGAAGTCAGCTTGGCAAAATCACGATAGGTACCCGGAGCATAGACATCCAATGCGCGAATGCGTTCTGCAACGAGATCGACCGCAAGCGCAAGCTCGTTGTACTGTGTTTCAAACATCAGGTGCAAGGTGTTAAACATGGGGCCTGTAACATTCCAATGAAAATAATGCGTTTTAAGATAAAGTGTATAAGTATCTGCCAGCAGGTGTGACAGACCCTGTGCGATGTTTTTTCTATCCTGTTCTTTTATACCGATATCCATTGCGAAACTCCATGATATTTACAGTTGAAATCAGTTTGATATTCTAATCGCTACGCACTGACTTTGATACTGCTATAATTAAATCCAACAGTAAATAAGCTAAGGTTTTGCTATCTTGTTTTTCAAAAAATCTAAACCGGCCAATGCCAGGCGTGAGGCTGAGGTCACTAAATCAAACGCACTGGCCAGAACGCTTATAAAAGAGGCCTGGTGGCTGGGTTTGGTGCTGGTTGGCCTTTATATTACGGTCATTCTTTTTACTTATCACCCTGATGATTCTTCATGGTCACACATGGCCCAGGACAACGCGGTCATCAATAACAGCGGCGGCAGTGTCGGTGCCTGGCTGTCTGACCTGCTGCTGTATATATTCGGTTTTTCAGCATGGTGGTGGGCGGTGCTGGCATTCTATGCCATGTGGTTTGTATACCTGGAGCTGGAGGCGGTAGACCAGGGCGAGAAGCCATTCCTGCTGTTTAATTTTATCGGCTTTGCCTTGCTGCTGCTGGCTTCAAGCGCGCTTGAAGCCGGTCACCTGCTGACGCTGCCGGCGAGCCTGCCGCTTGCGCCCGGCGGCATGCTGGGTTCTGCGGTGGATGGCGGCCTGCGCAGCCTGTTTGGTTATATCGGTTCCAGCATGTTGCTGCTGCTGATGTTTGTGGTTGGCTTCAGCCTGTTTACGGGGTGGTCATGGATCATGATCATCGAAAAGTTCGGTGCCGGCCTGATTGCCGGTTATGAGTTTACCAAGCTGAAATGGCAGGATTGGCAAGACCGGAAAGCCGGTGAAGTGGTTAAGCAGGAGCGTACCGAGTTTGTGCTGAACGAACGTGCGCGTACTGTAGACCGCGAGCCGGTGCAGATCGAGACGCCTGTGCTGGAAATCCCGAAAAGCGTTCGCGTACAGAAGGAAAAGCAGGTGCCGTTATTCGAAGCGCACCCGGATTCTCCTTTGCCGCCTATACACCTGCTGGATGAAGCTATCAGCAATGTTGAGCTGCCGTCAGCCGAAACGCTGGATTTCACGTCACGCCTGATCGAACGCAAGCTCATGGATTTCGGTATCGAGGTGAAAGTACTCACTGCGCAGCCGGGCCCTGTGATTACCCGCTACGAGCTGGAGCCTGCCCCCGGCGTTAAAGGCAGCCAGGTCACCAATCTGGTGAAAGACCTGGCGCGGGCTTTGTCAGTGGTCAGTGTGCGCGTGGTGGAAACCATCCCCGGCAAAACCTGCATGGGGCTGGAAATCCCGAATCCTAAACGCCAGATCGTGCATCTGTCCGAAATCATGGGCAGCCAGGCCTATGCAGATGTGCATTCTCCACTTGCGATATCGCTGGGCAAGGATATTTCGGGCAAGCCGGCAGTAGCTGACCTTGCCAAGATGCCGCACGTGCTGGTTGCCGGTACAACAGGTTCCGGTAAATCGGTAGCGGTGAACGCGCTGATTCTGAGCATGCTTTACAAATCAGATGCCAGCCAGGTGCGCATGATCCTGATTGACCCGAAAATGCTGGAGCTTTCGGTCTATGAAGGTATTCCGCATCTGCTGGCACCGGTCGTTACCGATATGCGTCAGGCCGGTAACGCCCTGAACTGGTGTGTGGCTGAAATGGAGCGCCGTTATAAACTGATGTCCATGCTGGGCGTACGTAACCTTGCCGGCTATAACCAGAAAGTCAAAGAAGCGAAAAAAGAAGGCAACCCGATTCCGCATCCATTCAGCCTGACGCCGGATGATCCGGAGCCATTGGATGAAATGCCGTTTATTGTGGTGGTGATTGATGAGTTTGCCGACTTGATGATGGTTGTCGGCAAAAAGGTGGAAGAACTGATTGCGCGATTGGCGCAAAAAGCGCGTGCCTCGGGCATTCACCTGGTGCTGGCAACGCAGCGGCCATCAGTGGATGTGATTACCGGCCTGATCAAGGCCAATATTCCTACGCGTATCGCGTTTCAGGTATCCAGCAAAATCGACTCACGTACCATATTGGACCAGATGGGTGCCGAGGCGCTGTTAGGGCAGGGCGATATGCTGTACCTGCCGCCGGGGACAGGCTATCCGGTGCGTATCCATGGCGCTTTTGTATCAGACCAGGAAGTGCATAAGGTCGTGAACTATCTTAAAGCACAGGGTGAACCAAATTACATCGAAGGTATTCTGACCAATGAGGCAGAAGAAGGTGGTGCTGATTTTGCCGGCGGCAGCGCAAGTGAGGGCGGTGCTGAAGTCGATCCGCTTTATGATGAAGCTGTCGGTATCGTGCTGAAAACACGCCGCGCCAGTATTTCATCTGTGCAGCGTCAGTTGCGCATCGGCTATAACCGCGCTGCGCGGCTGATAGAGGACATGGAGCGCGCAGGGCTGGTGTCAGCTATGCAAAGCAACGGTAATCGAGAGGTGCTTGCGCCGCACCATGAAGCGTGATGCACCTGCCAAGACTGAATAAATTTTAGGAATTAAATGATACGGATTAAAAAAATAGTACCTTTGCTATTACTGCCGCTGCTGCTGGCGGCGCAAACGGCATCAGCCGATGGCATGGCGAGCGTCAAGGCTTTTTATGAACAGACCAAGTCCGTGCGTGCCAATTTTCATCAGGTGGTGACAGATAAGCAGGGGCGCAAGGTGCAGGAAGTCGAAGGCGAGATGCAGCTGCTGCGGCCTAATAAGTTCAGGTGGGATTACCACCAGCCTTATGAGCAGCAGATCATCAGCGACGGTAAGCAGGTCTGGCTGTATGACACTGAGCTGGCACAGGTGACGGTACGTTCCCTGGATAAATCCATCGGCTCCAGCCCGGCAGCGCTATTAGCGGGCGGGGCGGCAATCGACAAGACCTTCAAGCTCGCAAACGCATCCAGTAACGCACCCGGTAAAGATAAGCTGGAATGGGTAAGCGCAACCCCCAATGATAAAGAGTCCGGCTTCGACAAAATCCTGATGGGTTTCAACGGTAGTAAAATCCAGGAAATGTCATTAATCGATAGTTTTGGACACACGACGAAAATTGTATTCAGCGGGGTTGAGGTGAATGCTGCGCTTGAAGAGAAAAACTTTCTGTTCAAAACACCTAAAGGGGTCGATGTCGTAGGTGAGTAACAGATGTTCCCTATGCTATTGATGGAAGTTGAGGCAGTCGCACGGGAGTTCTTTAGCAAGCAAACTCACTCATTTCGTCATTCCCGCTCCCGCAGCAATGACGATCACTTACGTTTTTAATGCAAAACTTTTAATGCAAAACCTTAATGAGATGTATCGCATATTTTGAATAGCCTGTTTGCACCTAACATGCCGGAAGCGCCACTTGCTGAACGGTTACGTCCGAAAACGCTGGATGAGGTAGTCGGGCAATCGCACCTGCTTGGTAGCGGTAAACCATTGCGCCTGGCGTTTCAATCCGGCAAGCTGCCCTCGATGATCCTGTGGGGGCCGCCGGGTGTCGGTAAAACCACGCTGGCACGGCTGATTGCCAATACTGCGGATGCCGAGTTTATCCCGATTTCAGCGGTGCTATCCGGCATTAAAGACATCCGTGAAGCTGTGGAGCGGGCAGAGCTGACTTTGCAGCAGCACGGCCGCAAAACGATCCTGTTCGTAGATGAAGTCCATCGCTTCAACAAAGGTCAGCAGGATGCTTTTCTGCCGTTTGTTGAAAGCGGCCTGATTACCTTTATCGGGGCTACTACCGAGAACCCATCATTTGAAGTGAATAGTGCGCTATTGAGCCGGGCGCAGGTGTTTGTGCTTAGCGCACTGTCTGAGGCTGAACTGTCTTTGTTGCTGGATCGCGCCCGTCAACTGGTTGCCAGCCAGATTACACTGACCGATGCCGTGCGTGAACAAGTGCTGGCGTATGCGGATGGTGATGCCAGGCGCCTGCTAAATTTTACCGAAGGCCTGTTCAATGCCGCACAGGGTGCAGGCATTACCGAAGTGGACGAGACTTTCCTGCAGACGACGATGGCGAGCAAGCTGCGTCGTTTTGATAAAGGCGGCGAAGCGTTTTATGACCAGATTTCTGCCTTGCATAAATCGGTGCGCGGTTCTAACCCCGATGCTGCGCTGTATTGGTTCTTGCGTATGATCGACGGCGGTGCTGATCCGCTATACTTGGGGCGCCGCATCGTGCGCATGGCGGTTGAAGATATTGGCATAGCCGACCCGCGCGCGCAGACCATGGCGCTTGAGGCCTGCCAGATATATGAACGGCTGGGCTCACCTGAAGGTGAGCTGGCACTGTCGAATGCCGTCATTTACCTGGCGGTGGCTGCCAAGAGCAATGCGGCGTATATGGCCTATAACCAGGCCAAAGCCTTTGTAGCGCAGGACAAATCACGGCCGGTGCCTTTGCATTTGCGTAACGCCCCGACCAAGCTCATGAAGGCGCTGGATTACGGCAAAGAATACCGTTACGCCCATAACGAACCGGAAGCCTATGCTGCCGGTGAGAGCTACTTCCCGGATGAATTGCCGCCACCGCAGTTTTATGTGCCCACACCGCGCGGCTTAGAAGGTAAAATAGCGGAAAAACTGGCGCATCTGCGCGAGTTGGATAAAAAGGCAAAAAAATAAACTAGCGGTGTGTTGAAAAATAAAAACTGTTTTAGCCGCAGATGTACGCAGATAAATACGGATAAACCCCAAAATCGTCACTGCGAGGAACGTAGTGACGCGGCAGTCCAGCAAAACAAAAAAGCTGCGCAGCTGCATTACAAATTTAACAGATTTAAAACCTCTGGATTGCCGCGCCTTTGGCTCGCAATGATGAGGTTAGATTTTATCTGTGTGCATCTGCGGCTAAACAAAAAGACCTTCAGGAAAATTAAATGTTAGACATTCAAGCATTAAGAAACGATTTAGACGGCGTTGTTGCCCAGTTGAAAAGAAGGGGCTTCGACTTTGACTCAGCCAGATTCACGGCGCTGGAGCAGGAGCGTAAAACCGTGCAGACACGCACGCAGGATTTGCAGGCCAAGCGTAACAATACCTCCAAGCAGATCGGCATGGCCAAAGCCAAGGGTGAAGATGTTTCTGCGATTATGGCTGAAGTGGCCGGCCTCGGTGACCAGCTGAAGGCGGACGAAGCCCGCTTGGGCGAGCTGCAGACGGAGTTGCAGAACCTGCTGCTGAACGTGCCTAACCTGCCGCATGCAAGCGTGCCGCAAGGTAAATCCGAACAGGATAATGTAGAAGTGCGCCGCGTCGGTACGCCGCGCGTATTTGATTTCGAGATCAAAGACCATGCCGATGTCGGCGCGCCGCTGGGTCTCGATTTCGATACCGGTGCCAAGCTGTCGGGCGCAAGGTTCACGCTGATGCGCGGGCAGATCGCAAAACTGCACCGTGCGCTGGCGCAGTTCATGCTGGATACGCAGACTGACCAACATGGCTACACTGAATGCTATACGCCTTACATGGTCAATGCAGAATCTCTGGTCGGTACCGGCCAGTTGCCTAAGTTTGAAGAAGACCTTTTCTCGCTTAAGCACAATGACAGTAAGCTGTACCTGATTCCAACCTCGGAAGTGACGCTGACCAACACCGTGCGCGACGAGATCGTGCCGCTGGAAGCGTTGCCGATCAAGCTGACGGCGCATACGCCATGTTTCCGCTCTGAAGCCGGTTCTTACGGCCGCGATACCAAAGGCATGATACGCCAGCACCAGTTCGATAAAGTAGAAATGGTGCAGATCGTGCATCCGGAAAAAAGTTATGAAGCGCTGGAGCAGATGGTCGGCCATGCAGAAAATATTCTCAGGGCGCTGGAACTGCCTTACCGCGTGGTGTCACTCTGTACAGGTGACATGGGTTTTGGCGCAGCCAAGACTTATGACCTGGAAGTATGGCTGCCGGCACAGGATACCTACCGTGAAATTTCATCGGTTTCCAACTGTGAGGCGTTTCAGGCGCGTCGTTTGCAGGCAAGATTCCGCAACGAGAATGGCAAGCCGGAACTGGTGCATACCTTGAATGGCTCCGGCCTTGCGGTAGGGCGCACGCTGGTTGCCGTGCTGGAAAACTACCAGCAGGCCGACGGCAGCGTGAAAGTGCCGCAAGTCCTGCGTGCCTATATGAATAACCTGGAATATATCAAGGCCTGACTTTAAGGTTTACCTACAAACCATTACGTTTTGGAGCGCACTATGACGATTGCATCAAAGACTACCGCATCAAAAACTTTACGTGAAATAGTCGGTCTGGGTCTGGCACCTGCGCCGCTCAAAGAGTCTGCCCTGGTAATGATTGATTGCCAGAATACCTACAGAAAAGGCTTGATGCAGCTGACAGGTGTTGAAGCCGCAATCCTGGAGGCACGCAAGTTACTGGCCAAAGCCCGCGAGCATAAAATTCCTGTCATCCATATCCGGCATGATGCCGGCGTTGGTTCACCTTATGATGTTTCTGCGGAAATCGGCGCCATTTGCGATGAGGTGGCGCCTGTTGCCGGAGAAGCTGTGATTACGAAAAACTACCCGAACTCGTTCGTGGCTACCGATCTGGATCAGCAGCTCAAAGCATTGGGTATCAACAATATCGTGCTGGCCGGTTTTATGACGCATATGTGCATCAACTCAACTGCGCATGGCGGTTTCAACCTTGGCTATTCTGTGACTGTGGTTGCAAGCGCTACCGCGACGCGCCCGTTACAGGCCGCCAACGGTAAAGTCCTGTCTGCACAGGAAGTGCAGGATGGCGCGATTGCATCTACCCGTGACCTGTATGCTGCGATTGTCGATACTGTTGATGAGCTGAATTAACGGATGAGCTGAATTAGAGTGACCTGAATTAGCCTGGCTGATACAAGATTCTCATGTTTCAGCGTTATTGCAATGGGACATTCAGCACTGGATAAGCCTCCCAGCCGTTATAGTCGAAGTGCCACCATTCATTTTTGTACACCGTAAACCCTTCGGCTTCCATTGCCGATCTCAGCATATCCCGCAACTTTCTTTGTTCGGGCGTGCCTCCCTTGTAATCCGGGTGAGCGCGCTCGGTGAACTCATCGTAAGTGCTGGGCATGGTGACTTCTTTGCCGGTTTTCAGGTCATATAGCGTGATGTCTATTGCGCAACCGCGGTTATGACGTGAACCTTTGAGCGGATCTGACAGGTACGGCCGATCCAGCGGGTGTTGATCCCACATTTCGCGCGTCACCTGCCATGGCCGGTAAGCATCAAACACAACCAGGCCATAGCCGGCAGCGCGCAGCCTGTCATGGGCTTTGCGCAGGGCTTCGGCAGCAGGACGCTGCAGCATGGCGCGGGCGACGCTATATAACGGCTTTGCCATGAAGTTATTGGCAGTGGCGTAGCGAATGTCCAGCTGCAGGCGGCTATCGAACGCAGCCAGGTCAACCAGGTCAACGTTAGCGCTTGCCCCCGGCGTTGCCGGTGGCGTGGTCGGGGCATGGGTGGTTTCAGTATAATCAGCGTGATCGGCTCCCAGGAATGCCACAAAAATCTGTGCTGGGGCGGCGCCGAGGTTTGTGCCTATATGCGATACGGTGATGGCTTCCATTAACGCCTGTCCCTGTTTTAACTGAATCCGCCTGCCGTCGGCATACTCCGTCTCCAGTTCACCGGCTAACAGATAGGCTACGAGCGGCACCTTGTGCTTATGCCAGCCGGTGGATTTTCCTGGCGGGATGGTAATGATGGCGGAGGTCACTTTTGCCTGCCCCTGCGGGTATGCAAGCGGTTCTCCGGCAATGGTCTGCCCTGTTTCCAGCAGTATCTGCACATGCGGATAATCTTCAGCACTGGCACTGGCACTGGCACTGGCAGGCTGCAGCATTGCAGCCGCCGTTAAAAACGCGGCCGTTAAAAAAGCCGCTGTAGTCATGGCATGAGAAAAGCGCAGTGGATGGATGTCTGATGGCATGACTGGAACGCGCTTTCTATGGGAAATGGTTAATTGCGTGCAATCCTGAGTTTGTATATATCGGAGTTGTGCTCAGGCTGGTATTTTTCCAGGATGCGCTGATAGCTGCGCACGGATTCGACAAAAACCACAGGTGCGCCGCCGCTGGCATAGCCATATTTGAGCGTAGTGAAGTAGTCCGGATTCTTGAGCAGCACCAGTGTTTTCTTGATGTCTGCCCAGCTGTCAGGATTCAGCCCCAACCGTTTTGCCAGCACGCGTGCATCTTCAACATGCGCATAGCCGATATTGTAGGCTGCCAGCGCCATATAAGTTCTGTCAGGTTCCGGAATGCGCTCCGGAACCGTGTCCTTGAGCTTCATGATGTACTTCGCGCCAGCCGGAATGCTCTGCTTGGGGTCTAGCCGGTCAGTGACCCCCATCAGGTCTGCCGTGCCTTCTGTCAGCATCATCAAGCCGCGCACATTGGTCGGCGAGGTATTGTAAGTATCCCAGTGGGATTCCCGGTAACTGACTGCGGCCAGCAGGCGCCAATCCAGCCCGGTGATGTCCTGCGCCTGTTTGAACAGGTGAATGTACTTTGGCAGCAGGGTGTTGCTGCGATTGAGGAACGTGGTGACATCCAGCGTGTTCAGGCGCTCGTTATGCCCATAATAGCGATCAAGCAGGTTGCGTAATGTGCCATCTTTTTTGATTTTACTGAAAAAAGCATTGACGTTCTTTACCAGTACCGGGTCTGCATTTTTAGACATGCCCCAGGCGATTTTATCGGCAGGGCCGATAGGCATCGCGACATCCAGGTTGGGGTAATAGTTCTGCATCAGGGCCGCCATGTAGTTATCGGCAACGGTGAAATCGAGCACACCGTCTGCGACTTCTTCCAGCAGCGATTCTGTGTTGGCATGTTTTTCGGTGTGCCAATGCAGGGTAGGCTGTTTTTTCTGCAGTTCCGCTAATCGCTCTGCGTAGCTGGTGCCTTCCGGGACTGCAATTTTCTTATCTTTAATGTCAGCCAGGCTATTAGGTTTTTTATTCACTTCGCTGTTAAAAATCAATTGTTGCTGTGTTTCCTGGTATGGCGTTGAAAATAACACCAGGTGTTCACGCAGGTGCGTGACGGTCAGGTTGGCAGCGGCGATATGTGCTTTATTCTTGAGCAGGCTGGGAATTACGTCACTGATGCTGTTGACTAAGGTAAAACGGATTTCATAACCCGGGTAATATTCTGATACGAATAAACTAGCCAGGTCGTACTCGATGCCTGCCGGCTGGTTATCGCTATTTAAATAGTAGGTAGTAGGGCCGTTATGCGTTACGAAGACAATTTCTTTTTTAGCCGAATTAATTGAAGGCAGGCTGCTGACAGGGTCGGCAGGCTTACAGCCTGACAGCACTGCCAGCGCCAGGATCAAAAGCGGCTGAATGAAAAATAAACGCATGAATGGTTTATCTTTAATTGAAAAAATCAACGCTAGTGTCCGTTTGCCTGATATTCACTTACGATGCCGTTATCGGCAATTAGAACGGTATCGGCAAGTTTGTAGAAAATGCCATGTTCAACAACTCCGGGCGTGTTGTTAATGAGCGTATTCAGCGTTGCTGCATCCAGGCTCTTATCAAACTTCATGTCCAGTACATAGCTGCCATGAGAAGTGATCCAGAAACCGTCTTTGGCTGCATTCGGGCGCAGCTCGCCTTTTGCGCCAATATCTTCAAGGTTCTTTTTGGCGAGTTGCCAGGCAAACGGAATGACCTCGATAGGGATCACGAAGTTCTGTCCGATATAACTCACCAGCTTGCTGGAATCAGCCACGGTAATAAACTCGGTAGCGGCTCTGGCCAGCAGTTTCTCTTTTACCAGATCGCTGCCGCGGCCTTTAAGCAGGGTCTTATCCGGCGTGATCTCATCCGCGCCGTCTACATACAGGTCGATCTGGCTGATATGTTCGAGCGCGACAATCGGCAGGTTCAGCGATTGCGCTCTGTGTGCGCTGATGGTGGAACTGGCGACTGTGGTCACTTTCAGGCCGTCTTCACGGGATAGGCGCGCCAGTTCATCGATGAAGTAATTGGCAGTCGAGCCTGTACCTAAGCCTACTACCATATCATTTTTAACATATTTTGCTGCTTGTAATGCAACCAGTTGTTTGTCGTTCATTTCTCGGCCCCTGGTGGTTTTTATGTTTGAGATAGCGCTATCTTAACGCCATTTAGATTTTATGAGGCATAAAAAAAGGGAGCGGCTTGCTCCCTTTTTTGAATTTTCACCCGACTGAAGCGGGTAAAAATGTGTTCAGACTTATTTCATTACGCGGTTTTTGTATTCGCCGGTACGGGTATCGATCTCGATTTTGTCGCCTTGGCTGACAAATAAAGGCACCGCAACTTCAAAACCAGTAGCAATTTTAGCTGGTTTCAGTACTTTACCTGAAGTGTCGCCTTTAACTGCTGGCTCTGTGTAAGTGATTTCACGCACCACTGAGTTTGCAATTTCAACTGAGATTGCTTTGTCATTGTAAAAACGCAGGTCGGCAGCCAGGCCATCTTCCAGGAATGGTAAAACGTCAGTCATGTATTCGCCGTCAACGTCGTATTGGTTGTAGTCAGCATCCATGAACACGTAAGCTGGGTCAGCGAAGTATGAGTAAGTCACTTCTTTTTTATCCAGAATCACAACTTCAAACTTGTCGCCAGCGTTGTACACGTTCTCGCTAGGGGTTTCTGTGAGCAGGTTTTTGAATTTCATTTTAACTACGGCAGAGTTACGGCCAGATTTGTTGTACTCTGTTTTTACAACAACGAGTGGATCGTTGCCTACCATAATCACGTTACCAACGCGGAGTTCTTGTGCTGTTTTCATAGGTTGCCTTACAAATTAAAGGGGACATGCGTAAAACCGGGCATTATATATTATTGTGATGTAATTTTTCA
>Ga0208758_100453_pt1 | contig 13599 bp, 11 predicted proteins | sample LakWasM116_HOW13_2_FD_183930 | JGI IMG/M metagenome (GOLD analysis project Ga0208758, IMG submission 183930) | Freshwater sediment methanotrophic microbial communities from Lake Washington under simulated oxygen tension - Sediment Metagenome... | ecosystem: Environmental > Aquatic > Freshwater >...
AATATATGGTGCTATATTGATTACTCGCTGCCTCATATTCATCAGCTTTTGCCTTTTCCTTACTGCTACTTTTCAGAATAAAGCCACAATCCTTGAAAATTTTTTTTAATTTTTCACGTCTATTTTTCATATTTATCTTTGTAAGTACGGTTACTAAATGCTGTTGTTACATATCGATCAATTCAAAGCATATTAAATATTTACAAGTGACATGTCATTGAAAGTTTTAGTTTTTATTGATCTAAGTTTATGACTAGCTAATAGAATTGATAACACTTATCCCTTGCAAAAGCTACGTTCTATCAATTTTTTTACTATTTAAAAAGTCAATATTTCTAGACACATATTCTCAACTTGAAGTTGTCATCGTTATAACAACTACTCGCGTTTCCAGCCCTTTAAACCTATTTACAGCTCCAACTCTCAAGCTCTATTCTCGATTACTAATCAATTAAAAGACTCTAACACAATTACCAGCCCATAAAATGAGCCAGTAATTTAGTAAAAATATTCTCACAAAATAATCTTAATGAATTTAGTAGCTCACTATGTGGGCCACTATTGATTTTATACTTGCTGTAACGTTGACCAATCAAGGAGAGAGCGATGGAACTTATTACACAACATGCAACAATCAGAATGCAACAGCGCGGTATTAAGGAAAAAACTCTTGATTGCCTATTAAAATTTGGATCAAAAACACATAGTGATAGAGGATGTTTCATTATGTTTTTTGATAAACAGGCTCGCAAACGTCTTCAAAAGATGGCTGATTCAAATTTATATAAATATCTTCAGTCACAATTAGATGCTTATGCAATCGTAACGACCCAAGGTGAAGTGTTAACAGTCGGCCATAGGTTTAAACGAATCAACCGGAACTAGCATTAAATTCGAATAACATCTTAAAAATCAAAATACCACGGAAATATGTTGGCGCGCTCAAATTTGACATAAATGACTTTTATGAGAGAGTAAATCTACCCTTAACTTTATATGGATAAATAAAATGTCACTTAATTTAATCATGATAGACCATGCTTCGAAAGACAAACGAAGTGTAAAAGCGATGTTACAAGGATTCGGCGATGGCAGAGAGCGCCAATGGGAGTCTTTCAAGAAAGTATACCCTTCCCTTCCCCTGGAAGCGCTTATGGAAAAGTTTGAAAAAGAAGCCAGATATGGACGCATTGGCACTACCTTCAAACAACACTTAGCGACCTTGATTGCCTTACCGTCATAAGGCCTTCCGATATTTCAGCACATGACAACGGGCGAAATAATGCTCTGTCGTTCCTGCTTAGAACAGATAAAAATTAACTTTAACTATTATTTAATTGAATGTTATGAATACAAATTCAACCAATCGCGAAAAACTTGTAGTAGCTATTTCATCTCGAGCTTTATTCGACTTAGCAGACAGCCATGCTATATATGAAGCAGAAGGAGTAAATGCATACTGTGACTACCAAACATCAAGAGAGGATGATCCATTAGCTCCAGGTATTGCATTCAATATGGTCAAGAAATTATTGGCTCTAAATAAGCTTGATCCATCACAGCCATGTGTGGAAGTCATATTATTATCACGAAATAGTGCGGATACTGGATTAAGAGTCTTTAACTCGATCCAACATCACAACTTGAATATCAGTCGCGCCGCCTTTACGCGCGGCAGAAGTACTTTTCCCTATGCAACTGCATTTGGAGCACATTTATTCTTATCTGCAGATGCATCCGATGTAAAGGCGACACTTGATGCAGGATTGGCTGCAGCCACCATTCTGCCTTCGAACATTCGGGCAGGCTCAAATGAAGAATTACGTATAGCTTTTGATGGTGATGCTGTCATATTTTCAGATGAAGCTGAGCGTGTTTATCAAGAACAAGGATTAGATGCTTTTACAGCAAGTGAAACTAAGTCCGCCAAAACACCATTGTCCGGGGGGCCATTTAAAAAATTTCTGGCCATGCTGCATAACATTCAATCATATTACCCATCAGAATCAAGCCCTATCCGCACCGCTTTAGTCACAGCAAGATCCGCACCCGCACATGAGCGAGTCATTCGCACTTTGAGAGATTGGAACATTCGAATTGATGAGGCCATATTCTTAGGCGGACTTGATAAAGGCCCGTTTCTGAAGGCATTTGATGCAGATATTTTCTTTGATGATCAAAGTAAACATTGTGAGTCTGCAAGAGAGCATGTGGCCACCGGACATGTACCAAACGGCATTAAAAACAATGAGAACATAACTGCAGGAATCAATGCTGATTTAATACTGATCGATAATAATCAAAGCGGTAAGAATACAACCGGACATATAAACTAATAATACCAATTACACATTATGACTGATCAACAACAAATTACAGATAAAAAACCTGCAACCTGCCATGATTGGCATGAACTTCATGAAATGCCAAGAAAGCACAAAACCCTCCTATTGCATGAAACTTTTTACACTGCAGATGAGACAAACCGCATCAAACTTGGTTTTATTCCTGAAGAAATGGAACAAAAATGGTTTATATATTGTGATGATGAGTACATTCATTTTCATAGAAGCTGGACTGGCTTCTTAATTTATAAACTACCAATTCATAAAATTAGTGATGGCAGTTGGTCTATCAAGTCAGCAATAGTAAATAATGACTCTAGCCAATTTCAGTGCCCAGTTGATGATGAAAACGAACGCACCATATTTGAAATAATTGATTATTTCCTATTACAAGATCATAAAAACTATAAAAGTGGATTAGAGCAGGGATTAGAACTTGCATTTAAACCAAACTACTTAGGCAGCCCTGAAGTCATATCCAAAGCACTTGAACCATTTTTTGTAGCATTACTAAATAAACTGCAAGCGAGTTTTGAGACTGGTGAAAAAGCTGAGGCAGCAAAACAATTAAATATTGAAAATCACCAGCTATGCCAGATTTTTAGTGGTGCAGATAAAAACTATACACCAATTGGCAGCTGGAACTCAGAAAAGGAGTTGGGGAAAGAAATCATCAAATACTTCAATTTAGACCCTGACTATTATGCTGATGAAAATATGTACTGCATACTTAGCGAAGGATTTGCTGGAGTTGCAAATATAACCAAAGGCTTATATGAAAAATACTGTAACAGCATTCTAAACGGTGAAACAACTGTTAGATTAACACCATCTGAAGTAGTGCCATTTAAACAAACGCTTAAGATCATCCATGCCTTTGTCACATCCGTTCTGTTGGGAATCAACTCAGTAACACACCCGACAATCACTCTTAAAGACTTTTAATACTCACAAAATATTTAAGATAAATAATTACTTAATCAGGGGCTCCAAAGGTTAATCCAGATAGCCCCTTATTCCTATTTAATCCCAATTTTTATGATAGCTACCCCCTCACTCACATCTTTTGGGGTGGTGTTTATAGCCCCTGTAGCTTCCAGCTCTTCATCGGTCATGCCTGTGTTGCCAGCAGCAATCCAAGCGCGAGCGTCCTCTCCAATCTTATGGCATTCAGCCAGAATCTCGTCCTCAGTCAGCATCCTGTCACCAAATTTATATAGTTTGCCATTCTTTTTGATTAAGCCATCAATTGCTGATACCACGCGATTTAACTCCTCGACAATTTTGGGCGCTGTATTGGTTTTTTTAAATGCCTCATTTAGCTTACGGTAGTACCAGAGGTGTTCTTTCTTGTCTTTCATATTAAAGCGCTCCCACAAGGCATCGCCAATCTCACGATAGTCAGCCAGAATGGCACGGGCATTGTGAAGTTTGTCTGCTGACGAGACGAGACGTACTGAAGCAGATTCATTGCGAACTTTATCAATGTACTCAGTTTTACGTATCTTCCAATCTATCTTGCCATCACCCGGAGGTAAAATAGACTCTGCCAATGTATCTGAACAGCCTTCAACGATATTCAGCACTTCGAGTCCGAAGTACTCACGAATTTCATTCTTCACACGCAGCCGGTCTTTATGAGTTTTTTGATCCTCAATAGCGTCATGCAGTAAGGCACCTATTGCTTCAGCTTCGGTTCCGCCGTTTTCCAGCACAATCCCCGAAACCGCCAGCAGATGACTGATATAAGGAATTTCTGTGCCTTTACGTGTTTGACCATCATGTACGCGATAAGCGTATATCAAGGCTTTTTGATAAGGTGTTGTTGCATCCCATAGATTGTTATTCATTTGACGCTCCTTTCTTTTGTGTCTTTTTGTATATTGCAGGTAAGTCGAAGTCGGGAATCCATGCTGGCCATACTGCCTTATCGGTATTTACCTTTTCTTGAATGATGTCAAAGAATTTCAGATAAAGCTGTGCCTGTTCCTGACCTGCTTTAGCCAGTGGATCCAACTCTTCAACAATCCCGTAAAAGTTTCCGAGCGCCACGACGTCATCCTGCTTAATGGCCTCCAGAAACCAGTAAGCTGCAACAAGAATATCCTTCTCAACGCCATTACCGTAACGCAGCATTACGCCCCAGTCATTCTGTGCATATTCATCACCAGCTTCAGCAGCACGTTCCAGCCATTTGGCGGCTTCTGATAAATCTACAGGAACACCATCTCCATCTCTGTAACGTACCCCGAGATTGTATTGGGCGACTGGTAGCTCCTGTTCTGCAGCTAAACGAAAATATTTCACAGCTTTTTCTGAGTTTGGTTCTGTACCTAAGCCATTTAGATACATGCTGCCAACGTTATTTTGTCCGCTGGGGTCACCTTCATCGGCTGCACACTGATACCACTTCAAGGCTTCCGAATAGTTTTGTTCTACCTCGTCACCTTCACGATACAGATCGCCAAGATGATTTTGGGCGTAAGTATCACCAGCAAGTGCTGATTTAATTAATGTTTCAAGTTTGGGGGATAAAAAAGATGTTGTTGCCATGGTCATTACTCCTAAGTAATGCTCCGTTTAGCAAATTGTTTAGAGTCGGTTGCAAGTGGAGCTAAATCACGACTGAGCATTAAAAAACCCGTTTCAGCTTATGCTAAAAACGGGTTTCCACTCGCTTTAGCAGATAACGCCCTGCAAGCTGAATCAAATTGGCGTATCTAAATAATACTACCAACTTTCAAGAAAGTCATTAATATTATTAATGTCTAGTAATTAAGGTTAATGGTCATTGTCAATTCTTGAGCTGATTATCTAAGTGGCCCCTTTCGAACCAACTGGAACGTATACTTAATTTCACTAACTTACAGATAAATCCAAGTTTCATTGCAGACGATGACGTTGAGGGGCGCAGCGACGGCTTACCGGTGGATCGTCTCACTTGACCTAAAACTAGGGTTCTGTATGCAGAAATTTTCTCCAAGGAGGGTCATATGCTTGCTTGGTAAGCTTTAGTACATCCGAAAAACGTTTGAAATCGTACAACTCGAAATTTTCAACATGCCCTAACTCTACGGATCTAGTCGCAGCCTTTTCGGCAGCTTCCGAAAACTTACTGCAAGTCGAGACATAAATACAATTTTTACTTTCTTTAAGAAGGGTGGCTCCTAGCAGTTCGCGAATACCACTAACAGCCTCAGTGTGCTTTAGTTTGCGTCGACGCTTAACTTGAACAACAGTTGGGATCTCTGAGTTAATCAGAAGCAAATCAATACCACCGTCATAGGATTTTCCAATGTGCTCGACCTCGCATGAGAAGTGTTCAGAAAATACTGATTTAACAAGTTGCTCCATTTTTTTTGAATCGATATCAATAACATCGTCATAATTATTTCTTAGATGATTTTGCAGTAGTGCTAGCGGAATCTCTTTGCTAGAAAGGTCGTATTTTTTTAATACAGCACTTTTTACTATGGCGGAGATTGCATCAATTTCACCATCTGTTTCCTTGTTTGTGCGAATTCGCCACCATCCACATTTGTCACAACTCCACACATACTCATCTACTCGGTAGAGCCCGCCGCCTAGCCATTCTGGCTGCTCTTGCTTTGACTCATTGTGCACTTGGCTCATGGTGATAGAGCAGAAAGGGCATATTGAGTCATCGTGGTCACGAAAAAAACCAATGGTTCCTTCTTTCCGTAATAGTCCGATCCCTCTCTCCGCAAATGCAGTGTCGCGGACATAGTTTTCATATGTGAATATCTGTTTCATTGGTGTTGCCCTAACGTTAAAGTTCAGCCGCGCCGCTTTTTGACGTCGGCTGGAACGCCTTGTTAGATGGCGCTATCTATTTGGGTTAACTTTAAAATAAGTTAATCCTTCAATTCGTATACCGTCTTTTTCATACCGGCCGAATGACCAATAAGCGTCATCATTTAGCATTACTTCCCAAAGCAATAGTCCAAAAAATTTGGCAGAAGCTACTGGATCCTGTGCGCATGCTTTTGAATATATTGGATCATATACTGTGTCAGTCCAATCATCGCCAGGAATCCAGCTTGATGTTTGTATTTCTGTGCCGTGTATTTTGCTACTTAGCTCATGAATAATGGCATAGTACTCTTCGTCAGATATGCCACTACGCCATCTGTCATAGTCATTTCTGTAAGGGATGTTTTTAATCTCTTCATCTGAATCTATCGACCACAACATTAATGTTTCCTCATTATTAAAGCATTCTAACGTTTGAGTTAAGGGGCGCCGTTAGGCGTCCCGCTACAATGATGGGTTAGGTATGAGGATTTAATATTATTTGCAACACCATATGGAGCACAATTGTAGGGGTTTGGGATTTTGTATGTTCCATCCCTTAGTTTTTTTTCCATCATTGAAGAACTTACACTTGATGTCATAGACCAGAGACATAAGGTTGCTGGTATTAATAGCCACCAATGCAGAAAATACCAAGTAATTGCTGAAGTAATAAGCCAACCCCAAAACGCATTTGCATCACGTTGAGCCATATTGTCAAAATCAGCAGCGGTTGCTGTTCTTGCATTTATAGACATATTTCCTTTTAAGCCCTAAAAGTATTATAGAGATGCAGCATGAATGAATTGATTGTAATTGAATTTTAAATAACCAATATAATTTATTGAATAAATGACTGGCAGCTTGTTCCTTTGCAGTCATAAAGTAAATTAAGAGAATAACAAAAGTTAATTTTCAGTTGCAGAGAGATAACCTTAGGCGTCACTCAACATCTTTAATCGTCGGGTTACTGGATTTTTTGCATCCGCAATTTTTCTAGCAGTTGAAAACCAAATTAACGCTTGATCATTAAAAGATCCATACTGTTCTAAATATTGGACTTCGAGATAGTTCAGATAAGTCTCTAACTGCTTGTGAACTTTAAAGATATCAGATTCTCGCAAGGCTTCTTCATAAATTGATTGCTCGAAATATCTTTGGCCCTCTCGTTCCCTGAATATCCTTGCTTCTTCATTGCGTAATTCCTGTCTGGCAATCTCATCTTTCCTGGCTTGTTTTTGTCTTGGCACTAAATTGATAAATTCATGAATAATGGCTGGTAACTCAAGCTCAATAAGCCTTTTCCCATCGGTCCAATTTCTGCCCAAATGTGATTCCGGAGCATATGCTGAAAATGTAAGCTTTCCTGTTGCTACAGGCTTTTTGTCAGGATATAAAAGCCGCTCTAATTCAGTCATCTTTTTGAGATCTTCAATGACTTGATACTTATAGCCTTCTGATACCAAAAAAGTAATAACTTCATTATCCTTAATAGCAACAACAGAACCTTGAACTTCTTTAACTTTGGCAGATTTAATTTTGAAGCCGTATTTTTCCAGTTCTTTAACGAGTGTATCCAGAAAAATCAATGCTCGCTCCACAAGACCTTCTGAAACTGCCACATTAAAACATCCAGTCTGTTTGCATTGAACTCTGCCACGATAAATTGAATTAATTACCGAGTAATAGTCTTTCGGTAAAGAATTGGATTTTTCAGCTTGCCTAATTTTTTTAATGATCTTTTCGAAATGCTGCTGAGTATTTTGAGTAACTTTATGTGGAGAAGTGATCTGAGCTGGAACAGAAATAACACCTATTTTTTCTACTTCTGATTTTTCCTGGGTGAGTGCTTTCTTCTTCTCAAGAATTTCTTCCTCTGTTATCGATTTCCTGGGAGGAATATACACAGGCCCTTCTCGATGTGGGTTAGGCAGCTCAGATTTGGCGACTTGTAATCCTGCACTTATTTTTGCCCAGTATCCTCTAGGTGGTAAAGGAATATTATGTCGCCGGCAAATTTTAGAAAAACCAACATCAGAAAAACCATATTCCTTTGCCAAGCTTAAAATAGGCTTACTCCACACCAGATCATATAGCTGACGCCGTGAAATGTTCAAATTAAACTCTCCTCAAATGAATGAATAAAGTAAGAATTAAACTACTATCAAACACCAACAAAAATTGATCTAGATCACTCCTAATTTACATTAAAATAATTAATGTTTTTTTAATGTAAATTCTTCAACGAGGTTCAAAAAATGAGCATTGATCTCTCGAACTAATAAATCAGAATTCATAACATTTAATAAAATAAGACTATTCTTTTTATCTTTAATTTTCTGAATTACTCCTATTTCAGCATCAAATTTCGCACCAATAGCATGTGCATGACGTATCAAAATTCCTTGAAAAGACAGCGGATCAGATTTAACTACAACCTCACCTGATTTAGTAAAACCCGAATTAATTAACTCACTACTGGGGGAATTAATATGTATTCTCAGCTCACCATGCCCTCTATCTGCAGACACTTTGCAATCTTTAATAATAAATTTTTCTTCACTCATTACCTCAATTGGAACATTAGAAAGACCTCCAACAGTCTTACTTGAGTTGTTAAATTCTATCGAGGTTTTAAAGCCTCTGGCTCTGGCAGCAACATGCCTTGATATATTTTCATCAGGAGTATTTTCAAACATGTCATTTACATCCTCAGCACTTAAAGGGCTAATGCGAAGAAGATTAGCAATGTTATTACCTACATCTATAGCATTTGTAGCAATTTCTGTTGCTAAATCAACTTTAAACTGGGCTTCCTCCAACGCAGACTCATTGATCGACTCAGCATCATGAAATAGACTCCCTTGATCATTTATCACATTAACTGTGGCAATTGAAAAATCAGACAGGAAAATTACGATTGGAACTAATTGTTCCATACCTGCGGGAGTCACATTTTTAATGTCTCGTAAGCAATTTTCTAAAATCTTTACAAGGTCATCTAACAGCATATATTTCTGCTGTATTTTAATTACAGGGATCTCGGCAAATACAGCAAAATTCCCGACTTCAACGGTTTTTCTAATCTCATTATTATTTTTCATAAACATCTCCTAGTTGGAAAGCAAAGATTGATAAAAATATTGTTGATATTTGAAACATTGTGCGAGGGAGCTTATGAGGACGGTTTTTACAATCTGTTCGCATCGGAACAAAGCTCACTAAAATTATTTTCCCGGTAGGAAAAGCTGAATTTCTTAATTTTTTAATTTCAACTTTTGAGAAGCTGGTTTTCCGCCTGACATCAAAGTCCGGCGAGCTTTTGAAAGACACCTGAATATCAATCTCTGCAATTTCGAACTTTGGTTTAAGTTCTAACAGCATGAGATATGCCTCATAACTATCAAACGCCCAAGATGACTCTAACCTTTGAGGGATAGCACGACAAAAACGTAATATTTCCGATTCGCTAAATTCAATATCAGAAAAAATAGTGGTTAAATGCTGGTATTCTTTGCTATGTAAAACACTTCTTTTATCAAACTTTGATTTTGTGGCCCAATTATAATTTACTGAGCTGCACATCATTCCCAAGCCCTTATCGATTCGTATTCTTGAGTTTATGCAAATTTGGGATTCATATTCGGCAACATCTTGAGATCTTCCACATAACAAGCTTGCCAAATATATGGCATATACAGACTTGCTATTAACCCTAGAGTCATCTTTTAAATAATCAAGCACTTCAACTTCAGGGATTACTAAACCCTTTAAATCCACGACCCTTAATTGAAAACTAGGATAATCATCAGGCATAAACTTCTCCAGAACATCATCGAAATCTATCGTGCGTCCACGTTGCTTGCGCTTCCTATAAACGTCATTTGATATTCCAGTTAGTGTGGATGCGAAACATGATGATGGTCTAATTGGATGCTTTTCATGGATATACTCCATCCATTCCCAACGTAATACATCCATATCGGAAAAGTAATGCAAAAAGCTAGTCACTGAATCCCCATGCCCACTTCTTGCAGAAATTATTTCCAATTGCTGACGACGGTTTAAGCCAATTTCGTTTTGATTTTTGGGCGACAATTCATCCCTAAATTTCGTTGTAATAATGTATTGACGAAAATTTCTCAGTGAAATCTCAGATGCTCCCGTTACTAGCCTTAAACTAGTCAATGCCACATGAAAAATCTCGTCCGCCTCCTTACTGCTGAGACCTTTCTGAATATCCCCAAATAGAAAACCATCGCCGTTATTTGGCAGTTGCTCCTTTCTCATTTGATAAAGTCTACGCAGCATAGTTAGTACTTCCGTCGCATTTTCATCATCAAGATAAATTACTCTTTGCGCATTATTAGTTTTAGTACTACCGACTGTCTCAGACGTAATGACAATATGCGGATAAGGATCTAATAGATAAACATCGCTCAGCCTTATTTTTTGGAGCTCTCCTGGCCTTATCGCATTTAGAGTCAGCAACCCAAGAACAAGACCTGGCTGATCCTTCCTGATCTCTGCAAACAAATTCATTGTTGAAGTAATAAGAATGGCTCTCTTTATTTCTTCATGTGAAGGAAAATCACAATATTTACGTGCTGGTGCAATTTTGTCGATGGGGACTCTTTTGTTCTCATCCAATCCAAGAAATTTAAGAAAATGATTTAGAGCTGCAATTGCCGGAGATCCATCTTCATTACTTTCAGTGCGTAGCCATAGCTCAGCTATCTGATCCCAGTTCTGAATACTAAGCTCTTCGAAATATTCGACGTGTGAAGGCAGGTGACTAAGAAGTTTTGATATGGGAGAGTAATAGCGAAGAATAGTCGAAGGTGCATCAACAACCTCACAAAGGTACACAATAAACTTACCTAAAGTCTCGACTACAAATGAAACATGATTTTCTCTTATATATTCAGAAATATTTTTTGCAAGTTTATTGCGCCGTGTCTGGTTTGTGCCTAGATACTGGGTTAAATCTGCTGCTGAACTTAATTCCGACCTAAATAATTTGTCCCCGCTCACATTACTTCTTTTCCGAGAAACTGCAGTATTAAATGTGGGATACTCGATACAATTAAAGAATTTCCTAGCCAAGGATTCTCGTCTAGTAGTTCTAGAAACTATTTTCCCAGCTTGCCAAGCCCGGATTGCTGACGGAAAATGCAAAGTTGACGCACTTAATCCAAGCATTAAAAAGAACTCAATGAAGTCCTTTCCAATATTTGGCGGCTTCTCAAAACCTAACTGTTTAATTGAACTTTCAACTTCGTCCCTAGTAATTGCAACATTTTTTTGCTGTGATAAAAAAGCCGCTAACCGAACGGATATAGGATTTAGCCAAACTCGACGAATCCCTAGCTCATTGTTATTTGTGTCAACAAAATATCTATCTCCAAGCTTATATACATCTCCGATCAACAACTGATCAATAGCATTTAACAATTCGCTTTCATGATTCACACCGCTCAAAAAAACCAAACTTACTGCAAGGCTACCAAGATTAAATTCAGGTGAGGAATAAAGCCACTCCTTTTTAAGGTTATTGAATTTATCAGCTAGCCACAACGTATTTTCATTGAAAGGACAAGGTTCAGCCTCACTGTCTATTGTCTTGAAGGGCTGCCCTAACAAACCTGGAAGGGGTGAAACATAAGCAGAATATCTGAAAACTCCACTAGTACGACTTTTAAGATTTGGCGGATATTGAATGTTTAATTCTGCTAATACATCATCCAAAGCTTCACGGGCAATCTTCATCGCTTGCATTGGGATCATTGCAGATCTACAACCAAAGCTTTCTTGTCCAAAGTTAGCATGGCCTTGAGCTGCCATTATAGTTGCACTATCTAAACCCACCTCACGCAGTAGTGCGTCAATTAGATGACGCCCACAATTATTTGGCAATCCAGCCTTAAGAAATATATGGGCAATATTTTTACTGCCTAATGCGTAAAATCCATTGGGAGTGAGATGAAAGAACAATGCTGCTAAAGCACCAGCACTTTTACAATTAATAACTTTGTCTATTGATATCGAAATGTCACGATTAATTCTGAGAAATCTATACCTAAGAGACTCCAACCATGCAATATAAAACTGAAGCCACTTAATAACAACATCAGGAACTGGAACAATCCTAGACCACAAATAATCACTGATCCGTTTATCGCATATCAATACCAATTTAGAATCAAAATCAATCGTGTGACATGTGAAACAAAACTCTTCTGCAGCCCGACAACCCGTTAAAATAACCATTACTGTTAATATGAGCTCGCAAATTTGATTATGCGTATTTATTAACCGCTCAAGACTAATATTCTTTCCTAAGTTTCCATATGCAGCATGTGCATCCATCAAGCAGCTTTTTACCAGCTCTAATGTTTCATTTTTTTTAAACCCCACATTAGATCCAACATCATCCAAGTGACCAGTGATTTTCTCTTTAAAACCTAATCGCAGATAAGCATCATTGAGGATTTCTTTTACCCGGTCTCCTTGCAACACTGCATAACTAAAGTTACTTGTGGTTCCAAGTGCAAAATCCATACTAATTGCTGCTGCATACACCTCATCAAAACAATACGACAGCACAAAGGGACCATAACTAATTTCTAACCGGGACAGGGATAGCCGATGACTTGTAATACTTTTAGTTTTTACATATTTTTTTGTATCTTTATCAAGTTCTTTAATATCGCTATCGGTACCAAATAAATCCCCTAACCTTTTTGCATCAGGCTTACAAGCTCTAAGAGCTTTTAGCACCTTAACAACTTCAATTGGTAATGGTATGCATACAACTCTATAGCTATCTATAATTTCTACCGAATAGAACTTCTTTACAACTGGCTCCAATAGCCAGCATAGATGACCGTTTTGAATGTCAAGCCATATTGATTCAGTACCGACTAGAGTCAATGGAATCATATTCATTTTTGACGGCCGACATCTTAGTAACAAAGTCAGAATAGAGGCTATGGCATATTTATTTTTATCTGGGCAACTTAAGTCCTTAACAATTTCAGGAAATATAATTTCAAGCTCACGTTCTCCTACATGCTTAAATGAAACCCCTATGCCGTTGGAAGCACGACTAGTAATATGAGGCATCTGACGAAACAAATATCCCAGAAAATTTTCTGGCCCTACAGAAGATGGCTGCACATAAGTTTCACGATCAACTTCGCCTAAACTTCTTTCTTGATCTAAATTGGCTTTAGTCTGCTGATCATCGTGTTGAATTATCGGAACAGGTTTTGGAATCTCACTAAGTCGCCCACTTAAGGCTGTAAGCAGTAAAGTTAATAATTTTGCTAAATCTGAGTTAATTTCCATCTCAGATCTTGCCGTTCTCATAAATTCTTGATCAAAATTGAATTGGTTAACAAACTGCCTGTTAAACAAAATTCGACCAGAAAATAACTGC
>Ga0208758_100465_pt1 | contig 13356 bp, 6 predicted proteins | sample LakWasM116_HOW13_2_FD_183930 | JGI IMG/M metagenome (GOLD analysis project Ga0208758, IMG submission 183930) | Freshwater sediment methanotrophic microbial communities from Lake Washington under simulated oxygen tension - Sediment Metagenome... | ecosystem: Environmental > Aquatic > Freshwater >...
TGAGTTTGGCGGGCATGAGATTGATGCCGCTGGTCTTGCGCTTTTCTATTTTCTGCGTGGATTTATTGCGAGCTGCTGCCGTGCGGTTCACCAGGTCAGAAATGCGTTTTGCATGTTCCACATTCTGCGTCAGCCAGTTCTCCATGAGTGGCTTCACGGCGGATGCCACCATCTTCATGGCATCACGATTGGTCAGCTTCTCTTTGGTCTGCCCCTGGAACTGCGGATCCAGCACTTTTGCCGCCAGTACATAACAGACGTTATTCCAGACGTCTTCCGATGAAACCTTGATACCACGCTGCATCATGCCGTGATGTTCCATGAACGACTTCACTGCCTCGAATACCCCGTTACGCATACCGGCTTCGTGCGTGCCGCCGGAAAGCGTCGGGATCAGGTTTACATAGGATTCACCGCGGCCGCCACCTGCACCAAAGAACAATGCCCATATCGCGCCTTCACCTTTGGAAATGCCGTCCGTGTTTTCCTGGTGGTAAAACTCATCGGAAACGATCGGGATAGGCATTTCATCATCAGCCGCTTCACGCTCGCCAACCAGCTCATCAAGATATTCCGGCAAACCATCCGCATACGTCCATGAACGCTCCTCGAAACCATCGCTGCCTTCGATAGCGAGCGTGACGCTGACACCGCGCAGCAATACGGCCTTGGACTTGATCAGGTGTTCCAGCTGCTGGATTGAAACTTTGGGCGAATCGAAATACCTGGGATCAGGCCAGCATTTTACCGTGGTGCCGGTATCGCGTTTCAGGCACTTACCGACCTCGGTCAGCGGCTCTACGCAGTTGCCATTTTCAAAAGACAGGTTGTACACTTTACCATTACGCTTCACCTTCACTTCCAGGCGGGTAGACAAAGCATTGGTGACGGAAACACCTACACCATGCAGGCCGCCTGAGAAACGATAAGAACTGCTTTCGTCTTCTTTATCGAATTTACCTCCGGCATGAAGCTGCACGAACACGAGTTCTACGGCTGGCTGGGTTTCGCCTTTGGGCACCTCGACCGGAATGCCGCGGCCATTATCCGACACTTCTACCGCGCCATCCTTAAACACAGTGACATGGATATTGGTGGCATGGCCGCCCAATGCCTCATCTGCCGCGTTATCAATCACCTCCTGGACAATGTGCGTCGGTGAATCCGTACGTGTATACATGCCGGGCCTGGCGCGTACCGGTTCCAACCCCCTTAAAACCTTTACCGAATCTGCGTCGTATTCTTTTTCTGCCATTGAGCTAACCTTTGAAGTTTATATTCCAAGTTTAATTGAGCTGCGCTTGTTTTTATTAATTAATCAGGATTTTTAGCTAGATTCTATTAAAAATTTGCCGCGACAGTAACTAGGTCGCTTAACTTATATAGCCGGCCGACGCGACATGCCTGAAAACCTGCCGGTTTTTTCCGCAGATCAAAGGCTCTGACGGATTTTACACAGCCGTTCTGCTGTCAAATCTCCAACCCGGTTAAATGTTCACCCAAGTTGGCGTAATATGCACTCATCAGCAATCCTGAATGATGAATGGGAGTAAGAAAATGCACGATGCTTCTATTAAATCCAAATTAAACCGGCTGGAAGATAAATTAGCCGCCATCCAGAAAAGACTGCAATGGATAGTCGAAGAGGAGGCAAAATCCCCTCATGTGAATGAGCCAGCCCATTATTTTAAAGACAAAGATACATTATTGAAAAAAGCCGATAACGCGCTTGATGAATTAAAAGCCCTGTTTACCAAGCCGTGGGTCTGAGCCGCCACTGCCGGAAAGGCGCACCTGAACCAGCGCATAGGGATTACCCAATGCGCAGGCATTACATTGCCAGGTAGTCTTCCACTTTCAGCCCGAATGCATCCATCGGCAAGTCAGAATGAATCATGATCTCTTTTTTGTTCTTGGGCTGGTTCATCAGGTCGATATGAATGGGAGTCTCCAGTTTTTCCCTGTATTTGTTCATCACTACCATAATCACGGGTTTCATGCGCCAGGTCTTATTCTGCTTGATCACAAACCCTACGTCACCGGTATTTAACCTGACCATGGTGCCAACCGGATAGATGCCGATCACCTGGATGAACTGATCCAGCATCTGCGGGTGGAACAGGCGGCCTTTCTGCTTGTACATAAAATCCAGCGCCTTGTTCGGCGGCAGCGCAACTTCACAGTTGCGGCCATTGATCAGGGATACATAGGTATCGACAATGCAGATCATGTTTCCGTAAAGCCCTATCTGGCCGCCTTTCCTGCCCATGGGGTAGCCGGTGCCATCAAAATGCTCATGGTGATTGGCGATAATCTCCCTGACGATCTTACTCTGGTTGGATTTCATGGCGATATTGATGCCATTCTGTACATGGTCATCCTTGTACACCCTGAATTTAGTGATGTTTTTAATACTATTGATCTTTGATACGCCTTTAGGCTTGACTTCCCCTACATCGTGCAGCATTCCGCCCAGCCCGACTTCGATCAGGTCCTGCTTGTAGAGGCACATCTCACGCCCGAGGGCGACCATCAGCAGCGACACATCGATCGCATGCTGGTAGGAATGCTCATCCAGCTTCCTGATGTTATTCACCAGCTGCATCGCTTCCGGGTTGCGCGTAATGCTATCAACCACATCGGCCACCGCTTCTTTGGCAACATTGACGGATTCATGCAATGATGAATCATTCATATCCAGCGCCAGGGTCGTCTGTGCAACATCCATGAAATTATTCTGGGTCGCCTTGGCAACCGGCATTTCCTGCGCCAGGGATGCCGTGGTCACGTAATTGGTCATCTTGTCGGAGATCGGGCTGTTGCTGAATTCAAACTGCGCACGCAACTCTTTGGCTAACTGCATGCGCCGCATATCTTCCTTGACCGAAGTATTCAGGTGTTTTCTGGACTGATGTATCTTGTTGGGATTAAAGTTTTCTTTAATCTTGGGTATGCCGCTGATCATGTCTACAAGCGGGGAAATAATCGACCTGAACAACCGGGGCCTGGCAGCAGCCGGCACCGGCTCTGCCGCTTTGTTTTCCTGCTGAGGGGCAGCAACTTCGTGCAAGGTCGAAGCCAGTGTACCTGTGGGTTTTACCGGCGCTTCAGGCGGCTTGACAGCTTCTTCCGCTTTGACCGAAGCCGGTTTTGGTTTACTGCCTTTAGCTTCATCGGCAAGGAACTGCTGCAACAGGTCGCCCTGCGCAACCGGCTTGCCCTTTTCAGGCTGTGCTGCTTTTTTCTTGAATGTGACGTTAACCGAACGGTCTTTGTCTACGATAATGAACTTGCATACTTTCCTGATCTCATTGAGCTCTTTTTCTTCTTCGATCAGGAAACCTTTAAAGATAAACCGCGACTGCTCCCACGGAATATCGAGTGCGGTCACGTACATGCCCAGGCTGACATCTTCAGCCTCAACCCGGATCTCATTATTTAGCAAAGGTTTGTCTAATAAATCACGCATTATCAATCACTCTGTTATCAGGAAAAATCATCTCATCATTCAATACTGCCGTGCCGCCATAGACCAGAAGATTCAATCTTTCCTCACCCTGCACTGCCACGTCACCTGCCCGCCAACCCTTATCCAGGCTGGATATTCATCGTTAGTGGACTGCCATCACCAACGATTAAAACCAGTCGACACTTTACGATAATTCCCAATAAAAAAATAGGGTTTTTATGCTTTGCAACTGCGTAAACAACGGCCTTTCTGTTCACGTTTCCACGCTAGCTGCAAAATTAATCAAACATCTCAACTACATAGATTGCACACACGGATAAGTCATTTTTAATAATAAATTTGCAATTTGAAGATCGAATATGCTTAACTAGCATAAGTGCCATCAAGAAAGCTCTGAATGGGAGCGCAACTTAATCTTAATGATTTGCATGCAAAGCTATCGTTGCCGATACGATTCGCTGTTGCAGTCATTATTTTTTTAATTGCACTCATGCTGCGCATCTGGGCATGGCAGCCTGAATCCGGGCTGGCTTTCCTCACGTTTTATCCGGCGGTATTCTTGTGTTTTTATCTTTGCGGGTCCCAGCCTGGGGCTCTCGTTACGATTCTTTCTGCTGTTTCCGCCTTCTATACTTTCTCGCCGCCCTACTGGTCATTCAACGCCAACAACGAAAACATCAGCGCAGCTGCGTTCTTCCTGGTATCTGCCTGGGTAATGGGCTACGTACTCACCAGAGGGCATTACTGGCACAACCAGCTTATCAGTAAAGAACACGACAGGCTTGAAGAAATCGGCAAAGAACTGCAGACAACCAATGAACTGCTGATGCTGGCTGAACGCTCAGTCAGTGCCGGCGCATGGCGCTGGTATATCGACACGGACAGGATGGTCTGGTCCGAACAACTATATAAACTCTTCTGCCTGAATCCCGACGTTGACAAGCCAACCTTTGAGACCTGGCGCAAGATCGTGCATCCGGACGATCTTAAAGGTGCAGAAAACCTGATAAAAGAGGCTAGCCGCAACCTGAACGCTTTCGTGACATTTTACCGTGTCATCCTGCCTACCGGCCATATCCGCTGGATTGACAGCTATGGCGGCCCGATCTATGACAAGCAAGGCAAGCTGGTTGAATTTTCCGGTATCTGCATCAACTCAACGAGCCTGCATCTGGCGGAGCAGCAGATACAGGAAAGCGAGCAACGGTTCCGCAACATGTTCACCAACCTTACGGTCGGATACCAGGCACTTGATATCAACGGCTGCTGGCTGGATGCGAACCATAAAATGGCGCACATACTGGGCTTTGCAACACCGGAGGAAATGATAGGCCAACGCTTTACCGACAGTTGGTCTGATGTGGCCGAAGGATTCGCCACCTTCTACCAGCACTTTAAAGACCACAATTTTGTGGAAGGCGAATTCATGCTGAAACGCCGCGATCAGCAGCCGATTACGGTCATCATTTCAGGACGCATCCAGCGGAACAAGGAAGGCAAGTTCATTTGTGCCCATAGTGTGATTATCGACATCACTGAACGCCAGAAGATGGAACAGAAAATTATCGATATGAATGCCGAGCTGGAATTAAAAATAGCGGCACGCACCGCAGAACTCTCGAAAGCCAATGAAGACCTGCGGCACCTGTCAAGGCATGATGCCCTGACCGGAATGCATAACCGCTTATCCGCTAACGAAAGATTACGCTCGGAATTCATCGGCATGAAACGTTCCCAGAATAATTATGCAATCCTGATGCTGGATATTGACTTCTTCAAGGAGGTTAACGACATCCACGGACATGCCATTGGCGATAGCGTTTTGCAGCAGCTGGCGCAGATATTGAAGACCACACTGCGAGAGAGTGACTTTGCCGCCCGTTATGGCGGGGAAGAATTCCTGCTGCTGCTGCCGAACACCGAACTGTTCGAAGCGAGGTTAGTGGCCGAAAAGATTCGCCACACCATAGAAGCCACACCGCACCCCGTTGCCGGGAAAATAACGGTGAGTATCGGTGTCGCTATCGCGACCCCTGAAGAGGTGGACGAATATATCGCGGTAAAAGAGTCTGATGATTACCTCTATGCCGCTAAAAAGTCCGGACGCAACTGCATCATGGCGGCAACGCATCACTGAAAACCGGCACATTCACACGCCGCGCAACTCCTGCATCGCCACGCCCTCCCCGCTTCAGGCAGTCACCAGGCCTATGCGCAACTACAGCTTAGTCGTTATCCAGCACAGCTGCTGTTTTAGGCTTGCCAAAATCATAGCGCACACCTACCCAACCTGCACGTGGCGCCCCTGGTGACTGGAACTGTTCAGCCTGCCATCCGCTCGGATCCAGGTTCAGGCTTTTATCTGCCGTGTTAAAGGCATTGGTGCCGAGAATGCCCATGGTGGCGTAATCCTTATCCGCAAGGTTGATCAGCTTCATGAATGCCGTCCAGTTCTCATGGAACTTCCAGTTGGCATCCATGTTAAAAATGGTGTAACCGGCAACCTTGCCATTAGGGTCTTTATTATTCTCGTCACCACGCGCATACACACCAGCGCTCGATATCACGTTCAGGCCAACATTCAGCTTGGGCGTAAAGTCATAGGCAAGACGTACTTTGAGTGAATGCCTGGGAATATTAGGCAGGTTATCCCCGCGTTTCGCGGTGTAATTACCGTCATTGGCCAGCGCTTCTGCCGACATATTGTTTTCATTGTGAAACACTACGCTATCCTGATAAGTGGCACGCAGGTACTGGTAGTTGGCTGTCATATGGAATTTATCGAAATCGCCGCCAAAGCCCAGCTCAAGGCCTTGCCGCTGCGTCTTGCCTACGTTGTCGAAATATCCCAGGTTAAAGCTGTTGCCGCTGCTGATGAATTGAATGTCATCATTCAGGTTCGTCTGGAACACTGTTGCGTTCCAACGCATATTGGGGCTGAGCAAGCCACGCACACCGGCTTCAAACGTCTTGGAAACCACGGGTTTAAGCACGGGATCAGCCAGGAAATCCGTCGGCAGCCGGCATGGGGTAAGCGGGTCTGCACAGCTTAACTCAATCGGGGATGGCGCACGCATACCTTCGTTGTAGCCGCCATAAAAGCCTAACGCAGGACTGACGTTGTAATTCAGGCCTACAGCAGGGTTGAAACGGTTGAACGAATGCGTGATGTGATCGGAATCGCCTGAAACATATTTCCCGGTGTTAGGGTCTGCCTCCATCTTGTCTTTGATGTTTACCCGCACGTAGTTATACCGGCCAGACAGGGTCAAATGCAATTTTTCGGTCACAGAAAAAATATCCGTGGCATATAACCCGTAATATTGATTCCTGGTGCGAATATCCGTTTCCCTCGCAAATGCGCCGGCGGCTACCGCACCACGGTCTACAGTGAATTCTGTAGGCTGCTCATCAGATTTATAGCTACTTCTGCCCAAGTCAGCGCTTAAGCCGGCAGTGAACTGGTTTTTGTGGTTCATCACATTGCCCAGGAACGAATATTGTGCTGTCAAACCATAACCGAGCTGGCTGGTGCTGGATTTTTCATTAAAGCCCTGGCTGGCAATATCGACAGACTCCGGCAGGCTCTGGTCGCACTGCGCACCGACATCCTGGTCAGCAAGGCTGGCGTTGTAGCAATCATTGGTGTTACTTGCAAAATTGTTGATGCGGCTATTGCGTACATAAACATTGCCGGCAATCAGGTGGTCATCGCTAAGAAAATGGCTGCCTTTCAGATTAACCATCTGCATGCGATTATTGATCGTATCCGGATACGTATAAGCCTGCTCGGGCTTGTTCAGCCAGCTTTTCGGCAATGCCTGCACACCATTCAGGTTGTTATGCGCCAGTGTCACGCTGAGATCAAGATCGGTTGTTTCATTCTGCCAGCCAATTTTACCGAACAGCTGATTCACTTCACTGGAGGATGAATCGCGCCAACCGTCTTCTTTGGAGTGATTGCCAGTGATGAAATAATCAACATTCCCGTCTACGCCGCCGTAGCTTGCATTCAAACCACGGCGCCCCCATGACCCGCCGGACATTTCCGCTGACAGGCCGGGATTGCTGGCACCGCTTTTAGTGTTCACCGATAAGGCGCCACCGAGAGTATTAAGGCCAAAAACAGGATTCGAACCCGGCATCAGGTTAATGCTGGAGATCGCGCTCTGGGGAATGAGACCCCAGTTTACGGTATCGCCAAACGGCTCGTTGATACGCACGCCATCCTGGAACACCGAAAGCCCCTGCGGTGCACCGGCAAGCGGAGAAGCGGTAAAACCACGGAAATTCACATCAGCCATATAAGGGTTGCTCTGCCCTTCGGTAATGGTGACGCCACCGAGATTGTTATTGATGTAATCAGACAATTCCAAAGTGTGCTGCTGCGCCAGGTCCTTGGCTTTTACCGACTGAACATTCGCCGGCACCTGGTCAAGTGCCACGCCCACACCTGGCAATGGTGTGGTTGATACCACTTCAACCTGCCCCAGCTCTATCGCCTCAGCCCTGTTTTCCGCCAGTACTTGTTGTGGTGTAGCATAAGCAGCGATGATTGCAGCTACGATGATTTTGGGCTGCATTTTTGGCGACATTATTTTCATGATTCCATCTTTACTTTCGATTTTACGTTTCTGGACGATTTCACAGTTTGCAATTTGAAGATGCACATCAACGGGATTTTACAATTTGTAACAATTTAAAGCAATTCACAGCCCGCTGTGGCTATTTGAATGATTAAATACCATAGGCGATGGCATGAACCTGCAATCAGGAGATGAACGGGCGCGGCAAGGCAACAGGTGCCGGCCAGTATATGCAAGACGGATTAAGGCCAATAAAAACAGGCGATACTATGTAAGTAACCAGGCTAGGCTGCTCAGGCAAAACAATGGCGGCCGGCATGTTCAAAGCCGGTGCCGCCATTGGTTCATTGCCGGGTCGCAATATACCGGCTAATCAAGCTTTGCCGTGCACGGTGATCAGTTTTTTAAGCTCCGGCACGCACGAGCCGCATTGCGTTCCGCACTTGAGCTTGTTTTGCAGTGTCATCAGGTCCGCCCCTCTTGATACGGCATCGATGATTTCATTCTCTGACACATCCAGGCAGCTGCAGACTACCTTGCCCCGTCCGGAATGGCCAGACGGCGGCGCACTCAAAGGCGCCAGCGCCCATCTTCTGACTTCTGCAGTGAACTCACCGGAGGTCATGACCTCTTTCAGCCAGTCTGAAGCAATGGTTTCACCGACCAGGCGGATACCGGTCACTTTCTTGACCGAACCTTCATCACCCGTCGATTCAACCAGGATGCGTTTACTGATGCCGCGTTTATCATCCTGATAGTTGAGCAGCGGCATATCATCGGTCATATCCAGGATCGCATCGATCTCGGCAATCAGTGACAGGTCCGGCGATTCGTCATTGGCCGCCTTGAATATGAGCATGCCGGCGTAACCATGCTGCTGGCGGCCAAACAGGCCACAGGTTGCGTATTGAAACCTCGGCAGCAAACCTCGCAGTTTCTGCAGCGATGACAGGTCCCGGATTGCACGCATGACGGTCATGCGCCAGGGCAAGGTCAACTTCTCCACCTTGATCGCCGTGTGCTTCAGCTCTGGCTGTTTTGATATCTTGTCGAACAATGGTGGCATCATGGCGTTGACCCCCAGCCCGTTCATGAACTCGCTGCCCCAATGCATGGGAATGTAAGTCTGGGTCACCTGGATATCATTGGAAGCTTTTACCGGCAGCACCAGGCTGCCGCGCTTGTTACCGACCCTGACAATATCGCCATCCTTGATCAGGCGGCGCGACATATCATCCGGGTTCATATAGATAAACGGCTCTTCAACGTGATTGAATAACTGCGCCGCCGTACCGGTCCGGCTCATGCCGTGCCATTGGTCGCGCAAACGCCCGGTTAACAGATGCAGCGGATGGCGTGCGTCGATTTTATCTGCCGTTGCCTTATAACTTGTATTGACGAATCGCGCTTTGCCGTCTGCAGTTGGAAACACCCCATCCGCATATAAACGCGCTTGACCGGCGGCATCACCGGGCTTGAACGGCCACTGCTGGGGGCCTTGTTCATTCAGCAGACGGTAGCTTAAGCCTGTAATATCCAGGTCACGGCCACGGGTGGTCTCGCGGTGTTCGTTAAAAATATCTTCTGTTTCGGCATAAGGAAACAGCGTGGATGCCTTGCCCAGCCGCTGCTCCAGGCGTCGTGCAAAATCCACCATGATCGTCCAATCGTGGCGTGCCTCTGCCGGTGCCGCGACAGCAGGGTTCACGCGGGTGATCCTGCGCTCGGAGTTTGTCACCGAGCCTTCTTTTTCACCCCAGGTGCTGGCCGGCAGCAATACGTCGGCATACTTGCCGGTACTGGTGTTGTTAAACGCGTCCTGCACGACGACCAGTTCGGCATTACCCAGCGCTTCAAGTACATTGTTGAGGTCAGGCATGGAGTGTGCGGGGTTGGTGCAGGCAATCCAGATCGCCTTGACCTCACCTGCTTTTACCGCATCAAACATTTCTACGGCAGTCTTGCCGGCGGCCTCAGGAACGCTATCAACACCCCATAATCGGGCGATTTCTGCACGATGCCCGGCATTTGACAGGTCACGATGGCCTGACATCAGGTTAGCCATGCCGCCTACTTCGCGCCCGCCCATGGCATTAGGCTGGCCTGTCAGTGAAAATGGCCCCGCCCCTGGTTTGCCGATTTGCCCGGTCGCAAGATGCAGGTTGATCAGCGCCGCATTCTTATCGGTACCGTAGACCGACTGGTTCAAACCCATGCAGTACATCGACAGGCTGGGACCCTGGCCAAACCATTTCGCGGCAGTCACGATATCCGACTCTTTGATGCCGCAAATGTCTGCGACCATTTTCGGCGTGTATTCACGAACGGTATCTTTCAAGGCTTCAAAGCCGGTTGTGCTGGCTTTGATAAAAGCATTATCCAGCATGCCCTCCCACAGCAGCACATGCAGCATGCCGTTAAACAGGGCGACATCGGTTCCGGGCAGGATGGCCAGGTGCAGATCGGCAGACTCTGCGGTATCGGTGCGCCGTGGGTCAACTACAATGATCTTAAGGTCCGGATTCGCTTTTTTGGCGTCCTCGATGCGCCTGAAAATGATCGGGTGGGCGAAAGCGGTATTCGACCCGGCGATCAACAGGCAGTTTGTATGATCGATGTCTTCATAGCAGGCTGGCGGCGCATCAGACCCCAAAGTAATCTTATAGCCGGCAACTGCGGATGACATGCACAGGCGTGAGTTCGAATCTACATTATTGGTGCCGATCAGGCCTTTGGCCAGTTTATTGAAAACGTAATAATCCTCGGTCAGCAGCTGGCCTGAAATATAGAAAGCCACACTGTCCGGGCCATGCTGCCGAATGGTTTCTGCAAACTTATCCGCGACAAAATCCAATGACTCATCCCAGCTGGCGCGCGCTCTTTTATCTTCACGCCGGGTGCGCATTTCAGGATACAGCAGCCGGTTATCAAGTTTGGCAGTCAGGTGCAGCGTAGAACCTTTGGTACACAGGCGGCCGAAATTGGCCGGATGGTCAGGATCGCCCTTCACATCGACAATCACGCCGTTTTCAGAATGAATGATCACGCCGCAGCCAACGCCACAGTAACAGCAGGTAGATTTTGTTTGCTTCATCAATTCATTACTCATTTAATTTAAGTGTGTTGCTCTAACCAAACGTATAAAAAATTCCGTCATTCCGGCGGAGGCCGGAATCCAGACAGACTTCTTAGGAACATAAAGCTATGCACATAGAGATAAGTATTGGTTAATATTTATATTGTTTCACCAAAGTTTTCACTCTAAATACCACCCTGCCTGGATTCCGGCCTATCGCGCTTCATCTTGCCGCTTTAGCGGCCTAGATGAGCGGTGATAACCTTTACGGTTACGCCGGAATGACGCAGGTGGAAGAAATGACAGACAGAGGCAAGTCTTTAGCGTAAGCCCATACCTGACTACGCTTTTAGTTCCAAGTATACGATTCCATCTTCAACCTTGGTTTTGAAACATGCGGTTTCGCCCACATCCGGCTCTTCCGCTTTGCCGTCCACCAGGCTTATTTTCCAGCTATGCAATGGGCAGGCAACCTTGTCGCCGTACACAATCCCCTGGGACAGCGGGCCGCCTTTATGCGGACACTGGTTGTTGATCGCATAGACCTGGTCATCCGCCAGGCGGAACACGCCGATTTCCTTGTCTTTGGCACGCACGACACGTGCGCCTAATTTCGGAATATCTTCCAGCAACAGTACTTTTACCCAATTACTCATCTTGTTTAATCCTTTGTGTAAAACTTGATATCGCCCTGAATCAGACGATGATTAATAAATAAATCAATAAAAAATTCAAAATCAAGGAAAAAATAGCAATCCACTGCCATTTTACAAACCGTGCCCTGGCTACCAGGGGCGTTCTCGCAGGCGCCAGAATAGGCTTCAACTCACCATATTCAAGTGCCAGCAGCATTTCTTCTGCCGTTTCAAAACGGGATTCCGGGTTACGCGATACCGCTTTCAGGATAATATTTTCCAGCCAGTATGGCGTATCCGGCCGGTATCTGGATGGCGGTATCGGTTCACCGAATTTGGGGTTCTGGAAAGGCTCGATTTCCCCATAAGGGTATTTGCGCGTCAGCAGGTGATACAGCGTGACACCTGCGGCGTAGATGTCGGTACGCACATTGGCAACCTCGCCATTGAATAATTCCGGCGCCATAAAACTCGGTGTGCCGGGATTCTGCATCGCATCGATTTTCCCGATACCGCTGCTGATCGCAATGCCCAGGTCGAGTATACGCAGGCGCTGGTCACTGGCCTGATGCACATTAGCCGGTTTGATGTCGCGGTGAATGATATTCAGCCGATGCAGCGCGCCGATCCCGCGCATCATGTCGAGACCGATCTTGGCTGCACCGGCCATGGTAAAGTGATGGCCGTTATCCAGGCGCTCCTGCAACGTCGCGCCTTCATGCCAGCTCAGTATGAAGTAGAGCTTGCTGCGCCTTTCTACAGAGACCGGGAACACCTGCGGCACATATTGTGAAACCACCCGCTTGGCAAGCCATTCTTCATTCAGCAGCGCTGCGCATGTATCCTTATCTTCCGCAAACAGCGGCTGCAGGGTTTTAAGCACGAACAGCTGGCGGGTCTGCGTATGCCGCACCTTGTATAGCAGGCTGGCGCGTGACTCATGCAGCAGTTCGACAATCTCGAAATCGTCCAGCACATCGCCGGCATTCAGTTTCTCCGGCGCTTTCAGGTTCCTGCCGCTGGCAATCAGCTCGGAAAGCGTATCTTCGCCAAGCTCCGTCACCCTGATGGCAACTGCCGAGCAATTATCCTGGCTGCCTTTCTCAAGCGCAGTCCGGGTCAGGTAATTGCATAACAGGGATGGGTCGTCATAGAGCGTCAGCGCTTTCTGTATGCTTTTTTCATCCAGCACACCCCATACCCCGTCACTCATCACGATAAACACATCGCCGGCCTGCAGCTCGCCTTCAATAAAATCAACAGACAGGTGCTGATCCAGGCCAACCGCACGCTTCAGGACATGCCGCATATCCGGCCTGTCCCAGACATGGTCTGTCGTAAGCTGCTGCAGCATGCCGCCGCGGTAAAGGTAAATACGCGTATCACCGACATGCGCCCCGTAATAACGCTGTCCGCGCAACAGGAGCAGTGACAGCGTAGTTGCCATGCCCGCCATGTCACGGTTGGCGTTGGCCTGTGCGATCAGCCAGCGATTGGCTGCGGTCAGCACTTTGTCCAGCGCAACCAGTGGCTCCCATGTATCCGGGGTCGCGTAATAATCCGTGGTGACAGTCCTGATCGTCATCTCTG
>Ga0208758_100466_pt1 | contig 13311 bp, 10 predicted proteins | sample LakWasM116_HOW13_2_FD_183930 | JGI IMG/M metagenome (GOLD analysis project Ga0208758, IMG submission 183930) | Freshwater sediment methanotrophic microbial communities from Lake Washington under simulated oxygen tension - Sediment Metagenome... | ecosystem: Environmental > Aquatic > Freshwater >...
ACCTCGCCGCGGTGGATGCGCCGGGCCTCTTGCGCAAACTGTGGGCCCACGTCTTCCGTATGGGCCATGACTTTGCGCGCCAGCGACAACCAGGCAGCCTGCAGATCCACACCAGATACTTCAGCAGGGTTGCGGTCAGCAGAGGCGTCCGCAACCGGTGCAACAGGCTCGACCGCCGGTTGCCGGGCGCCCAGATTCAGCCTGGGGGCACTCAGCCTTTTGGCGATGTGGGAGTCCGAGCACATCGGGCATTGCACGAGTGCCTCACGCAACTGCCGCTGAAACTCATCCTCGGACGAGAACCACCCCTCAAAGACATGGCCCTGCCCACAATGCAGGTCAAGCACCTTCATGCCAGCAAGCTCTCAACCGCCGCATCAGCCGTGGCGGCGCAGCAGATAGCGGTAAACAAAACCGGGAAATGCCAGCGTGAGGAAAAGGGTGCCCGTGACGGCATAGAACTCCCACCCCTGCGGAGCAATCTGTCCGGCACGGCGCTCCAGCAAGAGGGCCATGCCTCCCACCAGGAAATACAGCGCCACCAGTTCCACCAGCCGCACCGGCAAAGACTTCTTTGGCTGCTTCAACGGACCGATCACCATCAGCCTGTGGTTGATAAACGGAAGATTGGCCGCGAAGAATGCAGCAACGATGATGAGCCAGATAGCGCCAGTTTGCGACACGGAAATACCCTGCTCGAACTCAGGTCGCCAGGGCCCGCACGATGGCATCGGCACACAAGGCCATCAAGCCACCAGGCAGCAAACCCAGTCCCAGTACCAGCGCGCCATTGACAGTCAAGACAACCCGAACATCCAAGGGTGCGGATACGCTGGTCGCCGTCAGGGGCGCATCAAAATACATCACCTTGACAACGCGCAAATAGTAGAAAGCACCGATCAGGGACATCACGACGGCAAACACGGCCAGCGCAATATAGAGCCCTTGCCCCGATGCCACCAATGCCTGCAATACCGACAACTTGGCGTAAAAACCCACCAGTGGCGGAATGCCCGCCATGGAGAACAGGCAGACGGCCATCACGCCGGCATACAGCGGACTGCGCTGGTTCAGGCCCGCCAGATCCGCAATCTCTTCGCTTTCAAAACCTTCGCGGGCCAGCAACAGGATCACGCCAAACGCAGCCAGGGTGGTCAGAACATAGCTCACCACGTAAAACATGGCGGAACTGTAGGCACTCTCCACAGCGGCGGCATCCACATTGCCGTTGATCACACCCGACAACAGGCCCAGCAAGACAAAGCCCATCTGTGCAATGGTGGAGTAAGCCAGCATGCGCTTCAGATTGGTCTGCGCAATGGCGGCCAGGTTACCCACCAGCAGCGAGCCAATGGCCAGCACCGCAAGCATCTGCTGCCAATCGATGGCCAGGGGCAGCAACCCATCCACCAGCAGCCGGATGGCGATCGCAAATGCGGCGAGCTTGGGCGCGCCACCGATCATCAGTGTCACGGCCGTGGGCGCACCTTGGTAAACGTCGGGAATCCACATGTGGAACGGCACCACACCCAGCTTGAAAGCCAGGCCTGCGACCACGAAGACCAGTCCGAACACCAGCACCTGGTGCCGGATCTGGCCGGAATTGACGGCCTTGAACACTTGCCCGATATCGAGCGATCCCGTGGCGCCATACAGCATAGACAGACCATAAAGCAGGAAACCACTGGCCATGGCACCGAGCACGAAATACTTCATGGCGGCCTCAGTGGCCGTTGCGTTGTCCCGGCGCAATGCCACCAGGGTGTAACTGGACAGGGTCAGCAGCTCCAGGCCCAGGTAGATCACCAGAAAGTTGTTGCCGGAGATCATGATGGACATGCCCAGCAACGCCAGCATCGACAGGGTGAAAAATTCACCACCACGCAACATGTCACGATCGGCAGCGTAAGGGCGCCCGTAGACCAGCGTCACCATCATGGCCACGGTGGCGAAACATTTGAGCCAGTTGCCCATGGCATCACTGACGACCATGTTGCCGAAACCGTAGAACGTGTTTCCGCTGCTGGCATACAGCCCCTGCAGGGCGGCAACCACGGCCAGCGTGAGCATGGTGAGGACATAAGTACCGGTACGGCGTGGGCTGCGGACCCCCAGGTCCACCAGCATGATCACGCAGGCCATGACCAGCAGCACGATCTCGGGGTAAACGGCAAGCCAGCTGATGTTGTCAATCATCTCGAATCTCTCAGTTCAGTCTGGTCAGTTCAGCTTGGACAGGGCCACATGCTTGAGCAACTCCGCCACAGAGGTGTCCATCACGTCGGTGAAGGGGCGTGGATAAAGGCCCATCGCCAGCACGGCAATCGCCAGCAGCGACATCACGAGGAATTCACGGCTGTTGATATCGGAGAGCTCCTTGACGTGATCGTTGGCAACAGGGCCCAGATAGACCCGCTTGAACATCCAGAGCGTATAAGCGGCGCCAAAGATCAACGCCGTGGCGGCTGCGCCACCGATCCAGAAATTGGCTTTCACCGCACCCAGGATCACCATCCACTCGCCCACGAATCCGGCGGTTCCCGGCAGTCCGCAATTGGCCATGGCAAACAGCAAGGCAAATGCCGTGAAGTTCGGCATGGTATTGACGACGCCACCATAAGCAGAAATTTCGCGGGAATGCACCCGGTCGTACAGCACGCCAATCGAAAGGAACATGGCACCGGAGACAAAGCCATGCGCAATCATTTGCACCAGACCGCCCGAAACACCCAGATCATTGAAGATGAAGAAACCGAGCGTGACAAAACCCATGTGCGCCACGGAGGAGTAAGCCACCAGCTTTTTCATGTCCTTCTGGACCAGTGCCACCAGGCCCACATAAATCACGGCCACCAGGGACAGCGCAATCATGAGCCAAGCCCATTCGCGCGACGCATCCGGCGCAATCGGCATGGAGAAACGCAGAAAACCGTAGGCTCCCAGCTTCAACATGATGGCCGCCAGAACAGCGGAGCCGCCGGTGGGGGCTTCCACGTGCACGTCGGGCAGCCAGGTGTGGACCGGCCACATGGGTACCTTGACCGCAAACGCGGCGAAGAAAGCAAAGAAAAGCAGCGTCTGCGCGGTGGCGCTGAGCGGCAACTGGTGCCATGCAGCGATGTCGAAACTGCCACCCGACTGGTTGTACAGGAAGATGAGCGCAATCAACATCAACAGCGAGCCGAGCAGCGTGTAGAGGAAGAACTTGAACGCCGCGTAGATCTTGTTGGGCCCGCCCCAGATACCGATGATCAGGTACATCGGAATCAGGGTTGCCTCAAAGAACACGTAGAACAACAGGCCGTCAAGGGCGCAGAACACACCGATCATCAACCCCGAAAGGATCAGAAAGGCACCCATGTACTGGTTGACGCGCTCGGTGATCGACTCCCAGGATGCGATCACCACGATGACCGTGATAAACGCGGTAAGTGGCACAAACCAGAAGGAAATGCCATCCACACCCAGGTGGTAATGGACATTGAAACGCTCAATCCAGGTGGTCTTTTCGACAAACTGCATGGCCGCAGTACCCAGCTTGAAGCCATCGTACAGAGGCAGCGTGACCAACAAGCCGATGATGGCGCCAATCAGCGCGACCCAGCGGACGGCACGGGCGTGTTCATCCCGCCCGACCGCCAGCAGCAGAACACCAAAGACGATTGGCGTCCAGATTGCAAGACTCAACAGACCCATTTTGTTCTTTTCCTTATTTGATGAGCTGCAGGAAATAGTCGCGCCAGACAAACCAGGTCATCAGCGCAAACACGCCCAGAATCATCACCAGGGCATAGTGGAAGATGAACCCGGTCTGCATCCAGCGCACCACGCCGGAAATCCAGCCCACCAGCTTCCACGATCCATTGACCAGGGCACCATCAATGATGGCGCGGTCTCCCACTTTCCACAGACCCGAGCCGAGGGCGCGTGCACCACGCGCCAGGATGTTCTCGTTGAGCCAGTCCAGGTAGTACTTGTTTTCCAGCAGCGCATAGAGCGGCTGCACGCGTGCCTTGATGGCCGTGGGCAAAGCGGGATTGACCATGTACATGTAGTAGGACAACGCCACACCCGCCAGCGCCAGCCAGAACGGGGCCGTCTGCAATCCATGCAGGGCCATGGCCATGGGACCGTGGAAGATTTCGGCCAGTTTGGCCATGGCGGGATGCTTGACTGCATCCACAAAAATCACGTCCTTGAAGAAGTCGCCAAACAGCATGGGCTGGATGAACATGAAACCCACCACGACAGACGGGATAGCCAGGAGAACCAGCGGTACCGTGACCACCCATGGCGATTCGTGGGGCTCATGGTGCTCGCCATGACCATGTCCATGATCGTCCGCATGGTGCGCATCTGGATTCTGGTCAAAGCGTTCCTTGCCATGGAACACCAGGAAATACATGCGGAACGAATAGAACGCCGTGATGAAGACACCTGCCAATACGGCAAAGTGGGCAAACCCAGCAGCTGGCAGGTGGCTGAAATGGACGGCCTCGATGATGCTGTCCTTGGAATAGAAACCCGAGAACAGGGGTGTGCCGATCAGCGCCAGCGAACCGAGCAGCGAAGTAATCCAGGTGATGGGCATGTACTTGCGCACGCCGCCCATCCAGCGGATGTCCTGGTTGTGGTGCATGCCCATGATGACCGAACCAGCGCCCAGGAACAAAAGCGCCTTGAAGAACGCGTGGGTCATCAGATGGAACACGGCCACCGAGTAAGCCGAGGCCCCCAGGGCCACCGTCATGTAGCCGAGTTGCGACAAGGTGGAATAAGCCACCACGCGCTTGATGTCATTCTGGATGATGCCCAGAAAGCCCATGAACAGGGCCGTGATGGCGCCAATGACCAGAATGAAATTGAGCGCCGTATCCGACAGTTCAAACAGCGGCGACATGCGGGCCACCATGAAAATGCCGGCCGTCACCATGGTTGCCGCGTGAATCAGAGCGGAAATGGGGGTTGGACCCTCCATCGAATCGGGCAGCCACACATGCAATGGAAACTGGGCGCTTTTGCCCATGGCACCAATGAACAGGCAGATACAGATGACCGTGATGAGCATCCAGTCGGTTCCCGGGAAGGACAGACCACCCAGTTCAGCCGTTTTGCCAAACACCTCGCCGTAATTGAGGGTGCCGGCATATGCCGCTATCAATCCAATGCCCAGAATGAATCCGAAGTCACCCACACGATTGACCAGGAAGGCCTTCATGTTGGCGAAGATGGCAGAGGGCTTGTTGAACCAGAAACCAATCAGGAGGTACGAGACCAGACCCACCGCTTCCCAGCCAAAGAAAAGCTGCAACAGGTTGTTGCTCATGACCAGCATGAGCATGGAGAACGTGAACAGCGAAATGTAGGCAAAGAAACGGTTGTAGCCGTCGTCCTCTTCCATGTAGCCGATGGTGTAGATATGCACCATGAGCGACACGAAAGTCACCACCACCATCATCATGGCGGTAAGACTGTCGATGAGGAAGCCGACTTCCATCTTGAGCCCGCCCACGACCATCCAGGTGTAGAGCGTCTCATTGAAGCGTGCGCCATCCAGAGCCACGCTCTTGAGCGTCATGGCCGACAGGATGAAGGCCACCAGCACACCCAGGATGGTCAGCGTGTGGCTGAGGCGTCGGCCGATCCAGTTGCCACCAAAGGTGGTGCCAAGGATGCCGGCCAGCAAGGCGCCCGCCAGCGGCGCCAGCGGAACCGCCAGAAGCGTTGAAGCAGAAAGGGTTTGACTCATTCTTGAGAACCTTGGGAATGCGTGCGACTCAACCCTTGAGGGTGTTGAGGTCGTCCGCGTTGATGCTGGTCTTGTTGCGGAACAGCAGCACCAGAATGGCCAGACCGATGGCCGACTCGGCCGCAGCCACCGTCAGGATGAAAAACACGAAAACCTGGCCGTGCATGTCGCCCAGATAGTGCGAGAACGCCACGAAGTTCATATTGACCGCAAGCAACATCAATTCGATCGCCATCAGCAAAACGATCAGGTTCTTGCGATTCAGGAAAATACCGATCACGGCAAGGGCGAACAACATGGCGCCCAGTGAAAGAAAGTGGCCCAGCGTCAATGTCATGCTTTTTTCTCCTCGCCCGCAGGCTCACTGGCGACTTCGGGGGCGGGTTTCTGGGTTGCCGCCAGCTTCACCACCTGCAGACGATCACGCGCCCGCACCCTGATCTGCGTCGAGGGGTCGATCGCCTTGGTGTCCTTGCGCTGACGCAGCGTCAAGGCAATGGCGGCAATCATGGCCACCAGCAAAATGACGGCGGCAATTTCCACGGGATACAGATATTCCGTATAGAGCAATTTGCCCAGCGCCTTGGCGTTGGAGTAGGGAACCACCTGCCCCGCCGCATCCAGCACGACCGCGACGGCCTTGGGTTCATCCATGCCCCGAAAGCCACCCATGAGAACTGCCGCCATTTCCAGGGCGATCATGGCGCCCACGAAGGCGGCCAGCGGAAAATGCTTCCAGAAACCCTTGCGTATCGTATCGATGTGGATATCCAGCATCATCACCACGAACAGGAAAAGCACCATGACCGCCCCCAGATACACCAGGACCAGCACGATGGCGAGAAACTCCGCCTTGAGCAGCAACCAGATCGCAGCAGCCTGAGAGAAGGCCAGGATCAGGTTCAGCACCGCATGCACGGGATTGCGCGCGGTAATCACCCGGAATGCTGCGAACAGCAGCACCACCGAGAAGAGATAGAAAAAACCAGTCTTGGCGTCCATGAATCGGTTCTTTGTAGAAAGTCTGGCCTAAGGAACTCGCATCAGTACCGCATTAGCGGTACTTGGCGTCAGCGGCCTTGGCCGCAGCGATTTCACCTTCGTAGCGGTCACCCACCGCCAAAAGCATGTCTTTGGTGAAATACAGATCGCCCCGCTTCTCCCCGTGGTATTCGAGGATGTGCGTTTCAACGATCGAGTCCACCGGGCAGCTCTCTTCGCAAAATCCACAGAAGATGCATTTGGTCAGGTCGATGTCGTAACGCGTCGTGCGGCGCGATCCATCCTCACGCACATCCGACTCGATGGTGATGGCCATCGCAGGGCAGACAGCTTCACACAGTTTGCAGGCAATGCAACGCTCTTCACCGTTGTCATAGCGGCGCAATGCATGCAGCCCCCGGAAACGCGGCGACAAAGGCGTTTTTTCCTCGGGGAACTGCACCGTCACCTTGCGGCGAAAGGCGTAGCGTCCGGTCAGGGCCATGCCCTTGACCAGCTCCACCAACATGAAGCTCTTGAGAAAGTCTTTGAACGAAAAAGGTGCAGCAGCAGCAACAGCAGTCATTTGTGTCCCCGCTTATTTCCAGATATTCCACGGCGAGAGCAACCACCCGCCAACAATGAGCAGCCACACCAGCGTGACCGGAATGAAGATTTTCCAGCCCAGACGCATGATCTGGTCGTACCGGAAACGGGGGAAAGTCGCCCGGATCCAGATAAACATCGACACCACGGCAAAGGTCTTCAGACCCAGCCAGATCCAGCCCGGAATCCAGTTGAACAGCGCGCTGTCAATGGGAGACAACCAGCCACCGAGGAACATCAGCGCGGCCAGAATGGACACCAGCCACATGCTGGCGTATTCGGCCAGGAAGAAAATGGCAAAACCCATGCCCGAATACTCAACCATGTGTCCCGCCACAATCTCGGCCTCTCCCTCCACCACGTCAAACGGGTGGCGGTTGGTTTCTGCCACGCCGGAGATCAGGTACACCAGGAAAATCGGCAGCAGGGGCAACCAGTTCCACGACAGGAAACCCAAACCCTTGTCGGCGGCCATGCCACGCCCCTGCCCCATCACGATTTCGGTCAGGTTCATGCTGCCAGACACCATGATCACCACCAGGAAGCAAAAGCCCATGGCGATTTCATAGCTGACCATCTGCGCCGAAGCCCGCAATGCTCCCAGAAAGGCGTACTTCGAATTGGACGCCCACCCGGCAATGATCACGCCATAGACTTCGATGGAAGTAATGGCCATCACCAGCAGCAGGCCCGCATTCACATTGGCCAGAGCGACGTCTGGGCCAAAGGGAATCGCCACCCAGGCCGCCAGTGCGGGCATGATGGCCATGACCGGCCCCAGCACAAAGAGGCCTTTGCTCGCCGCGGTAGGCTGGATGATTTCCTTGGTCAGCAGCTTCAAGGCGTCCGCAATCGGCTGCAGCAGTCCGAAGGGGCCGACCCGGTTGGGACCATGGCGAACCTGCATGAAGCCCAGCAGCTTGCGCTCCCACAGCGTCAGGTAGGCAACCGCACCCATCAGCGGCGCCAGGATCACCACAATTTTCAGCAGGATCCAGAGTACGGGCCAGACGATGGCAGTCCACCAGCCATAGCTCAACAGGTTCAAACCTGCGTTGTGGATTGCATCAATCATGCCGCGACTCCTTCCTGCGCACGACGTGCATCCGCCGTCAGTTGCAACGAAGTGGCCCGTCGCACCAGTCCGTCCAGCTGGTAGATGGACGCCACGACCGGCTCACCCACTGCAGAGTTGGCAGCCTGTGGCAGCATGGCCTGGGCGTTATTCAACAGCGCAGATGACACCGTTGCCGTGCCACCTGCCGGAGTGCCGGTCGCCTTGGCAAGCACATCCTGGGACGTCTCGAAATCAAAACCCGGAACGTTCAGCAGATTGGCCAGCACCCGCAGCACCTTCCAGGCAGGCCGGGTTTCACCCAACGGCCGGACGACTGCATGGAAACTCTGCAAACGGCCTTCGGCGTTCACAAAGCTGCCCGATGTCTCGGTAAATGGTGCAATCGGCAGCAAGACATCGCTGAAAGCCATGTTGGCCTTGAACGGGCTCAGCGTGACCACCATATCGGTCTTGGCAAGCGCCTGACAAGCGGCTTCACCACCGGCCGCATCAAAGGCGGGCTCGGTATTCAGCAGGATGGCAGCTTTCAGGCTTCCACCAAGCATCTGGCCGGCATTCTGACCACCGTTGACAGGCATGGCACCGGCAAACTGTGCTCCCACCGTGTTGGCAGCCTCCGTGAGGTAACCCACCGTGGCGCCCGCCTGTTCACCGATCCACTGCGCCAGCGCCAGCAAGCGGCTGGCATGTGCATGGTGCGCAGCTGCGTTCCCGAGCAAGATGGCCTTGCGCTCGCCACCCAGCAGGGAACGGGCGATGGCCAAAGCCGAGCCGTCCACCGGAGCGGTCCCATCGGGAGCCGGTATGCCTTTTTCCTGGGCAATGGCGGCGGCAACGCTGGCGAGCGCCTGTTCCCATGCGCCGGACTGCTGCACCAGCGTGTGTGCCACGGGCATGGCCCAGTCATAAACTTCAGAATTGATGGCACTGACCGCACAACCATGGCGCGCTGCCTGGCGAATACGCTGTGCAAACAGCGGATGGTCCTTGCGCAGGTTGGAGCCGACCACCAGCACACGCTGCAAAGTGGAAAGCGATGCGATGGAGGTGCCCAGCCAGCGAATTCCGGCTGGTGCCGGGAATTCGGCATTGCGCAGCCGGTAGTCGATGTTCTCGCTGCCCAGTCCACGCACCAGGGAGCCTGCCAGATACAGCTCTTCCAGCGTGCTGTGCGGGCTCACCAGGGCGCCAATAGCGCCAGCGCCATGGTCGTTGCGAACGCAGCGCAAACCGTTGGCGACATATTCGAGTGCCGTCTGCCAGTCCACCTCTTGCCAGGTGCCGCCCTGCTTGAGCATGGGCCGGGTCAGGCGTTCGTCGCCGTTGAGCGCTTCATACGAAAAGCGGTCGCGGTCCGCAATCCAGCATTCGTTGACCTCTTCGTTCTCGAAGGGGACGACGCGCATGACCTTGTGATTCTTCACCTGGACAATGAGGTTGGCGCCGGTGGAGTCATGGGGGCTGACCGACTTGCGGCGCGAAAGCTCCCAGGTGCGGGCGCTGTAGCGGAAAGGCTTGCTGGTCAACGCACCCACCGGGCAGATGTCGATCATGTTGCCCGAGAGCTCGGAATCGATCGTTTCGCCCGTCACGGTGGTGATCTCGGAGTGTTCACCCCGATGGATCATGCCCAGTTCCATGACGCCAGCCACTTCCTGGCCGAAGCGCACACAGCGGGTGCAGTGGATGCAACGGCTCATCTCCTCCATGGAGATCAGCGGGCCCACATCCTTGTGGAGCACCACGCGTTTTTCCTCTTCGTAACGCGACGAGGAAGCGCCATAACCGACGGCCAGATCCTGCAGCTGGCATTCCCCGCCCTGGTCGCAGATGGGGCAATCGAGCGGGTGATTGATGAGCAGAAACTCCATCACCGACTTCTGCGCCTGAATGGCTTTGTCGGTCTTGGTGCGCACGATCATGCCTTGCGTCACCGGAGTGGCGCATGCAGGCATGGGCTTGGGCGCTTTTTCGACGTCCACGAGGCACATGCGGCAATTGGCCGCAATCGACAATTTCTTGTGATAGCAGAAGTGGGGAATGTAGGTGCCAGCCTTTTCGGCAGCATGCATCACCATGGAGCCCTCGGTGACTTCTACCTTCTGACCGTCCAGTTCAATTTCAACCATATGCTTTTCTCGCGATCAGGCAGAGGGCGCAGCCTGAGGGGTCTTGTTCCGGATCAACGCTTCGAACTCGGGGCGGAAGTGCTTGATCATGGCGCGCACAGGCATTGCCGCAGCATCGCCCAGGGCGCAGATGGTGCGTCCCATGATGTTGCTGGCCACGGAATCGAGCACCTCCATGTCGGCAGGACGACCCTCACCACGATGGATGCGGTCCACCAGACGCCAGAGCCAGCCCGTGCCTTCGCGGCATGGCGTGCACTGTCCGCACGACTCATGCATGTAGAAATAGGACAGGCGCTTGAGGGACTCCACCATGCAGCGCGAATCGTCCATGACGATGACGGCACCCGAACCCAGCATGGAGCCGGCCTTGGCAATGGAGTCATAGTCCATGGTGCATTCCATGATGATGGATGCCGGCAACACGGGTGACGACGAACCACCAGGAATCACGGCCTTGAGCTGGCGCCCCGTCCGTACACCACCCGCCAATTCGAGGAGCTTGGCAAACGGCGTGCCCATGGGCACCTCGTAATTGCCGGGACGCTCCACATCGCCACTGACCGAGAAGATCTTGGTACCACCATTGTTAGGCTTGCCGCAGGCCAGGTAGGCTGCGCCACCGTTGCGGATGATCCACGGCACCGCCGCAAAGGTTTCGGTGTTGTTGATGGTCGTGGGCTTGCCATAGAGGCCGAAGCTGGCCGGGAATGGCGGCTTGAAGCGGGGCTGCCCCTTCTTGCCTTCCAGCGATTCGAGCAAGGCCGTTTCTTCGCCGCAGATGTACGCGCCAAACCCGTGGTGCGCATGCAGCTGAAAGCTAAAGCCGCTGCCCAGGATGCCGTTGCCCAGATAACCCGCAGCGCGCGCCTCTTCCAGCGCGGCCTCGAAGCGCTCGTAGACCTGGAAGATTTCACCGTGGATGTAGTTGTAGCCCACGCTGATACCCATCGCGTAGGCAGCAATGATCATGCCCTCGATCACGATGTGCGGGTTGTACATCAGGATGTCGCGGTCCTTGCAAGTACCTGGCTCACCCTCGTCCGAGTTGCACACCAGGTACTTCTGCCCGGGGAACTGCCGTGGCATGAAGCTCCACTTCAGGCCGGTGGGAAAACCCGCACCGCCACGACCCCGCAGACCGGACTCCTTCACGGTCGCAATCACCTGGTCCTGCGTGAGCCCCTCACCACCATCCTTGCCCAGGATGGCGCGCAGCGCCTGGTAGCCACCACGCGCTTCATAGTCCTTGATACCCCAGTTGGAGCCATTCAGGTCGGCGTAGATCTGGGGCGCAATGTGGCGGTCATGGAAGCAGGTTTCGACACCTGCCGCCTGGAATTGTGCAAGCACCTGGGCAGCCGTGGTCATTGCTTGGCCTCCACTGCACGCAGGCTGTCGACCAGTTGGTCGAGCTTGTCATTGCCCATGAAGCTGCACATGTTGCGGTCGTTCACCAGCATCACGGGCGCATCGGCGCAGGCACCGAGGCACTCGCATTGCTGCAGGGTGAACAGGCCGTCCGACGTGGTTTCCCCTATGGAAATGCCCAGCTTGTGCTCAAGGTGCTCCAGCGCCTTGCCGCCGTCACGCAACAGGCATGGCAGATTGGTGCAGACGTTGAGCTTGTACTTGCCCACCGCCTGCTGGTTGTACATGTTGTAGAAGGTGGTGACTTCGTGCACGGCGATCTGCGGCATGCCGAGGTACTCGGCAATACCCGCTTCACTGGCTTCGCTGACATGGCCCTGCTCCTGCTGCACGATGGACAGGCAGGCCATCACGGCCGACTGCTTCTGCTCCGGCGGGTACTTGGCCACTTCTCGCGCGAATCGCGCTTTGGTCGCTTCGGTAATCATCGATCAATCTCTCCGAACACGATATCCATGGTCCCAATGATGGCCACGGCGTCCGCAATCATGTGGCCCCGGGCCATTTCATCCAGCGTGGCCAGATGCGCAAAACCGGGGGCACGGATCTTCAGGCGATAGGGTTTGTTGGCACCATCGCTCACCAGATAGATGCCAAATTCCCCCTTGGGATGCTCCACTGCCGCATAGGCTTCGCCCTCGGGAACATGGAACCCTTCAGTGAACAGCTTGAAATGGTGGATCAGCTCTTCCATGTTGGACTTCATGGATTCGCGATCAGGCGGTGCGATCTTGTGGTTGTCGGTGATCACCGGACCCGGGTTGGCACGCAGCCAGTCCACACATTGCTTGATGATGCGGTTGGACTCGCGCATTTCCTGCATGCGGACCAGATAGCGGTCATAGCAGTCGCCCGTCTTGCCCACAGGCACGTCGAAGTCCATGCGGTCGTAAACATCGTAGGGCTGCGTCTTGCGCAAATCCCACGCAATGCCGGAGCCGCGCAGCATGGGACCGGTCATCCCCAGATTCAGCGCCCGCTCGGGCGTCACCACGCCGATGCCCACGGTGCGCTGCTTCCAGATGCGGTTGTCGGTGAGCAGGGTTTCGTACTCGTCCACACAACCCGGGAAGCGCTGGGTGAAGTCGTCGATGAAATCAAGCATCGAACCCTGGCGGTTCTTGTTCATGGCCTCCAGGGCCTTGGCATTCTTGATCTTGCTGACCTTGTACTGCGGCATGCTGTCCGGCAGATCACGGTACACACCGCCGGGCCGGAAATACGCCGCATGCATGCGCGCACCGGACACGGCTTCGTACATGTCAAACAGGTCTTCGCGCTCGCGGAAGGTGTAGATCAGGATGGTGGAGCTGCCGCAATCGTTGCCATGCGAGCCG
>Ga0208758_100469_pt1 | contig 13281 bp, 13 predicted proteins | sample LakWasM116_HOW13_2_FD_183930 | JGI IMG/M metagenome (GOLD analysis project Ga0208758, IMG submission 183930) | Freshwater sediment methanotrophic microbial communities from Lake Washington under simulated oxygen tension - Sediment Metagenome... | ecosystem: Environmental > Aquatic > Freshwater >...
CGCCGAAGAAGCTGGGGGGGGATATTGAGGCGGCGCTGGCAGGCTGAGACAAACTGCCCTGCAACCCCGCTTCAGTAACGGGGCGATGCGGCGCTGGCGATCCTCAGCATTTGTACCAAGTTGGGCTCAATAGCTGTTTGAGGCAAGGAGTCGACCTTCACAAAGTCTCCTCGTAACAAAGCGACAAAACTTTAGTACGAGACAATCGTTAACTGGAGACTACTATGAGATTTCTTCGCAGTTTCACGCTGCTCGCGATGTTGACGCTCGCCAGTTCTGCGTGCGTTGCTCAGATGGTCGGCGTAGTCATCACCCCTGATGGCTATGAAGTCGGAGGCGTCAAGTGGAAGCTTGCGACACCCGCAGTGGATGAGGTCGTGCGCCAAGGCCCGACGCGGGTTTTGATCTTGTTCTGCACCCATACACCGCCTGCCAAAATCATTCAGTTCCAGACATAGCTGGAAGCTCGATACAAAGCCCCAGTGCAACTCGCCAGCTGGGAAAAAGCATGCCCCGACAAAGGCTCGCAAGTACGCCATTGGGATAGCTGGGATCGCTTCCAGGCGGGTTAGCCAAAGACTACTTCCATAGGTTTTTTTACCTGCGGCGCTGCAGGTAAACGCCCGATATTCAAAGATACCTACTTCCGCTTTGGGCCCGCAGCCGCCTTCCGGCGCTTGACTCCTCAGGAATCTACTGCGGCCCCGGCGCAGCCGCCCCCTCCACCGCTCTCCCCTCCATCTCCCCCTCCACCTTGCGCAGCAAGTCCGCCAAGGTCTTGCCGGGCTCCTGCCGGAACTGCTCGTCCAGCACGGTGATGGAAGAAATGCGGTCGATGCGAAAACCCCGAAAGTCGTTGCGCAGCTCGCACCAGGCCGACAGTGTCCAGACCTTGCCCCAGTAAAAGCAGCCCAGCGGGCGCAGGCGGCGCAGGCTGGGGCGGCCGTTGACGTCGGCGTAGTCCACCTGCACCACGTGGCGGCTGTGCACTGCCTCGCGCAGGGCTTGCAGGGTGGCCTGGGCGCGCGGGTCCAAACCGACGGGCGGGGCATACAGGGCCTGGGCCTCGGCCGCCACGCGCGCGGCGGGGGGCAGCACGGACAGGATCTTGCCCAGGGCGCCTTCCACCTCTCGGGCCAGCCCGGCATCCAGCCAGGTTTGGGCCAGACGGGCGGCAGCTACCAGCGCATTGGCTTCACCCTGGCTGAACATCAGCGGCGGCAGATCGAAGCCCGCGCCCAGGCGGTAGCCCACACCGGCTTCGCCCTCAATGGGCACGCCCTGGTGCTGGAGGTCCGCCACGTCGCGGTAGATGGTGCGGGCCGAGACTTCAAGCCGCTCGGCCAGGAAGGCGGCGGTGGACAGGCGCCGCCCCCGGATGAGCTGGACGATCTGGAACAGGCGGTCAGCGCGGCGCATGAACGTGCCCCCCGGGGCGAGCTGCAGCCGACCAGATGGGCAGTGTCAGGACGCAGAACTCAGCCATGGCCTTTGCTCTGCTGCGCCAGCGCGTCGTCGATCTGGGAGGCGCGCACAAACGCGGGGCGCTGCCTGAACGGTTGCACAAACTGCTCGAACGCGGGGCGGCGTTCGATGGTGCCGAACTGCATGCCCCAGATCAGGTGCGCGCCCACATACAGGTCGACGGCCGTGAAGTGGTCGCCGCACAGATGCGGGCCCTGGCTCACGGCTTGCTCCAGGGTGTTCATCACATCGGCGTAGCTGCCGTAGCCCACCATGGCCGCCCGTTCGGCGGGTGCCAGCAGGTTCAGCGCCTTGGCGGTGGCGGCGCTCTCCAGCGGACCGGCGCAAAAGAACAGCCAGCGGTAATACGCAGCGCGTGCAGGCGTGCCCACAGGGGGCGCCAACGATTTGTCGGGAAACAGGTCGGCCAGGTAGGCGCAGATGGCCGCCACCTCGGTGACCACCACCTGTCCGTGCCGCAGTGCAGGCACCTTGCCCATGGGGTTGATGGCCAGGTAGTCGGGAGCCTTCATGGTGGTGCCGTATTCAAGCAGCACGCTGTCGTAGGGCACACCACACTCTTCCAGCATCCAGCGCGCGGTACGGCCTCGGGACATGGGGTGGGTGTAGAACGTCAGGGCGGCAGAAGATGTGTTCATGGAGGCTCCTGGTTCGTTCAGGTCATGCGCGGGGCGCACTGGGGGCGATGCCGATATGGATGGCCACGCGGTCCGGGCCTTCATACAGCTCGAAATCGGTGCCAAAGCGCCGTGGCACTTGCGGGTGGGCCGCAAAGTAGCGCCAGACCTCGCCCCAGGCATCGATCACCATCTGCGGCATTGTGCCGTGGCCGTGGAACACCAGATAGTCGCCCGCCTGCACCGCGATCTGCACAGCCCCTGGCACCGAGGTGACGGGCGGTGGCACAGCCACGCCAGCAGTGACATCAAAGGCGCCGTGTTCGTCGGATTCGTAGCCGCTGTAGACGCCGAAGATGCGGCCATCCTCACCACGGCCGGGCAGGTTGCGCTCCCAGCTCTGGCTGAAAAAGCGGTCCCAGAGACCTCCAATGCGGGCGGTGGCGGGGTCCATCTCGTCGCGGTTGCGGGTGCGTACCGTCAGTCCAGTGACATGAAACGCGGCAACCGGGGTCATGGTAGGGGTTGTTGTCATGGTCAAGCTCCTCTCTGTGTCAGGCCCGGCATGGTGCAGCCCGGCTGCTGACAACATGGTGTCAGTAGCCTGTCTGCAGCGTTGCAACAAGCCGTGACACGCGCCGACGCAGACGGAGCCACGCCGCAGGGCCCCATCTCGGCCGACGAGAAGATGACGGAAGCCGCTGCCAGCACGCCATGACCAGCGAGGGCAGAGGGAGCGTTGCGCCGCCCCCCGCTCAGCTCAGCTCAGCTCGGGCCGGTCAGGCTGCGGCGGCGGATTCGCCAGGCTCCACGGCGGGAGCAGCAGATACCGCAGCCGCTGCAGCAGCCGCCCGCCGGCGGGCGCGCTCCAGCTGCTGCCCCACCGTGCGCGGCACCATGCCGTACATATCGGCAAAGGCGTCCAGGGTCTGGCCGCTGGCCTCAAAGGCGCGCAGCAGGGCTTCATCCTTGGCGTTGCGGGCCGACCATTCGGCAAAGGCTTCTTCGAGGATGGCGTTGGCGGCTTCGTCGCGGCTCAACACCAGTTGGGTATATGCCTCGCGCGTGAGGCCCGAGGCCTCGAACGCAGCCATCATGCGGTTGCGCAGCTTGGGCAGCAGGTCTTCGGTGGCACGCGCCTTCTTGCGGCGGTAGACCTCCAGCAGCGCATGGTGCACATGCTCGGGGGCCATGTCTTCCACAGGCTGGCCCTGCAGGTCGTGGCGCTTATCGCCTGCCGCCACGCTTTGCAGATAGCGCGTGGAGCGGGTGTGCAGGCCCAGCGCCACCTTGAGCGCCTCGCGCTCGAACAGCTCGGGGTGGGCCGCCAGGATGTCCTGGAAGATGCCGCGCTTGAGCGGACGGAACACGGCGCCAAACAGGTGGGGGTAGAGCCCTGCCAGCTGCTCCAGCGCGGGGTGCACGCGCTGCGGCGCGCGCGTGCCTGCGCCCGGGCCACCTGCGGGCGCTGCAGCGTCTGCCGCACCGTCGGCGCTTGCACGGCCCTGCGGCGCCTGGCGCCCTTCGGGTTTGCGGCGGTTGCGGCCACCCCGACGCGAGCCGTCCTGGCGCCGCTGGGGCGCGCCGGCTTCGGCCAACGCAGCAGGTTCAGAGGCCGCCACAGCGACCGCAGCAGCCTCGGTCGGCACAGGCGCTGCCTGGGGAGCGGCAGGCGCTACGGGTGCGGTTTGGGGTTGTTCTTGTGCGGACACGGAGTCGGTCATGGCGGTGCAGTTCGGGGGCAAATGAGAGGCGACAAAACCCTCGATCATGCCAGCCTCGGGGCTACAGGCACCAAATGGGCCGGATTCCGGCGCACGCCGGGAGGGTTCGGCATCCCGCCCAACGCGCCCTCAACCCGTGCGCAGCGCCTCGTCCAGCACCTCCACCCAGTGCCGCACAGGCGTCCCCGTGCCGCTTTGCAGATGGGTGATGCAGCCGATGTTGGCCGACAGGATCATGTCGGGCGGCTGGTTGCCGAAGGCCTCGCCGAGCACGCCGAGCTTGCGGTCGCGCAGCTGGTAGGACAGGTCGGGGTTGAGCACCGAATAGGTGCCTGCCGAGCCACAGCACAGGTGGGCATCGTTGCGTGCGGTGCGCAGCTTGAAGCCCAGCTGGTTCAGGTGCGCCTCCACCCCGCCGCGCAGCTTCTGGCCGTGCTGCAGCGTGCAAGGAGGGTGGTAGGCGTACAGGGTGTCCGGCTGGTTGACCCTGCCCTGCAGCTTGGTGGCCAGCTCGGGCAGCATGGCGGGCAGCAGCTCCGACAGGTCGCGCGTGAGGCTACTGATGCGTTCGGCCTTGGTCGCGTACTGTGGGTCGTCCTTCAGGATGTGGCCGTATTCCTTGACGGTGACGCCGCAGCCCGAGGCGTTCATGACGATGGCCTCGACCCCACCTGCGGCCACCAGCGGCCACCAGGCGTCGATGTTGGCGCGCATCTCTGCCATGCCGCCAGCCTGGTCGTTGAGGTGGAATTTGACGGCGCCGCAGCAGCCCGCCTTGGATGCGATCACGGTCTGGATGCCCACCGCGTCGAGCACGCGGGCGGTGGCTGTGTTGATGTTCGGCATCATGGCCGGTTGCACGCAGCCCGCCAGCATGAGCACCTTGCGCGCATGTTCACGCGTGGGCCAGGCGCCAGCATCCTGCGGTGCGGGCACCTTGACCTTCAGCGCCTCGGGCAGCAGGCCGCGCACCATTTGCCCTGCCTTCATGGCAGGGGCGAACAGCGGCGAAGGCAGGCCCTCCTTCAGTGCCCAGCGCAGGGCTTTTTCGCCCACGGGGCGGGGCACTTTTTCATCGACGATCTTGCGACCGATGTCCACCAGGTGGCCGTATTGCACGCCGCTGGGGCAGGTGCTTTCGCAGTTGCGGCAGGTGAGGCACCGGTCCAGGTGCATCTGGGTCTTGCGCGTGGGCTCGGCGCCTTCGAGCACCTGCTTGATGAGGTAGATGCGGCCGCGCGGGCCGTCCAGCTCGTCGCCCAGCAGCTGGTAGGTGGGGCAGGTGGCGGTGCAAAAGCCGCAGTGCACACATTTGCGCAGGATGGATTCGGCCTCCAGGCCATCGGCGCGGGCGCGGTATTCGGGGGAGAGCTGGGTTTGCATGGGGTGCAGCCTGGGCGAAGAGACAAAAATTTCGGCGGAGGTTGGTCAGCGCGCGGCCGGTGGGTCCGCTGGCGGGGCCAGGCTGGGGTCGCCCGGCGCGGCCGGCGCCGAGGGCTTGCGCAAGGGGCGGCGCAGCCTGGCGCGGTCGGCCCACAGCGGTGGCAACGACAAGGCCAGCAGCACCAGCGCCAGCGGCACCACAAACACAAAGCCCACGTGCTTGAAGCCCGCAGCCCCCGCAATGCCGCCCACCAGAAACATGCCCACCAGCCCGGCAAACAGCCGCAGCCGGGCCTGGTTGGCACGCACCTGCGATTCGGGCGCGGTGCCCGTACGGTTCCAGTAGAGCATCTTGCCCATCTCGATGCCCAGGTCGGTCACCACGCCCGTCATGTGGGTGGTGCGGATCTGGGACGAGGACATCTTGGTCACCGTGGCGTTCTGCAGGCCCATGATGAAGGACAGCAGCAGCACCGTGAGTGGCACCGCAAAAGGCGTGGGCCAGCTGAGGGTGATGGCGCCCACCAGGCCAAACAGCAGCATGAGCACGGACTCCAGCAGCAGCGGCAGCGCGTAGGTGCTGCGCAGCCTGCGCTGGCGCGCCCAGTTGACCATGATGGCCGTGGTACCCGCCCCCGACATGAAGGCCCAGAGCGCGCCCACGGCGCCCAGCACCAGCTTCATCTGCCCCGGCACCAGGTTGTCGGCCAGCGACGACAGGAAACCCGTCATGTGCGAGGTGTAGAGGTGCACCACCAGAAACCCCCCGGCATTCACCGCCCCGGCGTTGAACGCCAGCAGCAGGCCCAGCACCTGGTTGCTCGCAACCGTGCGGTGGTGTCCGGTGAGGTGAAAAAGGCGTCGCATGGCCAGGGTGGCGGTGGTGGCTGTGAGGGGGGGTTGGCTTGCCTACCAGGCCCGCGCCATGCGGCCGGGGTTGAAGATGCCGGCAGGGTCAAAGCTGTGCTTGAGGCGGGCGTGGATTTGCTCCAGCGCCTTGGATTGCAAGTCAAAAGCACCGCTGGCGCCAGGTTTATTTGCCTCGGCAGCTACAAAAAGAGAAGCACTCCCACCCACCGCCCGGGCGGCTTCGCGCAGCGCGTCGCCGGCGGACTCGGGGCCCTGCACCCACCGCAACGCCCCATGCCATTCCACCAGTGGCTGCACGCCGCCGGGCAAAGCCAGCACCGGCGCGGTGGCGGGCACCGACAGGCGCCACAGGGCGTGGTCGGGGCGCGTGGCCCGGTCGGTGAACCACGGCAGGGTCTGCTCGCGGCAGGCGGTCCAGTCAGCGGCCACGGTGGCGTTGTCCATGCGCGTGCCACCCATGGTCTTGCACGCGGCCTCCACCGCCGCCACGGCGCCGCGCAGGCGCACATACAGGGTGCCTGCGCCTTCGTCCTGCACCCAGCAACTGGCGTTGAGGGGTAGCGGCTGGCCGCCCCAGGCGTGCAGCTTGCGCAACGCATCGGCCTGGTTGATGCCCTCGAACCGGAGTGTGGCCTCGCCGGGTGCCACGGGCAGCACCTTGAGGCTCACTTCGGTCAGCAGCCCCAGCGTGCCCCAGGCACCGGCCATGAGGCGCGCCACGTCATAGCCCGCCACGTTCTTCATGACCTGGCCGCCGAAGGTGAGCAGCTCGGCCTTGCCGTTGAGCAGGGTCACGCCCAACAGATAGTCACGCACCGCCCCCACGCTGGCGCGCGCCGGGCCCGACAGGCCGGCCGCCACCATGCCGCCCACGGTGGCAGCGCCCGAAGGGGGCTTGGCGAAATGCGGGGGTTCAAAAGGCAGGCACTGGCCCTGCTCGGCGAGCGCGGCCTCCAGCTCGGCCAGCGGGGTGCCGGCCCGCACGGTGACGACCAGCTCGCTGGGCTCGTAGCTCACGATGCCGCGCAGCACCCGGGTGTCCAGCACCTCGCCGTGCAGCGCCAGGCCATGGAAGTCCTTGGTGCCCCCGCCACGGATGCGCAACGGGGTCTGGTCGGCGGCGGCAGCGCGCACGCGCTCAGTGATCGGGGCGAGGGAAAAGTCCATCCGTGCATCGTAGCGGCAGCGGTCCGCCGCACGGCATGCAGGAGGCGTGAATTTTTTGAACAGCGGACGTGCAAAGGACTGGCGGATGCCATAGGGCCTTTGGCCCCCTGGCGCGCCAGTCCCACACGCGTCACCCACCGGTACGAAAAAAGCCCGCCGGTGGTCGGCGGGCTGAAGTAACCAGAGGAGTAACTCGCTTGTTCTTATTGCGACGCCACGGTGCCACCAGACACCGCGGCGCGTAGGGCGCAGAGCGATCAGCGGTTGTATGCCGTTTCGCCGTGCGAGGTGATGTCCAGACCTTCGCGTTCGTCTTCTTCCGAGACACGCAGGCCCACCGTCAGGTCAACCACCTTGTAGGCCACGAAGGACACCACGCCTGACCACACGATGGTCAGCAGCACGGCCTTGGCCTGTGTCCACACCTGGGCAGCGATGGAGTAGTCAGCAGCCGTCACACCGGTCGCCGTCACCCAGTCCGCCACGAAGCCGGGGCCACCCAGGCTGGGGGAGTTGAACACGCCGGTCAGCAGCGCACCCACGATACCGCCGATGCCGTGCACGCCGAACACGTCGAGCGAGTCGTCCGCACCCAGCAGCTTCTTGAGGCCGTTGACACCCCACAGGCAGGCAAAACCACCCACCAGACCGATGACCAGCGCACCGCCGATACCGACGTTGCCGGCAGCCGGCGTGATGGCCACCAAGCCCGCCACAGCACCCGACGCTGCACCCAGCATCGAAGCCTTGCCGCGCATCAGCGCTTCACCCATGCACCATGCCAGCACGGCAGCAGCGGTAGCCACCAGCGTGTTGATGAAGGCCAGGGCTGCAAAACCGTTGGCTTCCAGGGCAGAGCCGGCGTTGAAGCCGAACCAGCCCACCCACAGCAGCGAGGCACCGACCATGGTCAGCGTCAGGCTGTGAGGCGCCATGGCTTCCTTGCCGTAACCAATGCGCTTGCCCACCATGAACGCACCCACCAGGCCCGCCACAGCGGCGTTGATGTGCACCACGGTACCGCCAGCGAAGTCCAGAGCACCCCACTGCCAGATCTGGCCGGCCTTGCTGGTCATGGCGTCGGCCACTTCCTTGGAGGCGTAGGCATCAGGACCCATCCAGAACCACACCATGTGGGCGATCGGCAGGTAGCTGAACGTGAACCACAGGACCATGAACAGCATGACGGCGCTGAACTTGATGCGCTCTGCGAACGCACCGACGATCAGGGCGCAGGTGATGCCGGCGAACGTGGCCTGGAAGGCGGCAAACACCACTTCCGGAATCACGACACCCTTGCTGAACGTGGCAGCGTTGGCAAACGTGCCTGCGGCGTTGTCCCAGATGCCCTTCATGAACAGCCGGTCGAAACCACCGATGAAGGCACCGCCTTCGGTGAAGGCCAGGCTGTAGCCGTAGATGAACCACAGCACCACGATCAGCGAGAACGTGACCATCACCTGCATCAGCACGGACAGCATGTTCTTGCTGCGCACCAGGCCGCCGTAGAACAGCGCCAGGCCAGGCAGGACCATCAGGATCACGAGGATGGTGGAAGTCATCATCCACGCGGTGTCACCCTTGTTGGGGACAGGAGCAGGCGCTTCTGCGGCGGGCGCTGCAGGCGCAGCGGCGGCAGCAGCAGCCGGTGCAGCCGCTGCGGCAGGGGCTTCAGCCGCTGGTGCAGCCGCAGCGGGTGCCGAGGCCTCTGCCGTGGCGGGCGCCTGGGCGAGGACAGCCGATCCGCCGGATAGCAGACTCAGCCCCAGAATGAAGGAAGCAAGCAGTTTTTTCATGGCGTTTCTCTTCTTGGATGGGATGCGGCCTCGCCCTTACAGGGCTTCCTTGCCGGTTTCGCCAGTGCGGATGCGCACCACCTGCTCCAGGTGGGTCACGAAAATCTTGCCGTCACCGATCTTGCCGGTGCGCGCTGCGGTCTCGATGGACTCGATCACGCGGTCCACCAGGTCGTCGGCCACGGCGGCCTCGATCTTGACCTTGGGAAGAAAGTCCACCACATACTCTGCACCGCGGTACAGCTCGGTGTGGCCCTTTTGGCGGCCAAAGCCCTTGACTTCGGTCACCGTGATGCCTTGCACGCCGATGTCGGAGAGCGCTTCGCGCACTTCGTCGAGCTTGAAGGGCTTGATGATGGCTGTCACCATTTTCATTTTCAGTTCCTCCGGAATGGGCGCCACCGGCGCCCATTGAGACTTACAGGGTTTTGGTGAGCGTGACGATCACGCGCGACTTGTTGACCGGGCCGTAGAAGGCCTTCTTGGTGGCGCCAACCACGGCAGCGCCGAGGGACACGCCGCCGCCGAAGTCGTACGAACCGCCCAGGCTGTAGTCCATGAAGTTGGGGGCTGTGATGTCACCACCAAAGCGGGTGAAGCCGACCGACGCCTTCAGCGTGGTGCTGGGGGCCACTTCCTGGGCAAACGCCAGGTTCAGGTAGCCGGTGTTGCGGCCCTTCATGCCAGGACCTGCGTAGGCAAAGTAGTCCTTGGACAGGGTGTGCGAATACTTGGCCGTCACGGGGCCGAAGGTGGCAGCGCCATAGACTTCGGTGGTGTTGCCCGCGCTGTTGCCGGGGTAGATGTAGGTCAGCAGGCCCACGTCCAGGTCCACGTCACCGGCCTTGAACTTGTAGCCGCCGTAGATGTCGGATTCGAGCGAGTTGCCGGACAGCCAGTTGACGCTGGAGTTCCAGTTGCCCACGTAGAAGCCGGTTTCGCCGAAGGTGTAGTCAAAGCCGCCTTGCAGTGCGGGCTTGACGGCCTTGACCTTGGACGTGTCCTGGTCCTGGCCACGGAACTTGTAGTTCGTGGTCAGGCTGACGTTGGCGGTGAGCTGGGCGCTGGCCAGCATGGGAAGGGTTGCAACAAGGGCAACGCCCAGGGTCTTGATGATGGCGCGGGTCATGTTTCCTCCGGTTGGACAAAGTAGGGACAAGCGCTTTAAGCACGGACCGTGCCACACCAAGGTGCACGGCGCGCTGCACGGTTGCGTTGCGTTACAACAATCCCCAGTACAGTGGCGGTGACCGCGTCCGGCATGTTGCACCCAACTGGTGCAGACACCCAACAGGCCGCGCTAAAAAACCACAAAACGCACCCATCTGGGGAGAAATCGCTTCATGAGTCTTGCTTTGGTGCAAAGCCGCGCCCTTCTGGGGCTGCAGGCGCCTGCAGTCACCGTCGAAGTGCATCTGGCCAACGGTTTGCCCAGCTTCACGCTGGTCGGGCTGGCCGAGGTGGAGGTGAAAGAAGCCCGCGAGCGCGTGCGCTCCGCGCTGCAGAACGCGGGCCTGGAGTTCCCGTCGAACAAGCGCATCACCGTCAACCTGGCCCCCGCCGACCTGCCCAAGGATTCGGGCCGCTTCGATCTGCCGATTGCGCTGGGCATCCTCGCCGCCAGCGGTCAGGTGGACGCCAGCCGACTGGCAGGCTACGAGTTTGCAGGCGAGCTGTCGCTGTCCGGCGAGCTGCGCCCCGTGCGCGGCGCGCTGGCCACCAGCCTGGCCCTGCAGACCCAGCAGATTGACGCCCAGCTGGTGCTGCCGCCCGGCAGCGCCGAAGAGGCCGCCCTGGTGCCCGCCGCGCGCGTGGTGCGTGCGCGGCACCTGCTGGATGTGGTGCGGGCGTTCCTGCCACCCGGCAGCACGGCCGGTGGCGATGCCGATGTGGCCAACGACGGCTGGACCCGCCTGCAGGCCACCGCGCTCACCGCCAGCACCACCGGGCCCGACATGGCCGACGTGAAGGGCCAGGCGGGCGCCAAGCGCGCGCTGGAGATTGCAGCGGCTGGCGGCCACAGCCTGCTGATGGCCGGGCCACCTGGCTCGGGCAAGTCGATGCTGGCGCAGCGTTTTGCCGGGCTGCTGCCCGCGATGACGGTGGACGAAGCGCTGGAGAGCGCCGCCATTGCCAGCCTGGCGGGGCGCTTTCGGCCCGAGGCTTTTGGCGTGCGCCCCACCGGCCAGCCCCACCACACGGCCAGCGCGGTGGCGCTGGTGGGCGGTGGCTCGCCACCCCGGCCGGGCGAGATCTCGCTGGCCCACCAGGGCGTGCTCTTCCTTGATGAACTCCCGGAATTCCCCCGCGCTGCGCTAGAGGCTCTGCGCGAGCCGCTAGAGACCGGCCACATCACCATCGCCCGGGCAGCGCAACGCGCGGAGTTTCCGGCCCGGTTCCAGATGATCGCGGCGATGAATCCGTGCCCCTGCGGCTTTCTGGGCTCCACGCAGCGCGCCTGCCGCTGCACGCCCGACCAGGTGCACCGCTACCAGGCCAAGCTCAGCGGCCCGCTGCTGGACCGCATCGACCTGCATGTGGAGGTGCCCGCCCTGCCCGCCGAGCAGCTGGTGCAGGCGGCTGCGGGCGAGTCCACCGCCAGCATCCGCGCCCGGGTGGAGCAGGCCCGCGCCAAGGCGCTGGCGCGCCAGGGCAGCACCAACCAGGCGCTGCAGGGGCAGGCCATCGACGCCCACCTGCACCTGGACGATGCGGCCGCCAAGTTCCTCAACACCGCTGCCGCGCGCCTGGGCTGGTCGGCACGCAGCACGCACAGGGCGCTGAAGGTGGCGCGCACCATCGCCGACCTGGCGGGCGCGCCCACCACCGAGGTCAGCCATGTCGCCGAGGCCGTGCAATACCGCCGCGTACTGCGCAGCACGGTGTGAGGGGCGCTGGCGGCCCTTGAGGCACATCAGCACCTTGACCGAGGCAGATATCAAATTGATAGCACCTGGCGCATGTATCACTAGCGCCTGCGGCTGATTTTGATCAAAAAGAGGGTGCGCAGCACCCAGCGGGCGCTGCGCACCGGCCGCAGGGGCCCGGGCGCCCGGCACAATCTCCCCCCATGTCCAGCGTCCGCTCCCCCAAGAAATCCCCGTCGGTCCCCGCCCCCACAGACACCGCAGCCCCCGCCAACGAGCCCGTGGACACCGGCTTTTTGCGCACGCTGGTGGGCTACAACACGCGGCGCGCGGCGCTGTCCATCATTGCCGTGTTCATGGAACGCATGGCCGTGTACGACCTGAAGGTGGTGGATTTCTCGGTGCTGTCACTGGTGGCGCACAACCCGGGCATCACCTCGCGCCAGCTGTGCGCCACGCTCAGCGTGCTGCCGCCCAACATGGTGGGCTTGATTGCGGCGCTGGAACGGCGCGGCCTGATCGAGCGGCGCCCACACCCGAGCGATGGGCGCGCCATGGGCGTGCACCTGACGCCCGCCGGGGTGGAACTGACGGCGCAGGCCGAGCAGACGGCCGCGCAACTGGAAGAAGACGCCACCAACCGCCTGACGGCGGCCGAGCGCAAGACGCTGATCCGGCTGCTGCAAAAAGTCTACGACTGATCCAGCGGCCGCTCAGCCGGCCACAAGAGGCCTGGGTGCGTATCAGACAGCCGGCGCTGCCGGGGACTTGTCCAGCCCCAGCAAGCGCACGGCGTTGCCCTTCAGGATGCCGGGCATCACCTCGGGCTTGAAGCCCGCTTCCTGGAAGTCCTTCATCCAGCGCTCGGGGGTGATCAGCGGGTAGTCGCTGCCAAACAGCACGCGGTCCTTCAGCAGCGTGTTGGCGTACTGCACCAGCTGCTTCGGAAAATACTTGGGGCTCCAGCCCGACAGGTCGATCCAGACATTGGGCTTGTGCGTGGCGACCGACAGCGCCTCGTCCTGCCACGGGAAGCTGGGGTGGGCCATGACGATCTGCATGTCCGGGAAGTCGATGGCCACATCGTCCAGGTGCATGGGGTTGCTGTACTCCAGCCGCAGGCCGCCGCCGCAGCGCATGCCGCTGCCAATGCCGCTGTGGCCGGTGTGGAAGATGGCGGGCATGCCGTACTCGGCGATCACCTCGTAGATAGGCCAGGCCATCTTGTCGTAGGGGTGGTAGGCCTGCACCGTGGGGTGGAACTTGAAGCCCTTGATGCCGAACTCCTCGATCAGGCGGCGGGCTTCGCGTGCGCCCATCTTGCCCTTGTGGGGGTCGATGCTGGCGAAGGCCGTCATCATGTCGCTATTGG
>Ga0208758_100471_pt1 | contig 13278 bp, 12 predicted proteins | sample LakWasM116_HOW13_2_FD_183930 | JGI IMG/M metagenome (GOLD analysis project Ga0208758, IMG submission 183930) | Freshwater sediment methanotrophic microbial communities from Lake Washington under simulated oxygen tension - Sediment Metagenome... | ecosystem: Environmental > Aquatic > Freshwater >...
CCGGTTTGCGCGGCAACCGCAGCCAGCCCCTGCAGGCCTTGCCGTGCAACGCTGCCAAGCTTGCCGTAGCCTCGTGCAGATTTCTCTGATAAACGTGCATTGGCAAGCAGGAGCGTTACGCTGTGCTGCCGGCAGCCGGCAATCAGGTTAAACCAGAGTTCGGTCTCCATCAGTACGCCGATGGCGGGTTTAAAGTGCTTTAAAAAGCGCTCAACCGCAAATGGCAGGTCGTAGGGTAAGTAGATTCTGGAAACGCTGTTGCCGAACAGCTGTTCGCTGGTGGCGCGGCCGGTGGGTGTCGTGTGCGACAGCAGGATTTCATGTTTTGGGTACTGTATCAGCAGCGCTTTGATTAAAGGTTCGGCAGCGCGGGTTTCGCCTACCGATACGCAGTGCAGCCAGATTACGGGCTTATTTAAGCTGAATCTGTAAAAACCATAACGTTCCTGCCAGTGCGCCAGGTATTCGGGCTGTTTTCTTGCGCGCCAGAGCAATTTAAGCGGCGTGAACGGCAGCAGCAGGTAAAGCAGCAAAGTGTAAACGTTACGTGACATGCCGTCATTTTCGCACATATTCCGTGATGAATAATGGTTCATTAAATTTACGCAAGTATTGCTGTCGTATGCAAAGCCAGCACCAGTGCGGCATAGCATAAAGGCAAGACAAAATTAACATTGCCTGGTAAAAATAAGTTAAAAAAATATCTTGACCTACCACTACTAAGTGATTAAATTACCAAAAAAACACAATATATTGTGGTTGAGTTAATTTTTACCACAATGAAACTATCCAAAATAAAACTATAGTAAATCTGTATAGTAATGTACTCATGTAACTGTTAATAATACAGACTGAAGTCATTGTTTATCCATGACTTCGCGTCAATTAAAAAAAGGGTTAATCCATGCTAAAAGCCGTTGATACTGCAAAGAATTCCAGTACAGATCTCGAAAAAGAAATTCCGATTCAACCGGTCTCACTTGATATCTGGGATAAGAAATATCGCCTGAAATCCAAGCAGGGTGAAAACGTCGATGCTGACATGGATGCTTCTTACTCACGTGTGGCACGTGCCTTGGCCGACGTGGAGACAACAGAGGAAAAACGCGCCGAGTGGCATGAGAAATTCCTGTGGGCTTTACGCCGTGGCGCAATCCCGGCAGGCCGTATCACTTCCAATGCCGGCGCGCTCGAACACAAGCCAGCGACCTCCACCATTAACTGTACCGTTTCCGGCGTGATTTCAGACAGCATGGATGACATCCTGGGTAAAGTGCATGAAGCTGGTTTAACCCTGAAAGCCGGCTGCGGTATCGGTTATGAGTTTTCAACACTGCGTCCGAAAGGCGCATTTGTAGCGGGTGCCGGTGCGTACACCAGCGGTCCGCTGTCTTTCATGGATATCTATGACAAGATGTGCTTCACCGTATCCAGCGCGGGTGGCCGCCGCGGTGCGCAGATGGCAACCTTTGATATTTCACACCCCGACGTGACAGATTTCATTAAAGCCAAGCGTGAAAACGGCCGTTTGCGCCAGTTTAATCTTTCATGCCTGATTACCAAAGAATTCATGGAGGCAGTAAAAGCTGACGCGGAGTGGAAACTCGCTTTCCCGGTGACAGAAAAAGAAGCCATTATCGATGGCCTGAACGTGAATGATGATAGCCAAGTGGTATGGCGTGAGTGGCCGATCAAAGGCAAATACCTGGCAAAAACCGAAGGCAAAGACGCCGGCAAGGTCGCCTGCCGTGTGTACAAAACCATCAAGGCGCGCCGCCTGTGGGATGTCATCATGTCCAGCACTTACGATTTTGCCGAGCCAGGATTCATCCTGATTGACCGCGTCAATGAAATGAACAACAACTGGTTCTGCGAAAACATCCGCGCTACCAATCCATGCGGTGAGCAGCCATTGCCGCCTTATGGCGCTTGCCTGCTGGGTTCTATCAACCTGACCCGTTTTGTGAAAAAACCATTCACGGATGAAGCCTATTTCGACTGGAAAGAGTACCGTGAAGTGGTGGCTATTTTCACGCGCATGCTGGATAACGTGGTTGAAATCAACGGTCTGCCGTTGCAGCAGCAGCGTGATGAGATCATGCGCAAACGCCGCCACGGCATGGGTTACCTGGGTCTGGGTTCCAGCCTCACCATGATGAAAATGAAATACGGTGAAGAAGAATCTATCAAATTCACTGAAGAAGTCACCCGCGTCATGGCGGAAGAAGGCTGGAACGTAGGCGTGCAGCTGGCTGACGAAAAAGGCCCGGCTCCGATCATGGACGAGAAATTTGAAGTCACGGCCGATATGCTGGCAAAACGCCCGGAAATGGCGGCAGACGGCATTAAAGTAGGCCAGAAAATTACCGGTAAAGTGCTGCTGGGCAAATACAGCCGCTACATGCAGCAGTTCCCTGAAGGTTTGCGTAACCAGATCGCAAGCAAAGGCGCGCGTTTCACGCACCACAGCTCAATTGCGCCAACCGGCACTATCTCACTGTCACTGGCCAATAACGCCAGTAACGGTATCGAGCCGTCATTCGCACACCACTATGCACGTAACGTGATTCGCGAAGGCAAGAAAACCAAAGAGAAAGTCGACGTATTCTCTTATGAGCTGCTGGCGTATCGTGAGCTGGTGAACCCTAATGCCATGCCGTTCAGCGACAAACCTGAAGAACAATTGCCGGATTACTTCCTGGATTCATCAACCATTATGGCGAAAGCCCACGTGGATATTCAGGCTGCGTCACAGAAATGGATTGACAGCTCAATTTCAAAAACCATTAACGTGCCGACAGATTATGATTTTGAAGACTTCAAAAACATTTATCTTTACGCTTATGATAAAGGCCTTAAAGGCTGCACCACATTCAGGTTCAACCCGGAAGCATTCCAGGGCGTGCTGGTGACAGAAAAAGACCTGGAAAACACTACCTACAAATTCACGCTGGAAGACGGCACTGAAATTGAAGTAAAAGGTAATGAAGAAATTGAATATGACGGCGAAATGCACAGTGCCGCGAATCTTTATGATGCCTTGAAAGAAGGCTATTACGGCAAATTCTAAATTTAGCTGCTTAAAACTACTATGCTCATGATTGCGTTGTTAAAAATTGGTTTTAAATCCTCATGTACTTCAATGTACATTCCGGTTCAAAACCAATTTTCGCCTGGCACTCATATCGCGCGTAACTTTTTAACTCAGCTAAATGACAATTAACACTCTCTACGCAGTAGGCGTTAGGGTAAGGAGAACAATATGGCAATTAAAATTGAAAAGAAAATCGTCGGCTACAACCTGGTGACTGAAGAAGACAAAGCCAAGGCCGCTGAAGCTAAAACTGCTGAAAATCCAGGCAATGTCGTGCAGCTCGGCGAGCCTTTAGGCCGCCCGGAAAAACTGGTAGGCAACACCTACAAAATTAAAACCCCGGTGACTGAGCATGCCTTATACATCACCATTAACGACATTGTCATGAATGAAGGCACGCCGCACGAGCACCGTCGTCCATTTGAAGTGTTCATCAACTCCAAAAACATGGAACACTTTCAATGGATCGTGGCGTTGACACGCGTGATGTCAGCAGTGTTCCGTAAAGGTGGCGATGTCACATTCCTGGTAGAAGAACTGAAAAGCGTATTCGAGCCAAGCGGCGGCTATTTCAAAAAAGGCGGCAAGTTCGTACCTAGCCTAGTGGCAGAGATCGGCGAAGTGGTAGAACAGCATCTACAGGAAATTGGCATGCTGAAAAAACCGGGGCTGGATGAACACCAGCAAAAACTGGTGGAAGAGAAAAAAGCCGAATACTTTGAAAAACATGCCAAACCGGGTGAAGAAGTGAACGATGAAGGTTACCCAAAAGGCGCGCAGCTTTGCAAAAAATGTAACACCAAAGCCAGCATCATTATGGACGGCTGCCTGACTTGCCTGAACTGCGGTGAAAGTAAGTGCGGTTAAATTAAAAAAAGGAGCTTCGGCTCCTTTTTTGTTGCATGTACTGGCCTTGCTTGCACCAGCCTTTTCAAATATATCTTCCTCACTGACTGCATTGTTATTTCATCTGGCACGTGTTTTTTTAATTAAACAGCCAGTGTCGCACGAGTTTCGTATAGCGCGGCATGACAACATACACCATGAGTGAAACTACGGCGCCGGTTACAATCAAGGTGTTAAGCAGGTGATTGTCTGGCACTTTCAGCCATTTTAAGACCGGTGCAAAAATGAGTGGCAGGCTCACAACAAGTGGGAAAATTGCAGACCAGGTGATGAGGAACTGTTTCCAGCGCACCGGTGTTTTAGGCTTTTCCCCGACCTGGCTGAACAAGAAATCCAGGCCGCTATTGATGTAGACATCTTCTTTATTGGCGAGCAGCTGATCGATTTTCGAGAGCAGTCGTTTCCGGTTTTCTGATTCTATCCAGTTTTTAAGGTTCTGGTGGGTGTCATAGCGGAGGATGACGGTGTACGTATCCGTCAGGCCTGCTACAGGGCGAATAATGTGCAAGTCCAGCAAGCCGGACGAGGCTTTGCAGATGGGGCCAATCTCATTCAGCCATTGTTCGTATTGGGGCTGCTGTGCTGTTGATACACGGTGCATAATGACCGCTGTGGCGCCTTTTTCCGTATTGACTGTGATGGCTGATTGCGTCATAGCTGCGTCCTTTCATCTTCCTGGTTCATCTTCATTCTGGACTTTAATCTGACTTAACAGGCTGCCGTTTTCAGGCAGCAGCCGGTTACGGCCTGTTTATTTTTTAGTATTCAGGGCATTGTACGAGGTAATAAGATTGCGGTAATCCGGAATATGGTCAGAACACAGGGCGGCCAGGCCTTCTATGTCGCGGCGCCAGTCACGGTGCAATTCGCAGGCCACGCCGAACCAGGTCATCAGTTGTGCGCCCGCGGCCTCCATACGGCGCCAGGCTGCATCGCGTGTCATTTCATTAAAAGTACCGGATGCATCGGCCACGACGAACACTTCAAAGCCTTCTTCTATCGCAGCCAGCGCAGGGAAAGCGACGCATACTTCGGTCACCACACCTGCGATGATGAGCTGTTTCTTGCCGGTTGCTTTTACGGCTTTTACAAAGTCTTCGTTATCCCAGGCGTTGATCTGACCCGGGCGTGCAATGTATGGCGCATCAGGGAACAGTGCTTTGAGTTCCGGCATGAGCGGGCCATTCGGGCCATTTTCAAAGCTGGTGGTCAGGATGGTCGGCAGCTTAAAGAACTTTGCTGCATCCGCCATTGCCAGCACGTTGTTCTTGAATTTGTCAGGATCAATATCGCGCACCAGAGATAGCAGCCCAGCCTGGTGGTCAACCAGCAGTACTGCTGCATTATCGCGGTCTAGACGTACGTAGGGTTTGTTCATGATGTTTCCTTTTTTAGTGAGTTGTTAAGTATTCAAGTGCGGTGAATATCTATGCCGCTTTTACAAAACGGCCTTGGTTGTAGTCATCAAAAGCCTGGTTGATTTCTTCCACGCTGTTCATTACAAACGGTCCATGCCCGACTACCGGCTCATTCAGCGGCTGTCCGTTCAGCAGCAATAGAACGCTGTCCTGCTGGGCTTCCAGAACCAGCTCTGTGCCTGTGCGCTGTAACACGGCAAGCTCGGAAGGGCGCACCGTGTATGTACCTCCCAGGCCAACTGCCCCATGTAATACGAATACCGCTGTTGTATGACCTTCCGGCAGGGTAAATGTTGTCGTACTGCCTGCGTTCAGCCGCACATCCCACACATTCATCGGGCTGAAAGTATGCGCAGGCCCGGCATGGCCGGCGTATTCACCGGCGATTACGCGTACTTTGCCGGCATCGTCAGCCATCGCGACTTCCGGTATCTGGGCGCTGCTGATGCCTTGATAGCCGGGGTCGGTCATTTTATGTACGGCCGGCAAGTTCACCCAAAGCTGTATCATCTCGAAAGGGCCGCCGTCACGGGCATAATTCTCACCATGATATTCCTCATGAATGATGCCGGAACCCGCCGTCATCCACTGTACTTCACCTGCGCCGATAGTGCCGCCCGCGCCGGTAGAGTCGTGATGCGAAACTTGCCCGTCATACACGATAGTCACGGTTTCAAACCCCCGGTGCGGGTGCTGGCCTACGCCGCGGCGTTCTTTTGTTGCTTCAAACCTGGTTGGGCCTGCGTAGTCCATCAGCAGGAAAGGAGACATTTCTTCGTGAATGTCGCGGTATGAAAAGATACTTTGAACCGGGAACCCGTCCCCTACCCAATGGTTGCCATTGCTACGTTTGATAAAAGCCAGTTTTTTCATGTTGTACTCCTCATTGCGTTACGATGATTCACACTATAAAGATATGACAAACCACCGACTAGATGGTTAAATGTGAAATTACTTTTCATTTAAATGAACAATATGGACTTTAACGAAACGGCTGTATTTGTGAAGGTGGTGCAAGCCGGCAGTTTCAGTGCTGCTGCGCGCCAGTTAGGCTTGCCCACATCGACCATCAGTACCAGAATCTCCAGGCTGGAAGCGCGGCTTGGCACCACACTGCTGCAAAGAACAACACGCAGGTTAAGCCTTACGGAAGCCGGCACCGTTTACTACCAGCATGCAGCGCTAGGTTTAGGTTATATGCTTGAAGCGGAAGCCGCGATTGATGAAGCCCGCCAGCAGCCGCAGGGCAAGCTCAAAATCACCGCGCCTGCCGATCTGGGCGATCACTTGCTGGCCGATTTGCTGGAAGACACGCAGCGTGAATTTCCTGCCCTGGAATTGGAGTTGATATTAACCGACCGTTATATAGACCTGGTTGCGGACGGCGTGGATGTTGCAATCCGGACTGGGGAGCTGCGAGATTCCAGCCTGGTTGCCAAGTCGCTCGGTATCATCCACTGGGCATTATTCGCACATCGTGACTACCTGGCGCAGGCCGCCCCTTTAGCCGTGCCGCAGGATCTGCACTTGCATCGCTGCGTGCAATTTACCCCGTTAGGGCGAGACGCCTGGAGCCTGAGCCGCCGCCAGGATACATTGACGATACCCATGCCGGGCAGAACCATGGCGAATAACATCGGTGTAGTCAGATCCATGGCCGAACATCAGCAGGGTGTGGCGTTGCTGCCGACATTTATCTGCAAACAGAGCGTCAGCTGCGGCAAGCTGCTGCGTGTGCTGCCGGAATGGGAAGGCAAGGCAGATCCTGTGCATCTGGTGTACCCCAAGCAGCGTTTCATGCCGCCCAAGCTGCGCGCTTTTATCGACCTTGCTCAGGAAAAACTAAAAGCACATTTTCTGGAATAATGGCTACCGGCTTAACCGGCTTCGGTCAGCATGTGGGCAACCGCACGTTTCAATGGTGCAATACGATTGCTGATACGCAGTGAAGCCGCCCTGACCATACGTGCCGGTATAGAATCGTCACCATACAGTTTTGCAATCGCATGCGTGGCGATAAACAGTGGGCGTGTCCGCAGGCGATGTTTTCTTTGGTAGCGTTCAAGCATGGCCATGGCTGCAATGCTGCCGCTCCGGGCCAGGGCTGACTTAATTTCACCGGCCAGCACATCAATACCGCTGAGGCCAAAATTGAAACCATGCGCGGTGACCGGGTGCATGCCGACCGCAGCATCACCGATCAATGCAAAACGGTTTGCGACAAGCCTGCTGGCGTAAGCGGTCACCAGCGGGTAAGCGTGCCGTGTGGATTTCAGCTGCATGTCGCCCAGCCGGTGCTTGAAACGCATGGTCACGGCATGGTTAAAGTCAGCTTCGCTCATGGCCATGAGTTGCTGCATATCGGCTGCGGGCAGGGTGATGACGACCGATGACTGCATGCCGTTCATCGGCAGTAGTGCAAGGGTCTGGCCATAATCGAACCACTCCCAGGCTACATGCTGGTGGGGGATGCTGTGTTCCATGACGCATACCATCATGGTTTTACCAAAGTCGTGCATGGTTGCTGCAATGCCCATCGCCCTGCGGGTCTCCGAGAATCGGCTGTCTGCTGCTACCAGGAGCTGTGCCGAGATTTTTTCTCCGTTTGCCAGGGTGATGGATGCGCCTGCATGATCGGTAGCAACCGCACTGACTCTTGCCTCTGTCAGCAGCGTGATATCCGGCGATGCCTTGACTGCCTCATAGGCTGCTTTACGGATCAGGTCATTCGCGATCAGGTAGCCTAGCTCCTGTTTGGGGCTATCACGGTGATCAATGTTCATGGCGTATAGGGATGGCCCGTTCAGCACGCGTGCATCACGCAGCGGGGAAATTGCAGCCTGATCTATGCGATTCCATATTCCCAGTGCCTGCATGAGCTGCGCGGAGCGGTGCGTGAGTGCGATTTCGCGTCCGTCAAACGCGGGGCTGGCTAACTGGGATTCGTGCTGGCGCTCGATAATGGCGATACGCAATCCGCAGCCGGCAAGCGCCTGCGCAAAGCATAGCCCGGAAGGGCCTGCACCCACAATGACAATGTCGAAATTCATAGGTATGCGGTCACAAAATTTTGGTTTATAAATATTGTTTTAGATATATTGTTTTAGATATATTGTTTTAGAAATACTGTGCTTGAAAATATGAGTTTCTTGAATGTCACCCATCATTACGGCAAATTCATCGGCCGGCATTGACCTCGGTCAATGAGTCATGGTTTTGATGCATCCTGGCCATTGAATTGCACACATGCATCAAAACCGGCTGCCGGTATTCCCGACCGGCCCGGCGCTGCGATCTAGAAAGTATATAGCAGGGTCAGCCATAGTTTATCGGTGTCTTTAATGCGCCCTGCCGCATACTGGTCGCGCTCGGAATACTGCCCGTACTCTACTTTGGTGAGCAGGTTCTTGTTGTAACTGTAGCTTGCGGCCAGGTTCCACTCCCTGCCGTACTGATCTCCGCTGCCACCGCCGCTACGGTTGAAGTTTCTGTCCGAATCCAGCCAGTGGTAGTCGGCAAATAATGCGAAATCGCCGATTTTATAAGTCGCGGTAATGAATGTATCCCTGATCCCTTCTTTCGGGGTGACAAGAAACCGGTCAACCCAACCCTGGAATAAATGGTTGGTGCCAAACGGGGTCTGGAAGGCATATTGCCCATGGTTGCTGCTTAGCAGCTCCTGGTCTGCGCGCAGGGAGAAGTTGCCTAGTGCCGCGCCGCCTCCCAGCTTGTAGTAATGGGCATCAATACGGCTGTCACCCCCTGAGTAGTCCTGCTGGCGGGCATATTCAGCCGTGTACAGGAGTTTCCAGTCATCGTTGAGTTTGTGCGCACCATCCAGGCGTACACCCAGGATGCGGTTGGACTGGTCGGCATTGTCATTGCCGAGCCAGGATTTGCCGAAACCAAGGTTATCGAAGCTGGAGAAATAACCGTAGGCGCTGATCGATTCGGCAGGGGTGAATTTGTATCTGACGTTGGCAATTTCCAGCGCGCCGTCGGTGCGCAGTCTGGTGTTGATCTGGCGTACGGATTCAAAGTGCGCCAGGTAGATTTCGGTATCCGCGATGGATTTATTGAGCACAGAGACGCCATCATAAACCTGCATCACCTGACGGAACCCGATGTCGCCGATGAACCTGACGTTATCCAGGTTGACCTGCTGGCGGCCGAGCCTGATTCTGGTATCGCTGAACGCGCTTGATTCAAGATAAAGCTGATTCACGCCGGTGTAATCGGGGTCAACGATCTTTGCATAGGTCGCTTTGCCCGGATGGCTGGAATATGCGTATATCGGCCCGCTGTAAGGTACGCCATCGTTAAAATGATCCTGTAGCTGCGTTACATTGATTAACTGGGCGGCCAGACTCACATCATGGAATGGCGCTGTTTGCCAGCCGATCAGGCTGCGCAGCGTCAAGCCGTTGGCATCGGTTAAGCCATCCTGGTCAACATGTTCGTAACGCAGGCGAAAACTGGTCATGGCCTTGCCCGCAATGACCGCCTCACTGATGCTGGACGGTGGCGTTACGGGCTCCGCTTCAGCAGCGAAAGACACAGGATAGGCGCCGGCTAGCAGGATAGAAACACCCAGGCAGCAAAAGTGTCGCATAAATGTGCTACTGTACAGTGGTGCGGATTTCATAATGAGCTTCCAATCGTAAGGTTGCATTGCAATGAGCCCATCATAGTCCTCACTCGGAGTGTGTGTATTTGACCTTGGTCAAGTTGGCTGATAATCAGATGTCACCCACTCCATATTCATGGCCGGATTTTAAAATTGACCAAAGTCAAGGATATGAAATGGTCAATCCTGTACATTCTGGTCGTCATTTACATTTACAGGGAGGTCGCAATGGCAACAAGATTTACTAAATCCATGGCGCGCAATATTTTCTTCGGCGGGTCGCTTTTCTTTTTCCTGCTATTCCTGGCGCTTACTTTCGATACCAACCAGAAACTGCCCAAGCGCGATAACAGCCAGAACCTGACCGCTTCGGTCATTCATGGCAAAAAGCTATGGGAGACCAATAACTGCATCGGCTGCCATACCTTGCTCGGCGAGGGCGCATATTTTGCACCGGAGCTGGGTAATGTGTATAAGCGCCGCGGCCCTGATTTCATCAAGGCATGGATCAAGGCGCAACCGACAGGCGCACCGGGCAGAAGGCAAATGCCGCAGTTCAATTTCACGGAGCAGGAGTTGGATGACCTGGTTGAGTTCCTGAAATACACCTCAGAGATCAACACCAACAACTGGCCTCCGAATATCGAAGGTTAACCGTCACAATTACCAGGAGGCATTATGCAATATCAATCTCAGGCCGTGGCGAAGCCTTATTTCATCGCCGCAATCGCCTTGTTTACCGGCCAGATTCTATTTGGCCTGATCATGGGTTTGCAATACGTAGTGGGGGATTTCCTATTCCCTCAAATTCCGTTCAACGTCGCACGGATGGTGCATACCAACCTGCTCATCGTGTGGCTGCTGTTTGGCTTCATGGGTGCAACTTACTACCTGATACCGGAAGAATCCGAGACCGAGCTGTTCAGCCCCAGGCTGGCCATCATCACGTTCTGGGTGTTCCTGGCTGCGGGTGTAGCCACCATCCTTGGTTATCTTGCCGTGCCTTATGCCACGCTGGCAAAATTCACTGGCAATGACCTGCTGATGACCATGGGGCGTGAATTCCTGGAGCAGCCGCTGCCGACCAAGGTAGGCATCGTGATTGTGGTGCTATCATTCATTTTCAATGTACTGATGACCATGCTCAAGGGGCGTAAAACCGCAATCAGTTTAGTGCTGGTACTGGGTCTGGTGGGTCTGGCCGTATTCTTCCTGTTCTCATTCTATAACCCGCACAATCTGGTAAAAGATAAATACTACTGGTGGTGGGTGGTGCATCTGTGGGTTGAGGGCGTTTGGGAGCTGATCCTGGGTGCGATCCTGGCCTTTGTGCTGATCAAGGTGACCGGCGTTGACCGTGAAGTGGTTGAAAAATGGCTGTACGTGATTATTACCATGACCCTGATTACCGGCATTATCGGTACCGGTCACCATTACTACTGGATAGGCGCACCTGCCTACTGGCAAGTATGGGGCAGCGTGTTCTCTGCGCTGGAGCCGATACCGTTCTTCATGCTGACGATCTTTGCTTTCAACATGGTGAATAAACGCCGCCGTGAGCATCCTAACCAGGCTGCTATCTTGTGGGCACTCGGTACCGGTGTGATGGCGTTCCTGGGCGCAGGTGTGTGGGGTTTCCTGCATACGCTGGCACCGGTCAACTACTACACCCACGGTACGCAGCTCACCGCAGCGCACGGCCACATGGCTTTCTACGGTGCCTATGCAATGGTAGTGCTGACCATGATTTCATACGCAATGCCTATACTGCGCGGCCGTGCTGCCAACAGCAACAAGGCGCAAGTAGTCGAGATGTGGTCATTCTGGCTGATGACAGTGGCCATGGTGTTCATCACCTTGTTCCTGACAGCGGCAGGCGTGCTGCAAACATGGCTGCAGCGTATTTCTACAACGCCGATGAGCTTTATGGCAACGCAGGATTCAGTAGCGATTTTCTACTGGATGCGTGAAGGCGCCGGTGTGATATTCCTGATTGGCTTGATTGTTTATATCACCAGTTTCTTTATTAAAGGTGAAACCAAAGCGAATTAATCACTTGCAGTAGTGCATGCACGGCAAAAGAAGGAGGCTTGCCTCCTTCTTTTGTTTCAACTGAGGAATTTTTTGATCAATCGGGCATTGTAGGTAATCTGATGAATACGAATACAGCATTAGTGAATAAAACAGAAGACCTGCCGGGTGACTTTGCCATCTGGATATTTATCCTGGCAGAAATGCTGGTATTTGGCGTGATGTTTATCGTGTACGCCTTTGCACGCTCCAACCAGCTTGAAGTGTTCAATGCATCGCAGCTTACGCTGAGCCGCGGCATGGGCACGCTGAATACGATTATCCTGATCACCAGCAGTTATTTCGTAGTGCGCGCGGTGTCAGCAATCAAAACCGGCAATGCGAGACAGTCAGCGCATTGGCTGCTTGGCACGATTTTTCTGGGTGCCATGTTCGTGGCAGTGAAGTTATGGGAATTCAAGCAGAAGTTCGCGGCCGGCATTACGCTGGAAACCAATGATTTTTACATGTACTACCTGACGCTCACGTTTTTTCACCTGATGCATGTGCTGATGGGCATGATTATCCTTGCCTGTATCGTTTATAAACTAAAGCATGGCGACTACAGCGCACAGGAGCATTTCGGGGTTGAAACCGGCGCCTCGTTCTGGCACATGGTAGACCTGCTGTGGATCGTGCTTTTTCCGTTGATATATATTATCCGTTAACCATGAATACACCATTGAACCGTTTTGCTACACTGATCTGGCTGGCGCTGGTAATACTCACCATCATGACCTTTTGCATAGGCGAAGAAGTGAGCGCCGGCAAAACCGTAATGCTGAGTGTACTGTTAATCTCCCTGATCAAAGGGCAGCTGATCGCTAATTATTTTATGGGGCTGCGCCATGTAAGTTGGCTGTGGCGCGGCATTATTCTTGGTTATTTTGTGGTGGTAGGCGGCATGATTGCGATTGCTTACCTGAAATAGAAACACCTGCACGCAGGCTGAACTGAAAGCATAGACATGGATACAAAAACAAACAATACCCCGTTTTATGAACCCGGCGGCGATGAGTGCGAGCTATTTGAACGCGCCTGGAATAACCGCCTGCCATTGCTGATCAAAGGCCCTACCGGCTGCGGTAAAACACGTTTTGTGTCACATATGGCCGCGCGCCTGAACTTGCCGCTGTATACCGTCGCCTGCCACGATGACCTGA
>Ga0208758_100474_pt1 | contig 13140 bp, 15 predicted proteins | sample LakWasM116_HOW13_2_FD_183930 | JGI IMG/M metagenome (GOLD analysis project Ga0208758, IMG submission 183930) | Freshwater sediment methanotrophic microbial communities from Lake Washington under simulated oxygen tension - Sediment Metagenome... | ecosystem: Environmental > Aquatic > Freshwater >...
AATAGTTCCACGGTGATCACTCCCATTCTCCTGCTCATAGGTTGAGCAGAATAGTATCGGTACGTGGGTCAATTTCTAGTGCAATTTATATCGCTAGGTGGGTCAATTCTGAGTGCAATTCAACAGTCACCCAAAAGGACTAAATAGTTAGAGCTATTTAGTCTTTTTTTTATGCGACGTTTTCATCTGGGGCGTTCTTTCTCCATTCGATATCGTCTGTAAAATCCATTGGTAAGTTGATTGGCTCTTCGTTTGGATTAATGCTATTCCAATGATCTGAGTCCAATGTCAGCTGAAGGCCATCTCCAACCATTTGCTCTCTCCTATTAACAAGTGACTTATGCATATGTTTACGAGGTGCTTCATCAATGTCCACCCAAAATGTCATCTGTTCGCCACTTTGGTATGTTGCAACTGCATGATTGGCTCTATAAGGCTTCCCAGTTTTTGCATCTTTTCTAATTTCTGATCTTGCTGCCTGGGTAAACTGTTTCGCCAGCAAATCTAATGTGTTAACAGGTTTCGGTAATGGCCATCCTCTACCAGCAGCATATTTGGCGATTTTATGCATATCAATTTCTTTTTCACCAGTTTCTTCTTTATACAGCCGCATCAAACTTTGCATTTCTTGGTTCTTATTCATGAAAATCCTTTCCTAATCTAAAGTCCAACAGGGGCAACGTCGCCCCATCCATCAACTATTGCGCTAGGTGTTATGAATTGTCTTACTTTTACAAGGTGGTCGCGAAAGCGATCGTAACGTCCTGTGTGATATTGGAGCTGACCAGCTACCAACCCTGGATGAATATTTAATGTAGTGGCAAATCCTAGAATGTCTCTCTCAGCAAAAAATGGGGATTTTCTAGCAATAAATCCCTCCAATTTTTTTCTAGGAATGCAAAATTCTGCTGCTGCAGTATTTGCTTCACGCTCATTTTCAGAAATCTCTGAGCCTGTGCCTGCAAGTTCTCCTTCCAATTCCGCATCTAAAATAGTAGTTTCTAAGCTATGACGTTTTAAAACATGTTCAAGCTCGTGACGAAGCACAAACCAGAAATTATCAATCCGATCATGACGTAAAGTCATACCTATAACAGGTGAATCTTTATTAAGCCAATAACATACGCCATCAATTTTTGCGGAAGATAAAGTTTCAACAATCACGAAACGAATGCCACACTCAGCAAGTAGTCGAGGTATCTTTCTAATTTCTTCAGGAGTTGCTAATAATTCTTTTAGAGTTTCAATAGCATTTTCTGTGGCAGTTTGAGAATAACGTGGGACAAGCATCTCATTGGCAATTTCTTTTACTCTATATAGCCACGCTAATTGAGCCGGACTAGCTGGTTTGTCCACTTCAGTTTTCTTTGCAGCATGCGGTAAAGTTTCGATCTCATCAGATTTCGTGACATTGAAGAATTTCACCAAGGCTTTTTCAACTTGATTTGCATCTCGCATATCAGTAGCATCTAACCAGCCACGCCTGATCATTTCTGTAACAGGTAGAGCACCAAATAAATGGGCTCTCGTGGCACGAGAAGCATCAGGTGTAACAGTGATACGTGCTTTTGCTAAATCATACGATTTTTGAAGTTCAAGGAAGCGTTCTGCAGGTATATTGAACAACTCCTCTAATGAAAGGGCCATATTGGCTTCTATTGCTTGCTTGTCAGAAACAATGCGATTAATTGAAGAGTCATGCACGCCAAGTACAATTGCTAATACTCGCTTGCTCCAGCCTTTATGCTTAAGTAAGCCATCAATTAGTTGCCCAGGTGTGCGATAAATAGAGTCATCAAAGTCCATATCTATTACAATACGCTTGTTTGCGAAATTTCGCAAACTATTTGTTAGTGATTTTTTTGAATGGATCAGCGTCATATTCGCTTACAATTCACACCACCTAAATGACGGCTAAACATTATTAGCTATTTCTTTTCAATAAAAAATTAATTATGCAAAAATTTGAAGAAAGAGTAGTTCAATCCCTGTGGCTCTAATTTGTGACTGTTGTGGCCGCGAAGCAAAAATTGGTGGCGATGACTATGAAGCACAAGAGTTGTATCAATAGATTTTGTGGGTGGTTACCCCACAGAAAAATAATTCATCTAAAATCAAAATCAATTTACACTCTACAAATCTTCAAAGAGTTTCTTTCGTTTTTCATCAACCTTGTATTTTCCGCCGCTGTTGATTGCCTTCATAGTTGCTTGATTAGATTTAGCCTTCATTGCATTAAGCTCTTTTTGTTGTTTCATTTGCCCTTCAAGCTCCTTCATCTGCAGCTCTTTATCAGCCGCTTCTTGTGCAGATTTCTGACGCAACTGGGAATTAAGCTCCATCAATTCACCTGCCATGATCTGATTCTGTTGGGCCAAGAGCTGTAAGCCTTCAACATTTCCCGATACAGCATTGATTTGGCTATCCATGCCGGCAAGCGTCGTGGCTTTATCCTGCAGCTTTTTCAAGGCCGCAATATCTTTCTCGTACTGCACTTTGTATTGGCCACCCTTGGAAGCGGCAAGCAATGTTTCCATGTTGAGGTACTGGTCGTACGACATGTTCATGTTCGCCATCTCAGCTTTACGGCGCTCATACGTGGAATAGGCTTGACCCCCAGCAACATACACATCATCAACAGCACGATAAAGCTCACCTAAATCGCGCAATGTTTCTTTGTATGGCTTCAATGTGGCTGCAACAACTGCCACCGGAAGATTCTTAAGGTTTTGTACCATAGTGACATACTGATTCACTTGGCTTGTGTAATCACGGATCTGGCCAGCGACTAATTGAGCCTGTTTTGATGTAGCTGCAATCAGCTCGCCGTTATTCATGACCTGAGTGACTTCAGACGCCCCGCCTGATGCCGCCCCGCCTGCGAAAGTAATGGAGGTGCTAAAGGCAAACGCAAGCGCCACACCTAAAATAATTGGTTTTAACTTAAACATGATTTTCGTTCCTATTTTGTTGTTGGTTTTGTTTTTTCTGATTTAGCGCCATCACTTTTCGCACTGCCACTTTTGCCACCACTCATACGACCGGCAAACATGACCAATTTGCTTGAATCACCTGCACCACCTGAACTTGAACCGCCAGTTGCTAATGAGGAAGACATGTTGTCAGCTAAGCCCATGAGCTGCTTACCCAACATTGCAAAGAACAACACCATTAATGAGAGAAAAATAATACTTTCGTCTTTAGTTGCCATGTTTGAGGAATAAGTAGCTACTTGGTCAATAGTGCCTAGAGCCAGCAAAGCGACTAATACGGCAATGATTTTGTATAGTGCTGCAGAAATCATGAACCTTACCCGCATATAATCCAGCACCAATTGCCCCAGCAGCTAAGGGAGTAATTCCTCCGGCAATAACGCTTCCACCTACAACACCTGCGCCAATAGTGCTGGCGAATGCACTTGCCATACCCCAAGTCACCGCAAACGTTAGAATTGTGAATGCCAAAACGGTAAAGCTAGATTTCTTGTAAACGTAGTTATAACCAAGTTCTCGGGTTTGTGGCATGTTGCCACCAGACCATGACATGATGGATACACCAGACGACACAACATGGTATTGAGAGTCACAAGCTGATGTAAACTGAATTGTCAAAAGACTGGTCAAGGCACTCATTTCCAATCACCAAAGTTAAAGAACCTTCATCAGTCTTTATAAAATCCAGCACATCAAAGAAAGGCAGTAATTCGGGCGTTTGTCGCGTTTTAGTTGTCATGTTTTTCTCTTTTTTATTCTTAAATAAACACTTTGTAAACAGTTTAATTCATTTAATGAATTGATTAATTCATTAAACTATAGCTAATAAAAAAGAGACCGTCAAGTCTCTTTAGTGTAAATAACCAACTGTTTTTAAAGTATTTTTTATTGTACTAACAGTACGACAAGACAATATAAATTACATGTCTTGTTGTACTCACAGTACGACAGGAATTAGCATTTATAGGAGCTTTGTTGTACTCAGAGGACGACCAAGCATCTCTTCAATCTGAAAAATAGCAGTATCTAATTTTGCGTATATTTTTTCGTTTTTAATTGCGGTCATCAAGCCAAATTTTTTACCATTTTCGAGTTTAAATTCCAGCTTCCAACCACCGGTTTTCTTGTCTCTCACGGCGTTCAGGTCAGTAACAATATTGTTTTTTAAAAATGTCCTAAGCATCTTTATATCCACTAATTCCATGTCTAAATTCCAGTTTTCATAATTTGAAATGAATGATTCATTGAATTTTAATGATGATTCATGAAATGTGCAAACCCTCTCGAAAGGGTTTAGGAAGGGTTTCTGAAGGGGCTTTGAAGGGTCTTGAAAGGGTTGCGTAACTGTTTGCGAAGGGTACTTGAAGGGTTAGTTAACTGTTACAGAACGGTTAAGCAAGGGACTTGGAAGGGTCTAGAAAGGGTTGGTTTAGACGTTAAAAAGGACAGAGGTTAATCTGCCCTTGTTGTTTATTAGTACAGCTTACACTTTGGAACGTTTGTTTTTCTTGTGCAAAATACTTGCGCTCACGCCCGCAACCGCAATGAAGATCAAGCCGATCAATAAAATAATCATGGCTAATGCGTACATTCGAGTTCTCCTAATAACGACTAATAATAGGACTTGAAGTAACTGTAGTCAAATTTGACCTGTTCTTGTTAGCCCCTAACAAAAGACTAACCTGTCTTTCCCTCTGCTGGCTGGGTTTACCCGTTCCCGAAGGGATGTATGCCCACAGGCACGCGTTGAGCTACGGCAAGCGGGGTGTGCTTGGCGGAGTGATTTATCGCGCACGCTGCGCTTTAGCGCACCGTGTACAAGGGAAATCATTCCTTTGGTCGCTGTTATCTTACCAACCAAACAATATTAAATGTGTAGTCTTGCCTATTCTAAGAAATAATTCTTACTAATAAATTTTTTCATTAAAATCGACGTCTTTATTTTGGTTCAGGGTCAAATCCGATTGGAAATGTATCGTAATTCTTAATGTTTAATCTAGAGCCATCCGGCGCATTTATAGTCCATACATGTAATGGAGCTGATTTAAAGCCTCTTTCAAGCTCTCCCCACATAACTCGTGCACGACTTCTCAAATTTAAATTTATCCCGGCCCTCATAGTGTGAAGCCAAACCATAACTCCGGCTGCGTATTCAGGTCGTTTTTGTTTTTGCATAAATCTGATTAATTTTCCAAATTCGACTGCTGCAAGAGGATTTTGAGCTGTGTAGATAATAGGATCATTAATATAATGACCGTCTTGCGCATAACTATTTTTAATGTGTGCAGAAACAGCAACTAACAACCCAATTTCATCGGAATCCATAGACTTTAAGTTCTCGATAAATTCATTTATTTCCTTTAATTGGGATCTAAGCGCCCATTTCATAAACAATCTGCTTAACAAAATAATCTCCTTAATACCGTTGCGGGAGCACCAGGTGCTATAGATAGGTTTAATTTGTAACCTAACAGGTTTACTTTGATAATTTAAATCTAAGAATGTAGTGGTTTCGTAAAAAGGTTTTAACATCCTTAAGGCTAAGGACTTAGCAATGAAATTGAGTTAGTATTTGTTAATACCATCAAATAAAAACATAAAAATGAAAACTTTACCACTTCTCTTAAAGCACCCACTCCTCTTTATTTTTGGCTGTTTTTTTACGTCTTTTCTTGCAATCCTGCTGCTTGGTGTTTTCGCGCTACTGTTAACCTCGATAACTGGTCTTAAACCTGAACTACTTGGAAGAGTAATTGCAGGGGTTGTTGTTGTTGGTTTTTTCCCTCTTGGAATTGCGTTTGTGAAATTTGTAGTTGAAAAGTCATATCGAAATTGGAAAATTTTTAACAAGTAAGTTTAGGTTTTGTTAATACGCAACCGCAGAGATGTTGACCTATTAGGCCGTAAGCTGAACTTAAGCTCATTCAAATTAATAAAATCATTTAAGAACATGTCCTACGTTTTTTATTCGGCGAACATATCCAATCCTAGTAGGTATTTCCGGAAACTTATCAGCACTGCGAACACGCTGCCACTCCTGTTTAATTAATTTACCGATTGCCTTCACTTGTGAACGTGCTCCAGCAAAGCCAGGCGTTCTCCAAATCTCATGTATTAATTGTTTCAACAAATCATCTCGCTTGTTCCTAAGTGCCCGAAGCACACTCTCACGCAAGTCTTCATAGTGAGTTTTGGAGTATCGCCAAGTCCATGTCGGTTTTGGTTCTTCAGGTTTGGTTAACCTTACTAGCTCATACCCACCAGTAATGTGCAATCTTGTTTTGCTAGTTGCATCTTGCCACTTTTCACGAGAACCAATTTCAGGAAGCGCTCCATCAGTCCGGCATAAAATCCAGTGCACAACATTTGCATTCTCCTCATGCCAAGCTAAAAATTTAAATGATGCAAATCCGCTTTTTCTCTTTCTAGACTGCTCCATTTTTGACAGTCCGGTCTCATAATTTTTAGCAAATTTTTCAGCTAAAAACTTTACTTTTGCAGGTTCGATTTGACCACAAATAAAGTAGATATGACCTAATCTAACATAGTCAGAAATTCGCTGCATCCAAGGGGTTTTTTTATCAAAAATAAACAATGCATGATTTTTATTATTCATATATAGATTGTTACCAAACATAAAATGGATTTACAGAAAGTTGATATTTAACATATTAAGATTCCGCATAAATTAAACAAATTACAAAAAAATCAACAAACCAAAGTGTTGACAAAGTGTTATTAAGTCATTGTTTATAAATAACTTAATTGACATATTACATAAAATTAAGCAAACTGTACATGTCACTTTTTGGGTAAGCCAACCTTCAAATTATCGGGGTTAGCCACCCTTAAAAAAACAACGCGCAGGGATCGGATGATCCAAATTTGTGAAACGCCAATTTCATAAATTAGTACGCTGAAGCGCAGTGCTCGTAATTGAGCTCGCTGCGCTACGACGAGCGCTAGGGGCTGTAATGCCCCTTTCGACTCAATCAATTTTTTATATTATTTTTAATATTGGGCGACACTGAAACGGGCACTCTATAAGTCTTAGTATTTGACGAAATGATGTGCACCTGTTGACCGTGAAAGTTAATACGAAATGTGTATTAACCCAAGGGACTAGCGGAAACGCGAGTGACTTGGCCGACGACGTGGGCTTATGAGGCCGTGGAAACACGGCAGGGTCTTGAGGGGAAACCTGGAGAGATTTGCACCTGAAGAAGTTCAGGGCATATGGATAGCTTAAGCGTTTAACTGTAACCCCTAGAGGGAGCATGTCGGAGTAAATGATGCAGTTGTGTTTTAGTAACCGTTGATGTTTTATTTTTAGTACACGAGTGTTTTTGGAATCTTTTGCCGTGGAAACCCAGATTATTAGGGGTAGGGTCTTAGACCTAGGAAAATGAAATGAGGTGACTGCTAAGTTTGCGTAGTAGCGGAAGCGCCCTAACCTCTTTTGAGGTGGGCATTCAACTAAAGTGGGAAGCACTGAACCAGAGAGCTTGGCGGCTCTGTAATTCTGGAAGTGTGGGAGATTTTGCAAGTACGAGGGGTGAAGTGGCTGACTAAAATGGTCACAACATCAACCAGCGACGAGCTGGGTAGGAAAGCAAGAAGCGTACGATGCGCACGGGGGTGACACCCCGTGTTGTTGTTTAGTTGTAAAAAGTGGCTAATCAAGCAGGAAGCTTGATTAAAATGTGATGCGGCTTGGCCGTCGTATCATTGCAGGGGGTGGCTCCCTTTGCATTTATTCCAAGCGCTGGCGTTGTTTTAATCAAACGACGAGAGCGATAAAGGGATTAAATAGGGATACGGGCTTGTGATCCGATGTTTATTTAATTACCGGTACGTGTCTTAAAACGAAATGCGGTAATCGTTAAACCGCAACGCTGCAGATCACATCCTGCGCCGTGAAAATCGGCAAAATGGCCATATGCTGGCAAGTTGGACTAATTATCCTGCGATACCCCACCACCCGTAACTGGGTGGTGGTTTTTTCTTTTCAATGTTTAAACCCCTTCAGAATTCAAATAAAAAAACCACACCGATTAGAGTGTGGTTTTTGTTGTTGTTCTAAATAGACAACGAAAGTCAGGAATTTCAATGGTAGTGTTAAAGAAATTTTGCGTGCTCTAACCTTTTATAACCGAATCTAATTCACACGCATGCAAGCGAATCAGTAAACTGGTTAAAAATAGGAGTGCTAGAAATTAGCGGTCTAATGTATATAGCGTCTACACGGTTTTATAAATGTAATTATTTAAACTTTAGAAATAATATTGTTAATTTTCTTCGCTAATCAAAAAGCATAAGCCAAAAGCATCGCTCGCCGCTAGGCAACGGTTGGCGGTTTTAAAACCAACCACCAACCTTTTGCTAAAGCTTACTTAACTTCAAAGCCGTCAATCAGTTCGCTGCGCCTAATCCTCACCCGTTCAGACTCGCTACGCTCCCTTAGCTGCGGCCTCCGGTCAGCAAATTGACTGCTTTTGCATTAGTTCCAAGCTACCTACTTCCTTGCTTGCTTCGCCTTTTTGTTTTTTTATGCTGGCCGTTTTTGAATTACCCGATCTCCAGCTTTGCTGGAGACAGGTCGCTGGGGACGATCGGCCAGGAGCATTAGCGACTGTTGCCGACACACGAGCTTTAGCTCGTTGTGCCTGAGGGCTTAAAAAAATGAGCGTAGCGAATTCATTGTTTTAAGTTAATAAAGATAATACGTTAATCCGCGCGCGCGGGTTACGAATCTGCAGACTAAGCACTGTATTGGGTTTTCGAGTAGTTCTTATGTGCGATACCACGTAATAAAATGTGTGCCATACCACGTGTTTTAGTGTGCGATACCACGTAATTAGGTGTGCGATACCACGTAATTAGGTGTGCGATACCACGTACATAATGTGCGATACCACGTGTTTTTTGTAGGTGATACCACGTGTTTTTGTGTGCGATACCACGTGTTTTAAAGTTACCAATATCACGATACGGTTTCATCTTTTTTAACTTTTTTCTTTTTTTGTTGAAAAAGAAGTGACTCACCTTCAATTTTAATTGTGTACTCAGGAATTGCATCTGTCTTTATTGATTCATGAAGGACTCTCTTCAAACCATTTACTGAGCCATTTGAAGCGATTGAACCCAAAATCAACCCTAATCCTACTTTCCAGCCTGCCTTATCGCCCACCTGCTTCCTCGATATTTCGTAAACCCTCCTGTTAATTGCACCTGTAATTTTAAAGTAATCATTGTTGATGGTTAAAAACTCTAAGCCAAGAACTGCGTTGTACAGCCAAGTTGAAAGCGTAACTTCTACCCACTTTGTCCGTGATTTTTCTTTTATGATTGTGAAACCTTCAATCAAATGAAAAGAGCTTGTGACCTCGATATCGTTTGATTTGATATTTGTTTTTAAAATTGTACCCGCCAGACGATCCAATGAATGTTCGAAATCTACGTACTGATTACCGCCCACGCTTTTTGATGTTGCCTCAAAATAATTCCTTGGGTGAAATCTAACTTTTTTTGTTACAGGCAGACGATTATTAATCATATTAGCAAGACAAGTAAAAATGTAGATTAAAAGATCCTTATCGAAAATCGTAGCAGACCCAATGTGACTTGGAGTGACAGTTAATTTATGTAACCCGTTGGCCGAACTCCAAGAACGAACATCCATGTCTTTTTTCCTAATCGAAAACACTGGCGCCCACATAGACATTACATCAGACTTAAATTTTGAACCACTAAACTTAATTTCGGTTACGTTTGTAACTTCTAAATTTCTATTTGTTTCCTCCTTACTCGCTGCAGCGTTTGTATCATTTTTTCTCTGAATACGCTGCTTTTCTTTTGCACCAGCAATAGTTGCGAGTGTTGCCGCTAAACCATTCTTAACAAAATTTTCTGCGCCATCCTCAAACGAAACGCTTATATCTTTTATTTTTTTTAACATGATTTATAAAATTAAAGTCTAAGCGGACTCTTGTTTAATTACATTATTTTCAACCCAGGTATCAACCTCCTCCACCAACCAAAAGACTCTTTTTTTAATATGTTTGAAAGAATATGAACGTGGGAAATTTGCCTCTTCATTTTTCAATAAATTGTAAATAGTGCCTCGGGAAAGTGTTGTGTGTTCGCACAAACCTTTCATGTCTACATATTTTTTATTCATCATGTACTCCGTTGTTGTTTACTGTTGTTTAATTGCCTCTCAATCAATTTAATTGGATTAATATTCACATGCAAGTCATTGAAATAATTAGTTTTAATAAATAGTTTATTAAAATCAATTTACACTCATGATTCTTGTTAGGGAGTTTTGCTTCTATACAGTTGTGAATTTGTTATTAATAGTAATAACGCGATAAGTACACTTGACATGATTATTTACATACAATAATCTTACGTAAGATTATTATTATATTCTTACGTAAGATTACTTAACTATAAATTATGAAAAATACGAATAAGGATTACCAAGCTAGATTCAGGAAAAAGCAAGCAGACGAAAAAAATCGTATAGATGAATTAATTAAAAACTACGATAGGCCGGACTTAGAATCAAACAGAAAGCTCTTAGAAAAAATAAAAAGAGCCATGAAGAATATTAGCGTGGACGATGACGGTAAGTGCGGAAAGTTTAGAGCTTCAGATAAATACAAATCACCAAATACTTTCGTAATTGAAGGTTTGGAGTATCTCGTGATAATGCTAAAGAAAACAAATATTGAAGACCTCAATGCCGCTTATGAGTTGAGGCGTCAAGCAGAATTACAAAAACATAAAAGAAAAATGAGAGAAATCAATTCAAACCATCCAGATCTACTCCAAAAGTCTAGTTTGTTTTAAAGCTATGCAGCGTTGCCCTTAATAGAATGAATTTTTGCACCTTTTCTCATTTGCTCTAAATGATTAGCCCAGTCCTGCATCATCTGAGTTCTCTGCGGTAGAAATTGGGCTTTATTGTATGCCCGTTCGGTTTCATCTCCGACCAGATGAGCTAATTGAATTTCTAGCCACTCTCTAGGATAACCCAGCTCACCTAATTCAGTTCGCGCCATGCCTCTGAAGCCATGCCCTGTCATCTCACCCTTGTAGCCCATTGTGGCCAAAGCTTTAAGCAAGGTGTTGTTGCTCATGCACTTGTGTGTTCCAAAACGACTTGGGAATAGAAACTCGCAATGGCCACTAACAATTTTCAAAGTTTTGAGTAATTCAACGCTTTGTTCTGAAAGAGGCACTAAATGCTCTGAGCCTGACTTCATCCTCTCCTTTGGAATTCGCCATAATTTATTATCCCACTCAATTTCAGCCCATTTGGCTTCAATTAACTCGCTGGTGCGTACAAACACTAACGGCATTAGTTTGAGAGCTAGGCGGGTCTTGCTGTCACCTTGATAAGCCTCAATTTGACGTAGCAATGATGGAAATTCAGAACTGGGTAGCCTGGCATAGTTTTTTCTCTCTCGATGCGGGATATTTGAACTAAGCTTTATATCTAAAGCAACGTTATGCGAACAATGAGATTGTTTTTTATGTTCTACCGCAAATTGTAGGATTGCTTTAATGATTTGATAAACACGCGCTGCCATGTCTAGCGCCCCGCGTTCTACACACTTGTTAAAGGTGTCCTTGATATCATCAATTTCGAGTCGTGCAATTGCTTTATCACCAATAAATGGATTGATATCAATGTCTAGCCTGCGCTTTGTGTATTCTGAATGTGGCTCACTTACACTATGTTTCCAGTGATCGAACCACTTACCTGACCATACTTTAAAAGTATTTGCCTTAATATCAAGCTTAAGGTCTTTTTCTTGTGCTTTTTTTTCTTGTGGATCTACAGGTGGTTGGCATTGTAATAACTCTCTTGCATTAAATGAGCGCTTACGAGCCTCTAATAGGCTTACTTCTGGGTATATACCCAATGCCATAATTTTTTCTTTTGACTCAAATGTATATCGAAATTGCCAATATTTTGAGCCATTCACGTGCACCAGCAATCGAAGTCCCTGCCCATCAGGGTACGTCTTAGTCTTCTCTGCGGGCTTGATTGATTTGATTTTAATGTCATTAAGTAACATTTTTACATTCCTAATTATCACTAATACGTGACAAAGAAATCATAACATAACTTTTATCACGTCTTTTGTTACGGATTATGACGGAATGATAATGAACAATAAAAAACAACAATGGACTTAAATTTTTATAACTGACTGTTTTTAAACAACTATAAAAACAATAATGAACAATTATGGACGAAAAAAAACCCCAATTAAGGGGTAACTGGCGGAAGAGGTGAGATTCGAACTCACGGTGGGCGTGAACCCACGACAGTTTTCAAGACTGTAGCATTAAACCGCTCTGCCACTCTTCCAGTCTGTTTCGCTGCTTGCGTAACGAAGGCAGCATTATAACAACAAATTAATCATCTTGGAAATCCTGATTTGGAAAAAAAACATCAGAAAAGCCAAAATCTTTTAAATTGCTGATTCGCATCGGATACAAAATGCCATCAAGGTGATCACATTCATGCTGCACTACACGCGCGTGAAAGCCGCTTACCAGTCTGTCAATTCTATTACCATACTGATCAAAGCCGGCATAATGCAATCTTTGGTAGCGCGGCACTATACCGCGCATTCCCGGAACAGACAAGCACCCTTCCCATCCATCTTCCATAGCGGTGCCCATTGGCGTCAGCACTGGATTAATTAAAACCGTGAACGGAACCATATCAGCATCAGGATAACGCGGATTAATAGTGCTATCAGATTCTTTCTGCCCGAATATGACTACGCGCTGGCTCACACCGATCTGTGGTGCAGCGATGCCGGCGCCATTCATATGCTTCATGGTGTCTTGCATATCCTGAATCAATGCGTGCAATTCCGGCGTATCAAACTTTTCAATCGGTTTGGCTTTTAATAACAGGCAAGGATCGCCCATACGTAAAACTTCTCTGACTGCCATATGCAAACCTTTAATTTAGTAATTTTTTCTGGATATTATTTACTGTCAATCGGGCAGTAGTTCTGCGTCATCAGCTGACCGATAATGTTGCGCACGCGCACTAGAGTCTGGTTTAAATTTAAAACCACATCTTCATAGTTGATGCCATGCAGGCTGTCACCGC
>Ga0208758_100477_pt1 | contig 13122 bp, 6 predicted proteins | sample LakWasM116_HOW13_2_FD_183930 | JGI IMG/M metagenome (GOLD analysis project Ga0208758, IMG submission 183930) | Freshwater sediment methanotrophic microbial communities from Lake Washington under simulated oxygen tension - Sediment Metagenome... | ecosystem: Environmental > Aquatic > Freshwater >...
AAGGCTTAGACAACAGTTGAACACCTGGATCAAGTCTGCCGTTGTGAATGATAGTGCTTTCAGTATAACCAGAGGTAAATAAAACCTTAAGGCCAGGCCTGATTTCTGTTGCCAGATCAGCAAGCTCCTTCCCGCTCATACCTCCAGGCATTACTACGTCAGTAAAAAGCAAATCAATTTTTGTTTGTGACTTGATAATTTCCAGAGCCAGGTGACCATTTTCAGCTTGAATGACACTGTACCCGAGACTATTCAATAACGTATTTGCATAGGACCTTACAAGCACGTCATCTTCCACTAAAAGAATTATTTCAGAACCACTGACGACCGAGCTTGCTTCACTGATCAATTGATTTGGTTGATTCTCAGATCGTATCCTTGGTAAATACATTCTCACAGAAGTGCCATGTCCAACTTCTGAGTATATATTGACATGGCCACCTGATTGCTTAATAAAACCATAAACCATTGCCAACCCAAGTCCGGTTCCTTTACCCTTTTCCTTAGTCGTATAGAATGGTTCGAATACCCTTTTTAGATGTTCTTGCGATATGCCTTCACCTGTATCTGAAACAGCCACCATCACATATTCACCCGGTATTGCTTCGTTTAAAAATGCGTACTCTGCATCTAACACTGTATTAGTGGTTTCTATCGTGACACACCCACTGCCTTTCATTGCATCCCGGGCATTTATCACAAGATTCAGAAGTGCACTTTCCAGTTGGGCTGGGTCTACCACTGCGCGCCATAAATCTGCAGCTTGTGATATTCTGATTTCAAAGTTTTCACCCAACGCTCTTTGAAGAAGCACTTTAATGTTGGTAAGAAGTTCATTCAAGTCGACTACCTTGGGGTCTAGCGGCTGCTTGCGGGCAAAAGCTAGTAGTGCTTGAGTGAGCTCGGATCCACGCAAACCGGCTTTAATAACCATGGTTGCTAATGCTTGAAGATGTGGTGCAGACTCTAAACTTTCCTCTAGTGATTCGGCATTTCCGATGATGACTGTCAGCAAATTATTAAAGTCATGCGCAACACCTCCTGTAAGCTGACCTAGCGACTCAAGTTTCTGAGATTGTCGCAGTTGATCTTCAAGCGCCAGCTGTTTGGATATATCATTAAAACTTACAACAGCTCCGATTGGATCTCCCGATTCATCAAGCACCGGTGAGACAATATACTTAACCGGGAACGAACTGCCGTCTTTTTTAAAAAAGACCTCATCACTTACCTCTCTAACCCTACCATCATTTAAAGTCAGGTGAACTGGGCAATCATCAACTAAATAATCTCTGCCATCAGAATGGTGATGATGAATTAACTGATGAGATTCTTTTCCAATCATCTCGCTTTCATTCCAAGTTAATACCTTTATTGCAGCGTTATTTACAAATGCAATCCTGCCACTTTCATCAAGGCAAAGTATACCGTCACCAACAGACTTCAAAATGGCACTTGCCTGTCGTTGTGTTTCCGCAAGTGCAAGTTCTGCTGTTTTTTGTAATGTGATATCGGTAATGTAGCCTTCAAGATAGGCAATATCGTCACTCTCATCTACTAAGGCTTTCCCTTGTTCCCACAGCCAAACAATCTCTCCATTGGCCTTTCTAATCCTGTATTCAAGTTGGAAGTGACTACGATTTTGAATCGCATTTTGAATCTCATAATCAATGTAAGACTGGTCATCACTATGTATCAAATTACTGAATGTCACTTTATGATTATTGATTAGATCAGATGCTGCATAGCCTGTAAGTTCCTGTACTGCATCACTGATATAAGTCATTGTCCAGAACTCATCATTTTTGCACCTGTAAACCACCCCTGGAAGATTGGACATAAGGCTTGATAGTAGCTGTTCTGATTCTGCCTGTTTGAGTTCTGCATCCTTAAGGCTACTTACATCTTCAACAATTGCCATTAAAGTAGATGGATTTCCAAATAAATCACGTCTTACGGAAACACTCAACTTAACCCAAATAATTTTACCTGTCTTGGAAATATATTTTTTCTCCAAGACCGCGCTTTTGAAACGTCCGCTTATAAGTTCTTTTATTTCGTTTGCATTTCTATCTCTATCTGCAGGATGGGTAATACTTTGAAAATCAAGCTGAAGTAATTCTTCTTCAGAATATTCTACAATTTTCAAATATGCAGGATTCACTTGCAGGAATCGTCCATTCATATCGGTAATCGCAATTCCAGTCGCTGCACCATCAAAAGCTTCTTTAATCTGAAGCTCATTAGATTTCAAAGCCTGTTCTTTTCGATTGTTTTCAATTGCAAGACTAACGATCTGAGCCATTCTGTCTATCATTGCGAGTTCCCCTGGATGAGGTTCTCTAATTTCTCGATAATAAACAGCAAAGGTAGCTGTAACTTGGTTCTCCTTATCGAATATTGGCGTTGACCAGCAGGCTTTAAGATTTTCTCTGGCAGCAATATCTTTATATTTTATCCATAAGGGGTCTGAAGCAATATCTGAAACAATGATTGCTCTTTTTGTAAAGGCAGCAGTTCCGCATGAACCTGTAGCAGGCCCGATTTCAGAACCATTAATTAATTCGCAGTATTCTTTTGATAAGCTAGGTGCCGCGCCATGACATAGATGCTTACGGTCAGGGTCTAGCAATAAAATGGATGCTATACCACCATTAATAATATGTTCGATGCCTAATGTAATTTCTTCTAAAAGTCGTGGTAACGATTTGCTATGAATGATGGAGCGAAGGACTTCTGTTTCCCAAGCTAGTAGAAGATCATTGTTGTATTGATTGGATCTGTCCATTTCGCGTCCTGAATATATGCTTACAAAACTTGAGTGTTCACTTTGCTTATTAATTTAGAAATCTCGTTAAAATGTGAAATTCCCTAAATATTCCAATTGTTTAGCCAATGAGTTGCAAGATCAGGGGCCATAGGTTTTGCATAGTGATACCCTTGTCCTAACTGGCAATCGAGCTCGTGTAACATATTATGTATAGACAAGTTTTCGACACCTTCCGCCACAGTAGTCAGACCAAGACTGCGCCCCAGTCCGATTGTTGACGCTACTATTTTTTGTGCTTCATTTGATACATCCATGGACATAATGAATGATCTGTCAATTTTCAGCTCAGAAAATGGCAGTCGCGCAAGCTGCACCATAGAAGAGTAACCTGTACCAAAATCGTCAATACTTAATCGAAAGCCTTTAATCCTTAATCGTGTAAGTAAATTTAGAGATTCGACCGGATCCATCATAGTGCTGGTCTCTGTCAGTTCCAGAATAATTCTATTAGAATCAATATTAAAGTTAATGCATTCACTGACAAGAATATTAATAAGTTTATTATCTCGCAAGCTCTTTGCTGAAATATTAAGTGCCAACGTAATTTGGCTATCCAAGCGACTTAACCATTCTAATCCTACACGAATAATCTGATGCGTCATCTGATCTATCTGACCTGTTGCCTCAGCAACTGATATGAAAGCATCCGGAAGAATTAGTCCGAAATCTGGATGGTCCCATCTCATTAACCCCTCAAAACCAATAGCCTGATTGGTCTTTAAGTCAATTTTAGGTTGATAATAGAGGCCAAATTGATTGCATGTTATTCCGTGGGCAATTGTTTGTTCTACAACTGTAAGGCGGCTATTCCTTTTATATGAGCTTCCATTTTGATGAAGTTCAATGTGATGGTCTGACAACAATTCTTTAAGCATTAAATTTTTGAATGGTTTAGGAAGTATGCCCCGTACATTTAATCCACGCTCCAACGCACCAATTTGCGCAGATTCCAGAACCTTAGTTCCCATGCCACTTGTAACAATAATGGCTGATTGGCAATTCATATGTGATAAATTAGCCAACACTTCAACCCCATCCATTGCCGGCATCACAAGATCTAGTGCAATATGTGTAGGCAACCATTCCCCAGCTACCTCTAAAAACAAATTGGGATCATTAAAGATCCTAACCTCGAACCCAATACTTTCAGCAACAAAAGAAATCGTCTGCGCAACTGCTAAATCATCATCAAGTATCAGTAGTTTTTTATTATTCATAACTTAAACAGTATCCTTAGAGTTAGATGATTTGATCAATGTAAGTCTGATTTTTTCTGCCAGACTTTGTTTTCTGTATGGCTTGTGTAGTAAATCTATGCCTATATCCACTTTTCCATGATGCACTATGGCATTCTCCGTATAACCTGATGTATAGAGAACAGGCAGATCTGGTATTAATTTATGTACTTCTAAAGCAAGTTGTGGGCCATTCATGCCTCCAGGCATAATTACATCTGTAAAAAGCAAATCAAACCGTTGATCTTTTCTAATAATGTCAAGGGCTTCTTGACCATTAGCTGCCTCCACAACATCATAACCAAACTCTCTTAAGAGCCTCAGTGCATGTGGTCTCAACAGCTCATCATCTTCAACAAGAAGTATTCTTTCATGACCTCCTACATCCATCTCCGGCATATCAACTGCAACAGTTTCTATTTGTGAAGTGGCAGCGCGCGGAATATATAGCTTTACAACTGTTCCAATACCTAATTCAGAATATAATTTCACATGCCCACCGGACTGTTTTGTGAACCCATAAACCATACTCAACCCAAGTCCAGTTCCACGCCCCTTAGCTTTGGTTGTAAAGAATGGTTCAAATACTTTAGACATGGTTTCTTGTGACATTCCATGCCCCGTATCTGATATTGATACCACAACATACTCACCAGGCTCTACCTCAGGATTGTTACTTGCGTAATCTGCATCTAAGGTAACATTTGACGACTCTATTGTTATTTTTCCAGCTCCATCCATTGCATCTCTTGCATTAATACATAAATTCATCAGAGCAGAATCCAAATGTCCAGGGTCGATAAATACATCCCATAAATGATCATCATTAATAATTTTTATTTCGACAGCTTCACCTATCGTTCTTTTTAGCAAAGCTTTCATAGCATCTATTGATTTTGAAACTTTAATAAGTCGTGGCTCCAGAGCCTGTCTTCTTGCAAAAGCCAACAGTCTTTGTGTTAATTCCGCACCACGTTCGCCAGCCACCATCACCATTTCTGCCAAAGATGACAGCTTTGGTGTTGCTTCCAGCTCCTCGTGGAGAATCTGAGAATTGCCTATAATCACAGTTAATAAGTTATTAAAATCATGCGCAATGCCTCCTGTAAGCTGCCCAATAGACTCGAGTTTCTGGGCATGCTGAAGCTTGTGTTCCAATTCCAGCTTTTCAGAAATATCTGTATTAATCGCAAAAATAGCATCTGGATCTCCAACTTCATTTCGCACTAATGACCAGTTACCATCGACGGTTATATTTCTGCCATCTTTACATGTTTGAATTATCTGACCACTCCAAAAACCATTTTTGATTGTCTCGGCTGTTGCCTCTAAAAAATTAGTCGAATCATTCGGATATAGAAGTGATTCAATTGATTTACCCAATACCTCAGTCGACTGGTAGCCATAAAGCCTCTCCGCCCCATTATTCCAATAGCGAATGTTATGATTTAAATCCCTTACAAGAATTGCATCACGAGCATTATTAAGCAGTCCAGCCTGCTCCTTCAGCTTTCTTTCATACTCTTTTCTGACGGTGATATCCGTCATACCCCCAACCATGCGGATACCTTTACCCCTTGCATTTCTTATTACCAATCCGCGGTCTTCTACAAAAGCATAACTCCCATCACTTTTAAGAAAACGATATTCGTCGGCCCAGACATCTCCATCACTATCTATGACTTTATGAATACCTGTTTCAATTCTGGGAAGATCTTCAGGATGTATTCTATTGGTCCACGACTTGGCTGAGGACTCCAATTCACTCAGTGAGAAACCAAAAAGTTTCTCCATGCCCATATTCCACCATAACGAGTTATCTATTAAGTTCCAGTCCCAGATAGCATCATTGGTGACCTTTGCTACCAGCTTAAACCTTTCCTCACTATCTCTTATTTTCTCAACTATTTTTTGAAACTCGATTCCCCTGATTACCGTGTCAGACCGCCTCTGATCGTCGACACTTTTTAAATCCGGTATTTCCTGGAGAGCAGGATCTTTTAAAATGAATTCCGTGACATCATCAACTCTATGAATAATTAATGTAACTTCACCTTCAGAATCGACAATTGGAATATTAATTGGGCTCCAATATCGATGTAGATAATTGCCAGCTTTATCCCTAATTGGATACAACTGAATTGGCATTACATCTGTCTCTTTAGTTTGTTTTACCTTAACTAAAGAAGCGCTTAAATCTTCTACTACTGATGAGGTTTTAAGTGAAGGGTCTGGGGGGAATGCATCAAATAATTTCTTGCCAACGATGTTTTCACGATCTGACATTGTGGCATTCAAGTATGCATTACTAGCTGCTATGATTCGAAAATCATCTGGGGTCAGTGCAAGATATAGCTCAGGACTATTTTCAAATAAGGTGCGGAAGTACATCATGTGATTTTCTGCACGAAGAACGGCACGCTGCTCACTTTTAATGAGGTCTTCTCGATTTAATTCATCAAGCCTTCTCTCTGTAATATCTTGCACAGTACCGGCAAGCTTTTTCTTATTCGAAATAGAGTCAATTGAGAGTTCAGCGCGCTCATGCAAGTAGCGAACACTTCCATCTTTACGAACAATTCTATGCTCAACATTTAGACTATTACGTCCTGTAATTGCTGCGCTCTGGGCCTCCACTAAGGCCGGGAGGTCCTCGGGATGGACAAGCTCTAAAAATGCATCAAAATTTGCTCCGAACTCTGTCTTTTCCAAGCCAAAAATTTCGTAAATCTGATCTGACCAATACAATATATCATCATCAACATCCAGCTCCCAACTCCCAACTTTAGCAATTCTTTGCGCCTCAGCAAGATGATCTGAAAAAGTTTTTAACTGATTGCTGATTTGCTCACTTTTCTGAATTTGTAAACGTAACTTATTTCTTTCTCTTCGGTACTCAAGAAGCTGCAGTGCCTGATTTGCGAAGGTTTTTAAAATATCTAACTCTCGTTCAGTCAAATTGCGTGGTTTTGTATCCATAATACAAAACGTACCCAAACAAATATTTTCTGCATTTCTTAGCGGAACCCCTGCATAAAACCCTAGCTTAGGACCTGCTTTCACTAAAGGGTTGCAGCCAAACAATTCGCTTTTTGAAGTGTCATTAACAACAAGCGGTCCATCACATTCAATAGCATGCGTACAAAACGATATGTCGCGGGGAGTTTCTTTTACATTAAGGCCAACAGAGGATTTAAACCATTGACGATCTTTATCGACAATGGTCACTGTAGCTATTGGAGCATCGAACATATGTGAGGCGAGCTTGGTAAGTTCGTCAAACTCTGCTTCTGGCTCACTATCAAGAATATCGTAAGACCTCAATACTTCAAGTCTTGTGGCTTCATATGCAGACTTAGTATCAACCATTAAAATCCTTTTTATTGGCAATTTATTTATATTTAGCACTTGAAATAATAATATGCATCACATTTATAAAAAATACCAATAATTTATAACCTTAATTAAATCATGGAATTAAAGGTGTTTTTCTTAGGAATATTACATATATATAATTATAATATTTGTTATATAACTCATTGGCGCTTTATGCTGACTGAATATTAAAGATAAGCAAAATTCTGGACTAGGCATTATCGTGAAAGATCAGACAAACACCAAAATTGCTCCTAGCCTAAAAAGACAAAAGGAAAAAGATTTTCAATACATGATTGAAAATAGTCCTGACATGATTATCAAGGTTAGCCTGACCGGATATTACACTTACGTGAATCCAGCGTTTTGCGCACTTTACGGCACAAATGCACAAAATTTAATAGGTCGCCACTATTCCGATGATGTGGTTGAAGATGATAGAGCAATGGTTAATGAATTTTTTAACAAACTTTTTGTTCCCCCACACACTGTGAGCTTTATTCACAGAGAAAATACCATACACGGCGTTCGGCGTTTAGAATGGACTGGAAAAGCTCTTATAAACGCACATGGTGAGTTGATTGAATTTGTTGGAATTGCACGAGATGTAACTGATCGTCTGGATTTGATCGAAAGTCTTTCAAGACAAGCTTATCATGATGATTTAACTGGCCTAACCAATCGCCGTTTTTTGCAGCACCAAGCAAATTTAGAGCTAGAACGTGCCAGTCGTTATCAATATCCACTATCTTTGTTCATTCTTGACATTGACCACTTTAAGGCGGTCAATGATCAATATGGACACCCAACAGGTGATATTGTTTTGAAACAATTAAGCCATTTGATGAAAGATATTTTGCTCGAGAATGATCTAATTGCGCGTATAGGGGGTGAAGAGTTTGCTGTAATGCTACCTGAAGCAGATTTGGAAACTGCAATCTTAATAGGCGAGAGACTCAGGGAAGCGGTTCAAAATTTCGCTTTCATAATATTGAACAATCAAACTATCGATCTGTCGATTTCAATCGGAGTTGCTAGCACAACAGAATTGGGACATGATTTTGATAAACTGATGCAAAAATCAGACGAGCGGCTTTATCAGGCAAAATCACTAGGACGAAACCAAATTATTCCAGCAACAATAGAAAGCGCATTATAAATCAATGTTGAATTACATCTTACATCTGCATGCCCAGATACATGTGATGAAATAGAAATAGTGGATTACAACATGCTTAGAAATCCTAAATATAGAAGACAGATCATACTACCACCGGTCATCGCAGCAATTGTTTTAACGATTGCAATGTCTTGGGTTTTTCTAAGCGCCAATAACTTGATCCAATTTGCACAGCATAAAATCCAAATATCTGATGCAAAGTATGAAGCAGTAAAGTTACTTAACTCCGTTGTTATTACTGAGAATAGTCTAAGGGGTTATCTTTTAACTGGAAATGTTGAGTTTCTCAAACTCTATAATGAATCAGCCTTGCAAAATGATACGCTAATGAATCAACTAAGAATTCATAAGGCAGATATTCCAGAAATTGGATCATCGCTTGGTAAATTAGATAAACTGCTACCTAATAAAATTAATGCAGGATTAGACTCACTTCAAATACAGCCGTCAATTGGATCTTATGCACCGCATCTAAAAAAAACCACCAACAAAAATAAAGCTATCATGGATAAAATTCGTACTGAGATTAAATCTATTGATACTATTTTGCAATTCGAAAGTAATAAAGTTGACTATCAACTGTCAAATACACTTAATAAACTAAAAAGATTGTCATTCGCGGTTGTCCTGATCTTGATAACAATACTTTTCTTCAATTATAAACGAACGATCTGGCTATTTGAACATTCCTCATCAATCAAAGAGCTTGCAGATAAGTTCGGACATCTTGCGATGCATGATGCGCTAACTAAACTTCCCAACAGAAGAAATTTTGAACAATACCTCAAGCAAGCTATATCGCAGGCAAGCAGAAGCAAGCAGAAAATTGGATTGTTATATATGGATCTTGATGGTTTCAAATTGATCAATGATCAATATGGCCATGATGCCGGCGATAGAGCATTAATTGCCGCTGTTCAAAGAATTAACAAGACATTACGGGATTCGGATTTTTTCGCAAGAGTCGGAGGTGATGAATTTGTACTAATCGCGAATCACTTTAAAGACAAAGATGAATTACAGACCATAGCGAATCGAATTATTGAATCTTTAAATCTGCCAATAATTGACAGTATCTCTGAAAAACATTTGCGTATGGGAATTAGTATAGGAATTGCCATATACCCAGACAACGTGAAATCATCTAAAGATTTAATTACTGCTGCAGATCAGACTATGTATAGAGCTAAAACATCAGGGAAAAATCAAGCATTCTTTTATAACTATGATGATAAAAACTCTTAGTAATTGAAGATAGGTATGCCTCGACCAGAGTATGGTAATGTAATTTTTTGGCCGAATACTTACTGGCTAGTTCTTTCTTTATTAGAAATTAAGATTTGTATATTGCTATATATTTGATTTTTCATGTGAATTATCGGCGCACAGTTTTAAACAAAATAGCCAGAAACCTATTTTCACAATCAATCATAAAAGTGTGCGTAATTAATTTTATGAAATCTGCCGGTTATTCAAAATGTCTATCCATGTTGTTCTACATTTCCACCAAATTCGCTTAGCAGTAGTAATTTAAATATAATTGAAAGAGTTAGGTACAACTTGGCAATTGGCTAAGTGACTATTGAATGTTTAATTTCTCGAACCGCGGAAAGTGACTGTATCAAATCATTTTCCAGATCCTCTGGGGTTTCAAGTCCAATAGACAGTCTTATTAGACTATCCGTGATACCACGCGATTGCCGCATTGCTGGGCTAAGATCACGATGTGAAGTAAGCGCTGGTTGAGAAACGAGACTCTCCACACCGCCAAGACTTGCAGCTAAAGTAAACAATTGCAACCCATCAACCATTTCTGTAGCGGCAGCTCCATCGCCATTGATTATTATCGAAATCATTCCACCATATCCATTCATTTGTCGCTTAGCGATTTCATGCCCGATGAAACTATCAAGTCCAGGATAGTAAACTTGTTGTACTAAAGGATGCTGCTGCAATACCTTTGCCAAGTGTAAAGCCGTCGAATTTTGCCTTACAACTCGTACCTCCAGCGTTGCCAGACTACGCGCAAGCAGGTGTGCCGAATCTGGCGACAGAATTTGGCCTAAGTTCTTTCTCCAGCTACGCATCGGTTCCAGCATGTCATCTGCTGCAGCTACTACCCCTCCGGTCAGATCACTATGTCCGCCGAGATACTTAGTAGCACTGTGGATCACAATATCGGCACCCAGTGTAAGCGGCTGTTGGTTTATCGGAGTGGCAAATGTACTATCAATCGCCACTTTGGCACCATATGTATGGGCCAGCGAGCAAATCAAAGCTATATCGATGATTTCAAGCAATGGATTTGACGGTGTTTCAAAATAAACGAGACTGCACCCAGCCGCTAAATGCTGCTTGAGTCCTTCTACATCATTAGCTTTCAGAAACTTGGTATATCGATTCAGTGTTGGCAATTGTCTTGTCATTAATTCCCATGTGCCACCATAAACTTCACCAAGACAAACGATACCGTGCTCACCATGCGACAACAGCGTTGCAGAAATTGCAGCCATTCCAGAGGCGAACACCAACGCACTCTCTGCGTGTTCAAGGCTTGCCAGCTTCGCCTCAACACTCATCACGCTTGGATTCGATCCATATCGGGTATAAAAGCAACCTGGCTTGCGGCCTTCAATCACATCTAACATGTCTGCAGTAGAACTGAACTTGAAAGTAGTAGTGTCATAAGTTGGGGTGTGTGGCGCCCCAAACTGGTCAACTATTTCCCCAGCATGAATACAGTTAGTAGCAACCCCACTATTTTTAAGAGTCATTTAATTTATCCTGTCCAATAAATTTTCAGTTCTAGCCAAAACTTGTTCGTACTTAATGGAGGTATTATGCAAATATCAAGCTATTCTATGTACAAAACAATTAAAATTAGCAAAGAATTCTAAATGAATATATTTGATTGATTTTAGTATTTGAATTGCAAAATGAGAGGGTTACTTTTGGTGGAAAATTATAGAATTTCCACTCAAGCTAAGTGGCAGTTTTGTCCCGCAAATCGGACCTCAGCATTTAACCGCCCACTAAATATTGATGATACTTTACGCATAGTTAATAATTTCTTAATAAATTTCTGAATAAATTTCATACTTTGTCATTCTTTAACAACAGACTCATCACCTATTCGTTTATTTTGCACCTCTCCCGATGGCTTTTTAAGATTAAGCCCGTCTGCTGATTTTTTAATAGTAATGATAGGGATTTGTGTGCATATATCAGTACCTGTAACGCTACCGGTTTCATTTGGTTCGTAATAATGACTGGTGAAAGTCCATAACTTATCTGAATTTAATTTAAACTGCGCTGACCCACTACCAAAAACGTTTTCTTTGTGGTCAGATAACCGAAAGGCAAGTGACATACGATTAGCGATAGCTACTGCATTTCCTGTATAAATGGTGGAGTTTTCAGTCTCACCTGTGAAATCATAGATATTAATTTCGTCATGACTGTTTGTCTTGTTCAGTTTTAAATTCAGTGTATATGCATAATCGCCGACCTTACTATTATTACCTGTACAAGTGTAAGAGCCACTAAAGTTTTTTTCAGTATCGTTAGTATTTGCGTGGCTTGCGCTGATAAATATAAAGAGGTTTAAAACAAAAAATATAGATGAGAATTTTTTTGAATATATTTTTCCGTGAGTTGCATGCTTGATCATGAGATATAAAACTGTCTGAATAAAATGATTGTAGCTATAATTATAACCTCTTGATTGATTAGCTTTACTCAAGAATTTTGTTCAGTTATTGCCATTGCTGCAATATCCCTTGCAATCCAGTTTACACAATAATGAGTAATTCAAATGAGCTTTCGGTTTAAACGCCTCGGTGTAGCTATTATTTTTGCTACCTTATTTGCTGTTATACATTTTCTATTATGGGGTTTGTCAAACCAAGCTTCTTTACTGATCGATGCACCCAAAGCAGTTCATGGCTTTGCATACAGTGGTTATCAAAAAAAACAAAGCCCACTTGAAAAAACTTTCCCAAGTACCCCGGAACTATCCAGAGATCTTCAACTTTTAAAAACACTCACTGATAAAGTTAGAATTTATGACTCTCTGGAAAATACTGAGGTTTTTGCACTTGCATCAAAGTTAGGGATGAAAGTAACCGCAGGTGCGTGGCTTGCTGGAGATCCAGATGCCGACAGAAGGCAGATTAACGCTCTAAAAGAGCAGATTAAGTTTTATCCAAATATTGAGCGCTCGATTGTTGGCAACGAAGTTTTATTACGTGGTGATCTAACGGTATCGGAATTAATTAGCTATTTAGATGAAGTTCGCAATGAAACTGAACTGCCTGTTTCCACTGCCGAACCCTGGCATGAGTGGTTGAAGCATCCAGAATTAGTAAAGCATGTTGATTTTATCGCAGTGCATCTGCTGCCTTATCATGAAGGCATAGCCGTTGAAAAGGCGCTGGAATATGCTATGTATCGTTATCAAGAGCTCTTGACTGCATACCCTCGAAAGAAAATTGTAATCAGTG
>Ga0208758_100479_pt1 | contig 13082 bp, 6 predicted proteins | sample LakWasM116_HOW13_2_FD_183930 | JGI IMG/M metagenome (GOLD analysis project Ga0208758, IMG submission 183930) | Freshwater sediment methanotrophic microbial communities from Lake Washington under simulated oxygen tension - Sediment Metagenome... | ecosystem: Environmental > Aquatic > Freshwater >...
CGCCGCCGAATTTTTTTGTCAGCACAGTGGTGATCGCCGCTGTCAATGTTGTTTTACCGTGGTCAACGTGGCCAATCGTGCCTACGTTTACGTGCGGCTTGGTCCGTTCGAATTTACCTTTTGCCATGATTATTTCCTTTTATTTAAACTTTAAAAACTAAATTAGTAATGAACTATTTCTTGTTCATAATGGCTTCAGCCACGTTTCTTGGCGCTTCAGCATAGTGCTTGAACTCCATGCTGTAGCTAGCACGGCCCTGTGACAATGAACGCACAGTAGTTGCATAACCAAACATTTCTGACAATGGCACTTCAGCACGAATAGCCTTACCGCCGCCAGCCGTATCTTCCATACCTTGAATCATGCCGCGACGTGATGACAAATCGCCCATCACATCACCCATGTAGTCCTCAGGCGTTTCAATCTCAACCGCCATGATAGGCTCAAGCAATACTGGATCCGCTTTACGCATACCATCTTTAAAGCCGATAGAAGCAGCCATCTTAAACGCGTTCTCATTCGAGTCAACGTCATGGTATGAACCATCAAACAAGGTAACTTTTACGTCAACTACCGGGAAGCCAGCCAAAATACCTGAAGGAATCGTTTCGCGCAGACCTTTTTCAACCGCAGGGATAAATTCACGTGGAACTGTACCGCCTTTGATTTGGTCAACGAATTCAAAACCCTTACCGGCTTCATTTGGCTCCATGATCAACCATACGTGACCATACTGACCCTTACCACCGGACTGCTTAACGAACTTGCCTTCAACTTCAACTTTCTTCTTGATCGCTTCGCGGTAAGCAACTTGAGGAGCACCTACGCTAGCCTCCACGTTGAACTCACGACGCATACGGTCAACAATAATATCCAAGTGCAACTCACCCATACCAGAAATAATGGTTTGGCCAGATTCCTCATCCGAACGCACGCGGAATGAAGGGTCTTCCTGAGCCAGACGACCCAGAGCAATACCCATTTTTTCCTGGTCAGCCTTGGTTTTTGGCTCAACCGCTACGTGAATAACCGGCTCAGGGAATACCATACGCTCAAGAATGATAGGCTTATCAACCGCACACAATGACTCACCGGTTGTCACATCTTTCAAACCGATAGCTGCCGCAATATCGCCTGCTACAACTTCATCCACTTCTTGACGTGTATTTGCATGCATTTGCACGATACGGCCAATACGCTCTTTACGGCCCTTCACTGAGTTATATACCGTGTCGCCTTTTTTCAGCACGCCAGAGTAAACGCGGATAAATGTCAGCTGACCTACAAACGGGTCAGTCATTAACTTGAATGCAAGAGCAGACAAACCTTCAGTATCAGATGCTTTACGGGTGACACGCTCACCATCTTCATCTTCACCTTCGATATCAGGAATATCCACTGGTGACGGCAAGAAATCAATCACAGCATCCAACATACGTTGCACGCCTTTATTTTTAAAGGCAGTACCACACAGCATTGGCTGAATTTCAGTTGCAATAGTACGTGTACGGATACCAAGAATGATATCAGCCTCTGACAAATCACCTTCTTCAAGGTATTTATTCATAAGCTCTTCACTGGCTTCAGCAGCAGCTTCAACCATATTCTCACGCCACTTGTTAGCGATCTCAACCAAATCAGCCGGAATATCACCGTATTCAAACTTCATACCTTGCGAAGCTTCATCCCAGATGATTGCTTTCATCTTGATAAGATCAACCACACCGGTAAACGTATCTTCACGGCCAATAGGAATAACGATAGGAACCGGGTTAGCTTTCAGGCGGTTACGCATCTGGTCAACCACTTTGTAGAAGTCAGCACCAGAGCGGTCCATTTTATTTACGAATGCCAGGCGCGGCACTTTGTACTTTGTCGCCTGACGCCATACAGTTTCAGACTGAGGCTGAACACCACCTACTGCACAGTAAACCATGCAGGCACCATCCAGCACACGCATTGAACGCTCCACCTCGATCGTGAAGTCAACGTGACCCGGGGTATCAATAATATTAAAACGATGTTGATCATACTGACCAGCCATACCCTTCCAGAAACAGGTAGTAGCCGCAGAAGTAATAGTAATGCCGCGCTCTTGCTCCTGCTCCATCCAGTCCATGGTGGCAGCGCCATCATGCACTTCACCGATCTTATGGTTAACGCCTGTGTAAAAAAGAATACGCTCAGTCGTAGTTGTTTTACCTGCATCAATGTGTGCAGAAATACCAATATTACGATAGCGATTAATAGGGGTTTGACGAGCCACGGTTATTACCTTTGCTTAAATATTATTGCTTAAAATTCTTAAAGAACAACTCACTAAAAACAAATGTACCTTTTATAAAAAAGGTACATTTCATCAATTAAAACCTGAAGTGTGAGAATGCTTTATTCGCTTCTGCCATACGATGGACTTCTTCACGTTTCTTCATCGCTGAACCACGGCCTTCAGAAGCTTCAATCAATTCAGCAGCCAAACGCAAGCCCATTGACTTCTCGCCACGCTTACGGGCTGCATCGCGCAACCAGCGCATTGCCAAAGCACTACGACGGCTCGGGCGAACTTCAACCGGCACCTGGTAGTTAGCACCACCAACACGGCGGCTCTTAACTTCAACCAAAGGACGCAAGTTTGTTAGCGCGAGTGTAAACACTTCCAGCGCATCTTTACTTGTCTTACTGGTCACTTGGTCGAAAGCACCGTACAAAATACGCTCAGCAACAGATTTCTTGCCACCTGTCATCAATACGTTTACAAATTTTGATACTTCTTGGCTACCGAATTTTGGATCCGGCAGAATGTTGCGTTTGGGGACTTCTCTACGTCTTGGCATAATCTTCTCTATTCTCTTTTATGTTTTGCTAGCAACTGCTCCAGCAAGGCTTTTGGTTAGCCGCACATTAATAAAACTGAACCGGGAACGGCTCGGTTATGTTCAAAATTACTTAGCTTTAGCTTCTTTAGGACGCTTAGCACCGTATTTAGAACGTGATTGTTTACGATCTTTAACACCTGCAGTATCCAAACTACCGCGCACCATATGGTAACGCACACCTGGCAAGTCCTTTACACGACCACCGCGCAGCAATACCACGCTATGCTCTTGCAAGTTATGGCCTTCACCGCCGATGTAGCTAATCACTTCATAGCCGTTTGTCAGGCGCACTTTGGCAACCTTACGCAAAGCTGAGTTAGGCTTTTTAGGTGTAGTAGTGTAAACACGAGTGCAAACACCACGTTTTTGTGGACAAGCTTCAAGTGCTGGCACTTTGCTCTTGGTGACCACTTTAACGCGTGGTTTACGTACTAACTGATTGATGGTTGGCATTGCCTGTAACCTCTAATGTTGTTCTCTAAAATTAATTTATTTCAAAATCTATAAATAGACTAGGATGGCGTTAAACACAATAACACCATCCTGAAAAACTCAGCATTCTATTTAGCCTGACTTTTATTGTCAAGGCTTTAATGATCTGATTTTATTCTGCGTCTACTTCACCACTTACTTCTGATACTACTTCTTCCGCAATAACTTCAGCCTCTGCGACCACTGACGCCACTGCTGCATTTGCCGCTGGCACGCCGCCGGCAACCGCTGCACGCTTGCGCGCTTCGTGGTAAGCCAGGCCAGTACCGGCTGGAATCAAGCGACCGACAATGACGTTTTCTTTCAGACCACGTAATTCATCACGTTTACCTAAGATAGCCGCCTCTGTCAGTACACGCGTTGTTTCCTGGAATGACGCCGCTGAAATAAAGGAGTCTGTTGATAATGATGCTTTAGTAATACCAAGCAGTACATATTCAAATTGTGCAGGACGCTGGTCTTGCGCAATTACTCTTTCATTTTCTGCCAGTAAATCAGCACGCTCAACTTGTTCACCCAGGATGAAGCTTGTGTCACCTGCATCGGTCACCCGAACGCGACGCAGCATTTGACGCACAATCACCTCAATATGCTTGTCATTGATCTTAACGCCTTGCAAACGGTACACGTCCTGCACTTCGTCAATAATGTAACGCGCTAAAGCTTCGCGGCCTTGCAAACGTAAAATGTCCTGCGGATCAGCCGGGCCGTCAACAATCGTTTCACCTTTAGTAACCACTTGACCGTCATGCGCAGTCACGTGTTTATCTTTAGGAATCAGGTACTCGTTAGAAATACCGTCCAAATCAGTAATCACCAAACGCTGTTTACCTTTGGTATCTTTACCGAATGACACCGTACCGGTAACTTCCGCCAGCATACCGGCATCTTTTGGTGAACGCGCTTCGAACAGCTCAGCTACACGCGGCAGACCACCGGTAATATCACGTGTCTTGGATGATTCTTGCGGTACGCGAGCCAGCACTTCACCCACACCCACTTCTTGACCATCTTTCACATTAATAATACAACCGATCTGGAACGTTACATTTACTGACTGATCACCGCCTGCGAGCTTAACTTCTACGCCATTGGCATCCAGCAATTTAACTTGCGGACGCAAACCTTTAGTCTGGCCGGCACGTTGCTTAGGATCAATAACCACTAATGAAGACAAACCTGTTACGTCATCAATCTGTTTCGCAACGGTAATACCTTCTTCCACGTTTTCGAATTTAACGAAACCTGCGTACTCGGTGATAATCGGACGTGTGTGCGGATCCCATGTTGCAATTGCCTGACCGGCTTTGATTGCTTTGCCGTCGGTAATTTGCAGTGTCGCGCCGTATGGTACTTTATGACGCTCGCGCTCACGACCATTTTCATCAGCAATGACAACTTCGCCATTACGTGAAATCACGACTTGCTCATTACGCGCATTCGTTACATAACGCATAGTCGAAGTAAAGTTCAATACGCCGTTAGACTTACTCTCAACCTGAGATACTGAAGCTGCACGCGATACCGCACCACCGATGTGGAACGTACGCATCGTCAACTGTGTACCTGGCTCACCGATTGACTGCGCAGCAATCACACCTACAGATTCACCCTGGCTGATCAGCTTGCCACGACCCAAATCACGGCCGTAACATTTTGCACAAATGCCGTAGCGTGTGTCACATGTCAGCGCTGTACGCACTTTCACTTCATCGATACCCAAGGCATCAAGGTGTTCAACTTCATCTTCTGTGAGCAATGTACCGGCTGGATAGATCACTTCCTGCGTTTCAGGATTGATCACATCCAATGCTGCTGTACGGCCCAGGATACGGTCATGCAATGGCTCAATCACTTCACCGCCTTTTACCAGCGCTTTAGTCACCAAACCATCGGTAGTGCCACAATCATGCTCGGTCACTACCAGGTCTTGTGTCACGTCAACCAGACGACGTGTCAGGTAACCGGAGTTAGCAGTTTTCAACGCCGTATCAGCAAGACCTTTACGTGCACCGTGGGTTGAAATAAAGTATTGCAACACGTTCAGGCCATCACGGAAATTCGCTTTAATCGGCGTTTCAATAATAGAGCCATCCGGTTTAGCCATCAGGCCACGCATACCAGCCAGCTGACGCACCTGAGCAGCAGAACCACGCGCACCTGAGTCGGCCATCATGTAAATAGCGTTGAATGACTCTTGACGCAATACTTTGCCGGCAGCATCCTTAATCTTGTTACCGTCAGCATCCAGCACGTCTTCTTCACGCAGTTGCTTCATCATCGCATCGGCCACTTTATCACCGGCACGACCCCAGATATCCACCACTTTATTGTAACGCTCACCTTGTGTTACCAAGCCTGAAACGTACTGGTCTTCAATCTCTTTCACTTCAGCATCTGCCGCAGCAATCAGCTGCTCTTTTTCTGTTGGTACTAACATATCGTTAATACTGATAGAAATACCCGCTTTAGTTGCGTATGAATAACCGGTATACATCAGCTTATCTGCAAAGATAACGGTTTCACGGATACCAACCTTGCGGAAGCTGGTGTTAATCAGCCTTGAAATTTCTTTCTTTTTCAGTGCCTTGTCAATAGTGCTGAACGGCAATCCTGCTGGCAGAATATGTGACAGCAGCGCACGGCCAACCGTTGTTTCATAACGTGTGATTTTTTCGTTCTTAACGCCATTCAGGTCGATATCAAACTCTTGAATACGCACCGTTACTCTTGCGTGTAGATCAATCAGGTTCTGATCATATGCACGTTGTACTTCTTTCACATCGGCAAAACGCATACCTGTGCCGCGCGCATTTACTTTTTCACGCGTCATGTAGTACAGGCCCAACACGATATCCTGTGATGGGACGATAATTGGCTCACCGTTAGCAGGAGATAACACGTTGTTTGACGCAAGCATCAATGTACGCGCTTCCATTTGTGCCTCAAGGCTTAATGGAACGTGGACTGCCATCTGGTCACCGTCGAAGTCGGCGTTGAATGCCGCACAAACCAGCGGATGCAGTTGGATCGCTTTACCTTCAATCAAGATAGGCTCGAACGCTTGAATACCCAAACGGTGCAATGTAGGCGCACGGTTCAGCAGTACCGGATGCTCGCGGATCACGTCCTCGAGAATATCCCATACTTCTGGTCCTTCTTCTTCAACTTTCTTCTTCGCAGCTTTAATGGTAGTTGCCAAGCCTAATACTTCCAGTTTATGGAAGATGAATGGTTTGAACAGTTCCAAAGCCATTTTCTTAGGCAGGCCGCATTGATGCAATTTCAATTGCGGACCAACCACAATCACTGAACGGCCAGAGTAGTCAACGCGCTTACCGAGCAAGTTCTGACGGAAACGACCGCCTTTACCTTTGATCATGTCTGCCAGTGATTTGAGCGGACGCTTGTTGGCGCCTGTCATCACTTTGCCGCGACGACCATTGTCCAGCAATGAGTCTACAGCTTCTTGCAGCATACGCTTTTCGTTACGCACGATAATTTCAGGTGCCTTCAACTCCAGCAAACGTTTTAAACGGTTGTTACGGTTAATGACACGACGGTACAAATCGTTTAGATCTGAAGTTGCAAAACGGCCGCCATCCAATGGTACCAATGGACGCAATTCCGGTGGCAATACCGGCAGAATTTCCAAAATCATCCACTCTGGTTTGATGCCAGATTTCTGGAATGCTTCCAGCACTTTCAAACGTTTGGCAATTTTCTTGATCTTGGCTTCTGAGCCGGTAGCGCCCAATTCTTGACGCAGGTTAGTGATTTCACGCTCGATGTCCATCGTGCGCAGCAGTTCACGCACCGCTTCAGCACCCATTACCGCATTGAACTCATCACCGTACTCTTCCACTTTTGCCAGGTAGTCATCTTCAGTCAATAACTGACCGCGTGTGAGCGGTGTCATGCCTGGGTCAACTACGATGAATGCTTCGAAGTACAGCACGCGCTCGATGTCACGCAAAGCGATATCCAATACCATGCCCAAACGGCTTGGTAATGATTTCAGGAACCAGATGTGCGCAACCGGTGAAGCGAGGTCAATATGACCCATACGCTCACGGCGTACTTTTGACAATGTGACTTCTACGCCGCATTTTTCACAGATTACACCGCGATGTTTCAGGCGTTTGTATTTGCCGCACAAACACTCGTAATCTTTGATCGGGCCAAAGATTTTCGCGCAGAACAGACCATCACGCTCTGGCTTGAATGTACGATAGTTGATGGTTTCTGGCTTTTTCACTTCACCATATGACCATGAACGGATTTTTTCAGGTGAAGCTAGCGCAATCTTGATTGCGTCAAACTCTTCTTCTTGCGTTACCTGTTTAAATAAGTCTAATAGAGCTTTCATATTTATCTCCTTAGTTTCGGTCTAGGTCAATGTCGATAGCGAGTGAACGAATTTCTTTCACCAGCACGTTGAATGATTCAGGCATGCCCGCATCAATCTTGTGTTCGCCCTTGACGATATTTTCATATACTTTGGTACGCCCGGTTACGTCATCTGACTTAACTGTAAGCATCTCTTGCAAGGTATATGAAGCACCATAAGCTTCAAGTGCCCAAACCTCCATCTCACCAAAACGCTGACCACCGAATTGCGCTTTACCGCCCAATGGCTGCTGCGTAACCAGTGAGTAAGGACCTGTTGAACGCGCATGCATCTTATCATCAACCAAGTGATGCAATTTCAAGAAGTGCATGTAACCCACGGTCACTGGACGCTCAAATGCATCACCGGTACGGCCATCAAACAAGGTTACTTGTGTTTTGCCTGCATGGAATTGTAATTGTTTCGTACGCGCATCATCATCCGGGAATGCTAAATCCAGCATTTCTTTGATGTCAGACTCAGCAGCACCGTCAAACACCGGTGTTGCAAATGGCACGCCGTTGGTCAGGTTTTGCGCGAGATCCAGAATCTCAGTATCAGTGAAAGATTTAATATCTTCATTCTTGCCTGTACTGTCGTTATAGATTTTCTCCAGGAATTTGCGAATTTCTGCAACCTTAACTTCCTGACGCAGCATTTCTTCAATGCGCAAGCCCAAGCCTTTAGCAGCCCAGCCCAAGTGCACTTCCAGAATCTGACCGATGTTCATACGTGAAGGAACGCCCAGCGGGTTCAATACGATATCCATAGGGGTACCATCTGCCATATGCGGCATGTCTTCTACAGGACAGATTTTTGAAATCACACCCTTGTTACCGTGACGGCCAGCCATCTTGTCACCAGGCTGAATACGACGTTTAACCGCAAGGTAAACTTTCACCATTTTTTGTACGCCTGGCGGCAGTTCATCACCTTGAGTCAATTTGCGTTTTTTCTCTTCAAAACGGTTATCGAACTCTATACGCGCTTGTGACAGACTATCCTTTAACTGCTCCAGCTGACGTGCAGTTTCTTCATCAGCGAGACGGATATCGAACCAGTCGTAACGGCCAACACTCTCCAGGTAGTCAGCAGTCAATGCCTCGCCTTTTTTCAGCTTGTTAGGGCCGCCGGTTGCAACTTTACCTTCAATCAGACGACGGATACGGCCGAACGCATCATCTTCAACGATACGCATCTGGTCAGCGAGGTCTTTCTTATAGTGTGACAACTGGTCATCAATAATCTGCTGTGCACGTGCATCACGATCAATGCCTTCACGTGTGAATACTTGCACATCGATCACTGTACCGCTCATGCCTGATGGCACGCGCAATGATGTATCTTTAACGTCAGAGGCTTTTTCACCGAAAATAGCGCGCAGCAGCTTCTCTTCAGGGGTCAGCTGTGTTTCGCCTTTTGGCGTCACTTTACCAACCAAGACGTCGCCGGCTTCTACTTCTGCACCGATGTGGATAATACCCACTTCATCCAGGCGCGCTAACATACGCTCGCTCAGATTAGAAATATCCTGCGTGATTTCTTCAGCACCTAATTTAGTATCACGAGCCACGACAGACAGCTCTTCAATATGAATTGAAGTGTAGCGATCATCCGCTACTACGCGCTCTGAAATTAACACAGAGTCTTCGTAGTTATAACCGTTCCATGGCATAAAGCCGATCAACATGTTCTGACCCAGAGCTAACTCACCCATGTCAGTTGATGCGCCGTCAGCAATGACGTCACCGCGAGCCAACTTGTCACCCACCTGCACCAATGGGCGCTGGTTGATGTTAGTGTTCTGGTTAGAACGCGTGTATTTGGTCAGGTTGTAAATATCAACGCCAACTTCACCAGCTTTTGCCTCTTCATCGTTTACACGAATCACGATACGCGCTGAATCCACATAATCCACCACACCGCCGCGACGTGCTGTCACTACAGTGCCGGAGTCGACTGCTACTGTACGTTCAATACCGGTACCAACAACAGGTTTCTCGGCACGCAGACAGGGCACAGCCTGACGTTGCATGTTTGCACCCATCAATGCGCGGTTCGCGTCATCGTGCTCCAGGAACGGAATCAGCGAAGCAGCTACAGATACAATCTGGCCTGGCGCCACGTCCATATACTGAACACGCTCAGGTTGCGTCATTGTAAATTCATTGTGATGACGTGATGAAATCAAATCATCAATCATCATGTTTTTACTATCGAGATCTGTGTTCGCCTGCGCGATCATGTACTGACTCTCTTCAATTGCAGAGAGGTAATCGATCGTGTCTGATACTTTATTGCCTTCAACACGGCGGTATGGAGTTTCAAGGAAGCCATAATCGTTTGTACGTGCGTAAAGTGCCAATGAGTTGATCAAACCAATGTTTGGACCCTCTGGCGTTTCAATAGGGCATACACGGCCGTAGTGGGTTGAGTGAACGTCACGCACCTCAAAACCTGCACGCTCACGTGTCAAACCACCAGGTCCCAGTGCTGAAATACGGCGTTTGTGCGTAATTTCAGATAATGGGTTCGTCTGGTCCATAAATTGTGACAATTGGCTTGAACCAAAAAACTCACGAATCGCACTTGAAACCGGTTTCGCATTGATCAGGTCATGTGGCATCAGGTTATCTGATTCCGCTTGTGACAAACGTTCTTTCACAGCACGTTCCACACGCACCAAACCGGTACGGAATTGGTTTTCTGCCAACTCACCGACTGAACGGATACGACGGTTACCCAAGTGATCGATATCATCGATCTCGCCATGACCGTTACGCAACTCCAGCAACACTGCGATAACAGCAAGGATATCTTCATTTGAAAGAATATTCGAGCCTTCGTCACCGCGTGCGCCAACTGTGTCATAAAAACGTTTAATCCACTCAGATTGACGCTCTTCCGCTTTCTCAGGGAATGCGCGACGGTTAAACTTCATGCGGCCAACGCGTGACAGGTCATAACGCTCTTCGCTGAAGAACAATCCCTGGAACAACGCTTCAACAGACTCTTCTGTTGGCGGCTCACCTGGGCGCATCATGCGATAGATCGCTACGCGCGCGCTGTATTGGTCAGGGATTTCATCAATGCGTAAAGTTTGTGAAATGTAATCACCGTGATCCAGGTCATTTGAATACAGTGTTTTAATTGAGGTGATATTGGCATCAACCAATTTTTCCAGCAATGATTCTGTAATCTCGTCGTTCGCATTAGCAACAACTTCGCCGGTTTCCTGATCAATGATGGTATTGGCTAATGCACGGCCGAGGATGAAATCCTGTGGCACAGCGATTTGATTTACGCCAGCCTTTTCCATATCACGGATATGTTTCACCGTAATACGTTTGTCTTTTGCAACAATTACTGTACCGTCTTTGCCTACGATATCGAATTTAGCAACTTCACCGCGCAAACGCTCAGGTACGATTGTGAACTCAACACCGGATTTACTGATGTGGAATGTATCAAAATCGTAGAAAGTCGAAATGATCTGTTCTGGCGTATAACCCAACGCTTTCAGCAAAATAGTGACCGGCATTTTACGGCGGCGGTCAATACGGAAGTAGAGGTAATCTTTCGGATCAAACTCAAAGTCTAACCATGAACCACGGTAAGGAATAATACGTGCTGAAAACAGCAACTTACCTGAACTGTGTGTTTTACCGCGATCGTGCTCAAAGAATACACCTGGGCTACGGTGCAATTGAGAAACAATCACACGCTCTGTACCATTGATCACGAAAGAACCATTGTCAGTCATCAAAGGCAATTCGCCCATGTAGACTTCCTGTTCTTTCACTTCTTTAACTGTAGGCTTTGATGCCTCTTTATCCATGATAGTAAGGCGTACTTTTACGCGCAAAGGCGCAGCGTAGGTCAAACCGCGCTGCTGACACTCTTTGACATCAAAGGGCTCGGCACCCAGTTGATAGCTCACGTAATCCAAACGTGCATTGCCAGAGTGGCTGACGATTGGGAATACTGAACTGAATGTTGATTGCAGACCATCTTCCGTGCGTTTATCCGCAGGAATGTCCGCTTGTAAAAACGCCTTGTAAGACTCCAATTGCATGGCTAACAGATAAGGAATCTCTTGTACTTTTTCGCGCTTGGCGAAACTTTTACGAAGGCGTTTTTTTTCGGTGAAGGAATAGCTCATTGCATCTCCTAATGTTTGAGGGCAGAAATTAAAATACTTTTTTGCACTACATCCACTACGTAAGTATTTTCACCTCTAACCTCAGTCAAGATTTTACTGAAGGTTACCGTTACCTGAAGGCAGATAACATCATTACAATTTGTTACACATTTACGCCATCAGAAATGGCGAAGGCTGACGGTTACCCGTCAGCCTAATTCATACATTTAACAATGTATTATTTGAGTTCGCCAGTTGCGCCAGCTTCGATCAATTTTTTCAATGCTGCATCAGCATCAGCTTTTGAAACGCCTTCTTTGATCACTTTTGGAGCGCCGTCAACCAAGTCTTTCGCTTCTTTCAAGCCTAAGCCTGTCAATTCACGAACTGCTTTAATTACGTTAACTTTGCTTTCGCCAGCCGCTGTCAATACAACGTTGAATTCTGATTGCTCAGCTGCAGCTGCTGGAGCTGCACCTGCTGAAGAAGCTACAGCAACAGCTGCTGCTGAAACGCCGAATTTTTCTTCGATTTCTTTAATGAATGCTGTTAACTCTAATACTGACATTGAGCCAACTGCGTCTAAAATATCTGCATTTGAAATTGCCATTTGAATATTCCCTAAAATTAATTAATGTTGCTAGATTGGTTATCTGGATGAATTAAGCTGCTTCTTTAGCATCGCGTACTGCTGCGATAGCACGTGCGAATTTGGTAGGTACCTCGTTGAGGGTACATGCAAATTTAGCAAGCAATTCTTCACGGCTCAATGTTGTTGCCAAGGCCTGAACGCCAGCGGCATCCATTACCTGGTTTGGCATTGCGCCAGCTTTGATAACAATCTTATCGTTAGTTTTAGCAAAGTTATTGATAACCTTTGCTGCTGAAACTGCGTCTGATGAAATACCAAACACCAGTGGACCAACCATAGCGTCAGCTAAAGCTGCAAATGGTGTGCCTTCAACTGCACGACGTACTAAAGTGTTTTTCAACACACGTAAGTACACACCAGATTTACGAGCTTCTGCGCGCAATACGGTCATGTTAGCCACGCCGATGCCACGATACTCAGCCAGAACAATCGCTTGCGCTTGTGCAACTTGCGCACTAACTTCAGCAACTACTGCTTTTTTCTCTGTAAGATTTAGACTCAAGGTCTTTCTCCTTCCGTTAAAATCTCTG
>Ga0208758_100483_pt1 | contig 13019 bp, 14 predicted proteins | sample LakWasM116_HOW13_2_FD_183930 | JGI IMG/M metagenome (GOLD analysis project Ga0208758, IMG submission 183930) | Freshwater sediment methanotrophic microbial communities from Lake Washington under simulated oxygen tension - Sediment Metagenome... | ecosystem: Environmental > Aquatic > Freshwater >...
AGGCGGTTCGCGAGGCTTTTGCGCAAGGGGTTGGGCTGGTGGGGGGCGTGGAATTTGCCAGGGAATGGGGGAACCGTCCGGCCAACCACGCAACGCCGAGTCTTTTGGCCGAAGCCGCCAAGTCCCTTGCGGGGCAACCCCGCATCCAGTGCAAAGTGCATGGCCCCAACGACGTGGCCCGTCTGGGCATGGGTGCATTCATCGCTGTCGCGCAAGGTTCGGAGGAGCCGCTGCGGTTGATCGAGCTGCGATACAGCGGTGCGGGCAAGGCCGAGGCACCGGTGGTGTTGGTGGGTAAGGGCATCACTTTTGATACCGGCGGCATTTCCATCAAGCCTGCTGCCGAAATGGATGAAATGAAGTTCGACATGTGTGGCGCAGCGAGTGTGCTCGGCGTGTTTCGCGCACTTGGAGAATTGCAACCTGCGATCAATGTGGTCGGCCTCATTCCCGCCTGTGAGAACATGCCGGATGGTCGGGCTGTGAAACCCGGTGACGTTGTTTCCAGCATGAGCGGTCAGACCATCGAGGTGTTGAATACAGACGCGGAAGGTCGGTTGGTTCTGTGTGATGTATTGACCTACGCAGCGCGTTTCAAGCCTGCGGCGTTGGTGGACATCGCCACCTTGACCGGGGCCTGTGTGATTGCTTTGGGAGGCGTGCGCAGTGGACTCTTTTCCAACAACGACGCACTTGCCGCAGCCCTTGCTTCGGCCGGGGAGACGGCTGAGGACCTTTGCTGGCGCATGCCGCTGGACGAGGACTACGCCGAGGGCTTGAAGAGCAATTTCGCGGACATGGGCAATGTGGCGGGGCGGGCAGGTGGCTCTATCACTGCTGCCAAGTTCCTGCAGCGTTTCGTGGGAGAGCTTCCGTGGGCGCACCTCGACATTGCCGGAACCGCATGGAAAGGGGGGGCCGCAAAGGGCGCCACTGGCCGGCCGGTAGGATTGCTGGTGCATTACCTGCTGGGCCATGCGCAGCAGTTGTCTGCGCAGAATGCGAAGAAAGAGGGTGCACCCGCGCAGCCGGCAAAGCGCAAGGGCCGCTCAAAGCCCGACTGAGATCGGTATGACTGAAATAGCTTTCCACTTCAATACGCCTGACAAACTGGTCTACGCGTGCCGGTTTGCACGCAAGGCGCAACGCAGTGGCGTGCGGCTCTTGATCACCGGTCCTGCGGACATTCTGGCGGAACTGGACGGAATGCTCTGGAACATGATGCCGCAGGATTTTCTGGCGCATTGCCGCAGCGATGCTGGGGACGAGCTTTTGCGTTTCTCCCCTGTGGTGCTCGCTCTGGATGCGCGGCAAGCGCCGCATCAAGAGATGCTGCTCAACATGGGAGGTGAAGTCCCTGAAGGGTTTGGTAGCTTTGCTCGTTTGGTCGAAGTGGTGAGTGCCACGGATGAAGCGGACCGGCGTGGAGCGCGAACCCGCTGGCGCCACTATGCATCGCGAGGGTATTCCATCACCCGCCATGATCTGGTCTCGAAAGCTGACTGATGCCTCTTCCTCCCAAGTCACTCCCTCGTTTTGTGCCAACCCTCACTGAAGTGGTACAGGGGGTGGACATGCTCCCCGTTTCAGTGCCTCTGGCGGTCGAACCCACCATTGCGAAACCCGCACCGTCGCCCCAGTTCGGGGTTTTGCCTCCTGTGGCGCCTGTGCAGACGTTGGACAGGAATGCGGCGGGTAATTACGGTGCCCGGCCCATCCAGTCATCCCCCCGTCCGGTACCACCCGTGCGTGAAGCGATTGCCCTGGTGATACAGGAGCAGACACGCTCCGTGCTGCCCCGCCTTCGGGAAGAGATTGAATCGGTGGTACGGCATGCGGTCTATGAAGCAGTGGCCGACGAATTGGCTGGCGGTGCTTCGCCGCAGCCGGGGAGATGACAGGGTAACTCCCTGTGGTTTCCCGTGCATTTACGCGTGTTCCCTAGTGATCTGGCCCGTAAATTGCGATATGTTCACCTGCGTTGAGACACAAGAACTATTCTCAGCGTTTATCTTTACTGGAGATTAATATGCAATTGAAGTTGAAACTGACCGCTGTTGCTGCTATCGCGGCTGTTGCTGGTATGGCCTCTGCACAAGAGCAAGTGGTCAAGATCGGCCATGTGGCTCCGGTTTCCGGCGCGCAAGCCCACTATGGCAAGGACAACGAAAATGGCGCGCGCATGGCCATCGAAGAGTTGAACGCTCAGGGCATCACCATCGGTGGCAAGAAGATCAAGTTCGAGTTGCAAGCCGAAGACGATGCAGCGGACCCCAAGCAGGGCACGGCGGCTGCACAGAAGTTGTGCGATGCCAAGGTGGCTGGCGTCGTGGGTCACCTGAACTCCGGCACAACCATTCCTGCGTCCAAGGTCTACAACGACTGTGGCATTCCCCATGTCACGGGTGCAGCCACCAACCCCAACCTCACGAAGCCTGGTTACAAGACCACATTCCGTATCATTGCCAACGACAATGCCTTGGGGGCTGGACTGGCTTTCTACGCGGCTGACACGCTCAAGCTCAAGACCGTCGCCATCATTGATGATCGCACGGCGTATGGCCAGGGTGTGGCCAACGTGTTCAAGAAGGTGGCTGCAGAAAAGGGCATGAAGGTGGTGGACGAGCAGTTCACAACCGACAAGGCCACCGATTTCATGGCCATCCTGACGGCTATCAAGTCCAAAAATCCTGATGCGATCTTCTTCGGCGGCATGGATCCCCAGGGCGGCCCGATGCTGCGCCAGATGGAGCAATTGGGCATGGGCAACGTGAAATATTTCGGTGGTGACGGTATCTGTACCTCCGAAATCGCCAAGCTGGCTGCCGGTGCCAAGACGCTGTCCAATGTGGTGTGTGCCGAAGGCGGTGCGTCACTCGACAAGATGCCCGGCGGCAAGGCATGGAAGGCCAAGTACGATGCCAAGTATCCAGGCCAGTTCCAGGTCTATAGCCCCTACACCTATGACGCCACGCACTTGATCGTGGACGCCATGAAGCGTGCCAACTCGGTGGACCCCAAGGTCTATACCCCTGAATTGCTCAAGTCGCAATATAAGGGCGTAACCTCCACGATCGCATTTGAGCCCAACGGTGAAATGAAGAACCCCGCCATCACCCTGTACGTGTACAAGGACGGCAAGAAGACGCCTCTGAACTGAATTCAGAGACAACTTGGCGGCATCTTTGGGTGCTGCCCACCTACCAAAATGGCTTCCTTCGGGAAGCCATTTTTTATGGGATGCCTGCTCAATTCACAACGGCGGGAACTGGAGGTTGCGCCGGCACTCAGCGCCGGACTTGCAGTGCGCCCGGGTTCACGATATTCGTCGGCGTACCCTTGATGTAGTTCACCACGTTGTCGAAGGCAGCACCGAAATACAACTCGTAGCTGTCCTGCTCGACATAACCAATGTGGGGCGTGCAGATACAGTTTTCCAGGCGCAGCAGGGCATGGCCTTGCAGGATGGGTTCGCTCTCAAACACATCAACGGCTGCCAAACCTGGGCGTCCTCGGTTCAGCGCCGCAATCAGGGCGTCGGGTTCAATCAATTCAGCGCGCGAGGTATTGACCAGCAGTGCGGTGGGCTTCATGCACGACAGGTCTTCCAGCGAAATGATGCCGCGGGTTTCATCATTGAGTCGCAGGTGCAGAGAGAGCACATCGCACTGCGAGAAGAACTCTTCCCTATTGGTAGCCGCCTGGTATCCGTCGGACAGGGCCTGGGCGCGGGAGGCCTCACGACCCCACACCCGTACGTTCATGCCAAATGCCCGGCCGTAGCCGGCCACCAGTTGTCCAATACGGCCATAGCCCCAGATGCCCAGTGTTTTTCCTCGCAGTACGCTGCCGATGCAGAAGTTGGGGGGCATCGAGGCCGCCTTGAGACCGGACTGTTGCCAGGCGCCATGTTTGAGGTTGGCAATGTACTGGGGCAAGCGCCGCATGGCTGCCATCACCAGCGCCCAGGTAAGTTCAGCTGGCGCCACAGGTGAACCTACCCCCTCGGCCACGGCGATGCCACGCTCGGTGCACGCAGTCACATCGATATGGCTGCCGATCTTGCCGGTTTGGGCAATCAGCTTCAGTCGTGGCAGTTTTTCGACCAGCTGGCGCGTGATCTGGGTGCGTTCACGCACCAGCACGATGATGTCTGCATCTTTCAGGCGCACGGCCAGTTGCCCCTGGCCTTTCACCGTGTTGGTGTAGACCTTTGCTGAGTAGGGATCGAGCCGGCTTGCGCAATGGAGTTTGCGCACCGCATCCTGATAGTCATCCAGAATCACAATATTCATCCCGCCATTGTGCCTTGGCGGGGGCTGGTCGGAAGTCTTGCCGCCCCTAGGCTCTCGAACAGAATGCAACGTTTTGTGGCACCCGTTGCGCCAGAGCTGGGGATATGGACCTCAGTGGCATGTTTCGCAAGCTGCCATGCGCTCCAGCTCGGCGCAGACATCGGCCATGCGGCCCGAGATGACCATGCGCCCGACCTCTGAGCGGGATGCCGGATGCAGAACGCGCACAGGGCGTCGGGTGCCTCGACGGCTTGCGGCGCCCGGCCCGGTGGTGGTGCAAGACGCACTGTGCATGCGAGCAGCGGGCTGACAGCCTGCGCTGCCTGACGCCGAACCTGCCACCTCTGGGACGATGCTGGCCACCGCGCAGGACAAAAGACCTTCGTGGCGCACGCAGGGTGTGCGAGCCGAGTGCGCAGGGCTGTGCGCAGGCGTGCAGCGCCTGGGGTGCAGCCACTGCGCGAGGGTGTGAATCGGTTGAGATAGTGCAGAGAGTGCGAACAAGGCAAGTCCCATGTGAAAACTCCATGTATCAGGGGTTGAGCACAGGCAGGATTGCAGGGGGTGCGCGCTCTCAGGGCTGGAAAACCCGCCAGGGGCTTGCCAAACGCCCGCCACCTGAGGCGCGCAGCAGAGGATGGGGAATTACATGAGCATGGTGTTGCGGATCAAGCCCACGGCCAGGCCTTCAATCGCGAAAACCTCGCCTGGCTGAACCACAATCACGGGGTAATCAGGGTTTTCGGGCAGCAGCTCAATGGTGCTGGCCGTGCGACGCAGGCGTTTGACGGTGACATCGTCACCGAGCCTGGCCACCACGATCTGGCCGTTGCGGGCTTCCCGGGTGGATTGCACGGCTAGCAGGTCGCCGTCCATGATGCCGGCGTCGCGCATGGACATGCCGCGTACCTTGAGCAGGTAGTCGGGCTTGTGCTGGAAGAGACTGTTTTCCACACTGTAGGTCTGGTCCACATGCTCCTGCGCGAGAATGGGCGAGCCCGCAGCCACGCGGCCAATCAGGGGCAAGACCAGCTGCGACAATCCCGGGATGGGCAGGCTGAACTGGGTGCCGCGCGCTGCATTGATGGAGCGCACTGTGTCGCCACGCAAGCGGATGCCGCGGGACGTGCCGCTGACCAGCTCGATGACGCCCTTGCGGGCAAGGGCTTGCAGGTGCTCTTCTGCGGCGTTGGCCGACTTGAAGCCCAGCTCGGTGGCGATTTCTGCCCTGGTGGGCGGAGCGCCGGTGCGGGAGATAGCCACCTGGATCAGGTCCAGGATTTGTTGCTGGCGGGCCGTGAGCTTGGGGTTGTCGAGCATGGTGTTTCCAGTGCGTGCCACGTTGGTGGAGATAGCTGTGTATTAATCCAGTTACTGTATTTTTCACCAGTTTTTCAAAGGATGCAAGTGAACAGTCAAAAAATTGTGGTCTTGGGAACCGGTGGAACCATTGCTGGCACTTCTGCTACCCGGGGTGACAACATTGGTTACACCGCCGCGCAGGTGGGGGTTGAGCAGTTGCTGCATGGGGTGCCCGGCTTGCAGGCAGTGGCCTGCGGGGGGCTGGAGGCCGAGCAGCTGGCACAACTGGACAGCAAGGACATGGAGTTCAGTGTGTGGCAGGTGCTGGCAGAGCGCTGCACCAGCGCGCTTGCCGATCCCGAGGTGCGCGGCGTGGTCATCACCCATGGCACGGATACGCTGGAAGAGACCGCCTGGTTCTTGCACTCGGTGCTGGACGCCCGCAAGCCGGTAGTGTTGACCTGCGCGATGCGGCCCGCCACGGCCTTGACACCTGACGGCCCGCAGAACCTGCTCGATGCCGTCGCCGTGGCGACGACTGCGGGGGCCAGGGGTGTGATGGTGGTGGCGGCTGGCGTGGTGCATGGCGCGCAGTGTGTGCAGAAGGTGCATCCCTACCGGGTGGATGCATTCAGCTCGGGGGATGCCGGCCCGCTGGGCTGGGTGGAGGAGGGGGTGGTGCGTTTGGTGCAGGGTTGGCCGTTGGCACAATCAGGAGAGGCGCAATTTGCTATTGGAAGGGTAGCAAATTGCGTGCAATGGCCGCGTGTCGAGGTGGTGATGAGTTACGCTGGCGCCACGGGTGCGCTGGTGGACGCGCTGGTGCGCGACGGCGTGCAGGGCATTGTGGTGGCCGCCACGGGCAACGGCACGCTTCATCATGTGCTGGAATCAGCGCTGCTGCGCGCGCAGGCGGCTGGTGTGAAAGTCATGCGTTCCACGCGCTGCCCGGAAGGCCAGGTGTTGCCCAGGCCCGGCGATGCGTTACCCGATTCCCGGGGCCTGTCCCCTGTGAAGGCACGCATCTCGCTGATGCTGGATCTGCTGCCGTGATCGCTTATCGGCAGTAACGCACCCACCGGAGGCCCAGCCGGTGCGGATCGCGCGGTGGTTCAGCTCGCCAGGGCCTGCATTGCGCGTGCCGTGATTTCTTCGACGCTGCCCGTGCCGCTGATGGCGCGGTATTTGGGGGCGGCATCGGGCTCGGCCTTGGCCCAGTGGCTGTAGTAGTCCACCAGCGGGCGGGTCTGGTCGCTGTAGACCTGCAGGCGTTTCTTGACGGTTTCTTCCTTGTCATCTTCGCGCTGGATCAGCTCTTCGCCGGTCAGGTCGTCCTTGCCTGCCACCTTGGGTGGATTGAACTTCACGTGGTAGGTGCGGCCGCTGGCGGGGTGCGAGCGGCGGCCGCTCATGCGCTCGATGATGGCGTCGAACGGCACATCGATTTCAAGCACGTAGTCGAGCTTGACGCCTGCGGCTTTCATGGCGTCGGCCTGGGGGATGGTGCGGGGAAAACCGTCGAACAGGAAGCCCTGGGCGCAGTCGGGTTGCGTGATGCGTTCCTTGACGAGGCCGATGATGATGTCGTCGCTGACCAGGGCGCCCGAATCCATCACGGCCTTGGCCTGCAGGCCCAGCGGCGTGCCAGCCTTGACGGCTGCGCGCAGCATGTCGCCGGTGGAGATTTGCGGGATGCCGTATTTCTGGCAGATGAACGTGGCTTGCGTGCCCTTTCCGGCACCGGGGGCGCCCAACAGAATCAGTCTCATGGAAATCCTCGAAGGTTAGAAATCGGCTGGCACGGCTGGCAGTAGGCGCAACGAAGGCCCAAGACGCAGTGCTTTCTTTGCGGGCAAGGATAGCATGTGCATGCCTCGCCCTGGCTTACGGCGAGGGTCCCCAGCCAAGGGGTGGCTGCCGTGGTTTCAGGCCAGCAGTGCGCGCACCCGATGCAGGTCGGCGGGCGTGTCCACGCCCGGGCCGGGAGCCTGAGCCGCAATGTGCACGGCAATGCGGTGGCCATGCCACAGGGCGCGCAATTGTTCCAGCGCTTCCACCGCCTCGGTGGGCGCCTGGGCCAGGCCAGGAAACTGCCGCAAAAATCCGGCGCGATAGCTGTAGATGCCGATATGGCGCAGCGGTGCGAACCCGTTCAGGGCCGCCACGCCCGGTGCGGCTTGGGCCGCGGCGCCTTGCCACCAGGACTGGCCCGCGTGGTCGCGGGCGTGCGGAATCGGTGCCCGGCTGAAATAGTGGGCCAGGCCCCGCGCATCCAGCACGACCTTGACGACGTTGGGGTTCTCGTAGTCGGCCAGGGTGTGGATGGCGTGGGCTGCCGTGCCCATGCTGGCTTCGGGGCGGGCGGGCAGCAGGGCCGCCACGGCATCGATGAGCGCGGGGTCCATCAGGGGCTCGTCGCCCTGCACGTTGACCACCACGGCATCGCCGTCCAGTCCGAGCTGGGTGCAGGCTTCTGCCAGCCGGTCGCTGCCGCTGGCGTGGTCGGTGCGCGTGAGCAGGGCCTGCACCCCGTGGGCCTGGCAGGCCTGCAGGATGCGCGGATCGTCGGCCGCCACCACCACGCGGGCTGCAGCGCTTTGCGCGGCGCGGCGGGCCACATGCACCACCATGGGCAGGCCGGCGATATCGGCAAGAGGCTTGTCGGGCAGACGGCTCGATGCCATGCGCGCCGGGATCAGCACCGTGAAGCCGGTGGCCGTGGCGGGGCTCACGCCTCCAGTTCCTCGTCGGTCAGGGTACGCGCCTCGTTTTCCAGTAGCACGGGAATGCCGTCGCGCACGGGGTAGGCCAGGCGGGCGCTGCGCGACACCAGTTCCTGGCGCTCGCGGTCATAGGTCAGCGGACCTTTGGTGACAGGGCAGACCAGCAATTCAAGCAGTTTGGGATCCATGGCGGCGTTTTCCGGAAATCAGGCAGAGGGGGATGATAGCGGCGCGGTCCGCCACACCGACAGCCGGGCGTCGAGGGCGGCCATGAAGGCGGGATCGATCCAGAGCTCCAGTGGCACCGCCAGCGCATCGGGGTGCAAAGGCCAGAGCTTGACGGCGTCTTTTTCAGTGCAAATCAGTGTCAAGCGCTTATCAGTAAAACGCTTCCAGCCATTGAAGTCATCGTGATCTGGCAGGGCTTCGGCGCCTGCCAGCTGAAGGCCTTGCGCCCGCAGCATGGCAAAGAATTCTTCGGGCCGCGCGACTGCCGCCACGGCATGCACCGGGTCGCCACGCAGCGAGGCCAGCGGCACCTGCCGGCCATTCGCGCGCAATGCATGGGGTGCCAGCCTGCGCTGCAGTGCAAAATTGGGCGCGCTCCCGGCGGGGGGCGCGCCGGCGTGCAGCACCCAGTCCACCCGCCTGGGCCAGGGCTCGCGCAGGGGGCCGGCGGGCAGCAAAAAACCGTTGCCCACGCCGTCGCTGTTGAAGATACAGATCTCCAGGTCGCGCGCCAGGGCCAGGTGCTGCAGGCCATCGTCGCACACCAGGATGTCGGTGCCGGGGTGGGCGGTGAGCAGCGCGCGCGCCGCCGTGATGCGCAGGGGCGCCACAAAAACGGGTGCCTTGGTGGCGCGGGCAATCAGGGCAGGTTCATCCCCCACTTCCAGGGCCGGGCTGTCGGGGTGTACCGCGCGGCAGTCGCGGGTGATGCGGCCGTAGCCGCGCGAGATCACGCCCGGCTGCCAGCCCTGTGCCTGCAAATGCCGAACCAGGGTTATGACCACGGGGGTCTTGCCCGCGCCACCGGCAATCACATTGCCCACCACGATGACCGGCACGCCCGGGTGTTCGGTGCGCAGCACGCGCAGCCGGTACAACGCGCGCCGCAGTGCCACCAGCGCGCCGTATGCCAGGGACAGTGGCCACAAGGCCCAGGCGGCAGGCCCGCGCGAGCGCCAGATGTGTGCCAGCCCCGTGGGCTGCAGGCCGCCAGCGGCCGGATTGACCGCGGGGGAAGGCGAGGAGGGCGGCTGCGGCCCTGCGGCAGCCATCGTGGCTAGCGGCCGTTGCCTGTGCGGGCCGACACCGAAGACTGCGTGGCAAACGTGATCTGGCTCAGACCCACGCGCCGCGCGGCCTCCATCACGGTCACCACCGCCTGGTGGGGTGCGGTGGCATCTGCACTGATGATGACCACGCTGTCGCGGCCGGCGCTGGCCGCCTGGCTGAGCGCACGGGCCACCGCATCCACGCCCTTGCCGTCGACGGTGGCCTTGTTGACGGCATAGCGCCCGTCGGCCGCCACGGCCACGATCACTTCCTTGGGATGGTCGCGCTGCTGCTCGGCGTCGGCCACGGGCAGCGTCAGCTGCAGCTCGGTGAACTTGCTGTAGGTGGTGGTCAGCATCATGAAGATGAGGATCACCAGCAGCACATCGATGAACGGGATCAGGTTGATCTCGGGCTCATCCTTGGGACGGGGGCGAAAGTTCATGCGCTCAGTCTTTCAGGCACCGCGGGGCGCTCATTTCGTTTTGCGCAGCCGCAGGATGTGGCGCACAAACTGCTCGGAGGCCAGCTCCAGCGTGAGCAGGTAGGCATCCACGCGGCTGCGGAAATAGCGCCAGAAGATCAGCGCCGGAATCGCCACGATCAGGCCGAATGCCGTGTTGTACAGCGCAACCGAGATGCCATGCGCCAGCTGCGCCGGGTTGCCGCCGCCCATGGCCTGGCTGGCGCCGCCGGTACCTACCTGCGAGCCAAAAATCTCGATCATGCCGATCACGGTACCCAGCAGGCCCAGCAGCGGGGCTGCCGAGGCTATGGTTGCCAGGGCATTGAGGTATTTTTCGAGCCGGTGCGCCACAGTGCGCCCGGCGCCCTCCATGGTGGCGCGCAAATCGGCCTCGGTGCACAAAGGATTGTTGTTGAAGGCGCGCAGGCCGCTGGCCAGCACCTCGCCCAGCGCGGAGTTCTGGGCCAATTGGTTCACCACATCGGGCGTGGGAACGGACTTGGCTGAGACGGTGATGGCTTCGTCCAGCAGTTTTGGCGGGGCGACGCGCGCTGTTTTCAGGGCCACGAAGCGCTCGAAAATCAGCGCCAATGCCAGGACAGAGCAGGTGATCAGTGGCCAGATGGGCCAGCCTGCGGCTTGTATGATGGACAGCAATTCTCTCTCCGCTCGGATGAAGGCAAGCGGCGATTATGGCCCAGCTCGCCCAGTCTTTTTTAACACAAAAAGTTACACAAAGTTGCGTAGTGCAGGCCGTTCTCTCACCCACAAAATCTGTGGATAACTTTGTGGGCAACTGGGCTTGTGGGGCTCGCAAAGCGGCGCCACGCCGTGGGTTCAACAGATTGATGAAAAATTGATCAGTGAAAAATCGTTATAAATCAATGAGTTGCGTGTGTTTTCGTGTTTTCCTGCGGGTTTTGACCATAGGGGGTGCAGTGCCTGCTGCTCGCTCCGCGCTGTGGAGTAGTCACTGGGCGCATCGCCTGCAAACGCTGGTGCTGTCTCATGCCTGAGCCCGCCAGTCTTGTAACTGCGCCACGAATCTGGGAAGTTGGCGCGCTGTGCCGCGCCATTGCTGATGCACTGGAGGCGCGATTCAACCCGGTGGCGGTGCGCGGCGAGATCACGGGCTTTTCGCGCGCATCCAGCGGGCATTGCTACTTCTCGGTGAAAGATGCGAACGGCCAGTTGCGTTGCGCCATGTTCCGCCGCTCGGCCAGCCTGCTTGACTTTTCGCCGCGCGATGGCGAACTGGTGGAGCTGCGCGGGCGCATTGGCGTGTATGAAGCCCGGGGCGATCTGCAGTTCATCGTCGAGAGCATGCAGCGCGCAGGCCAGGGCGCGCTGTTCGAGCAGTTTTTGCGGCTCAAGGCGCAGCTGGAGGGTGAAGGCCTTTTTGATGCTGCGCGCAAGCGGCCTCTGCCGCTGCAGCCGCGGGCCATTGGCCTGGTCACGTCGCCGGGCGCGGCCGCGCTGCACGATGTGGTGACGGCGCTGCGCCGGCGGGTGCCGCACATCCCGGTGGTGCTGGTACCGGCGCTGGTGCAGGGCGCGGTGGCCCCGCGGTCCATCGCCAAGGCGCTATCAGAACTGTATCAACTGGCGAAGGCAGGACAAGCGCCCGGGGCCGATTTGGCCCCCAATCCAGCCATTGATGTCATCCTGCTGGTGCGCGGTGGCGGCTCCATGGAGGACCTGTGGGCCTTCAACGACGAGCAGCTTGCGCGCACCATCGTGCAAAGCCCGGTGCCGCTGGTAAGCGGCGTGGGCCACGAAACCGACTTCACCATCGCCGACTTCTGCGCCGACCTGCGCGCGCCCACGCCCACGGCCGCGGCCGAGCTGGTGGCCCAGCCGCGCGAGGTGTGGCTGGGAGCGCTGGGCTTGCTGGCCGGCCGGCTGACCGATGGTATGCAGCGCCAGCTCGACACCCGCCACCAGCGGCTGGACCAGGCGGCCGCGCGCCTGGGCCGGCCCTCGGGCCTCGTGGCCCGGCAGCAGATGCAGCTGGCGCGCCTGGCCCAGCGCATGCGCCATGGTGTGCTGCTAAAAATGCAGCAGTTTGCGCATACCCAGCAAGCGCTGGAGGCCGATTTGCCTGCACTGCTGCAACGCCGGCTGGCGCTGCAGGCCGAGCGCCTGGACCGCGCGGCCCTGCGGCTGCAGCTGCTCGATCCGCGCCTGGTGCTGCAGCGGGGCTATGCGTTGCTGACCGACACCACCGGTCAGGCCGTCACCAGCGTGCGCCAGGCGCAGCCGGGCGATGCCCTGCGCGCCACGCTGGCCGATGGCACGGTGGATGTCACCGTGGTGCAGCCGCGCCTGCTGTAGGACAAATCCACCTTTCTCACGCAACGGCGGGTGTTCTCGCGCAGCCCGCAGCACAGGTCGATTGTTCTTCCTACAATGCCTGCTTGCTCCGCGCCCGACCGCATTGCTGCGCAAGCACTGCGAATGGGTATCCCAGAATTTCAAACCACGAGGAAACACCATGGAACACACCCTTCCCCCGCTGCCCTACGCGATTGACGCCCTGGCCCCGCACTACAGCCAGGAAACGCTGGAATACCACCACGGCAAGCACCACAACGCCTATGTGGTGAACCTCAACAACCTGCAAAAGGGCACCGAGTTTGAAGCCATGACGCTCGAAGAGATCGTCAAGAAATCCAGCGGCGGCATCTACAACAACGCCGCCCAGATCTGGAACCACACCTTCTTCTGGAGCTGCATGGCTCCCCAGGGCGGCGGCGAGCCCACGGGCGCGCTGGCTGCGGCCATCCAGGCCAAGTTCGGCTCTTACGCGGCTTTCAAGGAAGCCTTTGTGAAGTCGGCCGTGGGCAACTTCGGCTCGGGCTGGACCTGGCTGGTGAAGAAGGCCGATGGCAGCGTGGACATCGTCAACACCGGCGCCGCCGGCACGCCACTGACCACGGCCGACAAGGCCCTGCT
>Ga0208758_100484_pt1 | contig 12999 bp, 13 predicted proteins | sample LakWasM116_HOW13_2_FD_183930 | JGI IMG/M metagenome (GOLD analysis project Ga0208758, IMG submission 183930) | Freshwater sediment methanotrophic microbial communities from Lake Washington under simulated oxygen tension - Sediment Metagenome... | ecosystem: Environmental > Aquatic > Freshwater >...
CCGCCCCTGGGACAAGGACCGCGATGGTTTTGTGCTGGGCGAAGGTGCCGGCGTGATGGTGCTGGAAGAGTACGAACACGCCAAGGCCCGTGGCGCCAAGATTTACGCCGAACTCAGTGGCTTTGGCATGAGTGCGGATGCGGGCCACATGACGGCCCCGAACATGGATGGCCCCCGCCGTGCCATGCTCAGCGCCTTGCGCAATGCAGGCATCAATGCCGACCAGGTGGATTACCTGAATGCGCATGGCACGTCCACTCCGCTGGGCGACATCAACGAAACCAACGCGATCAAGGCGGCCTTGGGTGCACATGCCTACAAGACCGTTGTCAGCTCCACCAAATCCATGACGGGCCATTTGCTCGGTGGTGCGGGGGGGATTGAAAGTGTTTTCACCGTGCTGGCCCTGCACGAGCAGAAGGTGCCTCCCACCATCAACCTGTTCAATCAGGACCCCGAGTGCGATCTGGACTACTGCGCCAACACGGCGCGGGATATGAAGATCGACGTGGCCGTCAAGAACAACTTCGGTTTTGGCGGCACCAACGGCACGCTGGTTTTCAAGCGCATCTGATCCTGCGGACTGCGTTCTCCATCGTGGCATCGACGCCCGTGGACGCCTTCGGCCCAGCGCACCGAAGGCCCTCCTCCTGTCCAGCAGGGCGGGGAGGCGTGCGCTGTGGCGCGGATTCAGTTTGACCCCAATGCCATGATCCGACCCACACGGCGTGCGCCTGCAGTGCTCTACCCCGTGCGGCGCAGCGTGGCCTTGGGCGCTGCGTTGGTCGTGTTGTTGTTGGCTGGGGCTGCGGTGCTGTGGGCCTGGCTTGCGGAAGGTGCGATGCTGTCCTGGGTGTCTGTGTGCACTGTTGCTGGCGTTTGGCTGGTGGCTGCAGCGGGCGTGGTGCATTTCTGGCGCCAGCAATTTGTGGGCGCCCTGCGTTGGGATGGGCAGGGATGGGTTCTGGAAGGCGATGGGCCTGAAAAAATATTCCGGGCACTTTCTGCGCCGCCTGAAGTCCTTCTTGACCTGCAGTCCCATCTTTGGGTGTGTGTCTCTCCCTGGGGGCATCACCGCACCTGGCTTTGGCTGGAGCGTGCGAGCCAGCCCGAGCGCTGGCTGGACATGCGCCGTGCGGTATATTCGCGCGCCGTACCGGGCGCTGACAACCCTGACGCAACCGCCCCGGCCACGGCCGTGGGGCGTGAATCCTGAGTATCCATGACTGTAATTTCGCCTTCTCCCCCCGAAGACAGCGATCTCCACCTGGTGGAGCGCACGGTAGCGGGCGATCAGCGCGCCTATGAGTTACTGGTCATCAAGTACCAGCGCCGCATCGAGCGCCTGATAGGGCGCATGGTGCGCGACACCGACCTTGTCCAGGACATTGCCCAGGAGACCTTTATCCGGGCCTACCGGGCGCTGCACCAGTTCCGTGGGGATGCGCAGTTCTACACCTGGCTGTACCGCATTGCCGTCAATACCGCCAAGAAGGCGCTGATGGACATGAAGCGCAACCCGGTCATCTCAGAAAACGCATTCCGGGGCGGTGAGGACGAGGATGAAACTTCCCGCCTCGGACATGAACTAACCAGCGACGAAACCCCCGAGACCGTACTGGCTGCCCAAGAGATTGCGCAGGTGGTGAATGCGGCCATGGAGGCGTTGCCCGATGACTTGCGCCAGGCGGTGACGCTGCGCGAGATTGAGGGTTTGAGTTACGAAGAGATCGCGGCGGCCATGGGATGCCCCATCGGCACGGTGCGGTCCCGGATTTTTCGGGCGCGTGAGGCCATCTCGGCCAAAGTGCGCCCTCTGCTTGAGAACCAGTCGGGCAAACGGTGGTGAGGTGATGGAATGAACAAGGCTGAAACAGGTATCAATGGACTGGCGGGTGGCCCTGTGGACCAAGGGGCGGACCGTCGGGAGCGGCTGTCTGCGCTGGCCGATGGCCAGCTGCAGGGCGACGAACTGAGTGCCGCATTCGCCTATGCGGCGGAGGATGAGGAAGGGGCCAAGACCTGGCAGCTGTACCACCTGGTGGGCGATGTGCTGCGCTCGGCAGACCTTGCGCAGCCTGCCAACCCGGCATTCATGGTCCGTTTGCGTGAACAACTGGCCCAGGAGGCGCTGCCTGAGCGGCCCCAAGTTCCGGTCCCCGTGGCCGTGGTTGCGGCCGGACTGCCCGAGGCAGCCAATGCGTCCGTGTTCCGCTGGAAGATGGTGGCGGGCTTTGCTTCCCTGGCTGCGGTGGCGGCGATCGGTTGGACATCCCTGGCCAGTTTGCAAGGTGCGGGCCCTTCAGGGGCAGGAGCCCAGATGGCGGCCGTGCCCGAGCGCAGCAGCCCGGCCCCAGGGGCTCCCGTGGTGGCTGTGGCCGACGCTGACGGGCAGCAGGTGATGCTGCGGGATCCCCGTCTGGATGAATTGCTGGCCGCCCACAAGCAGTTTGGCAGCACATCGGCACTGCAGATGCCTGCGGGTTTTCTGCGCAATGCCACCTTTGAAACCCCTGGCCGTTGAATTGGGAATAGGGATGCCTGCTCCAGGCGGTGAGATCGCGTGATGAACACATTGGGAGTGCTGGGCGCTGCTGAAATCCTTCGCAATCGGTGGCTGATGTGGTGTGGGGCGGTGGTTGCGTCGGGCCTGGTGGCATCGGCGGCCCTGGCCGCAGGCCCTGGAGGGGGCAATCCTGCTGCTGCTTCCTCGGAAGCACTATCTGTCCCTGCCGAGCGCGATGTGGCGCAGTGGATTGAGCGCATGCACAGTGCGCCCTGCCGCAAATCCTACGCCGGGGTGTTTGTGGTGATGTCGGCCAATGGAGCCATGTCCAGCTCGCGCATCTGGCATGCCTGCGATGGGCTCCAGCAGATGGAGCGGGTGGAGTCGCTGAGCGGTACGCCGCGCACTGTTTTTCGGCGCAACGATGAAGTGCGTACTTTTTTGCCGCAGGCGCGTGTGGTGCGAACAGACCGGCGTGATGCGGCCGGGCTTTTCCCGCGCGTGCCGGTGGTCAGCGGCACGTCCACGGCCCAGTTCTATACCTCTCAGCTGATGGGGCAGGAGCGGGTGGCGGGGTTGGTGTCCGACGTGGTGTGGTTCAAGCCCATGGATGCTCTGCGCTTTGGCTATCGCCTGTGGGTGGAGCGGGACTCCGGGCTGGTGGTTAAGCTGCAAACCCTGGCCTTGGACGGGCGGGTGCTGGAGCAGGCCGCTTTTTCGGAGCTTGATTTGAATGCGTCGGTGCGGGTGGAGCAGCTCTCCCGCTTGATGGATTCAACAACGGGCTACAAGGTGGTCGCCCCAGCCGTCGTGAAGACGACGGCCCAGGCCGAGGGCTGGGCACTGCGGCAGCCGGTGGTGGGGTTCGTGCCTGTCAGTTGCCACCGGCGTGCAGTCTCTGGTGCAGACGATGCGCAAAGCGTGTTGCAATGCCTGTACTCCGATGGACTGGCTTCCGTGTCCTTGTTCCTGGAGTCTTTTGACCCGCAGCGCCACCCGGCGCAATCCCAGGTGTCGGGCATGGGCGCAACGCAGCTCTTGGCGCAGCGGGTGTCGCCGGACACCTGGTTGACGGCTGTCGGCGAGGTCCCCTTGCAGACGCTGCGCCTTTTTGCCGGACAACTGGAACGCGTCCGCTGAGCGCATCCATCCTCGCGGGGTGACGATCGCCCTTTCCTTGCCCGGTTGGCGGCTTGTGCATTGAGGCGTGTGGGCCTGTGCCGGGAACCAAATCGCGGCACACTCTTCACAGTCACACCAGGTTAATAGACAGCATTTGCACAATTCACGAAAGGTCGAAGATGCCGAAGTTCGATGGAAGTAATCTGCGCTCTGTGGCGCTCGCGTGCATGTTTGCCGGGGTAGCCGGCGCTGTGGCGCTGCCCCAGGCGGCGTGGGCCCAGCCAGCGGCTGTGGTCCGGGGGTTGCCGGACTTCACGGATCTGGTGGACCAGGTGGGGCCCTCGGTGGTCAATATCCGCACGGTCGAAAAAGCGTCCTCCCGTGCCGGAGCCAATGGCATGGACGAGGAGATGCTGGAATTCTTCCGGCGTTTTGGTGTGCCCATTCCCAACCAGCCCCGCCAGCAGCGCCCCCAGAGGCCTCAGCAGGAAGAGGAGCAGCAGCCACGGGGTGTGGGTTCCGGGTTCATCCTGACGGCAGATGGTTTTGTCATGACCAACGCCCATGTGGTGGACGGTGCCGATGAAGTCATCGTGACGCTCCCGGACAAGCGCGAGTTCAAGGCCAAGATTGTGGGTGCAGACAAGCGCACGGATGTGGCGGTGGTCAAGATCGAAGCCACGGGCCTGCCTGCAGTGAAGGTGGGGGATGTGAGCCGCTTGCGGGTGGGTGAATGGGTGATGGCGATTGGCTCCCCGTTTGGGCTGGAGAACACCGTCACGGCGGGCATCGTGAGTGCCAAGCAGCGCGACACGGGGGACTACCTGCCCTTCATCCAGACCGATGTGGCGATCAACCCCGGCAATTCGGGCGGGCCGCTCATCAACATGCGTGGCGAGGTGGTGGGTATCAACAGCCAGATCTATTCGCGCTCAGGTGGCTTCATGGGCATCTCGTTTGCCATCCCCATGGATGAAGCCATGCGGGTGAGCGAACAGCTGCGCGCATCGGGGCGTGTGACGCGTGGGCGCATTGGCGTGCAAATTGGCGCGGTCACCAAGGATGTGGCCGAGTCCATTGGCCTGGGCAAGGCGCAAGGTGCGCTGGTCACCGGTGTCGAGGGCGGGTCGCCCGCCGACAAGGCCGGTGTCGAGGCCGGTGACATCATCACGCGGTTTGATGGCAAGCCCATCGAGAAGGTGGCAGACCTGCCGCGCCTGGTGGGCAATACCAAGCCCGGGAGCAAGAGCACGGTGACGGTGTTCCGCCGGGGAGCATCGCGTGATCTCGGCATCACCATCGCAGAAATTGAACCAGACAAGCCTGCTACCAAGGTGGCCGAGCGTGAGGAAAAACCCAAGGCCTCCGCAGCCGCGCAACAGTTGGGGCTGTCGGTGACGGAGCTGACGGACGCGCAGAAGAAGGAGTTCAAGCTCAAGGGCGGCGTGGTGGTGGCCGCTGCCACCGACGCTGCTGCCCGTGCGGGGCTGCGCGAAGGGGACATCATTCTGTCGGTGGCCAATACCGAAATTTCGGGCGTGAAGGAGTTCGAGTCGGTGCTCGCCAAGGCCGACAAGGGCAAGTCCATCAACGTGCTGTACCGGCGCGGTGAATGGGCCCAGTATGCCCTGATTCGGTCTGGGCGCTGACGCGGCGCTGTTGGAGGAGGGGCGGCCCCACCCAGGGCTGATTCCCCTCTTCTTTGAGCGGGCCTTTGGGTGATCGATTTCTTTTTTGGCTTTTTTGCGTCGCCATTGGAAGATGACTAGATGTTAGCTTTTGCTAACTTTTAGGAAGCCTATCAACCAGATTCGATAGAATAGAGTCTTCCGTTAAACGCTTATCTGCATATTGACTGGCGTCGGGTTCACGATGCGGGATGGTTTGGTGCAATGCACAGCTGATCCACAGCTCACCCACAAGTTGTCCAGCGTTGTTGTTGTGTCAACTGTGAATAAACTGTGTATAAAATCCCTGTTGCAGACCGGCAACTCCCCCTCAGTGCAGTCGGGCGGGCTTTTCCAAGCGGCCTTTTTGCCTACAATGAAGCTCCAACTATCGCAGTTGCCAATGATTGTTGGTTCAGGGCGCGTCGCCACTCGACGCGCCCTTTTTTCTTGTGGGCGCCGTTTTAATTCAATCACTTGACGCTTTCCGTTGATGAATCACATCAGAAATTTTTCCATCATTGCGCACATCGACCATGGCAAGTCGACGCTGGCCGACCGCTTGATCCAGCGGTGTGGCGGGCTGGCGGAGCGTGAGATGGAGGCCCAGGTCCTGGACTCGATGGACATCGAAAAAGAGCGTGGGATAACCATCAAGGCGCAGACCGCTGCGCTGCAGTACAAGGCGCGCGATGGTCAGATCTACAACCTCAATCTGATCGATACACCGGGCCATGTGGACTTCTCCTACGAGGTCTCTCGTTCACTGTCTGCATGTGAAGGCGCACTGCTCGTCGTCGATGCATCGCAGGGCGTAGAAGCGCAGACCGTTGCCAACTGCTACACCGCGCTGGACCTGGGTGTGGAAGTGGTGCCCGTGCTCAACAAGATGGATTTGCCCAACGCCGATCCGGACAACGCGAAGGCCGAGGTTGAAGATGTGATCGGCATCGATGCGACCGACGCCATCCCTTGCTCGGCGAAGACCGGCATGGGCATCGACGAGATCCTCGAAGCCATCGTGGCCAAGGTGCCTGCGCCGCGTGGCAATGCCGACGGCCCGCTGCGCGCGATGATCATCGACAGCTGGTTCGACAGCTACGTGGGCGTGGTGATGCTGGTGCGCGTGGTCGATGGCCGTTTGCTGAAAGGCGAACGCATCAAGATGATGGCCAGTGGTGCGGTGTACAACGCGGACAACCTGGGTGTGTTCACGCCTGCCAACGAGCCGCGCAGTTCGCTCGACGCAGGGCAGGTGGGCTACATCATCGCTGGCATCAAGGAGCTGCAGGCCGCCAAGGTGGGCGACACGATCACGCTCGAAAAGAAGTTGCCCAACAACGCAGGCCCTGCCACCGAGGCGCTCCCCGGCTTCAAGGAAATCCAGCCCCAGGTGTTTGCCGGTCTGTACCCGACCGAGGCGAGTGAATACGACTCGCTGCGCGATGCGCTTGAAAAGCTCAAGCTCAATGACGCCTCTTTGCATTACGAGCCGGAAGTCAGTCAGGCGCTGGGTTTCGGTTTCCGCTGCGGCTTCCTGGGTTTGTTGCACATGGAAATCGTGCAGGAGCGTCTGGAGCGCGAGTTTGACCAGGACCTCATCACGACGGCGCCCAGCGTGGTCTACCAGGTGGTCAAGGCCGATGGCGAAGTGATCATGGTCGAGAACCCTTCTAAGATGCCTGACCAGGGGCGGCTGGAGGAAATCCGCGAGCCCATCGTCACGGTGCATCTGTACATGCCCCAGGACTACGTCGGCCCGGTCATGACACTGGCCAACCAGAAGCGTGGTGTGCAGATGAACATGGCGTACCACGGTCGCCAGGTGATGCTCACCTACGAAATGCCACTCGGTGAAATCGTGCTTGATTTCTTCGACAAGCTCAAGTCGGTGTCGCGCGGCTATGCCTCCATGGACTACGAATTCAAGGAATATCGTGCGTCCGACGTGGTGAAGGTGGACATCCTTCTGAATGGCGAAAAGGTCGATGCACTCTCTATCATCGTGCACCGCTCGCAATCCCAGTACCGGGGTCGCGCCGTAGTTGCCAAGATGCGCGAGATCATCAGCCGCCAGATGTATGACGTGGCCATCCAGGCAGCGATTGGCGCCAACATCATTGCGCGCGAGACCATCAAGGCCTTGCGCAAGAACGTGCTGGCCAAGTGCTACGGCGGGGATATCTCCCGCAAGCGCAAGCTGCTCGAAAAGCAGAAGGCGGGCAAGAAGCGGATGAAGCAGATCGGTTCGGTCGAGGTGCCCCAGGAGGCGTTTCTGGCCATTTTGCAGGTGGAAGATTGATGCAGTTCATGCAAATTCTCACGTCTTTGGTGCTGGCCGGTTTTGCCGGTTATGTCGGCGCCTGGTACTTTGGCGCTATCGAGGGCAACTTTGCGCTGCTGTTGTTTCTGGCCACGGTGATCACCGGCGCGTACTGGCTGGCGGAACGCTTCTACTTCTTGCCGGCACGGCGCCGCGCGGCGCAAGCGATCGAGGATGCTGCCGTGGCGCGCCGCGCCGAGTTGGACCGCATGGGCATCCAGAAGATCGACGTGGATGTGGAAGAGGCCAAAGGCCAGATACTCATGCAGCCCTGGTGGCTGGACTGGACCGCAGGGCTTTTTCCGGTGATTGTTGCGGTGTTTTTCCTGCGCTCTTTTCTGTTCGAGCCGTTCAAGATTCCGTCCGGATCCATGATTCCGACCCTGCTGGTGGGCGACCTGATTCTGGTGAACAAATTCACCTACGGCCTGCGCCTTCCGGTCATCAACACGAAGATCACCGAGGGCAACAAGCCCGTGCGTGGCGACGTGCTGGTATTTCGGTATCCGCCGCAGCCCAGCATGGACTACATCAAGCGTGTGGTCGGTGTGCCTGGCGACGAGGTCGCCTACATCAACAAGCGCCTCACGATCAATGGCAAGGCCATTGATACGAAAGCGATTCCCGACTTTTTTGAAGAAGACGCGATGCGCTACTTCAAACAGTTCGAGGAAACGCTGGGCGACAAGCCCCACCGCTTGCTGAACAACCCTGATGTGCCTGTCTTTGTGCAAGGCGCCAGCAATTTTGCCTATCGCGAAAACTGCCGCTACAGTGTGGAAGGCGTCGCTTGCAAGGTCCCAGAAGGCCACTATTTCATGATGGGCGACAACCGCGACAACTCGCTGGACTCTCGCTACTGGGGGTTTGTTCCAGAGGGCAATATCGTGGGCAAGGCCTTTTTTGTCTGGATGAATTTCGGTAATCTCAAGCGCATCGGTGCGTTCCACTGATACGCACAGCTGCTGCACACCACATAGTGAGGGGGTAATTTATGACAATGAATCGCACCACAAGCCGCTCCCGCCAGCGCGGGTTGTCTTTTTTTGGACTGGTGTTTGTTGGCGTGATCGCTGTGGCTGTGTTTGCCATTGGTGGCCAGTCCGTGCCTATCTTCCTGGAGTACAACGCAGCGAAAAAGGCTATTGAAAAGGCCAAGGTGGAGAGTTCCGTGGCCGGTGTGCGGGCCGCTTTTGACCGCGCTGCGGCGATTGATGACATTTCCTCCATCAAGGGATCGGACCTCGAAGTCACCAAGCGCGGCGACAAGGTCGTGGTGTCGTTCAAATACGCCCGCGAGATCCCTCTGGCGGGGCCGGCCTATCTGGTCTACCGCTTTGAAGCGCAGACCAACTAGGTGCAGCCCGGTCTTGTCGCGCTGCAGGCTCGCCTGCAGCATGTTTTTTCCGATCCTTCGCTGCTCCAGCGTGCCACCACGCACCGCAGCTTTTCTGCGGACCACAACGAGCGGCTCGAATTTCTGGGTGACTCCGTCCTGAACCTGGCGGTTGCCAGCCTGCTGTACCGGCGGCTGTCTGCGCTGCCCGAGGGCGATCTGTCCCGGGTGCGCGCCAATCTGGTCAAACAGGACACCTTGCACCAGCTGGCCCTGCGGCTGAAAGTCTCGGAAGTGCTGCGCCTGGGCGAGGGGGAGGCCAAGTCGGGCGGGCAGCAACGCCCCTCCATCCTGGCCGATGCCCTCGAAGCCTTGATTGGCGCCGTATACCTCGATGCGGGGTACGCCCACGCCGAGGCGCTGGTGCACCGCCTGTTTGAAGGGGTGGAGATCAACCCCCAGATGCAGGCGGCGTCCAAGGATGCCAAAACCGCGTTGCAGGAGTGGCTCCAGGGCCGCAAAATGAAGCTGCCGCAGTACCAGGTGGTGGCAACCGTGGGCGCGGCCCACCGCCAAACCTTTGACGTCGAGTGCGATATTCCCGAACTGGGCCTGACCGAACGCGGCATCGGTGGCTCGCGCCGGGCCGGCGAGCAGGCGGCAGCTGCCGCCATGCTGGCCACATTGAAAGCAAAGAATTTATGAATGACGCTACTAAAAATGTAGCTGGTGACGAGGGTGCAGAAAGCGCCCCCGTGCAAAACGATCTCGAAGCCATGCTGGCCGCCGCTGCAGTGCCTGCGGCTGTGCCGGGCCAGCGCTGCGGCGTGATTGCCATTGTGGGCAAGCCCAACGTGGGCAAGTCCACGCTGCTCAATGCCCTGGTGGGGCAGAAGATCAGCATCACCTCGCGCAAGGCGCAGACCACGCGCCACCGCATCACGGGCATCCGTACGCGGGAGCAGACGCAGTTCATCTTTGTGGACACGCCGGGTTTCCAGACCCGTCACGCCACGGCGCTCAACAAGTCGCTCAACAAAACCGTGATGGGCGCGATCGGCGATGTGGACCTGATCCTCTTTGTGGTCGAGGCGGGCAACTTCACGCTGGCCGATGCCAAGGTGCTCTCGCTCTTCAAGCCCGGCATCCCCACGCTGCTCGTGGCCAACAAGCTCGACATGGTGCACCGCCGTGCCGAGCTGGCCCCCTGGCTCAAGAGCATGCAGGAGCGCCATCCGTTCGCCGAGTTCGTTCCCATGTCGGCCAAGAACAAGGGCGACATCGAGCGCATGTTTGGCATCTGCGCCAAGTACCTGCCCGAGCAAGCCTGGTGGTATGCCGAGGACGAGCTGACCGACCGCAGCGAGAAGTTCCTGGCCTCCGAAACCGTGCGCGAAAAGCTCTTCCGCTTCACCGGCGATGAGCTGCCCTACACCTCGACCGTGGTCATCGACAAGTTCGACGAGGAAAAGAGCAAGCAGCACAAGCGCCTCGTGAAGATCGCCGCCACCATCGTGGTCGAGCGCGACAACCACAAGATGATGGTCATTGGCGACAAGGGCGAGCGCCTCAAGCGCATCGGCACCGAGGCCCGCCAGGAGCTGGAAAAGCTCATGGACGCCAAGGTGTTCCTCGAACTCTGGGTCAAGGTGCGCTCCGGCTGGGCCGACGACGAAGCCCGTGTGCGCTCCTTCGGCTACGAATGAGCCCTGCCCGGATGATCTGCCGGCTACCCGACGCGGTGGCTGGCTTTTCCTGACCCCTTTCGCACCACTTTCCAACCAGCACCGTGGCTGCCGCCAAGCGCATTGCCGATGAGCCCGCCTTCGTGCTGCACAGCTACGACTGGAGCGAGTCCAGCCTGATCCTGGAAGTCTTCTGCCGCCGCCAGGGGCGCGTGGCCCTGGTGGCCAAGGGTGCGAAGAAGCCCACTTCCAACTTCCGCCCCGTGCTGCTGCCGCTGCAGCCGCTGCTGCTCACCTACACCCTGGCGGGTGACGGCACGGCCGACATCCACACCCTCAAGGGCGCCGAGTGGGTGGGCGGCCATGTGATGCCCACGGGCGATGCGCTGCTCTCGGGCCTGTACCTCAACGAACTGCTGCTGCGCCTGCTGGCGCGGGCCGATGCGCACACCGCGCTGTTCGACGCCTACGCCGGTGTGGTGCGCGTGCTGGCCAGCGAACATGGCGACGCGCTGGAGCCCGTGCTGCGCAGCTTTGAATTGCTGCTGCTGCGCGAGATTGGCCTTCTGCCCAGCCTGGATGTGCAGACCATGACGCTGGAGCCGCTGAAGGCCGACGCCCGCTACACCCTGGTGGCCGAAGGCGGTTTGCGGATGGCCTCCAGCACCGACCGCGCGGCGCTGGCGGGCCGCCAGTGGATCGCCCTGCAGCGCGCGCTGGACGATGACTCCGCCAGCTACACCGCCACGCTGCGCGTCTGTGCCCCCATCGCGGCGGAACTCAAGCCCCAGCTGCGCACCGTGCTGCAATACCATTGCGGCAGCCCGATGCTGCGCACCCGCCAGCTCATGATTGACCTGCAGGCCCTATGAACCAGCCCTCCCTCCCCGCTTCGCACCCGACCACCGCCCTCTCGGCCAACGTCAACAAAGTCGCGCTGCTGCGCAACACGCGCCACCTGGGCATCCCCAGCGTCACGCGCGCGGCCGAGCTGTGCCTGCAGGCGGGTGCCCAGGGCATCACCGTGCACCCCCGGCCCGACGAGCGCCACATCCGCAGCGGCGATGTGTTCGAGCTGGCCGCGCTGATGAAGGCCTGGCCGGACCGCGAATACAACATCGAAGGCAACCCGTCGCAGAACCTGATGGACTTCATCCGCCAGGTTCGTCCCCACCAGGCGACCTTTGTGCCCGACAGCGAAGACCAGTTCACCAGCGACCACGGCTGGAGCTTTCCGCAGGACGCCGAGCGCCTGGCGCCCCTGATCGCAGAATGCAAGGCGCTGGGTGTGCGCGTGAGCCTGTTCATGGACCCGGCGCCCGAGCAGATGGCCGCCGCCCGGGCCGTGGGGGCCGACCGGGTGGAGCTGTACACCGAACCCTACGCCGCCGCCTGGGGCACGCCGCAGCATGCGGTGGAGCTCAAGCGCTACGCCGCCGCTGCCCAGGCCGCGCTGGACGCGGGCTTGGGCGTGAACGCAGGCCACGACCTCAACCGCGACAACCTGGCCGCCTTTGTGCGCGAGGTGCCCGGCGTGCTCGAAGTCTCGATTGGCCACGCCCTGATTGCCGATGCGCTGGAGCTGGGCTACACCGCCACGGTCCAGGCCTATCTGGCGTGCATCCAGGCGGGGTTTGCAGGCACGACCAATAACTCCTGATTTGATAGCTGCTAAGGCATGATGGACGCGCGGTAGCAGCCATTTTTATTCAAAAATTCTCATGATCTACGGCATTGGCACCGACATCTGCGACGTGCGCCGCATCGCCGCCAGCCTGGAGCGCCACGGCGAACGTTTTGCCCAGAAGGTGCTGGCCGACGGCGAGCTGGCCACCTGGCGCGAGCGCAGCAGCCGCTGGCCCGACCGGGGCCTGCGCTACCTGGCCACGCGCTTTTCGGCCAAGGAGGCGTTCAGCAAAGCCATCGGCCTGGGCATGCGCATGCCCATGACCTGGCGCCACTGCGAGGTGGCCAAGCTCCCCACGGGCCAGCCGGTGATCGTGCTGCACGGCGCGCTCAAGGAATGGTTCGAGGCCCGGGGGCTGAAGGCGCACCTGAGCGTGACCGACGAGACCGACTACGCCGCCAGCTTCTGTGTGGTTGAGAAAATTTGAAGAAAATAGGCCTTCACCGCTCGACTGGTATGCCTTGATAGCTATTGTTTTGATAGTAAATTCTGACGAACCCTGATGACTGAACACGCACCCCTGATCCTCGACGTGGCGGGCACCACACTGACCGATGTGGACCGCCGCCGCCTGGCCCACCCGCTGACCGGCGGCGTGATCCTGTTTGCCCGCAACTGGGACAACCGCGCGCAGCTGCTGCAGCTCACCAGCAGCATCAAGGCCGTGCGCGAT
>Ga0208758_100487_pt1 | contig 12969 bp, 11 predicted proteins | sample LakWasM116_HOW13_2_FD_183930 | JGI IMG/M metagenome (GOLD analysis project Ga0208758, IMG submission 183930) | Freshwater sediment methanotrophic microbial communities from Lake Washington under simulated oxygen tension - Sediment Metagenome... | ecosystem: Environmental > Aquatic > Freshwater >...
TTGCATAGCTAACTATTTGATGTTATTTTCATATTGCAGAAATCAGTTTGATTAAAGGTAGCAATGTGCATAAGTCTAAAATAAATAAAATATCATTAGCGGTCTGCCTGGCATTTATGCCGATTTACGGATTAGCCGCGGGCTTGGGGAAGCTCAGTGTTAATTCAGGCTTGGGAGAGCCGCTGAAAGCTGAAATCGATCTATTGTCGGTCACGCCGGATGAGCTGTCGACGCTATCGGCAGTGATTGCATCAGAAGAAGCTTATGCCCTGCAAGGCATTCCGCGTCTTGGCGTGCATGGCAATATCAAAGTGGAACTTGCCAAGAATCCGGATGGATCTCCGGTTTTAAGACTGCGTTCACAGCAGCCTATTGATGATCCATACCTTGATATGCTGATACAGGTCGACTGGGCATCAGGACGCCTGCTGCGTGAATATACGATATTGCTTGACCCTCCTGGATACAAGCAATCCATCAATGAAGAGCGTGCAGCAGCCGTGATTAACAAGCCTGGTTCTGCTGCATCAGGCAGTGCCAGCACCCAATCCGGCGCGTATGCGGCAACCGCATCCCAGCCCGTTTCGGCTAAAGCCAAATCATCCAAAAAGCCCAGCACCAAGAATACCAATACCAGGAATGCCAATAGCACGGAATCGACAGAGTCTGCTGCGGGCACGACTGAGTCCTATGAGCTGACAACGCAGCGCGGCGACACCTTGAATACGATTGCAAAAGGTGTGCAGGTAGAGGGTATCAGCCTTGACCAGATGCTGGTAGGGCTGTTTGAAGCCAATAAAAATGCTTTTGTTGATGGCAATATGAACCGCTTGAAGGTCGGGCAGATTGTTAAGATCCCATCTAAAGAAGCGCTGTCTGCCGTTAGCCCCAAGCAGGCTGCACAAGAAGTTAAAGTGCATTCCGCAAACTGGAATGCATACCGTAATAGCCTTGCCGGTAATGTGATGGCCGCGCCTGTTGCTGAAGAAGCAGAGCGCAAGCAATCAGCCTCCGGCAAGATCGCATCCGCTGAAGATAAAGCGGCACCAGCCAAATCCGGCCCTCAGGATGTCGTAAAGCTGTCAGCCGGCGGTAAAGCTGCAACACAAGGCGGCAAAGCCAATGCCGAGGCCGATGCAAAAGTATTGGCCTTGCAGGAAGAAGCGACTGCGCGTGAAAAGGCGCTGAAAGATGCGCATGAGCGAACCACGGCACTGGAAAGCCAGATTGCAGATATGCAGAAACTGCTGGCCTTGAAGAGCCAGACGATGGCAGACATGCAGAAAAATGCAGATGCTTCCAAACCTGCCGATGCCAAGCCTGTTGATCAGGCGCAGCCTGCAGCGCAAGCAGCAGCGGCTCCTGAAGTAACTCCAGCCACGCCTGAAGCGGCTAATGCCGCCCAGCCTGCTGCAAGCCCGGCAGCTGAACCTGCCAAGCAGGAAGTACCTGTTGCCGAGGCTAAAGCGCCTGCCGTTGTGAAAGCGCCGGTACAGGCGCCGCCGGAAGAAGAGTCGTCATTCCTTGCCAGCCTGCTGGAAAGTGTCAACCTGTTCATGCTGGGTGGTGCAGGCGGTGTAGCGCTGCTTGGTGCCGGCTGGGTTTACCTGCGGAATAAACGCAGAAAAGAGCTTGATAGCTTCGAACGCGGCATCCTGACTTCAGGTGGCTTGCGTGCCAATACGGTATTTGGTAACACTACCGGCAATGCGACGAGTTCAGCGGATACTTCATTCCTGACCGACTTCGCACAGAGTGCTGATGGCGGCATGATTGATACCAATGATGTTGACCCGATTGCAGAAGCCGAAGTGTATATGGCTTATGGCCGTGATGCGCAGGCTGAGGAAATCCTCAAGGATGCCATTTCAAAAGAGCCTAAACGCTATGAACTGCATCTGAAACTGCTGGAAATGTATGCAGCGAGGAAAGATGCTTCTGCATTTGAGGCCATTGCCGGTGAACTTTATACTACCTTAGGCTCGGATGATCCTACCTGGGCTAAAGTTGCCGAGTTGGGTGTTACGGTTGAGCCTGATAATCCGCTTTATGACATCAGCCAGATTGCACCTTCAGCACCGGTAGCCAAGCCCGTGGAAACTAATACAGTTTCCGATACGGCCGATATGGAGTTGGGCAATGAGCTGGAATTTTCATTTGACCAGCCAAAACTGGATAGTACAGCCCAGGTTGAACTGGATGCGCAGAACGCAACATCGGATCAGGCTGAGTCTTTTGATCTGGCGGGTTTGGGTGATAATGCGATTACCAAAGATGTTGATGCTACGGCTATTGTTGACAATGCAGCAGCAGACAACAAACCGGCTGCGGATAATTCCATGGATTTCAATTTTTCTGATTTTGGAACATTTGCTTCCGCAGCAGAAGAAACGGCAACGGCCAACGACGAACCTTCATTGGCTGCTGCCAGCCAGCAGGAAGCTGAATTGACGGCGGCATCGGCAGCTGACGATTCAAGCGCTGTTGCTGCGCTGGATTTTAATTTCACCCAGGCGGAAGCTGTGGAAGCCCCTGTGGCGGTGGCTGAGGCATCTGATTTTAATTTTGAAGGATTTACGGATGCCGTAACGCCAGCTGTCGAAGAAGAAAAAACAGAAACCAGTGCGCTTGATGCTATGGATTTCAGCTTTGAAGGCTTTGCCGAAACGGCAGCGGAAGTGAATGCGCATCAGGTAGAAACCATTGCGCTGGAAGGTATCAACCTTAACTTTGATGCTGAAACTGAAGCTGCTGCCGGCCTGTCAGTTGCCGAGGATAAAGCCGAAGAAATTTCATTTGATTTCCCGTTGGTGGACGAACCGGAATCTAGCGGTTTAAATCACAGTGAGGCTAATAACTTTGATTTCTCAGCCATCAGCCTTGATTTAAGCGGTAGTGAAGCTGTTGTGGAGGAAGCGCCGCAGGCTGTTGCTGATATTGCGGTAGCTGAATCGGCAGCAGTAGCTGCTGAGAATCCGGATATTGATATCAAGCTGGATCTCGTTAAAGTATATATTGATATGGAAGATGTAGAAGGTGCCCGTGACCTGTTGGACGAAGTGCTTAAAGAAGGCGGGCCTCAGCAGCGTTTAACAGCTGAAAAGCTGTTGGCAAGCCTGGCTTAGATTCATTTGGTAATATCTTTCATTGAGTATTAAAAAAGCCGAGCGTTACGCTCGGCTTTTTTATTCAATATCCATGGGATGTTTAGGCTAACGATAGTATGATTCAGCAATTAATGAATCCATATTAAAATACCTGACTAAAGACATGCATCCATTAATAAAAATCCTGTGTTTTATCGCGCTGTTATTGCTAATCGGTATAGTCAGCAAGCTGATGCTTTTTGTGCTCACGATGCTTTGCCTGCTACTGGTTTTCAGCCTGAAGGTGACCACTTTCCTGCATGCCGTTAAGCGTATGCGCTGGTTATTTCTATCCATATTCATGATTTATGCGTTTGGTACTCCGGGCGAACTGATTCCCGCTTTTCCCGTTCACTTTGCGCCTACTTATGAAGGGCTGCAGTCGGGGTTGGTGCAGATCGAAAAACTGTTGATCGCATTGGCGGCTTTGAGTCTGCTGCTGACCGGAAGCCCAAGAGGGCAAATGATGCTGGGTTTATATATGCTGCTGACGCCGCTTAAATTTGCAGGTTTCAATATAGAACGTTTTTCTGCGCGGCTGATGCTGACTCTGGATTACGTAGAACAGCTTGCTGCAGAAGATAGAAGTAGGTTCAGTTTTAGTCGTCTGGATGAAATCGATGCGACTGCAGGCAGCTTGTCGCAGGCGGGAACGGTTTCGTTTCAGAAGCTGCCATTTGGTTTTATTGATAAAGTGATGATGCTTTTGCTGTCGGCGATATTTGTTTTTATGATTTACCGGGGTTTTGCATGAGGGTTGCGTTAGGTGTTTCTTACGATGGGGCGCAGTTCTGCGGCTGGCAGAGCCAGCCATCGGCCTGTGGAGTGCAGGATGCGCTGGAAACCGCAATTTCTGCGGTTGCCCAGCATGCTGTCAGGATCCATGCTGCCGGCCGTACGGATACCGGCGTGCATGCGCTAGGCCAGGTTGTGCATTTTGAAACGCATGCCGAACGGCCGTTATCAGCATGGGTGCGCGGCGTGAATGCCCATCTGCCGGATACGGTCAGGGTGACATGGGCGCATCCGGTTGCTGATGAGTTCCATGCGCGGTTTTCGGCATTCAGCCGCAGTTACCAGTATCTGCTGTATAACGCGCCGGTTGCTTCTGCTTTGATGGCGGACAAGACGGGCTGGTTTCATTTGCCGCTGGATTTTACCGCAATGCAGGAAGCTGCTGCATACCTGCTCGGAGAGCATGATTTTAGTGCTTTCCGTGCTTCCGAGTGTCAGGCGAAATCGCCGGTCAGAACGATCACGCAGGCTGAGGTTCAGATTTGCGGGCGTTATTTTGTATTTTCTTTTTCAGCGAACGCTTTTTTGCAGCATCAGGTCAGAAATATGATCGGTGCGCTTATTTATGTCGGCAAGGGCGCGCATCCGCCAGCTTACATCAAAGAGCTGTTACAGCAGCGTGACCGGACCTTGTCGCCGCCTACATTTTCACCTAATGGGCTTTACCTGACCGGTGTGGGCTATGACAGCAAATGGGGCTTGCCCGCGGGCAGTGCGTCAGATGGCTTGCATGTATTAATTTAGCGTTACAATGGCGTTTTCCGGTTTTGTATCGGCAACAGGGATAATCGATTGAGAGTCAGAGCAAAAATTTGCGGCATTACACGCGTTGAAGATGCCATCAGTGCGGTGGATAACGGGGCTGATGCGATCGGCCTGGTTTTTTATGCCCCCAGCCCACGTAACGTTGCGATTGAGCAGGCTGCTGAAATTGCGAACAGGATACCGGCTTTTGTAACGGTGGTCGGCTTGTTTGTGAATGCCGAGCCCGACTTTGTACGCGAAGTTATCTCACGCGTGAAACTCGATTTGCTGCAATTTCATGGTGATGAAACGCCGCAGCAGTGCGCAAGTTACGGTTTACCATTTATCAAGGCGATACGCGTTAAGTCGGACACAAATTTGGTACAATGTGCGAAAGATTTTTCCGCATCGAAAGCATTGCTGCTCGACACATTCACCGATGGCGTTGCAGGCGGCCGGTCATACTGGCAGGCGGCCTCAATGCGCAGAATGTGGCGCAGGCGATCAGCCAGGTCAAGCCATACGCGGTAGATGTGAGCGGCGGTGTGGAACTGTCAAAAGGAATCAAAGATGCGGCAAAAATTGCCGCATTCATGCAACAGGTTTATATAAAGCAGGGAAACACGGAATAGGTCGCCGGGTGCGATAAAGTGCGTTCGTGCAGATAGCCGTTCCGGGTTTTCTCAGGTTTTAATGTATTAGGGTTTTAACGCGCTAGGGTTTAAACGCACTGGTTTTTTGGAGAGTGAATATGCAGTTATATGACATGCCGGATGCACGTGGGCATTTTGGGCAGTACGGTGGTACGTTTGTAGCCGAAACTTTGGTGGAAGCGCTGGAAGAACTGCGCGTGATGTACGAGAAGTATCGTCATGATCCAGAGTTTTTGGCCGAATATCATTATGATCTGAAACACTTTGTTGGCCGGCCAAGCCCGATTTACCACGCAAGGCGTTTATCAGAAAAAGTTGGCGGCGCCCAGATCTATCTCAAGCGTGAAGACCTGAACCATACTGGCGCGCATAAAATCAACAATACTATCGGCCAGGCATTACTGGCCAAGCGCATGGGTAAACCACGTGTGATTGCAGAAACCGGTGCTGGTCAGCACGGTGTAGCAACGGCAACCATTGCCGCGCGACTGGGTCTGGAATGCGTGGTTTACATGGGCAGCGAAGACGTAAAACGTCAGGCGCCAAACGTGTTCAGGATGAAATTGCTGGGCGCTACGGTCGTTCCGGTTGAAAGCGGCTCTAAAACCCTTAAAGATGCTTTGAACGAAGCGATGCGCGACTGGGTGACCAACGTACACAATACTTTCTACATCATCGGTACTGTGGCAGGGCCTCATCCATATCCGATGATGGTGCGTGATTTCCAGGCGGTGATTGGTGATGAAGCCAAGGTACAGATGATGGAGATGGCAGGTCGCCAGCCGGATGCCGTTGTTGCCTGTGTAGGTGGCGGTTCCAATGCGATGGGCATATTCTACCCTTACATTGATGTGCCTGGCGTACGTCTGATCGGTGTTGAAGCCGCCGGTCATGGCCTTGAATCCGGCATGCATGCCGCACCGCTGACCGCGAACAGCCCGGTAGGGGTCTTGCATGGTAACCGTACTTACCTGATGCAGGATGCCGATGGCCAGATCATTGAGACGCACTCGGTTTCAGCCGGCCTGGATTATCCGGGTGTTGGCCCTGAGCATGCATGGCTGAAAGACATCAAGCGCGCCGAATATGTAGCCATTACGGACGATGAAGCGATGGCTGCTTTCCATAACCTGTGCCGTACCGAAGGCATTATTCCTGCGCTCGAATCCAGCCATGCACTGGCCTATGGCGAGAAGCTGGCTAAAACCATGAGTAAAGACCAGATCGTGTTAGTCAACTTGTCCGGTCGCGGCGATAAGGATATCAATACGGTTGCCAAACTTGCTAATATCACCCTGTAAAATGCAGGTTTCGCAGCACGGGCGCACTGGCTTTGCAGGCACGCAACTGCCTGTGATTCCGCAGGCCGCCATGCCGCTCTGCATGGCGACTTGCCTGTCTGGGCGCTTCGCATCCACTAATTTCTTTAAATATTAATAAAACATAATATGTCACGTATTCAATCAACTTTTGCTTCTTTAAAACAGCAAGGTAAAACGGCTTTAATTCCTTACATTACGGCAGGTGATCCGCATCCGAAACATACGGTCAACTTAATGCACACGCTGGTTAAACACGGTGCAGACATGATTGAGCTGGGGGTGCCTTTTTCTGACCCCATGGCCGATGGTCCGGTGATCCAGCGCGCCAGCGAGCGCGCTCTGGTGCATAAGGTGGGGTTGACGGCAGTGCTTGATATGGTGAAAATCTTTCGCCAGACTGACCAGAAAACGCCGATTATCCTGATGGGTTATGCCAACCCGATTGAAGCGATAGGTGCCACTGTATTTGCCGACCGAGCCAAGGCTGCGGATGTTGACGGCGTAATCACCGTAGACTACCCGCCTGAAGAGTGCGTAGGTTTTGTGAAAGAATTGCAAGCACGCGACATTGATCCGGTATTTTTGCTGTCACCGACAACCGAACCTAAACGCGTTGAGCTGATCGTGAACCAGGCCAGCGGCTTTGTTTACTATGTTTCGCTCAAGGGCGTTACCGGTGCTGCCAACCTGAATATTGAAGAGGTTTCAGGGCGTGTTGCCTCAATTCGCAAGCAGACAGACCTGCCGGTAGGTGTTGGCTTCGGTATCCGTGATGCGGCTACGGCGCAAGCAACCGCTGCGATTGCGGATGCGGTCGTGGTGGGCAGCCGCATGGTGCAGACGATTGAAGCGTCCAATGACGATAATCTGCTGGATAACGTCGCGACACTTATGACTGAATTAAAAACAGCAGTTGATGCTGCTAAAAAATAAAGGGAATACACCATGGGCTGGTTAAATAAATTACCGCAAAAGATTAAGCGTGTTGTTGGTGCCGATAAGAAAACTGTTCCTGAAGGTTTGTGGATCAAATGTCCATCCTGTCAGTCAGTGCTTTACCGTAAAGACCTTGAAGATAATGCTGAAGTGTGCCCGAAATGCAGTTACCACAATCGTATCGGCGCCCGTGCGCGCCTGGTGCAGTTGCTGGATGCCGAAGGACAATTTGAAATCGGTGCCAATGTGCAGCCGACCGATCCGCTGAAATTCAAAGACAGCAAAAGCTATGCTGACCGTATTAAAGAGTCACAAAAAGCAGTCAACGAGAAAGATGCCTTGATTGTGATTCAGGGCGCTATCAAGGGCGTTCCTGTGGTGGCTGCCGCTTTTGAGTTCAAATATATGGGCGGTTCGATGGGCTCTGTGGTCGGCGAGCGATTTGCACGCGGCGTGCAGACGGCGATTGATAACAAAATGGCGTTTGTATGTATCTCGGCCAGTGGCGGCGCACGTATGCAGGAAGGTCTGCTGTCGCTGATGCAGATGGCAAAAACAAGTGCGGCACTGACGCAGCTCAGTAATGCAGGCCTGCCTTTCATTTCAGTGCTGACTGATCCGACCATGGGTGGCGTTTCCGCGAGTTTTGCCATGCTGGGTGATGTGATCGTGGCTGAGCCGCAGGCGCTGATCGGCTTTGCCGGGCCGCGCGTTATTGAGCAGACGGTGCGCGAAACTTTGCCTGATGGTTTCCAGCGTGCGGAATTCCTGCTGGAGCACGGTGCCATCGACCTGATTATTGATCGCCGTGAGATGCGTAACAGGCTTGCTGCGTTATTGTCCAGTTTAATGCGCCTGCCGGCAGCGGCTTGATAAAGGTTCACATGCTATCGGTCGGATTCACTCTCCATACGTTTATTTTGAAAGGGTCTGCGAAGACCGAGATTGCGTTGCATGTCTGAACAGTCGGCAGTAAACATCTTACATAAAGACTTGGCCGCATGGTTGAGCCATATTGAACAGCTCCATCCTAAAGCGATTGCAATGGGGCTGGAGCGCGTCAGGCTGGTGATCGAGCGTCTGGCATTAGTGCCGAATTTCAAAATCATCACAGTGGCCGGCACTAACGGTAAAGGTTCTACCTGTGCCATGCTTGCGCAGATATACAAGCAGGCTGGCTACCGGGTTGGCTGTTATACCTCGCCGCATTTGCTGCGGTATAACGAGAGGGTGCGCATCAATGGCGACGAGGTCGGTGATGCCGACCTTTGTGCCGCTTTTGCGGCTGTAGAGCAAGCCAGGCTGGGACTGGTTAACGGTGGCGAAGAAATAGCACTGACCTATTTCGAAGTTGGCACGCTGGCGGCAGTCTGGCATTTTGTCCAGTCACGAATCGACATCGCAATCCTCGAGATTGGCCTTGGCGGACGTCTGGATGCCGTGAATGCATTTGAGCCGGATTGTGCTGTCGTGACCAGTGTCGATATTGACCATCAGGAGTTTTTAGGTAACACGCGCGAAAGCATCGGTGCTGAAAAAGCCGGCGTGTACCGTGCTTCAACCCCGGCAATCTGCGGTGACGAAAATCCTCCACAAAGCCTGCTTTCCTATGCGCGTAAAGTTGGTGCGGATTTTAAATGCATCCGGCATGATTTTGATTGTGAAGCATCGGCATCAGGCTGGCATTATCTGGTAAACCGGCAAGTAGTGTACACCTTGCCGCTACCGGCGCTGGAAGGCGACTACCAGCTGATGAATGCATCGTGTGCCATAACCGCTGTACAAGCGCTGCAGCCTGTGCTGCCTGTAGGCGGCGAGGCAATAGCCGCTGCGATGAGTGCCGTGAGGCTTGCCGGCCGTTTTCAGACGGTTTCAGAATCCCCCCGGCTGATTCTGGATGTTGCACATAACCCGCATGCGGCCGGAGTGCTGGCAAAGAACCTGAATGCTCACCGTGTGCAATCCAGCCATAAACATCAAGCAAAGGCGGGTAAAACAATAGCCGTATTCGCAATGCTGGCAGACAAGGATATTAAAGGCGTTGTGAATGCAGTCAAAGATGAGATCGATTTCTGGTATGTTGCCGATGTCGATCATATACGCAGTGCGCCGGCCAGCGAACTGGTAAAAGTGATTCTTGAAGTCGTGCCGCAAGCCCGAATTAAAATATTCGGTTCAGCAGCCGATGCCTGCAAGCAGGCGTGTATTGATACGGAAGTCTGTATTGATAGAAACGAAAATGATAAAATAATCGTGTTCGGTTCCTTCTTTACCGTTTCAAATGTAATGCAGTACCTGAACGACCATGCAGATATCAATTTTTGAAGGAAGCAGTAATGCCACCTGATTTACCTAACGAGCAGGAGCTGACGCTAAAGAAAAGGGCGCGTCGCCGCCTGGTGGGCGCGGTAGCGCTGGTGCTGCTGATGGTCATTATCCTGCCGCAGGTGCTGCAGGATCGCGCGCTTCTGGCGCAGCAGGAACCTATCCGGATTACCATGCCGGAAATCGCAAATGCAAGCCCTGAGCCGGCAGTTAATAATACGGCAGAAAAACCTGTGGCCAGCCAGCAGGATGTTGCGGCACTTGAGCCGGCAAAGCCTGTCGAATCGTCTTTGGATGTTAAAGCACCCGTAGAAGTTAAAAAACCTGAAACTGCAGTGCAGGAAGAAACTCTGGCGCCTCAGCCTGAAAAGAAAATTGAAGTTAAGGCGCCTGAAGTCAGTAAAACTACTGAGGCCAGTAAAACTATTGAGGCCAGTAAAACTATTGAGGTCAGCAAATCCGAAGTAAAAACGCCTGTTAAACCTGCTGAATCATTCACGGTACAGGTTGGTGTCTATTCTGACATTGCTAACGTTAAACGCTTGCAGGAGCAGCTCAAACAGGCTGGATTCAGTACCCATACAGAAAAAGTCACAACACCCAAGGGTGACAGCCTCCGCCTTAAAGCAGGTAACTTCAAGTCTCGTGAAGATGCAGTTGCTGCCTTAGGCAAGATTAAAGCAGCAGGATTGTCCGGTATTGTCATCGGTAATGATTAAAGCGTTTTTTTCAGCGCCGGACCGGTTAATTGCAATTGAGATAGAAAACGATGACGCTTTTTGATTATGCAGTACTGACAATCGTAGGGTTGTCTGTCATATTCAGCGTAATGCGCGGCTTGGTCAAAGAAGTGCTGTCGATCCTTGGCTGGGTGGCTGCGTTCTATGTAGGCCGGACTTACACCAGCCAGCTGGTGCCAATGATGCCGCCGGATATACCTACGGAATCGCTGCGTATACTTGCTGCATTCCTGGTGCTTTTTTTAGCAACACTTTTGCTTTCAACTTTACTTGCTATTGCAATTTCTGCAGTTTTTAAAAAAATCGGCCTGGGATGGCTTAACCGTTTGCTGGGGGCTTTGTTCGGAATACTCAGGGGGTTATTGATTGTGTGCATACTGGTGTTTCTTGCCGGGCTGACTGAGATACCGAAAGATGCAAGATGGAAAAACGCGATGTTCAGTTCGCCGATCGAGGCACTGGTCATCGGTATGTTGCCCTGGCTGCCTGAGAGCATAGCCGGGCATGTTAAATACGACTAAAGAATTTACTATTTTAAATACGCAATTTATCAGTTAAGGTTCAAAACATGTGTGGAATTATAGGCATCGTAGGTAAAAATCCAGTTAATCAGCTGTTGTATGATGGTTTGCTGGTGCTGCAGCACAGGGGGCAGGATGCGGCAGGTATCGTCACCTGTGACGGCAATACGTTTTTTATGCATAAGAACAATGGCCTGGTCAAAGATGTATTCCAGACCCGACATATGCGTAACTTGATCGGTAACGCCGGCATTGCACATGTGCGTTACCCGACCGCAGGCTCTTCAAACGCAGCCGAAGCACAGCCGTTCTACGTTAACTCCCCGTTCGGTATCGTGCTGGGGCATAACGGCAACCTGACGAATTCAGAGCAGTTGAAATCTGAAATGTTCCGTCAGGATTTACGCCATATCAATACCAGCTCCGATTCTGAAGTCCTGCTGAATGTGCTGGCACATGAAATTGAAAAAACATCACGCAATGCAGTATTGAATACCGATATGGCATTTGATGCAGTTGCTGGCGTACACAAGCGCTGCAAGGGTGCTTACGCAGTGGTGGCCATGATTGCCAATTTTGGCTTGCTGGCTTTCCGTGATCCTAATGGTATTCGCCCGCTGGTAATCGGTAAAAGTGAAACTGAAAAAGGCACGGAATACATGGTGGCTTCTGAGAGCGTTGCGCTGGATGTGCTCGGTTTTCAGATGGTGCGCGATGTAGAGCCTGGCGAGGCTGTGTTCATTGATATGGATGGCAACTTTTTCTCCCGCCAATGTGCTGATGATGCTAAATTGAATCCATGTATTTTCGAATATGTGTACCTGGCGCGCCCGGATTCAGTGATTGATGGCGTATCTGTTTACCAGACACGTCTGGATATGGGCAAAAGCCTGGCAGACAAGATCAAGCGCGAATGGGCTGATAAACAGATTGATGTGGTGATTCCTATTCCTGACACCAGCCGCCCCAGCGCATTGCAGGTGGGTTTGGCATTGGGGCTGGATTACCGTGAAGGGTTTATCAAGAACCGTTATATTGGCCGTACTTTCATTATGCCCGGCCAGGCATTAAGGAAAAAATCCGTACGCCAGAAACTAAATCCTATCGGTATCGAGTTCAAAGGCAAAAACGTATTGCTGGTGGATGACTCAATCGTGCGCGGTACGACGTCACAGCAAATCGTGCAGATGGCGCGTGATGCCGGTGCCAATAAGGTTTATTTTGCATCTGCGGCACCTCCGGTACGTTTCCCTAATGTGTATGGTATTGATATGCCCAGCCGTGACGAACTGCTGGCAACCGGCCGCAGTGATGAAGAAATCTGCAAGGAAATCGGTGCCGATGCACTGATTTACCAGGATCTGGATGCCTTGATTGCTGACGTTAAATTCAGAAACCCGAAAATCAAGGATTTTGATTGCTCCTGTTTTGATGGCAAGTATGTGACCGGTGACATCACTGAGGCTTACCTGGCGAAAATCGAATCTGCACGGGCTGACGGAAAGAAAGGCCAGAAACCGGCAAACTCCATTACGCAGCTGGATTTGAACCTGATCAATACCAATGACCTGCAAGTGGAAGAGAGTGCATAAATATTATTCAGGATTTAGTCTGTCAGCACTTGACTGTGTATTGATGGAGTACTAACATGAAATTGCGCTGATTTGAGTTTGCCAACATTAATCAAGGCCACACTCAGCTTGCGGGCGCATTATAAATACAGCTAAAGCGAGTAAAAAAAGACCCGTTTTAGCTTCGCGCTTTAACGGGTTTTTTATTATCCAGAC
>Ga0208758_100492_pt1 | contig 12900 bp, 11 predicted proteins | sample LakWasM116_HOW13_2_FD_183930 | JGI IMG/M metagenome (GOLD analysis project Ga0208758, IMG submission 183930) | Freshwater sediment methanotrophic microbial communities from Lake Washington under simulated oxygen tension - Sediment Metagenome... | ecosystem: Environmental > Aquatic > Freshwater >...
TATGGAATTTAAACGTCTTTCGGAGGCTAACCTGCCGGTTCCGGAACGCGTTAAAAATTACAAAGAATTTGTATTGCATCTGACTGATGATCAGGCCAAGCAACAGGGTGCGCGCTGTATGGATTGCGGTATTCCGTTCTGTACCACGGGCTGCCCGATCAATAACATCATTCCTGACTGGAATGACCTGGTTTACCAGCAGGATTGGCGCAGTGCGATCGATGTGTTGCATTCAACCAACAACTTTCCGGAATTTACCGGCCGTATCTGCCCTGCCCCCTGCGAGGCAGCCTGTACATTGAATATTAATGATGACGCAGTCGGTATTAAATCCATCGAGCATGCAATCATTGATAAAGCCTGGGAAAATGACTGGGTAAAACCACAGGTCAACCCGAATAAAACCGGTAAAAAAGTAGCGGTAGTCGGCTCAGGCCCGGCGGGTCTGGCAGCGGCACAGCAACTGGCGCGCGCCGGTCATAGCGTGGTTGTGCTGGAAAAAAACAGCCGTATCGGCGGTTTGCTGCGTTACGGTATTCCTGACTTCAAAATGGAAAAATCACATATCGACCGCCGCATGGCGCAAATGCAGGCTGAAGGCGTTGAGTTCCGCGTTAATCAGCACGTAGGCGAAACTGTGAAAGCTGATGATGTACTGGCTGAATTTGATGCTGTGGTATTGGCAGCAGGTGCCGAGCAGCCACGTGATTTGCCGGTAACCGGCCGCGAACTGGATGGCGTTCATTTTGCGATGGATTTCCTGACACCGCAGAATAAAGTGGTGGCGGGTGATGTGATCCCGGATCAGATCAAAGCGACCGGCAAGCATGTGATCGTGATTGGCGGCGGTGATACCGGTTCTGACTGTGTAGGCACTTCAAATCGCCATGGTGCGCTGAGTATTGCCCAGTTCGAGCTGATGCCGCAACCACCTGAAAAAGAGAACAAAGAACTGGTATGGCCAAACTGGCCGCTCAAACTGCGTACTTCAAGCTCGCATGAAGAAGGTGCAAATCGCGACTGGTCCGTAACTACCAAAGAATTGATTGGTGAGAACGGCAAAGTGGTGGCGCTTAAAGCGGCACGCGTAGAGTGGAAAGATGGCAAGATGAGCGAAGTGCCTGGCTCTGAATTTACAATGCCGGCTGACCTGGTATTTTTAGCCATGGGTTTCGTGTCACCGGTGCAGAAACTGCTGGAAGTGTTTGGTGTTGAAAAAGACCAGCGCGGCAATGCAAAAGCGACTACCGATGGCGAGGGCTGTTACAAAACGAGCAAAGAGAAAGTGTTTGCTGCGGGTGACGTACGCCGCGGCCAGTCTCTGGTGGTTTGGGCGATTCGTGAAGGCCGTCAGGCAGCACGCGCAGTGGATGAATTCCTGATGGGATCATCAGCATTGCCGCGTTAATCTCCTACGCTAAACAAGGCTTAATCTAGTAAAATAGCTGGGGATGCATATCACGTGCATCCCCAATTTTTTTGAGCAGAAACAATGACACCATTACAGAACGATACCTTTTTGCGCGCATTGCTGCGCCAACCTACCGAATATACGCCAGTATGGATGATGCGCCAGGCTGGCCGCTACCTGCCGGAATATAAGGCGACGCGTAAGAATGCAGGCAGTTTTTTAAGTCTTTGTAAGAATGCCGATTTCGCCACAGAAGTGACTATCCAGCCTTTGGATCGCTACCCGTTACTGGATGCATCGATTCTTTTCTCTGATATCCTCACCGTGCCTGATGCCATGGGTCTGGGTCTGTATTTTGAGGAAGGCGAAGGCCCTAAATTCGAGCGTACGCTGCAGCAGGAAGCCGACATTAAAAAATTGGCCGTGCCGGATATGGCCGAGCTGCAATATGTGTTCAATGCCGTGAGCCAGATCCGCAAGACATTGAATGGCCGCGTGCCTTTAATCGGTTTCAGCGGCAGTCCGTGGACGTTGGCAACTTATATGGTGGAAGGCAAAGGCGGCACGGATTTCCTGAACATTAAAAAAATGGCCTATGCCCGCCCTGACCTGCTGCATCATATTCTGGAAATCACGGCACAGACTGTGATCCAGTACCTGAATGCACAGATTGCTGCGGGCGCACAGGCCGTGATGATATTTGACTCATGGGGCGGTGCGCTGGCGCATGATGCCTATATCGAGTTTTCACTGAATTACATGAAAAAAATCGTAAACGGCTTAACTAAAACCAGTGAAGGCCGCAAAGTGCCCAGCATCGTGTTTACTAAAGGCGGCGGCCTGTGGCTCGAAGCACAGACGGAAACCGGTGCCGATGCACTTGGGTTGGATTGGGTGGTTGATATCGGCAGTGCGCGCAAGCGCGTAGGTGATCAGGTAGCGCTGCAGGGCAATCTTGATCCGGCAATATTGTTATCAACCCCGGAAGCGATTGAAAAACAGGTTGCCAACGTGCTGGCCAGCTACGGCCATGGCAATGGCCATGTGTTTAACCTGGGGCATGGCATTACGCAATGGACGCCGCCGGAAAATGCCGCCGCCATGCTGAATGCGGTGCGCGAGCATAGCCGCCAGTATCATCAGTAATTAGGCGTAATTGAAGCGGGCAATCATAAAGCTCACCCAATAAAAAGCCTATTCAATAAAAAGCCCATCATTGATGGGCTTTTTATTGTCTGTAACCTGGTGGTTATTTTAAAGACATGCGTTTCATGGTGCCGTCTTTATCAATTAACTTATGTTTTAACGCGCCTAGAATATGCAGAATGACGATAATCAATAATATGGCGCCAACCGCTTCGTGTACTTCTTTGAAAAAATCACGGTAAGCGGCGTTATCAAGTCCGCCGATGAAACTAATGCCAAACCATTTGATGCCATATTTGCTGTTTACAGCCATGATCAGGCCGCTGAGCGGCATCGTCACCATTAATAAATAAAGCAGATGGTGGGTGCCGGTAGCCAGTTTTTTCTCCCAGGCTTTATATGAAGCTAGCAATGCCGGTGCGCGATGCGTGATGCGCCACAGAACGCGGATAATAATCAGTGCCAATAGCGTTACGCCAATAGATTTATGCAGGTTGAAGTAGAACGTTCTCGGGCTTGCTGCGTCTGCCAGCTGCCAGGTATAAACACCCAGATCAAACAGGTCAAAAGCCATTTGTTTAGGTGCGTCTTTAGGCAGTTCACTCATGTACCAGCCAAGCGCAAACATGGCAAAAACGCCAAGAGCTACCAGCCAGTGCAAAACAATGGCGGTTTTGGTATAGCGTGCTGAGGGTTGATTCATAGTAATATCCTGAAGTGATTAAATCTTAATGTGTGTGACTGGCGTCATGATGAATAAATTCACAAAACCGGCTCATTTTAATCTGTAACATAAATTCAAGGAACGATTCATGCGTATTTTAATGATAACCATGAGTATGCTGGCGCTGGTTGGCTGCAGCAGCGTCAGTTCAAGTCACGCAAACTCACAGGCGAGCCATGAAGCCTTCGCTATGGAGCAAGTGGCTGATGGCGTTTATGTACATCACGGTAAGCACCTGGATATTGATACCGGCTATCAGGGCGATATCTGTAATATCAGCTTTATCGTGGGCAGTAAAGGCGTGGCGGTGATTGATAGCGGCGGCAGCCTGAAAACAGGCAATCTACTGCGAGCAGAGATTCGCAGGCATACCTCGCTGCCAATACTGTATGTGGTGAATACCCATGTGCATCCCGATCATATATATGGCAATGCTGCGTTTCTGGCTGATAAACCTGCTTTTGTCGGCCATGAGAAATTAGCTAATACCATGGAGCTTCGTCGCGACCAGTATGCGAAACTGAATGAGAGGTTATTGCATGCCGATGCCAGTGGCAGTGACCTGGTTAAACCCACGCTTACCGTGAAAGATAAGCTCACGCTTGACCTGGGCGATAGAAAACTGGAGTTGACGGCTCACCCCGCCGCCCACACCAATACCGATGTATCGCTGATTGATGTCAGCACAGGTACCCTGTTCGCCGGCGATCTGCTTTTCATAGAACGCACACCGGTAGTTGAAACCGACATCAAGGGCTTGATTGCAGAGATTGAAAAACTGAAGGCCAGTCCGGCACAGCAAGTGGTGCCCGGCCATGGCCCTGTGGCTAAAGACTGGCTTGCCGCATTGGCGAATGCACAGCGCTATTTGAATCAGTTGCTGGCGGATGTACGCGCAAGCATCAAGAAAAACGAAGGTATGGAAAAAGCGATGGAAACAGCAGCGGCAGCTGAAAAGGATAAATGGCAGCTATTCGAGGTTGCTAACCGGCGCAACGTCAATACGATTTACCCGGCTCTGGAATGGGAGTAATAAAAAAGCGGCACTGAAACCAGGCCGCTTTTTTACTTTGCTGCAGACTTATTTTTTGAGGTTATCCAGGCTGCACCCGGTATTCGGGTTTGCATTTAACAGCAGCAGGCCGCCGGCGATGGCCAGATATTGCAATAACGGCAACTTGAGTAAAAAGATCAGGACAACAACATAGATGGCCATGACTAAAGCGACGGCTTTGGTTTTATAACCAAGCAGCAAGCCCAACCCGCCTATCAGGTTAATTAAAATGATCAATGGCGCGAAAATTCCTGGCAACCCTAAACTGCCCAGGCCAGCCTGATATTCCTGATAGCCTGATGGATTGTTCATGAAACTGATCACGAGAGCGACTACCTGAACCAGGAAAATCTGCGCAAGCAGAATGCGCGCAATGGTTGTTAAATATTTTTGCATATATAACCTTAAATTAACTGAAAAGACAAACACGCATAATGCCTGTTACTGTCATAGCCCGCAAGTGGCAAACGAATGGAGCGCTACCCTTGGAAACTGAATTTGTGATTGCGGCGGTAACATGGCAAACACACGCAGCACTATTGAAAATGGTGCGTGAAGAAGTGTTTATCAAAGAGCAGCATGTGCCGCTTGCGCTGGAATGGGATGGGCTGGATGAAACTGCCCTGCACCTTCTGGCATTCAACCGCGCGGGCGAGGCTATAGGCTGCGCAAGGCTGACCGGGGATGGCAGTATCGGGCGCATGGCGGTTCTGAAGCCGTGGCGCGGCATGGGCGTTGGCCGTGACCTGCTGGCAAAAGCCGTTTCGTTATACAGGCAGCAAGGCCAGCAGAATATCACCCTCTCTGCACAGGTACATGCGATAGCGTTTTATGAACAGTCTGGTTTTGAAGTCTGCAACGAACCATATTTAGATGCCAATATCCCGCATGTCGATATGCAGCTGAAGTGATTAAGCTGCATACACTGCGCCTGCTCTAACGAGTGCGAAATAACGGATTTCAGGATATAGCGCAGAATCTATCGGGTACTTGTCAGCAAGCAAGGTTTTAGCGTTGGTGCCAATAAACACAACAGTATTTTCGTGGTAATCTATAAGTGTAAAATATTGATAAGGTCAATCACCCTTATGGGTGGTGCTGATGCGGGATTTATGTCAGGCCTTGCGGCAAGATTGACACAGCAATCCAGAGGGACAAGGGATAATGGATTCAAATACTGTTTTTAGTAAAACGGCCAAAGCATCGCGCGCGCCATTGCCATGGGTCGGTGGCCTGTCGGCGCAATTCAAGCAGGTATTATCACTGGTAGACGGCAAGCAAAATGTAGAGGAAATCCTGCGCAATTCCGGCAAGCTGACAAATAGTGAGTTGCAGAAAATCCTGCTCAAACTGGAAGACGACGGCTATATCCAACGCATTTCAAATAAGGCCGCAGAGCCGGAGTGGTTAAATGAGGTCGGCAGCTATTCCATCAATGCCAATAACAATTACAACATTGCAGTGGAGGAAATTGATGCGGCAGAACTGAATTTTGATGATGCAGGTTTTGGTGCCGGCAGTGCTGCTGAAATAAAACCGGCCGCCGAGAAAAGTGAACCACCGGAGGAAGTGGCATCCGTAGATCCGGAGGTAGTGCGCAGGGCTCAAGAGGTTAAAGCAATCAAAGCCAAACGGGAAGCCGAGCGCAAATTAAAGGCCGAAGCTGCAGAAAAGGCCAGGCTCCTGGCTGTGGAGCAAGCAAAGCGCATAGGAGAGGTCGGTGCAAAAGCACGGCAGGAAGTAGAACGCATCGAGCGCGAAAAGGCTGAAGCCGCCGCTAAATTAAAAGCAGAAGTTGAACGCAAAGCGAAAGCCGAGGCTGAAGAACAGTCACTTCTGGAAGCGGAGCGCAAAGCACAAGCCGAAGCTGCGGAACAGGTACGTTTAGAAGCCGAACGTATCGCCCGCGAAAAAGCCGCAGAGCAGGCCAGAATAGAACAGGAGCGCCAGGCTGCTGAAGCAGCGGCTGAGAATGCCCGGCAGGAAGCTGTAGAACAGGCACGGTTAGAAGCGGAACGCATCGCACGTGAGCAAGCCGAAGCCATCGCCAGAGCTGAAGCGGAAGCAGCAGCGCGTCTGCAGGCAGAAGCTGAACGCCAAGCTAAAGCCGAGGCTGAAGAACAGGTACGCCTGGAAGCGGAGCGCAAAGCACAAGCCGAAGCTGCGGAACAGGTACGTTTAGAAGCCGAACGTATCGCCCGCGAAAAAGCCGCAGAGCAGGCCAGAATAGAACAAGAACGCCAGGCGGCTGAAGAAGCTGCTGAGAAAGCCCGGCAGGAAGCTGCAGAACAGGCACGGTTAGAAGCCGAACGTATCGCCCGCGAACAAGCTGAAGCCATCGCCAGGGCTAAAGCGGAAGAAGAAGCACGTTTGCAGGCCGAAGCTGAGCGCATTGCACGTGAAGCCGCAGAAGAACAGGCGCGTATCGAGGCGGAACGCAAAGCACAGGCTGAAGCTGCAGAACATGCTCGGCTGGAAGCCGAACGCATCGCCCGCGAAGAAGCGGCAGAGCGGGTCAGAATAGAACAGGAACGCCAGGCGGCTGAAGAAGCGGCCGAGAAAGCCCGACAGGAAGCCGCAGAACAGGCACGTTTAGAAGCCGAACGTATCGCACGTGAACAAGCTGAAGCCATTGCCAGGGCTAAAGCGGAAGAAGAAGCACGTTTGCAGGCCGAAGCTGAGCGCATTGCACGTGAAGCCGCAGAAGAACAGGCGCGTATCGCAGCCGAACGCAAAGCACAGGCTGAAGTGGCAGAGCAGAAATTGCGTGAAGCAGAGCGGTTGGCGCGTGAGGAAGAAAAAGCGCGCCGCGAAGCCGAAAAAATCGCGCAGGCAGCAGCCGAGAAAGCCGCCCGTGAGGAGGCGAAACGCCTTGCCAGGGAAGAAAAAGAGGCCAAGGCCCAGCGCAGGGCTGAAGAAAAAGCGCTTGCCAGGGAAATGCGCGGCCCCGGCATGTTGGCTAACTTCAATATTAAGTCACTCAATATTAAGCCACCTAAGCTCCTCAAGCCCTTGCTGGTTTTTGTTCCGGTAGCCGTGATTGTGCTGCTTGTCCTGCTACATGTGCTCAACCTGACCATGCTGATTGCACCTGTCGAGAAGCTTGCATCAGCCAGCATCGGCGAGCGCGTCACGGTGCAGGAAGTGCATGCATCACTGTTTCCTCAGCCGAAGTTGATACTGACGGGTGTCGCGGCAGGCGACAATGCGGATGTCAAAATCGGTACCGTGAATATAGTGTCCGATGTGTCTATGCTGTTCAAGGATGTAAAAGTGCTTAACCTGCTTGAAATCAGCACGGTTACACTGACCCCTGCTGATTTTGGCCGCCAGGCGCAATGGGTCAATCACGCAGCAAAATCAGATAAACTGAAAGTCGAGCATATTGCTTTAAAGAAAATCTCGTTCAAGGTTGCCGATCTCGAACTTGAGGCTTTTAACGGTAAGGTTGCGTTGACGCCATCCGGAGAGCTTGGCAGTGTCGAGCTGGTCAATGCAGGCGGCAACCTTACGCTGCTTCTCACTCCGCAAAACGGCAGCAGTGCCGTGACGATGACGGCAAGCAACTGGCAGCTTCCATTGTTAACGCAGCTGGAGTTCGATGAGTTCACTGCCAGTGGCCTGATTAGCCAGGGACAGGTCAGCCTCAGCCAGATTGAGGCCAAGGCTTTCGGAGGGACGGTCAAAGCGCAGGGCACATTAGACTGGACAAGCGGCTTGGGTACATCGGGCAGTTTCGAGCTGGTTAAAGTCAGGCTGCCGCGTTTGCTCACGGCTTTCGGCAGTAAAGCCTCAGTTGACGGGCCCTTTAACGCTACGGCGACGTTTGCAGGCAAAGCTGCCCAGGCCGCTGACCTGGCAGGCAGCACGGAAGTCAATGCCAGTTTCGAAGTGCTGGGCGGTAAGCTGAATGGTATTGCCCTGTCACATGCCGTGATGGCCGGCGCCGCCGATAAACCTGCGCCTGAAGCTGAGTTTACCCGATTCGATACGCTCACCGGTAACCTGCAATTCAAGGATGGGCAATACCGTTACAAACAGCTTGAATTGAAAACCGGCCAGCTTCGTGCACGCGGCCAGATTGATATTGATTCGAACCATATCGTTTCCGGCAAGGTCAATGCAGAGCTGATGTCAGCATCACGCCGCCGCCAGGCAAGTTTTACCGTCAGTGGCGAGGTTGCGGATGTGAAATTGCAGTAAGTGCCGGCAGCCGTGACGGGCTGCTTTCCGGCATAAAGCGTGTTTCTATAGTGCTATGTTTCAGGCAACTACTACTTAGGTGTAAATTGCTTAAAGCGGGGCTATTCTATAAAATCTCGACTTACTTAAAAATTTAAGCGTAACCGCTTAATTTTCAGATTCATTTTATTCACAATTCTACATTTCTATTTCTTAAGGAATTCTTATGTCAAAGATCATTTTCAAAGCGGGTGAAGCTACCGTTTATAGCGAAGGTAAAGACGTAACCGCTGCGATGCCTGAAATCTTAATCGGCGCTGTAGATGGCCCGGTAGGCCAGGCGTTTGCCAATTTGATGGCACAAAGCAAAGGTCATACGGCTATGTTCGCAGTACGTGATATTAACCAACTGGTACGTCCAGTTTGCATGACCGTACCGAAAGTAACTTTAAAAGGCAGTACCGATGTAGGTTTATTCGGTGGTGTAGTGCAAGCGGCGACAGCAGACGCGATTCTGGACTGTGTGATCGAAGGTATCATCCCGAAAGAGCAAGCGAACGACTTGTGCATCATCAGTCTGGTGTGGATTGACCCAGGTTGCATCCCGCTGGAAAAAGAAGGCAAGCTGGACAAAGCCGACATGTACAAAAACAACTACGAAGCGACTAAACTGGCGATCAAACGTGCATTGAACAATGAGCCATCAATCGATGAGTTGATTGCAAACCGTCATAAGATCAAGCACTGCATGTGGGAAGAGTCCTGGGATCAAAAATAAATTTAATGGGTGCATAGCTTTGTTGCGCGGTACTCGGAATCCTGATGTAGTTCATATACATTCTGGTTGCTGCGTTCAGTGCGCGGCGCTCTGCATCCCATAAAATTGATTTTTCGATTTAAAGCCAGTTCCAATTGGCAATAAAAAAGCGGCTTATTAGAAGCCGCTTTTTTATTGCAGTAACAAATCAGTCTCTGCGTATAGATTCACGAATATCGCGTACCAGCTGGAATACGGACCAGCCAGTCTGTAAAAATACATTAATTCTGGCAGTGTGGAATTTGCGGATCAGTACGCCGCTTAAGGTGCTTACGCCAAGCATCAGCACTGGGTGTTTCTTGAAATAACGCACTACTTCCAGGCCGTGGTCAGCAATCACCAGCGGCTGGCGCAGCGGCTCCATACATTGTGTCAGCACCGTGCGCTGTAACGCAGCCTTATGCACCAGTTTTTGCCTGCGTTCGGCAAGTGCGGCTAATTTTTCATTCATTACCAACTCCTGCCGTTTAGCGGTCTGTGTCAATTTCCTGATGGTCTTTGATGAGTTCGGCGAGGCTGGCTTCAAACATCCGCGGCATGGACTTCAATTTGCTTACCACGACTGCACCCAATACTGCGCCTGTGATCAGGAACAGCCCGGTGAGCGAACCCAGCACCAGTAAACGGTGCGTATCCCAGAACACCACCACAACCAGGATTGTCAGCAGCACCGCGCCGAAACACAGGCTGAACAGCGACACAAAGGCCATGGCCAGCAACGAAATAAAGCGTTCCCGCCCTTCTTCCAGGTCAGTACTCAGTAACTCAAGGCGAGTATGAATAATCGCAATGAGTGTTACGGTCAGGTTCTTGAGCGAATTCAGCAAGCCTTCTGCCGGCGGGTTAGGTGTTTCTGTCATGGCAGTCTAGCGCCTGCCGATGAGCAAGCCGACAACCAGGCCAACACCGGCTGCAATACCGACGGCATGCCATGGTTTTTCATGTACATAATCGTCTGTTGCCTGCGCGGCGATTTTACCTTTTTCAATCAGCGCATCCTGTGCATCTGCGAGTTTTACTTTGGCAGCGGCCAGGGATTCTTCAGCCTTTGCACGCAGGTTGGTAACGGCTTCACCGCCCTGGTTAGCTGTAGCACGCAGCAACGCTTCAGCATCTGCGATCACGACCTTGAAGTCGCTGATCAGCTGCTCTTTGGTGACTGTAGTGCTTGGTAGGTTATTACTCATTGAAATGCTCCTTTGTTATTAGTCATGGAATGGCAACATCAATATGGACAATCACTTGAGCGCTAAATTCCGCTCTATGCCAACTTTCTCACCCCTATGCTACGCCAGGCAAGCGGATTGGGCAAGGCAACGATGGACTCTGTTGATGTAGGTCAATGCCGCGGCTCAGCTGCCGCTATTGAGCAGAGTCTGCAGTATTTTACGCACCGGCGTAGGAATGGCGGCACCGAGCGCATCTTCAACGCTTAGCCAGACCTGGCCGGGTTCACCGGCTTTTGCAAACTGTCCGTTCACTTGTAACGGCAGTGGGGTGATGTGCAATTTAAAATGCGTGAAAGCATGGCTTAATTTCGGTAATGCCTTTTGCGGGCACACAGACATGCCGAATCGCTGCTGTACGATGCCGGTGTAGTCATTGCCCTGGTCAAGCTCAGGAAAGCTCCACAAGCCACCCCAGATGCCGCTGGGAGGACGTTTCTCCAGCATGACGCTATTGCCTTGCAGCAGGATGAGCATGGTAGTGTGTTTTTCCGGCGTGGCTTTACGTGGTTTCGGGGTAGGCAGCTGGCTGACACGCTGTTGCTGATAAGCCTTGCACGACTCAAGCAGCGGGCAGTTCAGGCACTGCGGCTTGCTTCTGCTGCATAGCGTAGCGCCCAGGTCCATCAGGCCCTGGGTGTAGGCCACCATGTCTGTTTCCGGCAGCAGGCTTTCAGCCAGCGACCATAGTTCTTTTTCAATCTTCGGTGTGCCTGGCCAGCCCTCAACTGCAAAATGCCTGGCCAGTACGCGTTTGACGTTGCCGTCGAGTATCGTCTGTACCTGGTTGAAGGCAAAGGAGGCGATAGCCGCTGCGGTCGAACGGCCAATGCCGGACAGTGTCTGTATGGTTTCGAAGTCCTGCGGAAACACGCCGCCATGTTCATCCATAATGGTCTGTGCGGCATTGTGCAGATTGCGCGCCCTTGAGTAATAGCCCAGGCCGCTCCAATGCTGCAGCACTTCATCCTGGGTCGCATCCGCCAGTGCGGCAATGGTAGGGAAACGCTGCATGAATTTACTGTAATAACCAATCACAGCAGTTACCTGTGTTTGCTGCAGCATGATCTCCGATACCCAGATGGCGTAAGGGTCGGTGGTATTCTGCCAGGGCAGGTCGTGGCGACCGTGTTGTTTTTGCCAAACGATCAGGCGGCTTGAAAAATCAGTCATAGGGTGTTGGTGTATTCTTTAGTGCCGCCCGGGTATCACGCTGACGGCTCCGGTGATCATGCTTCGGTTTCGGTATGAGCCAAAAAAACTGCCGCTATCAGGCGATGAGCGGCAGCTGGCTGAGTGGGTTTTGTTTAAAACTTGAACAGTTTTTTCAGTTCCTGCGCCGCTTTTTCTTTAGCGGTCTCTTCAGGTGTCTTCGGCGCTTCAGCCGGTGCCGTGCCGGTCGCTGTGTTATCGGCTGGTGCCGGAGCCGCTGCGGTGTCTGCCGGTTTCTTTTTGCCGAGCAGGCCTTCCAGCGCTTTTGTTTTGTCGCCGTCGCCGATCAGTTCTTTAACGGCAGCACCTTTTTCACCGCCTACTTTATCCAGCAGGTTGGATTTAGCCATGGCCGTACCGATCGCGGCAAAGTCCATGCCGTATTTAGGCGCCGAGAACGTGCCGGTGATTTTTACCGGAATGCTCAATCCAGCTAAAGAATCCAGCTCGGCACCGCCCTGCCCTTTTAATGATTTGACGATTGTAGGCTTGGCCAGGTAGTTGATGGTTTCATTACCAATATCAATATCACCGCGGCTATCGCCTTTAGCCAGGCGCAGGATAGGCGCTTTCATGGTCAGGTCTTCATTGTGCGCTACGCCGTTCTTGATATCGAACGAGGCGCTAAGCTCGCTGAAATCCGTTTTCTTGGACTGGTCTGCTCCAATGCTGTTTTTATCTTTGAGCAGGTTGAGCTTGGATTTCATGTCGCGAACCGTGCCTGCAATATCAATGCCCTTGATTGCGCCATCAGCCAGATTCACCGCCGCCTTGCCCGCCAGTGCTTTTTTAAGGGCGCTTACCGTATTGCCCGATGTCGTTACATCGACATTCAGGGTACCTTTACCATCCAGCATGTCATTGTTGATGGCATCCACCAGCAATGGGCCAATCGCAATATTTTTCATGTCCTGCTTGAAGGAGATGCTGGGCGTGCTGCGTGCATCCACCTTGAGTACACCATCCATGCTGCCCTGATACAGGTTGGCTGCAAATGGCGATACTGTGGCGATGCCGTCGGCGGCTTTGAGGCCGATATTCACATTCTGTGTTTTGACGTTGGCAAGCTTAAGCCAGCCGATTTTGGCTTCGCCGCTGGCATTGAGCTTTTTTAGCGCACTCAGGTCT
>Ga0208758_100495_pt1 | contig 12875 bp, 16 predicted proteins | sample LakWasM116_HOW13_2_FD_183930 | JGI IMG/M metagenome (GOLD analysis project Ga0208758, IMG submission 183930) | Freshwater sediment methanotrophic microbial communities from Lake Washington under simulated oxygen tension - Sediment Metagenome... | ecosystem: Environmental > Aquatic > Freshwater >...
CTATTCAATATCGTGATGCCGCAGATTGCCGTATTCGGCAAAAAAGATTTCCAGCAATTATTTATCATTCGCGAACTGGTCAGGCAATTCAACCTGCCGATCAGCATCGTTGCGGGCGATACGATACGCGAACCCAGCGGACTGGCAATGAGCTCACGCAACGGTTACCTGACGCCGGAGCAGAAATCCGCAGCCTCTGCGCTCAATGCCTGCCTCAGAAAACTAGTCGACAGCATCCAGCAAGGCAGTACGGACTTTACTGCGCTGGAACAGGCTGCCGCACAGGCGTTAAATAAAAAAGGCTGGGTAACCGACTATGTTTCTGTCCGCGCAAGCGATACCCTGTTGCCGGCAGCCGGACAGGATACCCGGCTTGTTGTACTGGCGGCGGCAAAAATAGGCAGCACGCGCCTGATAGACAATATCGAGTTCTCCCGAACCTGAATTGAATTAAACCTTTCGGCAATTTCCATTTCTAACCGGGTAACGGCACATTAACGCAATTGGTCAGAGCGAACAGCGAGCCACGCAATCGCACTGCCATACAGAGCGCACGCATTAATTCATTAATAATTGGAATAAGTGTTTGAAAAGACTATAATACGTTCCCTTTTCATAAATGGTTAAGCACATGCAAAGAATCATGCTTAAATCTAAATTGCACCGCGTACATGTTACGCACTCAGAGCTCCACTATGAGGGAAGCTGTGCAATCGACGAAGAGCTGCTGGAAGCAGCAAATATCTGTGAATACGAGCAAATCAGTATTTACAACGTAACCAATGGCCAGCGTTTTACCACGTATGCCATCCGCGCCGAACGCCACTCCGGCATCATCTCGGTGAATGGCGCGGCCGCACACAAGGCGCATCCGCAGGACATTATCATTATCGCCAGCTTCGCCAACTATGACGAGGCTGAGCTAAAAACATACAGCCCGCAACTGGTGTATGTCGACAACCACAACCGCATACAATCACAACGCAACGCAATTCCCGCACAGGCCGCATAAATGACACAAACAACACAGACCATAGCCTCCCACAACGAACATCTGGAGGCTATGAAACTCGCCGTCATCGATGCTATTGAAGACATCAAAGGTTTCGACATCACCGTGATGGATGTGCGCAAACTCACCAGCATGACCAACTACATGATTGTGGCCTCTGCCAACTCCAGCCGCCAGGCCAAAGCCGTGGCCGACAATGTACGCGAGAAGCTGAAGGAAAAAGGCTTTGCCATCCGCGGCACGGAGGGCGAAAAAGAAGGTGAATGGGTTCTGGTCGACCTGGATGACATCGTCGTGCATATCATGGTGCCGGCTACCCGTGCCTACTACAACCTGGAACAGCTATGGGGCGAGGCAGAAAGCCGCCGCAGCCACATCAAGGCAGAAGAATAATCCTTCCCGCCATGACGGATACTGATTAACTCAGCGCGGCATACGTCATTCACCGCAGGCCATTCCAAGTTGAAGTTAAGAATCATTAGCGTTGGTCACAAGATGCCAGGCTGGGTTGAAACCGCCTGCGCTGATTTCACCAAACGCATGCCCCGCGAATTATCCGTTGAAATCATTGACATCAAGCCCGAGAAACGTGCCGCGGGCAACAGCACCGAAAACATCCAGCTCATTGAAGCCAAAAGAATCCTCGAAGCGGCCGGCCGCGATTACCTAATCGCCTGCGATGAACGCGGCCAGGAAGTCACCACGCTGCAGCTCGCAGACAAAATGAAAACCTGGCAAACGCTTGGGCGCGACGTCAGTATTATCGTTGGCGGCGCCGATGGCATCCATAGTAGCCTGAAGCAGCAGGCAGACTGGCTATGGGGCCTTTCCAAACTCACCCTGCCCCACGCCTTTGTACGCGTGCTACTCACCGAACAGCTTTACCGCGCACATAGCGTCATCCAGAACCATCCCTACCATCGTGAATAAACACGTAACTCATCCCGCCGCCAGCAAACTGGCATAGTAAATGCTAATCCTTATGTAAAAGGTAAATTCAGCGCCGGGGATGGCTGTGATATGCACCACATCTATACTTAACTGCAGGAAATTGCACTTTTTTGGCAAGCTTAAGTCTGCAAACCTGGATTTACAGACTTGATTCTAAAAACGACGGGGGAGCTAGTTTCTATGGATAATCAATGTTTAATTCTTTTATCAAAGTTTTCGGTAGCTGCCAGAAAATTTATAGGCTCTGTCAATTCCGCAAAAATGATACGCGACAACCATTACGCGAGCGATATTTTTCAGCAGATTGACGAGATCGGTGATGAGGAGCTGATTTTATTATCCCTGGATCTACAAAATGTCCTGGGCATGCTCAAACTGCCGGAAATTGAAAAAGAAACCCTGCACGAAACATCCAAAGAGAAGTATGTGTTTGGTGCCAGGGGCTAAGGCTGGCAAACCCGGGAGAACGCAGGACAATAAGATCACCGGATACAGAGAATCGCAGGATAAAAAACTACAGGCCGAATTTTTCTAAACTATTTGCTAAACTGTGAAGCTCAACTGCGGAGTCTCACAGCCTATGCAAATTACAACGCCTCAATATACAAAATCCTTAGTCTGGTTTCGCCGCGACCTGCGTGATTACGATCATGCAGCGCTTTATCACGCACTCAAACATTCCACCCAGGTCTACTGCACATTCATTTTCGATACGGACATTCTGGATAAGCTCACCGACAGGCATGACCGCCGGGTTGAATTCATCTGGGAAAGCGTGAAGGAACTTAAATCCGCATTGCAGGCAAAAGGCGGCGACCTGATCGTGCTGCACGGCGGGGCAAAAAGTGAAATCCATCAACTGGCAAAGCAATTGCAGGTTGAAGCGGTATTCACCAATCACGACTATGAACCAGAGGCCATAGCACGCGACCGGCATGTTGCAGACCAGCTTAAACACAATGGCATCGCATTCCATCATTTTAAAGATCAGGTGATCTTTGAGAAAGATGAGGTTTTAAGCATCACAGGCAAGCCCTATAGCGTATTTACCCCCTATAAAAATATGTGGCTTAAAAACATCAATGATTTTTACCTGAGCGCCTACCCGGTTGATCGCTATGCAAAACGCCTGGCAAAAGCGGATGGCAGTCAGGATTTCGGCAAGCTGATGAGCCTTGAGTCACTTGGCTTCGAACGTACCAATCTATCGGCACTACGCCTGCCTACCGGAATGAGCGGCGCTGCCCTGTTATTCACGGATTTTGAAAACCGTATGCAGCGCTATAAAGAAGCGCGTGACTTTCCCGGCATCAAAGGGGTTTCCTACCTGTCAGTCCACCTGCGTTTCGGCACCGCATCCATCCGGCATCTGGCACGCGTCGCAATGCAGGCAGGCAACTCCGGCGCCGAGACATGGCTGTCAGAACTGATCTGGCGTGATTTCTATTTCCAGATACTGCATCACCATCCGCACATTGCTGAAGGCAAAGCATTTAAAGCAGAACTTGAATCCTTGCCATTCCCCAACAACCCTGATTATTTCAAAGCCTGGTGCGACGGAAAAACCGGCTACCCGCTCGTTGACGCAGCAATGCGACAGCTTAACAACACCGGCTTCATGCACAACCGCCTGCGCATGGTGGCGGCCAGCTTCCTGGTTAAAGACCTGCTGGTAGACTGGCGCTGGGGGGAACGCTACTTTGCAGAAAAACTGATCGACTTTGATTTCAGCGCAAACAATGGCGGCTGGCAGTGGGCAGCCTCTACAGGCTGTGACGCCCAGCCCTGGTTCAGGATTTTCAACCCGACGACGCAAAGCGAACGCTTTGACGCAAACGGGCGCTTTATCCGGAAATATGTCACCGAACTGAACAAATGCAATGACAAGGAAATCCATGCCCCCTGGCTGATGGCGGCTGAACGGCAATCCTCAATCAATGTCATCATCGGGCGCGATTACCCGCAGCCGATCGCAGAGCACAGCATCCAGCGCGACCTGGCATTAAGTCTATATAAAAACAAATAACAGCAGCCGAGCTGAAAATGCACTAAGCAATTGAATATCATTGACTATGTAATTTTATTAAATCCGTAAAACCCGTGACTGGCTGCGACCACCGAGGAAGTGTTGCATTTATACAACATTCCGTTTGTTTTACATTTAGTCACAAATTATATTAATGGACAGAAATGCCCCGCTCATGAATAATTGAACACTGGGATGGTACAGATTTTCAAGAATTATCGATTTCTAAATAAAACCAAGAATCACCAATAAGAAATTCATACAAAATGCAGACAAAACTAATTAAATTATTTACAGCATGCCTCTTCGGCCTGTTACTCACCGGCTGCGCATCGCAGGCGAACAAAGACCCGCTGGAAGGCATGAACCGCGGCATCTACAAGTTCAACGACGTTGCCGACAAGGCTGTGTTTAAACCTGTAGCCAAAGGCTACAAAGCCATCGCACCGACACCCGTGCGCACCGGCATCAACAACTTCTTTAACAACCTGCGCACGATTACCAGCGTCCTGAACAACCTGCTGCAATTCAAGCTGGCTGATGCATTCAGCGAAACAGGCCGCTTTGTCATCAACAGCACTTTTGGTATTGCCGGCTTTATCGACGTAGCAGGCATGGACAATGTACCGGTAAATAAAGAGGACTTCGGGCAAACGCTGGGGTACTGGGGTGTAGGCAATGGCGCATACATTGTGCTGCCATTCCTGGGCCCATCCACCGTACGTGACACGACAGGCCTGATTTTTGATACCGCGACTACAGACCCGATCCACTACACACACAATATCGGTGAAATACGCCTGCACAACCAGTTGCGCCTTGCCCAGTTCATTGATAAACGCACAGAACTGCTCGACGCTACCGACCTGGTTGACGAGGCATCACTCGACCCTTATGCATTCATGCGTGATGCCTACCTGCAGCACCGCGCCAATGCGGTTGAAGACGGCGTAGAGACAAAAGAGCCGATCAAGGATGAGTTTGAAGAAGTAGACACTGAGAACAAACCTGAAAACAAATAATAGTATCCAGGTACATTAAACGACAAGGCCCCGGAATTTCGGGGCCTTGTCGTTTGGGGCTAGTTCAATTGATTTCTAGTTCAACTTATTGGAGACGTGCTTAATCTGAAGCAACCGTCATGCGTTCGATCAGGATAGAACCAACCTGTTTCGAGCCCTGAACCTGAATATCGGTACCGATCCCCACGATCATTTTCAACATTTCAGCCATATTACCGGCGATGGTGATTTCTTCTACCGGATGCACGATCACGCCATTTTCAACCCAGAACCCAGCGGCTCCGCGTGAATAATCGCCAGTCACCATATTCATGCCGTGACCCAATAACTCAGTTACCACCAATCCGGTGCCCATTTGCTGCAGCAAGCCGGCAAAGTCATGCTCGCCGGGCTGCACGATCAGGTTATGATTACCGCCGGCATTACCGGTAGTCTGCATGCCGAGTTTACGCGCGGAATAACTGGAAAGGACATACCCCTGAAGCACGCCATTCTCAACCAGCTGGCGCGCCCTTGTGGACACACCCTCATTATCAAACGGACTGCTTGCCAACCCTTTCCTGATGAACGGGTCTTCATAAATATTGAGCAGCGGAGACGCAATCTGCTTACCCAGGCTATCCAGCAAAAACGATGACTTGCGGTATAGATTGCCCCCTGATATGGCGCTGATCAAGGTTGAAATCAGGCCACTGGCGAGCGGTGCCTCAAACAATACCGGCACCTGACAAGTTCTGATCTTTTGTGCATCGAGCCTGCGTACCGTACGCTCGCCGGCAATCCTGCCTATATCGGCTGCCGGCATCAGGTCTTCCGACGCACGTGCCGTGCTGTACCAGTAATCGCGCTGCATGCTGCTCTCCGATTCGGCAATCACCGAGCAGCTGATGCCGTGACGTGAGCTTGGATAGCCGCCGGTGAAACCGTGGCTGTTACTATAAGAAAAAAATCCTGTGCCGCTTGAAACGCTGGCGCCTTCTGAGTTCGTGATACGGGCATCCACCTGCAAAGCTGCCGCTTCACAGGTCTTAGCAATTTCAATTGCCGCATCTACGGAAATATCCCACGGGTGATTCAGGTCCAGGTCCGGAATCACATCCGCCATCAGTTCGGCATCAGCCAGCCCGCAGAAATCATCCTGCGCCGTGTACTTAGCGATATTGCATGCGGCGGCAACCGTATCCGCCAGCGCCTGCATACTGAGGTCTGAAGTGCTGGCATGTCCTTTCTGCTTACCGAAATACACAGTGACAGACATGCCTTTGTCGCGGTTGTATTCGATATTCTCAACCTCGCCCATGCGCACGGAAACACTCTGGCCTATGCTCAAACTCAATTCAGCCTCAGCTGAACTCGCGCCGAGGCGTTTTGCAACGCTAAGCACGTCCTCGGACATTTGCTTAATTTCATCGAATGAATAACTGAAACCTGAATCTGACATAACGCTTTCTTCTAATAAAAATGTACGCTAAAAACTAAAGGGCAAGACTGTTATAATACCGCAGTATGAAACCTAAAAAGACAACTAAAGGCACTGAATTAAGCAATGAGCCTATTTCAGAAGCCGATTTACCGCCAAGTAAAACCAAATTAAAAGCTGAGGCGGACGCACAGCAGGCGCTTGGCGTGCGCTTATCCGAGCTGCCCAAAGATAAGCTGCTCAAACTGAATCTGCCTGAAGATGTCGTCACGGCAATTCTGGATACAAAAAAAATCACCGCCAATGGTGCGATCAGGCGACACCGCCAGTATCTGGGCAAGCTGATGCGCGAAATCGACACCGCGCCTATCGCTGAACAGCTGGCACGCTGGGATGGCAAACACACCGCAGAGAATGCCTACTTTCATGGGCTGGAACGCTGGCGCGACCGTTTAATCAATGACGCCAATGCGCTATCAGAGTTCATGGCCTTGCACCCGGCCACGGACAGCCAGCAATTGCGTACATTGATACGTAATGCACAAAAAGAGCTAGCCGCTAACAAGCCGCCCAAAAGCAGCCGAGAAATTTTCAAGCTGCTCAGGGAAATCACCAGTCCAGAGAACAATGATGTGCCTGATGAAGCTTCAGAAGCGATAGACACTGACGAATAGGCGGATCCCCGCATGAAAAAAACTTTCAGCTTGCTGTCAGCAAGCTTACTTATCCCCAGCCTGGCCAGCGCATCTGAACACAGCGCGCGTGTCGATCTTACCAGCCACTGGGTTGGCATCACGGCACTGGTAGTGTTTGCCGCGGCTTACCTGTTCGTCATGGCGGAAGAATTCATCCATCTGCGTAAATCCAAACCCGTCATGCTGGCGGCAGGCATTATCTGGGTATTGATTGCCTGGTACTATCAATCTCAGGGCATTCCGCATGAGGTGGAAAATGCATTCAAGCATAATCTCGAAGAATACGCGGAACTGCTGCTGTTCCTGATTGTGGCGATGACATACATCATCGCCATGGAAGAACGGCAAGTATTTGAAGCATTGCGCACCTGGCTGATACGCAAAGGGCTCAGTTACCGCGCCCTGTTCTGGGTCACCGGCCTGCTGGCATTCTTCATTTCCCCGGTTGCCGACAACATGACAACCGCCTTGCTGATGGGCGCGGTAGTCATGGCTGTTGGCGGCAGCAACAAGAAATTCGTGCTGCTTTCATGTATCAATTTAGTCGTTGCAGCCAACGCCGGCGGTACGTTCAGCCCGTTTGGCGATATTACGACACTGATGGTCTGGCAGAAGAATATCATCGCCCCCAATGGCCCGGTAACTTTCTGGACGTTTTTCAGCCTGTTCTTACCGGCACTGGCCAACTGGTTAGTACCTGCTGCCATTATGAGCCTGGCCGTTCCTGATGAAAAACCCAAAGGCAATAGCATCCAGCTGCCATTAAGGCGTGGCGCACTGGTCATCATCGCCTTGTTTTTCATCACCATCGCGATGGCGGTGCTGGCGCATAGCCTGCTCGAATTGCCTCCGGTACTGGGCATGCTCACCGGCCTGGGCCTGCTGCAGTTATATGCGTTCCGGTTGAAAGTCGGCGGTGAAAAATCATACCTGCCGCAAGCTGCGGGTGCAGATTTCAGCAATCCGGTGCCTTATGACATTTACAGCAAAATCGCCCGTGCCGAGTGGGATACATTGTTTTTCTTTTACGGGGTAATCATCTGCGTAGGCGGCTTAGGCTTTTTAGGATACCTGACAGTGTTATCACAGGCCATCTATGGCGGATGGGGTGCAACCAATGCCAACATTGCAATCGGGATCATCTCTGCGGTAATCGATAATATCCCTGTCATGTTTGCGGTACTTTCCATGATGCCGGATATGTCGACCGGGCAATGGATGCTGGTCACGCTGACAGCAGGCGTTGGCGGCTCGCTATTATCAATCGGCTCGGCCGCCGGCGTAGCGCTGATGGGACAGGCGCGCGGCAGCTACACCTTCTTTGGTCACCTGAAATGGACACCGGTAGTTGCCTTGGGATACGCAGCGAGTATTGCTGTGCATATGCTGGTTAACCGGCATATGTTTTAATCATAAAGGAGTAAGGTATGAACAAGGACTATGATGTATTGCTTGATGTGCGCGATGAAGACAGCCCAGTGCCGACCATTCGCGCTAAAGAAGTGTTGGATGGGCTCGCTCCAGGAACAATACTCAAAGTCATTACCAGCAAAGAAAGTACCATTAAAAATATTCGCACTCTGGTAGCGAACAATTCTTTTCACTTAATCGAACACACTATCAATGATGAAGGCTTTGTGTTCTTCATCCAGAAACAATAAGCCGCATCACGCCAGGCTTGACCAGAGCCAAACGCATAGTACCGACTGATCAATCCTGGCTGCGCTTGATATGCCCGCAGCTAATTCCGTGAGTTAACCGCAACCGTCAGCCTGGCCGGCGCGCCTTTGTGCTCAAGCTCGACCGCCACAGTCTGCCCGGCATATCTTTTCACTGCTGCAAAAAGGTCATCAGCACTCACCAACGTCATATCGCCGATTTTCATGATGGTATCACCTCTGGCAATACCGGCTTTTGCCGCCGGCGAATCCTTGATCACTGCAATCACCTTCAATCCGGGCAAAGCCTGGGCTTCAGCACCGTCTTCGTTTGCATTCATTTTAAGTTTGATGATGTGCACGCCCAGCAGCGGCATTGGTAATTTTGCCCAGTAACTTGCATAAAAATAATACTGTGCCGGTTCATCCGCTAAAGCTTCAGCATCAATATCCTCGCCCTTTTTGGCAGCCTCTTTCACCAGTTGCAATTTTGAGCCGGGCGTTTTTGCCGACTCATATTTTTTATAAATCAATACAGTATCCGCCTTGATGGATTTGGCATGCTGCAAGGCCAGCTCCGGAGCGGCCTCGGCGGCACTGAATCCTGAAGAACCTATCATGTCATACCCATCTTCCAGCATCGTGATGTTGTCATCGTCTTTATGGTTACTTACAAACAACCTGGTATCCGGGCTGGGGCTCAATGATTTCAGGTTGTAGGTGTTCTGTTCTTTATAGTTAGCTGCGTAAGGGTTTTTTTCAGCCGCTTGCGCCGCATGGATAAAAACAAACAACACCAGGCTTAGCCCCAGAAAACCTGTCATGATCATTTTTCCAAGCCTGTTACTATTGATCGCAGCCGTTGAAACAGCCAGCGCCTTAGCAGAATGATGCTGATGATTACGCATGAGGGAATCCTTTATGGTTGGTAATGGTATGATTTAACCTTGACTCAGTACTAATGACAGACCAATGACAAAACAATTCATTAAAATTGGATTAATTTCAATCAGCGACCGTGCGAGCAGCGGCGTTTATGAAGACAAAGGCATCCCTAGCCTTAAAGAGTGGCTGACAAATGCACTTATCAGCCCGTTTTCACTGGAAACCCGCCTGATTGCAGATGAACAGAATGAAATTGAATCTACGCTGATTGATCTGGTGGATTTTCAGGGCTGCCATCTGATTCTCACCACCGGCGGCACCGGCCCGGCCCTGCGCGATGTCACACCTGAAGCCACGCTTGCAGTGGCCGATAAGGAAATGCCGGGGTTTGGCGAACAGATGCGCCAGATCAGCCTGAATTTTGTGCCTACCGCGATTCTGTCACGGCAGGTGGCTGTAGTGCGCAAACAATGCCTGATTATTAACCTGCCCGGCCAACCCAAAGCCATTGCCCAGACGCTGGAAGGCCTCAAAGACGAATCAGGGAAAACCCTGGTGCACGGTATTTTTGCTGCGGTGCCTTATTGCCTGGATTTGCTGGCAACACCCGGCAAGCCCATGCCGTTCATGGAAACAAATGAGGCCATTGTGAAGGCATTCAGGCCGAAATCAGCCGGTAAAAACTAAACATACGTCATGTCCCCGGAATTTAATCTAATCGCTAAATACTTTACCCGCGCCACACCGGGCGCCGATTTAGGCGTAGGTGATGACGCCGCACTGCTGCGTGTGAGCGAAGGCCACCAGCTCGCCATTTCAGTAGACATGCTGGTAGCGGGCACTCACTTTTTCCACGATGCCGCCCCTTATGATATCGGCTGGAAATCACTAGCCGTCAATATCTCAGACATGGCCGCGATGGGCGCAATCGCCAGGTGGGCAACGCTCGCAATCGCGCTGCCGGAAATCAATGAACCCTGGCTTGCAGAATTCTCGCGCGGCCTTTTTGCCTGTGCCGATACATTCAAAGTGGATTTAATTGGCGGCGATACGACACGCGGCACGCTTAATATCAGCGTGCAGATCATGGGCGAAGTCCCTACCGGACAGGCACTGCGGCGCGATGGCGCTAAACCTGGCGATGACATCTGGGTATCCGGCAGATTGGGCAGCGCTGCGCTGGGTCTTGCGCACTTGCAGGGCAAGACCGTGCTGCATGGTGAAGTTGCCGAACACTGCCTGCAAGCACTGCATGCTCCGCTACCGCAAACCGCTCTGGGCTTGGCTTTACGCAATCAAGCCAATAGCTGCATTGACATTTCCGATGGCCTGCTCGCAGACCTTGGCCATTTACTCGAAGCCTCCAATCTAGGCGCAACTTTGACGCTGGAGAGCATAGGCTGCCATGATCATTTGCGTTCACGTCTGGACGAATCCATCATTCAGCAATGCATTCTTGCAGGCGGAGATGACTACGAGCTTGCTTTCACGGCTCCGCAATCACAGCGCAATGCGATTGAGCAGTTAGGCCGGCAATTAAACTTGCCTATCAGCCTGATTGGCCAAACCACAGAAAATCCGGGCGTCAGAGTAAGCTACAAACAGAACATGCTGGATATATCAAAAAAAGGCTTTGACCACTTTGGCTAACCGGACGCAACCCGATTTAAAATTACTGCTATCGCACCCGGCACACTTCTGCGCTTTAGGGTTTGGTTCCGGCCTGGCAGCGAAAGCCCCGGGCACGTTTGGCACGCTAGTCGGATTGCCGGCCTTCTGGCTGATTGCAGGCCTGGATTTTTACGTGCAGCTTGCAATCATTGCCATACTGTTTCTGGCTGGCATTTACTTCTGCGCAAAGACCGGCAAAGCTTTAGGCGTATCAGACCACGGCAGTATTGTCTGGGATGAAATCGTTGCCATAATGTTAGTGCTCACTGTCACGCCTTATCAATGGCAGTGGTGGCTGGCTGCTTTTTTACTGTTTCGCCTGTTCGACATCTGGAAGCCTGCGCCAATACACCAGTGCGACGCCATGGTGAAAGGCGGGCTGGGTGTGATGCTTGATGACCTGCTTGCTGCTATTTATGCAATCATGAGTTTGAAAGTTTTACTATGGTTAAGCTTACAGACCTGACTCTTTCGGAAGCTGCGGTGCAGCTGGGACTTGCACTCAAGTCCCGCGGCCTGATGCTGGCCATGGCTGAATCATGCACCGGCGGACTGGTTGCAGAAGCCATTACCGGTGTTGCCGGCAGTTCGGCATGGTTTGACCGCGGCTTTGTGACTTACAGCAATGCCGCCAAAACAGATATGCTTGGCGTCCCTACGCAAACCATAGAAAAATTCGGCGCTGTGAGCGAGCAGACCGCTGCCGCCATGGCATCAGGCGCATTAAGAAACAGCATCGCACACATTGCCGGCAGCATTACCGGCATTGCTGGGCCTGACGGCGGCTCAGCCGAAAAACCTGTAGGAACCGTGTGTTTTGCATGGGCAGGCATTCATCTTCCCGTCACCACGTCCACACACCATTTTCATGGTGACCGTAACGCGATCCGTCAGCAAGCCGCCATCTTCATGATGGCAGGCCTGATAGAAAGATTGAATACGCCAGCTTGAGCTTATCTGTGGTGGCCGCGGTGACCGTGTCCAGGGTGTCCATAGCCGCCATGATGACGGCCTGAAAAATGATGACGGGGTGCGCCATAATGGTTATCGCGATAGATCATCACCGGAGCACGGTGATATGCATGCGGCGCAGGGTAATAAACCCTGGGGGTATCATAGTAAACGACCTGCGGCACATTATTGTAAGCCACCACTGGCGCACCGGGATAACCATAGCCGCCCAGGCTGATCCCAATGTTAAACGAATCGTGTGCCTGTGCGGCAGATGCGGTTGCGCCCAAAGCCAGGGCAATCATTAAAGAACGCAGTATTTTCATTATCAATCTCCATCTTAAATTCACTGTTGCGTGCTTACAGAAACGTGCGTAAAACAATTAAGTTGACCGGATTACCAAAACTTGCCGTGGCTTTAGAAAAATCTCCCATAAATACACCCGGATAACGGCTCGCACCGCTTACCTTAAAACGCAAATTATGGAATAATTGACAGTTAATTTAAGCACTTCAAAATAAAGGTAAAAACCCATGGATGACAACAAAGCTAAAGCACTCTCCGCAGCTCTTTCGCAAATTGA
>Ga0208758_100497_pt1 | contig 12851 bp, 10 predicted proteins | sample LakWasM116_HOW13_2_FD_183930 | JGI IMG/M metagenome (GOLD analysis project Ga0208758, IMG submission 183930) | Freshwater sediment methanotrophic microbial communities from Lake Washington under simulated oxygen tension - Sediment Metagenome... | ecosystem: Environmental > Aquatic > Freshwater >...
TAATTTTTGCAGCGCTGCTGTTTTTTACGGCGGTGCTGTTTTACCCATATCTGCGGGTCAGCCTGCTATATGACGCCAGGCGGCACTGGCATGAAATATCGAGCATGATGCCCAGGCTGCAAAGCTATTTCCTGGATGACTACTCTACACTATGGGCATCGCGATCCGGAATCTTTGCCAGCCTCCCCATGCGCCATGAGCACCAGATGTTTGTGGGCGCAGTGCCTATGCTGCTGGCGATCGGCGGCTACCTGCTGGGCCGCAGGCAAAACACTGGTTTGGCGTTTCCGCTGCTGAGCGGCTCACTGGCTTTGCTGCTGGTGCTGACGCTCTCTATCGGCGGCGTGAGTTTATGGTATGTTTTCAGTAAGCTGCCGTTAGCCTCAGCCATTCGTGCCATGACGCGCATCATTCTGGTGTTCCTGTTTCCGGTGGCTTTCCTGGGAGCGGTTGCAATAGACAGGCTAAAAGCACGGTTAATAACAAATCCGGTCTGGCGACGCATGGCATTGTTTGTTATGGTGCCGCTGCTGGTGTTTGAGTTTGCAGCCACTGCGCCAGTCGTGTCTTCCAAAGCGGAGTGGCGTCACCGGCTGGAAGCCCGCGAACAAGCCATGCCGACTGGCTTGCCGCCAGGCGCCATATTGTTTTACGCACAGGCCGGCGATATTTTCTATGCGGATGAAATCGATGCGATGTGGGTGGCTTTGAACCATGGCTTGCCAACGCTGAATGGATATAGTGGTTTATATCCGCCCGGTTATTCTGTAGAGTTCGGTAATGACTGTGCTGAGTTGCCGCTACGCATCCGGCAGTACCTGGGTTTTACCGGGCAGCTTGATAATAAAAAGGCGTATCAGGATTTAATGCATCGTATTGTGCCGGTCGGCTTTACCGGCTGCGATGCGGATTGGCTTGCGGATCGGCCTTATACGGTTGCCAGCCGTGCATACAGTGCGGATGAACTCAGCCGGCTGTCTTTGGAATATGCGGGGCGAGGTGCATCGGCAGGTAAACCTTATGTGCATGTCACGATTAAAAATAGCGGTCAACACAGCATATATGCGGCTTCTGCAGTGAATAAGCCGGTACGTTTGTCATGGCGGGTGATTGGCGCCGATGGCAAGCCATTATCAGGCTGGGATACGCGTAAAAGCCTGCCTTATGACATACCCGCCAATGGCAGCGTCAATGTAAAGATACCGGTTCATGCAGAGCTGGCCGGGCGAGGGCGCAAGTTACAAATATCCGTAGTCCAGGAGTTCGTATTCTGGGGGCATGATATTGGCATACGCCCCCTGGAGCTTGATTGGGTGACAGAATAGATATTCGGCATCTGTAGCCGTCAACAGCAGATATTCGAGTGGTATACAGTTCTTATTTTTAGTTGGGGGAAATTGGAAGTATGAAAATAGCGATAGCAGGAACCGGGTATGTCGGCATGTCTAATGGTGTATTGTTGTCACAGAACCATGAAGTGGTGGCGCTCGACATCATTCCTGAAAAAGTGGCCATGATCAATCGCAAGCAGTCGCCTATTGTTGATCCCGAGCTTGAAGACTACCTTAAAAACAAGCCGCTTAATTTCCGTGCCACCCTGGATAAGCAGGATGCTTACGCAGGGGCAGATTACGTGATTATCGCCACGCCGACTGATTACGACCCTGAAACCAATTATTTCAATACCCGCAGCATTGAGGCGGTCATTCGCGATGTGATGGCGATCAATCCTGATGCCGTCATGGTGATAAAATCCACGGTTCCGGTTGGTTATACGCTTGCGACTCAACAGACCCTTGGCTGTGACAAGCTGATTTTCTCGCCAGAGTTCCTGCGCGAGGGGCGGGCGCTTTATGATAATCTGCATCCTTCGCGTATCGTGATTGGCGAACGCTCCAGGCGTGCGGAAATCTTTGCCGAACTGCTCAGGGAAGGCGCAATCAAGCAGGATGTTGAGGTGCTTTTCACTGATCCGACAGAAGCCGAAGCCATTAAACTCTTCGCTAATACCTATCTTGCCATGCGGGTATCGTATTTCAATGAGCTCGATAGCTACGCACTTTCGCACGGGCTTGATACCAAGCAGATCATTAACGGTGTCTGCCTCGATCCCCGCATCGGCAGCCATTACAATAACCCGTCTTTTGGCTATGGCGGCTACTGCCTGCCTAAAGATACCAAGCAGCTGCTGGCTAATTACAGTAATGTGCCGCAGAACCTGATCCGCGCGATTGTGAGCTCCAATACCACGCGCAAGGATTTTATTGCCGAAGCCATCATCAAGCGCAAGCCGCAGGTTGTCGGCATCTACCGGCTTATCATGAAGGCGGGGTCTGATAATTTCCGCGCCTCCAGCATCCAGGGCATCATGAAACGCATCAAGGCAAAAGGCATAGAAGTGATCATCTACGAACCTGCGCTTGAGGAGAAAGAGTTTTTCCACTCAAAGGTGGTGAATGACCTGCATGAGTTCAAAGCCAAGGCTGACATCATTGTGACCAATCGCCTGTCAGAAGACCTTGCCGACGTGAGCGAAAAGGTATTCACGCGTGATCTGTTCGGCAGTGATTAAGGCAATATGCAGCCGTTATATTTTTATTGAAAGTCAGACATGCAGTGGTTAAAACAGGCATTCACGGGGATGCCGGCAGCATAATATGAAAGTGATTCTATCCGTCGACCCGGTGAAATATCCGCTTACAGGGATCGGCCGTTATACCTACGAGCTTGCCAGCAGGCTGCAGACCCGCGATGCGCTGGAACTGCTGCTTTTGTCCAATGACAGGTTTGTGTCTGAGTTGCCGTCGCATGCAGCTGCTGCTCATGCCACGCTGCATAGACCAACGCTGCCGGTGATGAAAAGCTGGCTCTACCAGCGCTTGCGTAAGAGTTATATTGCGGTAGAGGCTGCGAAGGCGATTAAAGATGCTATCAGCCGTCATGCGCTGAATAAACATAAAGATGCGGTATTTCATGGCCCTAATTTCTATTTAACCAGGTTCGACGGCCCCAGCGTGGCGACCTTCCATGATATTTCAGTATTTACTTTTGCCCAGTACCATCCACCGGAGCGTGTCAGGTTCATGCAGCGCCAGATGAAGCTGGCGATGGAACGCGCATCGATGCTGATTACGGTGTCCGCATCTGCCCGGGCGGAAATTGCATCATACTTTGCTTACCCGCTGGATAAGATCCGCGCCATTCCGCTTGCCTGTTCGGCTGATTTTCATCCTAGGAGTGAATTGGAAGCCAGTCCGGTACTGGAACGCCACGGCCTGAAATATGGTAGCTATACATTGTTTACAGGCACGGTGGAGCCGCGCAAGAATATTGACGGCCTGCTCGATGCCTATTCCGCATTGCCGCAAGCCATACGGCAGAGATGGCCGCTCGTGATCGCCGGTTTTCATGGGTGGCAGAGCGAAAAATTGCATGCGCGCATCAAGGCTGCGGCAGATGCCGGCTGGGTACATTACCTGGGCTATGTCACGAATGAGGAGCTGCCGTATCTGTATGCGGGTGCGCGATTGTTCGTGTTCCCTTCGCATTACGAGGGCTTCGGCTTGCCGGTGCTTGAGTCAATGGCGAGCGGCGTGCCGGTGGTCTGCTCGAACGCATCCTCACTGCCTGAAGTGGTGGGGGAGGCCGCGCTCACCTGTGATCATGATGATGTGGTGACGTTGCGGCAATTGATCGCCAGGGGCTTGGAAGATGAAGGCTGGAGAACCGATGCCATCATCAAGGGCTTGCGGCGAGCGGCCGGTTTCAGCTGGGATAAATGCGCAGATCAGACCATGCAGGTCTATCGCGAGCTTGCTGCAGGGAATCGGGCTTGATAAAAGTTCTGCATTTTTTCAAGACTTATTACCCCGACACCATGGGCGGTGTCGAGCAGTTCATTTTTCAACTGGCGCGTGGCTGCCATCGCAACGGCATAGAGAGTGTGGTGCTTTCCTTAAGCGAGCATGCGGATGATCATGTCATGCAGATGGACGGGCACCTGGCCTGTCGTGCCAAAACTGATTTTCAGCTTGCATCTACGCCGTTCTCGGTTTCCTGCTTCCGTAAATTTGCAGCGCTGGCTGCCGAAGCCGACATCATTCACTACCATTTTCCATGGCCGTTCATGGATCTGGTGCATTTTGCCAGCCGCGTCAAAAAACCAAGCGTGGTTTCCTATCACTCGGATATCATCCGCCAGAAAAACCTGCTTAGGCTCTACAGGCCGCTGCAACGCAGATTTTTATCCAGCGTAGACCGTATCGTCGCTACTTCACCTAATTATTTTGCGACCAGTGATGTGCTGTCAGAATTCAGGCATAAAGTCAGCGTGATCCCGATAGGTCTTGATAAAGCCTCATACCCGCAGCCTTCAGCGGAGCGCCTGCAGTATTGGCAGACGCAGTTTACAGGCCGGTTTTACTTATTTGTCGGTGTATTACGCTATTACAAAGGGCTGCATATCCTGATCGAAGCGGCAAAAGGGAATGATTACCCGGTTGTGATTGTAGGTGCCGGGCCTATTGAGGCCGAGTTAAAGGCGCAGGCTGCCGGATCAGGGGTGAAGAATATACATTTTCTTGGGCTGCTGCCTGACGAAGATAAGGTTGCCTTGCTCACATTGTGCTACGGCGTCCTTTTTCCTTCTCATCTGCGTTCCGAAGCTTTCGGCATTTCATTGCTGGAAGGTGCCATGTTCGGCAAGCCTATGATTTCAAGTGAAATTGGCACCGGCACCACCTATATCAATATTGCTGGTGAGACAGGTCTGGTTGTGCCGCCCAGCGACCCGGCGGCGCTCAGGCAAGCCATGCGGCATTTATGGGAGCACCCGCAGCAGGCGGCAGAGATGGGCGCCAAAGCCGAAGAACGTTATGGGCATTACTTTACGGCTGATAAGATGGCGGAGGCTTATACCCGGCTATATCAGGAGCTGGTTTGAATGCCATCCGCAGCCAATGGCCGTAAAAGACAGGCCGATGGCTTTTAAGATCAGGGCTTTTTGCTGAAATACATCTCTGCAACCTGGCTTGCGTCGCCATCCATCAGGATTCTGCCATGTTCCAGCCAGATGATACGGTTGCAGACCTGTAACAGCTGTTCTTTGGAGTGGCTTGCAATTACCAGAATGCTGGTTTTGTCCACCAGTGCTTGCATGCGTGCACTGGCTTTTTCCTTGAACCCCTCATCACCGACCGATAGCCATTCATCCATGAGCAGGATCTGCGGATGGACAATGGTTGATACCGCAAATGCCAGGCGCAGATGCATGCCGGAGGAGTAGGTGCGTACCGGCATGTCTGCAAAGCCGCCCAGCTCTGAAAACGCGATGATCTCATCAATGTTCTGATTGATTACGGCTTTGCTCAGGCCAAGCAGGCTGCCGCGGATGTAGATGTTTTCCCTGCCGGTGGCTTCGTGGTCGATGCCGAGTGATATATCGATCAACGAACCGATCTCACCGTTAATCCTCACGCTGCCCTGGGATGGAAAGTAAACGCCGGAAAGCAGGCGCAGCAGCGTGCTTTTACCCGCGCCATTGTGGCCGATAATGCCGACACGATCGCCATCCTGCAATGTGAACGTCAGGTTCTCAAGCGCCCGAACCAGCACGCGCCCCTGTTGGTCGGTATTCAGCTGGCCGCCGGTCGCCACTTTGATCAGGTGGTTCTTTAATGAACGGCTATTGGCGTTATAGATCGGGAAATCAACACTGACGTTATTAAACTCAATTCTGGCCACTATGTATCCTCTGAATCAAAGCCAATAGGGGATGCGGCGTCTGTAACTGCCGTAGAAGGCGAGTGCCAGCACCGAGCCTATGATGGCCATGGCAATTGAAACCAGCCAGTTGGTTGCGGTTGGCATGGTTCCCAGCAGCGGCGCACGCATAATCTCGATAAGATGGAAAACGGGGTTCAGGTCCAGCAAATAGCCGCTGACATGGGCGGAGATGGTTTTCGGCATCCAGATGATCGGTGTCAGGTAGAACGTGACCTGGATCAGGCTCGCCACCATTTGCGGCATGTCACGGTAGCGGGTGCAGATGGTGGCCAGTATCAGTGCGACCCAGGTCAGGTTGATCGTTGCCAGGATAAATCCCGGAATACTCAGCAGCGCAACCAGCCCCAGTGGTTTGCCGACAATGATCAGCACGACAGGGAATATCACGATGTTGTGTGCCAGGATCAATACATTGCGCCAGACCATTCGCAATATATGCACAAACAATGGGATCGGCAGCTGCTTGATGATGTTTTCCGCTACGATAAAGCCGGTGCAGCCTTCAATGATGATATTGGAGATAAATGTCCACAAGATGATGCCGATGGCAATGAACGGCAGGAAATCCTGCACAGGGGCTTTAAAAACCTGGCTGAACACAAGGCCGATGGCACCTATCATTACACTCATGCTCAATGTCAGCCAGAATGGACCCAATGCCGAACGCCTGTAGCGCTGGCGTATATCCTGCCAGGCCAGCAGGGTGATCAGCGCGTGCCGCTTAACCGCTGCGGCCAGGTCCTGGCATGCAATGCCGAAAGAGTTGTTTTGCATTCGTTACAGTAATATCCGTGAGGATGAAAAAGTCACTGGAGCACCAGTGATGGAAATCATTGGTCTAAATAACGCATAGCCTGATTGAGCGGTGTCAACCAGGCTATGTACGCGTTGCAGATTATAATGCCTAATCGTAACGGCTAATATTTATTTATCATTTGCGGCAGCTTGCATATGCTATGCGTGGGGCGGATGTGCCTGCTTCAGTTGAAATGGTTCGCCGACGACCCTGTCATGCATGTAAGCCAATTGCGCATTACGGCGATACCCGCTCATGATCGTTTACTGTTGCAATGATATGATCGGGCATCAGGCCTGCCTGATAGCGCTCATAAATTTGCGTGTAGGCGGCTTCAATATGATTGCAGAAATGCTGGGTATCGAACAATGGCGTCGTTAGCCGGTTCTCTGCCAGTTTCTGTTTTATTTCCGATAACTTGCCGGGCTGTGTGGCGAGGGCGATGGCTTGCGCCTCGTACTCTTGTGGTGTTGCCGTGATCAGTTCTGGCAAGTGGATTGCATTAAGCAGGCTAGCCGCCATCCTGCCTGCAAAAGTTTCGCCGAGATAAGTCAATACAGGCAAGCCAGCCCAAAGCGCATCACTGGCGGTAGCGCCGGCATTGTAGGGTGTCGTATCCAGGAATAGATCAGCGACGCGAAACCTGGCCAGGTATTCAGGCAATGGCAGGCGCTTGGCAAAAACCAGGCGCCGTGCATCAATGCCCCTGCGCGTGGCTTCTGCCCGAAGGTTGTTTTCGGTGGTAGCGTTGTCGCCGACCAGCCATAGTACGCTGTGTGCGACTTGCTGCAATATCCGCATCCAGCAATCAAATGTATGCGGCGTGATTTTATAATTGTTGTTAAAACAGCAGAACACAAAGCCCGTAGCGGGTAACCCTAACTCTTCCCGTGTAAATACTTTCTCCGAAATGCGGCGCTTGCTGTCATTCACCTGGTAACTGGGTAGATAGATGATCTTTTCGGTATAGTCTTTGCGGTGCTCCGGCGGGACCATCGTTGCGTCTGCGATTAAATAATCCATGTAACCTGCGCCCAGCGTGCCCAGATAGCCTAAATAGCTCACTTGAAGCGGTGCAGCCCTTAAAGCGAATACACCAGTCCTGCTTTTTGCGGTGAAGCCCCCTAAGTCTACTGCGATATCAATTTCCAGCTTTCTCGCCATTGCGCTTATTTCCATATCCGAGAATTGGCGGACATCAATGAACTGATCGAATGCCGCTTCAACACGAGACCTCATGTCGTCTTTTGTCTCGGGGCCAAAATAAAATGCAATCAGTTCGAACCTGGATCTGTCATGCGTTTCAAATAATTCGGCGGTCAGGAAAGCGAGTGGGTGATTACGGAAGTCTGCCGAGAAATAGCCGATGCGTATTTTCTGGTGCCTGTCATGCCTGCCAGCCGCAGGGGGCGTGTCATTGGATGTTTGCAGGCTTTGCACATAAATTTCTGCCGCTTTTTTCTGCAGGCTGCGGGAGCTGGATTGCGCGAGTACCACAAATGGCGGTGTCGTTTTTTCATTCTGCTCGATTTTGTCGGCAAGCAGCTTCATTTGATTGTCATAATTGCTCCAGTTGCAAAGCTGCATTCTGCTGTGTATCCAGTAACCATATAAAAAATCATGATCCGGCATCAATGCAAAGGCACGGTCATAACTCGCCAGCGCTTCATCCGGGCGGTTGAGGTCATTCAGGATCATTCCGCGGTTGTAATGGGCATCTGCATAGTCAGGGTCAAGCACGGTGGCACGGTCATAACTCGCCAGCGCTTCATCCAGGCGTTTGAGGACATTCAGTACAATGCCCTTGTTGTAATAGGCCTCTGCATAATCAGGATTAATTGCAATGGCACGGTCATAATTGGCCAGCGCCTTATTCCAGCGCTGAAGGTCATAAAGTGCAAGCCCAAGATTATTGTAGGCTTCGGCATAATCCGGCTTGAGTGCAATGGCGCGGTCATAACTGGCAACTGCCTCATCAAGCCGCTTGAGATTGCTGAGTGCCGTACCCCGGTTGTTATATGTTTCAGCATGGTTCGGCCTGAGCGTAAGCGCATGGTCGTAACTCACCAGCGCTTCGGCAAACCGTTTCATGCTATCCAGCACAACGCCCCGGTTGTTGTGGGTTTCAGCGTGGCCAGGCCGCAGTGCGATTGCCTGGTCATAATCGGCCAATGCTTCATCGAAACGTTTCAGGTGGTTAAACAGCAGCCCCCGGTTGTAATAAGCTTCGGCATAATCCGGCTTGAGGGCGATGGCGCGGTCATAACTTGCCAGTGTTTCATCCGGCTGCTCCAGTTTGTTGTGTGCAATACCCCGGTTATAGTATGCCTCTGCGTAGTCCGGCTTGAGCGTTATAGCGCTCTCATAGCTTGCCAGGGCTTCATCCGGACGCTGCATGTCATTCAGCACAATGCCCTGGTTATTGTATGCCTGTGCATAATCCGGTTTGAGTGATATGGCATGCTGATAACTTGCCAATGCTTCTTCAAACCGGTTCAGGTAATAAAGTGCAATGCCGCGGTTGTTGTATGTAGCAGGCTGATTGGCATCAATGCCAAGTGATTGCGTATAAAAGACCTCAGCCTGGCTTAAATCACCTGCTCTAAAAGCCTGGTCCCCTGCATCTTTCAGTTCTGCTGCAGTGAGAGAGATATCCTGCCCAGGAGCTTGGTGCTGTATCCCATCCCTGGTGTCATTGATCGGATGATCGGGTAATTTGTCTTGTGAAAAGAGCCGCACTAATTTTTTTAACATGTTTTTAAATTTCTAAACTTATTAATTCATGTGTATCAAGAGTTCTTTGGTCGTGCTGTCAACAAAATCCTTCTGGTGCCCGATTTCGGTGAGTCTCCATCTGAACTCATTGGCCAGTTTTGATTTCTTTAAGAAATTAAGTTTATTTTTCTGCTGGTATTGATTCAGCTCCCTGCAGATCTTTTGCATGCTTCTGGCGTTGTGCTCACTGGCTTTTTTTGGGTTTTTATTATTCTTTTCCAATTCTGCTGATAAATCGTTGGCAAGCTTGATGGCAAGAAGCGTCACTTCTTTTGTATTGAACCAATCAAAAAACATATTATGGATTCCTTGGGAGTTTTATTTTTTTAGTTATTTTTACATGAATGCATGCGACATCATAAAACAATTAAGCGGGAATGATCGCTGACGCGTCACGGTAAGCATGCACCTTTGCGAGGTAGTCTAGCATGTAACGTCAAATGGCTGCCTTAGGCGTGATAGTTTTTGATTTAAATGATAAGCTAAAGGCGTTGGGGATACAGATAGCCTTCATATAATGAGAAAAATACAGAAAATATTCCAGATCGCGATTGCTGCGGAACCGATCCGCATGGAAGATTGGTCGCCAGGATTCAAAATGAACGTTGAATCCTTTAAAAACAATTACCCTGACGCTGATTATCGTCTGTATCAGGATTCAGATTTAAGACAGTTCCTGTCAGACAATTTCGATACCGATGTCATTGAAACCTATCACAAGCTGAAGCCTTATGCCTTTAAAGCGGATCTGGCAAGGTATTGCCTGCTATATATCCATGGAGGTCTTTATTCTGACTTGTCACACCTGCATCTCACGCCGCTCCAGCCTGATGACAATACCGGAATGGTTGTGTTCCGCGATATTTCCGGTCACCCGTCGTGGGCAGTCAGCAATGCGGTGATCTATTCCGAGCCGGGCAGAAAAGAGCTTAAATATGCGATCGATATGATAGTAAGCCACGCTTCCGGGAATTATTACGGTGATTCATGCCTGGATGTGACGGGGCCTTATCTGTTCGGCAGGGCTTTGGCCTCGGTGAATAATTACCAGGATATTGTGTTTGGGGATTCACGGGAGTTAACGCCTAACCGTGCTGAAAACAGAAACATATACAAGATGCTTCCCGGTGGCGATTTAATCGCATTCAGGAATAAAAAAGAAGGCGGGCAGATCGCTGATTATGGCATCAAAGGCGCGAACAATTACGCAGAAATGTGGAACCAGAGACAGGTCTGGGCTGAAAAAGGCGTTCTGGATTCGCTGATACAAATGATCAGGCCTGTTATCGGAATCCCGTCATCGGGGTTCAGGGATCGGACAAAGTGATGCTGCCAAATAGCAGGGTTGTTGAAAATATGAGCCAGTCAGATAACCTGAAAAAACATGGTTTTGCTGTATTGCCCAAGCTGTTCAATCCGGAGCAGATTGCATACGCCAGAAAAACCGTGCTGGACAATATGCATTTGTTAAAGAACACCAGGCCAACCGTTTCTTCACGGCATCTGGCAGGTTTTCACCGCCACCCGCAATTTGAAGGCCTGCATGCCATGCTGGCAAGCAATCCTGGTGTCTGCGCTTTTATCAGGCGCGCGCTGGATGATATGGAGATCGTAACGATAGGGTTGAGCGACATCACCATTAACAGGTCACAAGAGTGGCATTGTGATTTGCTAAGGGGGCGATTCAGCACTTACCTGAATGACGATGTATGCTGGGGGCCGCGTGGCGGCGGCGTTTATAAAGCGCTGCTGTACCTGCAGCCGGGCAGGACGCTGGCTACGGTGCCGGGGTCGCACCTCCGCAGAACATCACTGGAAGATGATCAATGCGTCATTCCCAAGGATCCTGACAGCATTACCCATGTACATGTTAATGGCGGAGATGTTGTCATCATCGATCTCCGGCTGATTCACCGCGGCTCCACGGAAGCCGAGATGCAGTCTTTGTCTTTGGTTGATAATCCTAAGATCCTGGTTTCTACGGTTTTTGGCGGTGTAGATTACCCGCTGACCAATGCAATGGAAGTTGGGAATTTTCATCGGCTGATGGCCTGGATAAACAAGTACCCATAGGCCTGTGCAAAGTTTAAGGTGGGTTCCGGAAAGCGCCCGGTTTCTCAAGGCGAGATGGCTATTCGCTGCGGGCAGGACTGCGCATTAGCGCAAGGCTATTTGCGCTGCGCCTGTATTTTGTGACGTATCAGTTCGGCAATCCTGGTGTTGCCGGTCATTTCTGCGATAGACAGTGCGTTTTTACCGGTTTTGGTGGCCGCTAGCAGGTCGGCGCCTTTTTCGATCAGCAGCTCGGCGACGCCGGAAACACCACTGGTGACGGAAAGTATCAGCGGTGTAAAGCCAACCAGGTCGCGCACATTGATGTTGGCACCTTTGTGGATGAGCAGTTCGGCCAGCTCTTTGTTGCCGCTGCTTAATTTGCCGCAGGTCAGCAGCAGCGGGGTCATGCCTATGCGGTCCCTGGCGTTGATGTCGGCACCGGCGTTGATCAGCAGGCGCGCGATGATGGTATAGCCTTTTTTCAGGGCGATGATGACCACGGGGGTTCCCTGGTCATCTTCAGTATGGATGTTGAAATTGGCGCGCACAAACAGGTCAACCAGCTCGATATTGCCTTCAGTGATAGCATCTATAAAGCCTTTTTTATCAAAGTTCACGCCGCGCCGCTCCAGTTCGCGTATGGCATCCACCTCGCGCTCGGCATGGCGCAGCCGCTCCAGTTCGCGGTATTCACGCAGGAACATGATGTCTCGCATTACGCCTTCCGAGAATCCCTGGCGCCCGCCGCGCCGGTCGATGATCAGCTCGCTGAAATAATCATCAATCTCGGGTTTGTCCCACAGCGTCTCTATCTTGCTCAGGATGCGATCAAAGCTTTCTTCAAGCTGAGTAGGATAATGTTCACCTAAGTGTTCAAAAAAAGGATGTTTCATGCGGCGTCTTGAATCTCTAAGAAAGGTAATTTGCCCGAACCCAGCCATTCAGCCGGGTATGGTTGTTGACCAGTTATGCTGATTGTCACACAAATCCGGGCCAGTGGCACGGGTGGCGCCTTAAATTTAGCTTGAATGCATATCGACGGTGACAGTAGCGGTGAATGTTCAAGCCAGTTTACTTAACGCATTCAGGTTGATGGAGATTTTCTGCATTTTATTAAGCAGCTCAATCAGCACAATAGCGCGGCTATCTCCCTCTTGCATTTCAAATACAGCCAGCAGGTCCCGAAACGGTCCGTCTGTGATCCGCAGTGCCTCGCCATGCTGATACAGCGCCTGTGGCCTGGGCTGCAATTGCTTCAGCGCTTGTACCAGCGCAGCCGGCACTATGGCGGGCTGGCCGCCTGTACGCACCAGTTCACTGACACCCAGTGTATTGCGAATCGTATGCCAGGGGCTGCGGTGTTCATCAAAGCGGACAAACAGATAGCGTTTGAACAATGCTTCTTCTACGACACGGAGCTTGCCGCGCAGCAAGCGCTCGG
>Ga0208758_100504_pt1 | contig 12685 bp, 8 predicted proteins | sample LakWasM116_HOW13_2_FD_183930 | JGI IMG/M metagenome (GOLD analysis project Ga0208758, IMG submission 183930) | Freshwater sediment methanotrophic microbial communities from Lake Washington under simulated oxygen tension - Sediment Metagenome... | ecosystem: Environmental > Aquatic > Freshwater >...
ACTATTGCGGACGGTCAAAATCCGATATTCCCGGAAAAGTTGGTTCGCGCCTTGGTTGAGGTCGTTAAGCCTCTGAAATTAAATACGGATGCACGGATTGCGCTGTATAAAGCATTTGAAGCCAATGTTTTTAGTCAGCTGGGGTTTATTTATGGCGAGCTAATGACACGGTGCGAAACCGCTGCGACTGCACGGATGCAGGACGTAGCGCAGCGTAGCGGCGTGCCGAGTCCGACGCCGTTATACGTAGTGGGCGAGATCAGGGAAGTGGTTGAACCGGTTTCTGCTAGCGCTGAACAGCCCAGTGCGGAGTTTATGCTATTACAGAAAAAACTGGAATTATGGCGATTGGCTCATTCCCCTTCTGCTTACGATGTAATTTCAGCTACCGGAAACGTATTTTACGAACAGTTTGAAATAAAAAATGCATTGCAAGTTCTTCAGCTGGTTACTGACGATTCAGAACCGGATGAAAAAAAGCAGCCGTTAAAATGGCGGATGCTCAAAAAACTGGAGGAGCTTAGTTTTAGTGTTGATGTCAAAATTTTGGCCAAACACGATGAAGACGTGTTGGATTTGGTGGCTTTAATCTTTAGCGAAATAGAGCTGGATGAACTGCTCGAAGACTCTGTAAAAACAGCTATTTTACGGTTGGAAATTCCGCTGGCAGCGGCTTCTTTGGGACAATACAGTATTTTTACAAGCGAAGGTAATCCTGTCAGGCGGTTGCTTGATGACTTGTTTGCGGCAGGGATGTTTTTAAATGCGGGTGAGGATGACAATCGGTTAATTCAGGAGCGTATTGCAGGCGCGGTTAAAAAAATGACCAGGCATAGCGGATTTGAACTTTCCGGCTGGGTGGCGGAGGTTGGAGAATTTGCTGATTACCTGAACAAGCAAAAACAGCGCAGTCAGAATATCGAACAGAACGCCAGGCAGTTTATGATAAATAAACAAGCGTTGGACTCAAGCAGGAAAATAGTCGCTATAGCCATCGAAAACAGCATGAAGGGCAAAAAGCTGCCGACAGCGATCATCGAATTTCTACACGATGTTTGGGCGGATGTTTTGTTGGATGCTTATACGCATAAAGATGAGCAGCCGGAACAGTGGGAAAAATCGGTGCAGGCCATGGATGAACTGATTGTCAGTGTCATGGTTCCGGCAGATGATAATGAAAGAAAGCAGATATTAAAATTGTTGCCGGGACTGATTGCGGAATTAAGGCACGGCTTGAAGAAAATTTCATACGATAAATCCGCACAGTCGCGTTTTTTTAAAGATCTTGCCGTATGGCATATTATCTTAATGGATAAAAAGGAAGCTAAAAAAACGCTAGGCGATATTGATAAAGCCGGTACGGCGTCCGTTGAAGACGAGCAAATAAAAGCCGAAACGATAGCGGACGATAGTTCAGTGCAGGCCAATATTCTTGCCGAGGGAAGTTGGGTTGCATTCACTTCGGAATCAGGACGACAATGGGGCAAGTTGCTTTGGAAAAATGCCGAAAATATGCTGTTTGTCGGAAAAAGCGGAGTAAAAATATTTGAAATTCAAGTGGCCGAGTTGGCGGAAAAGCTGCGGTTAGGGCAGGCCGCCCTTGTTACGGCTAGTGAACAAAAGATCACCGAAAGAGTGCTTTCAAAATTAATGAGCTTATGACAGAACAATTAAAAATGGTAGACATAAAACGCTTTCTCGAAGAGGACATCGGCTCCGGCGATATAACCGCAGCCATCATTCCTGAAGCGATGACGGCAGACGCTGAAGTTGTTACCCGTGAAGACATGGTGCTGTGCGGACAGGCATGGTTTGATGCAGTATTTAAATCTCTGGATGCACGCGTTAAGATCAACTGGCTGGTCGCTGAAGGCGCGTCGGTCGGTAAAAATACGCTTTTATGCACACTCAGCGGAGCGGCGAGAGGTTTACTGACCGGCGAACGCACCGCGCTGAATCTGTTGCAAACCTTGTCTGCGACAGCAACGGTTGCCAGGCAATATGCCGATGCGGTTTCCGGCACGGGTTGCAAAGTGCTGGATACCCGCAAAACCATTCCGGGCCTGAGAAATGCGCAAAAATATGCGGTCGCCTGCGGCGGTTGTTATAACCACCGGATCGGCTTATATGACGGGGTCTTGATCAAGGAAAACCACATCATAGCGGCAGGTTCCATAGCCCAGGCAATCCGGTCGGCGCGTGAATTGACTTCGGTTCCGGTGGAGGTGGAGGTCGAATCCATGCAGGAATTTTTGGAGGCTGTCGCGGCAAAGCCTGACCGGATCATGCTCGATAATTTCAGCTTTGAAGAGTTGGTCGCAGCGGTAAAATTAAATGGCGGAGCCATAGAGCTTGAGGCTTCCGGCAATATCGACCTGGACAATATCAGGGTAGTTGCCGAGACAGGCGTTGATTTTATTTCCATCGGCGCATTAACCAAGCATGTCAAGGCGGTCGATTTATCCATGCGCATTAAGCTGGTGCATTAACATGATTGAAAATGCGGAGACATTGGTTAAACAGATCAGCCACGGTGTTTATGTGATCGGTGTCGGCAAAGGTGAGCGTCAAAACGCCTTCACTGCGGCCTGGGTGATGCAGGTATCTTTCGATCCTTTGTTGCTGGCGATCAGCATTAATCCCGAGCATTACTCTTATCAATTGATGCAGGCTAGCGGCGTTTGTACGGTTAATGTGCTGGGGCGGGATCAGTATGCGCTGGCGGAGCATTTTGGCCGGTCCGCTCCAGACAAGATGGCAGGATTCCAATGGCAGCAAGCCGAAACCGGTGCGCCGGTTTTATCCGAAAGTTTGGCTTATTTTGATTGTCAGGTCAGCCATTATGCCGATGCGGGCGATCATAAAATCGCCGTTTGCAAAGTGGTCGCTGCGGCAACGCTTAATCAGGGACGTCCATTGCTGTACAGCCAGACCGGCGACATGGACGGCAGCAGCGAGTTATATGGATAAACTGTGCGTATTCAGGTTTGTTATTCACCACGAAGACACGAAGACACGAAGAGCACGAAGAAAAAAACATAAACTTCGTGTCCTTCGTGTCTTCGTGGTGAAAATTATTAAACCAGCGGAAACATCTTATCGGGATTGAGTATGCCGTTCGGATCGAATTGGCGCTTGATGTCCCTCATCAGTTCCAGAGAATTCGCATCCAGTTCCCGATCGACAAAATCCCGCTTTTCCAGACCCACGCCGTGCTCGCCGGATAGTGTACCGTTTAGCGCGAGCACCAAGGAAAAGATTTCATCCAGGCACGCGTGGGCTTTTTTGCCTTGTTCAGGCACATCGGGATCGAGCAATAAATTCACATGGATATTGCCGTTGCCCGCGTGACCGAAGTTGATAATGGGCAGGTCGTATTTTTTTGACAGATTGCCCAATCCCGCTATCAACGCAGGCATTTCGGTAACCGGAACCACCACATCTTCATTGATTTTTTTCGGAGCCACCTTGCGCAACGCCGGAGACAGCGCTTTCCGGGTTTGCCAGAGCGCTTTGACTTCGGCGTCAGTCTGAGCCAGTCTAATATCCAACAGTCCGTCATTTTTGGCGGCAGCGGCCACTTTTTCAGCGGCCCTGTCCAACCCTTCCAGCTGTCCATCGACTTCGATCATTAACATTGCGCCCGCATGTTCGGGCAGGTCGGATTCCGAATATTGCCGAATCATGTTGATCGCATTGCCGTCGATAAATTCCAGCGCACAGGGAATCACCGGCTGCGACATGATCGCGGAAACCGCTTTGGCTGCATCGAAAACCGAATTGTAGATGGCCCTGAGCGTTTTGGTGGCTTCCGGCAGCGGTGTCAGTTTTAAGGTGGCTTGGGTAATAATCGCCAGCGTTCCTTCCGAACCGAGGATCAGCCGGGTCAGGTCATAGCCGACCACGCCTTTGCTGGTATGGACGCCGACGCGGATTTCCTTGCCCGCGCCGGTCACAGCGCGTAGCCCCAAGGTGTTCTCCCTGGGCGTGCCGTATTTTACCGCCCTGGGTCCTGCGGAGTTATAGGCCAGATTGCCGCCGACGCTACAGAAGGCAGCGCTGGTCGGATCGGGCGGCCAGAAAAAGCCCCTCTCTTTGGCGATGTCCTGCACCTGCTGGTTGGTCATGCCCGGTTCCACGATGATGTAGCGATTATCGGGAGAAAATTCGACCAGTTTGTTCATGCGTTCCAGCGACACAATCAGCCCGCCTTTAAGCGGAGTGGTTGCGCCGGTGGTGCCGGTGCCGCGTCCCCTGGCGGTCAGCGCAACATGGAACCGGTTGCAGGCGTTAACGACGCTGACGACCTGTTCATGCGTGGTCGGAAAAACTACGGCTTGAGGCAGCACATGGCGACGGCTGTTGTCATAGCCGTAAGTCCAGCAATCTTCAGGCGCAGTCAGAATATCTTCGGCAGCAAAAATCTCAGCTAACAGATTTAAGAAACCGGCAGGCAAGGGGGCTATATTAGTCAATGTATTCAAAAACCGTAATGATTTGGTTGACGTCGGATTGGTGTCTGGCCGCGTCTATGGCGGCTGCACCCTCGTTTCTATGCACCAGTCCCATCAGGTAAACCGTGCTTTTTTCGGTGATGACTTTTACCCAGGATGCATCGAATCCGGGTATTTGAGTTAACGCGGTTTTGACTCGGCCGGTAATCAGCGTGTCGTTGGCGCGGAAATTAAAAGGGCTGGGCTGGGCAATAGCCAGCTTGTTGTGTACCAGTTTCACGTTGGGAATGACGCGAACGATGTCGATAATCCGACTGCGAAATTCTTCCTTGGGCGTCTCGCCGGTGACCAGCACCGCGCCGTTGTAGGCGGTTATATTAAAGTGGCATTTGTCGCGCAAGTCGTAATAGGCATTCAGCTTGGCGCCGGCATTATCCTCGATAGCCTCGTCAGCCATAATGGCATCGCGGCTGCGGCGGTCGTTTAATAACGACAGCCCGGTAATTTCGGCTCCGCCCGCCGTAATCGTCGAACAGCCGGAAATAAAGAGGCTGGGTGCCAGCAGCAGTAATAACAGCGTTTTCATGATTCAGCCGCCAAATAATTGATGGTCGATCAAGTCGCACAGGCAATGGGTAATCAATGCATGTACTTCCTGAATATGTATGCTGGAGTCTGACGGTACGCGAATTTCTATGTCGATTTCATGGAGCAACGGCGCAATCATGCCGCCGTTATTGCCGGTCAGGGCGATGACGGTGATGTCTTTATCGTGGGCTGTGCTAATGGCTTTGGCGATATTGGCCGAATTGTTGCCGTCGGTATAAGCAACCAATATATCGCCGCTTTGCCCCAAGGCTCTCAGCTGCTTGGCGAAAATATCGTCAAAATGATAGTCGTTGGCGATGGCTGTGATGGTGGTCGTGTCGGTGGTCAAGGCAATGGCGGGTAGCGAAGGCCGGTCGCGTTCGTACTGGTTAAGCATGGCCGACGACAGCAACTGGGCGACGGCCGCCGAACGGCCATTGCCGCAAGTGATTATTTTTTTATCATTCAGTAAGGTTGCGACCAGTCGTTGCGAGGCGAACTCGATGAGTTCGCCGAGGCTGGTCATCGTATCCTGCTGGGCTTGAATGCTGTTGGTGAAGTGGTTGATTATGCGATTTTGTAGGCTCATGGCGAACGATTATAAAGGCTATCATTCGAGCCTGCGATATTTTTTAAGTTCAACAGCTTGAAGGTTTTTTGACGGCTTCAGCAGTTAGAAAAACGGAACGCTGATGACGCAGGTGAATAGGATGATCACAGATCATTCAATGAAAATCTTATTTCATCATAATTATCAGCGTCATCTGCGACCCAACACAAACACTGTGCCGAATCGATACTAAAAAAATCAACAAATAGTGTCTAGTTTGGAAATGCTGAAACGTCGTTAGGGAGTCACATTAAAAATTTACCAAGGACTCCCCCCACATGAAACAACTCGCTTTACCGTTAATCGCCGGTCTGCTCTATTGCCAGAATGTACTGGCCGAACAGAAATTGCACGTCGACATTCCCTCGCAACCGCTGGCAACCGCACTGGAGCAGTTCGAGCAACAAACCGGCGTACAAATTCTCTATGCCGCCGATGCCTTGTCGGGGAAAACATCGCCGCCGCTTGCCGGGCAATACACGGCGCAACAGGCGCTGAAAATCCTGCTGGATAAATCGGGGCTTGCCTACCGGTTTACCGACGATCATACCGTTGCGGTCAAGCGTGTCGAACCGGCCGGCGCCAATGACGTTGCCGACGATAAAAAAAACGCCGTCCATAAATTGGATACGATCGTGGTGACCGCCACCAAAACCGAACGCCCGCTGTCGGAGGTGCCCGCCACCACGGCGGTTATCGACGAAAAACAGATCGCCAACATGTACAGCCGCGATACCACCGATGTGCTGACGCGTGCGGCCGGCGTCGATATTGCCCGTAGCGGCACCAGCGGCATTGCGACGCTCAACATTCGCGGCACCGGCTCGCGTCGTTCCTCGGTTTTGGTCAACGGTCAATACGCGGAGTTCCTGGACACCGGCATCGGCAACCGCAATACCTTGCAGACTGTCGACTGGGACGATGTCGAGCGGGTCGAAGTCGTCCGCGGCGCCGGTTCGGCGTTGTACGGCCCCAATGCGATGGGCGGCATGGTCAACGTCATTACCAAGGAAGCGCCCAAGGAAAAGAATGTGACGCGACCGTTCTTTGTCTTCGACAGCTTGCCCACTTATGGCGGCGGCGCATCGACGGGCGGCACCTTGGACGACTTCAGTTACCAGCTCAACGTCAAACACCTGAGTTCGGACGGCTATAAAAGCACACCGAACCCCGCCTTCTTTCCCGGCTCTACCGGGACGGTATCGCATTCGCTGCAAAACGGCGGTTGGGACAAAACCATGCTGGGCGGACGCTTGGGTTACCGGTTGTCCGAGCAATCGAAGCTGAAGTTTGCGTTCAATTATATGGACGAATCCGACTTGGCGTTCGACCGGGTCAATACGCCGCAAAACGGCCAATACGGCCAGTACAGCCTGGAGTTCAAACACGATTTTTCCGACCGCTTCGATGTGACCACCACGGTCAGCCATCGCAGCCATGTCGCCGACCTGACTTTCGATAATTACTTCTACCCGCTGACGACCACGAATATCACGCCGAGTACGACCTTATTCGAGGATGCGCAAAAGCTCACCGGGGAAGTGCGGGCCCGCTGGATGCCCGCGCAAGGCCATACTCTGCTGTTCGGCTATAACGCGGCCCAGGATTGGACCAAGGTTCGTAACATTACCACCCTGACCGGCGTTGAAACAGATCGTCGCAATGCGGAAATTCAGAACCACGGCTTGTATCTGCAATACGAACTGGAGCTTGCCAAAAAGCTGTTCGTATCGATGGGCGGCCGTTACGACTGGTTCAACTACGACATCAATGCCAATATTGCCACGCCGAATACACAGCGGCTCAGCAAAACAACGTTCGAAACCTTTAACCCCAGAGGCGGCATCCGCTATAAATTCAACGACGATATTTCGGTTCACGGCAGTATCGGCACCGGTTTTCGCGCGCCCGAACCCAGCGCTGTGGTCGGCGGCGTGAACAGCGCATTTGTTGAATTACAACCCAATGCCGGTTTGAAACCGGAAACCTCGGACAGTTACGATCTGGGGATCGATTTTGACACCCCGTTCGGTCTGCATGCCGCCGCGACCGGTTTTTTCAACGATATTTCCGACTATATTCTGTCATCGCGTACCCGCGTCGGCAATAAAACCACCCTCCAATCCCAAAACCTGGCCAAGGTGCATACCTACGGTGCGGAACTGGAGTTAACGCAGCAGATCACCGATCGCTTCAGCCTGTTTACCAACTACACCCACACCATTGCCCGAACCGCAGCGCCGCTGCTGCCCACCGCCAGCGGGCTGCCGCAAGAAGGTTATCAACTGCCCAATGTGCCCGAACATAAAGCGGCTTTCGGCCTGCTGTTCGACTCCTCGCGTATCAGCGGCCGTCTGGAAGGCCGTTATGCGAGCAGGCGTTTCATCAGCGGCGACAGCAGAAATCAAGACGCGTTTGCGTTGTCGTCTTATGTCATGGCCGACATCAACGCCACCTATAGGTATCCGATCGGCAACAAGAAGACGCTGGATTTGACCGCCGGCATTAACAACATCCTCGACCGGCAGTACGAATCTCGCGGCCAAGGTGTCTATAACGAACCGCGGATCGGTTTCATCAAACTGGGGCTTGAGTTCTAAAAACCGTTTTCGGCGCCGGGGTAACCCGGCGCCTCCGATACCCGGACGGTATCGGTTTGTTTCCAAACGCTTCATCGTTTGGAAGTAACGGAGCGTCGGTCAACATAACCGGCGCTCCAGCGGACGGCGTCAAAGAGGATTCTGTCCGTATTTCGCCCTTAAGGGCATCATTAATAATGAGGTATCAACCATGTTAAATGAAATCAAAATCGACGATCTGAGTATCGCTATCAAAAACAGCATCCATACCGCAATGTGCTGTCATGGACCTATGTGCGATACGGATTGCGCACACTAATCTTGCCATTCGATCGGGAAGCCTTCGGGTTTCCCGATCCTCTTTATGCTGGAGTTTGTTGATGGAAAAATTACTGAAGGAATTTCATGTATTAGGCACACGGATCGGTCCTGTCGGTTTCCACGGCCCGTCTGCCAAGTTTTTCGAGCTGTCGCCCGACATTGCCGCGACCGTATTGTCGTTGGAAAAAGACGAACAATCCTGGTACGCGCTACCGACGATGGAACGCGAACGCATTGCGCTGGCTTTGCAGGCAGCGTTACCGGACGAGCTGGACTCAAGAACCAACCTGCTAGGCGAGAGCAGCCGGTTGACCGGTTTTTATCTGTTCGTCAGCCAGGAATGCAACCTGGCTTGCAGCTATTGCTACGGCGACGGCGGCGAATACCGCAAAGGCAAAATGATTATGGACGAACGCACCGCCGACAATTTTATCGATAAATTCATTACCGACCAAAACCCCGGCTACCTGATCAATTTTTTCGGCGGCGAGCCCTTGCTTAACCTGCCGCTGATCCAGAAAATCATCGATCGCGTCCGGGCCAAGACCGAACCGCTCGGCATCCGTACGGTGTTTAACATGACCACCAACGGCACCGTCTGGAACAGCAAAATTGCCGATTTTGTCGGCAAAAATATCGATACCCTGACCGTCAGCCTCGACGGTCCCAAGGACATTAACGACGCGCAACGGCCCGCGTGCGGCAGTTTCTCGGCTTACGACAAGACCGTGCGCACTATCGGAGATCTCCAGAAACAAGGTTCGCGCTATACCATCCGCACCATCATGACCAAAAACAGCTTCGGCCGGTTAAAAGAAATCTACAGCCATAATTCCGAACTGGCCGGCAAAGGCGGCGTCGGCTTGAGCACCGTCGATGTCGCCGACGATCATGCGCTGGGCTTCACCGATCATGAACACCAAACGTTGGTCGATGAGATCGTCGAAATCAACTCGGAAAGCTTGCGTTCGCTGGCGGATAGCGCCAACCCTCAATTCAACGAATACACCAGCGAACTGTGCAAGTTGCTGTTCGGCCGCCAATACCGGCCGCGGCCCTGCAACGCAGGACAAACCGTGCTGGCGGTCGCCGCCGACGGCGAGCTGTATCCCTGCCACCGCTTCGTCGGCTATCAGGAGTTTTGCGTCGGCAACGTCAACGACGACCAGCCGCTGAACGCCAATTACAGCGAACTTTGCCGGTCGTTCAAGGAAACTTCGGTCGATAAAAACCCGCATTGCAGCGGTTGCTGGCTACAGCAGCTGTGCGGCGGCAGTTGCTATGTGATCTCCCATTTGCGCGAAGGCGACGTGTTCAAGCCGCCCGCCCGCTATTGCCACCTGAAAAAAACGGTTTACGACCGCTTGTTGAGCGAGTTTGCCGAGATCATGGCCGATCCGGCCAGAAAAACCCGGTTTGTCGATAATGTGACAAGTTACTTCAACTGAGCAAGGGGCTCTATTATGAAAAAGATACTCTATTGGCTGTCGGGCGCTCTGCTGGCAGCATTGACGCAAAACTGTTTCGCCGTCGCTTGCGGGCCGGTCTATGGCGCGGACAGTATCGCCCAGGATAAGGACGGCAATATCTGGGTTGCCCATTATGAGGATGTCCGTTTGGGCCGGCTTGAGCCGAACAGCGGCCGTTTCGAGGAATATTTGCCCACCACCCAAGCCAATTCGGCGGTATTGAACCGGAATGACCAAGACGGTTTCAGCTACAAATTCGATTTCGGCTTCAACGGCTTGGCGCTGGACGATAAACGCGGCCTGGTTTGGTCACTGATCTTCAATTCGGACAAGGTTATCCGTTTTTCGCGTAGCGACCGCCTGTTTACCGAGATCGAGCTGCCCGGCCGCAGCTTCGGCCGTTTCGTCTTGCCTATCGACGGCGAGGGCAATCTGTGGATATTGGCCGGGCCGTGCTGCGGGCAGGAGGGCGCTATGCAGCTGGTAAAGATAAGCCCGGACACCTCGAAGCAGGTGTTTCCTCTGGAAGTGAAGCGCGCCGTTGCACCCAACGTGGCGTTTGCCAAGAACGGACAGGGCTGGGTGTCGCTGACCCAGGACGATGAAAAGCAGGCCGCGCTGTACGCCTTTCGCGGCCAGCGTTTCGAGCGCATCGCCCTGCCGGCCGAGATAGGCCGAATCATCACCCGCCTGCATGTCGATGCGCAGGGCGATTTGTGGCTGGCGGAGGGCGACGCTATCTGGCGGCTGCACGATAAGGAATTCAAGCGCTATACGATCCCGACTCCCGGCGCGCATCCGTCGGTTTTAGCCGGTGATGACAAGGGCAACCTGTGGTTTACCGAATGGCACGGCAATAAAATCGGCCGGATTGCGGTGGGCGGCGAAGTCAGCGAATTTCCGATCCCGCCGGAAGAAGAGTCGCCGTTGGCGCTGACCGTTGCGGCCGACGGCAAGGTCTGGTTTTCGACTATGTTCAATTACGAGCTGTTCCGGCTCGATCCGGCTACCGGCAAGATCCAGAGCTTTCCGCTGCCGACGCCGAGCAACTGGTCGAAAAATGCGGCAGCAGGACTGAGCGCTTGTGTGATCAAGCCCAAGGATGCGTTAACCATGGCGGCGGTCAAAGCATCCCCGGTTCCCGCAGAAGCCAAGCCGTTACGTCATCCCAAAGGTTACCCGGATGAACCCGGCGCGGCGGCATTCGAGCAGAATTGCCACACCGCTTGCCACAGCTGGTACCGGATGGATAAGGCGGCGAACCGGCGTAGCGATTGGCGGCCGACCGTGGAGCGGATGATCGACTTCAATAAGGCCTCTATCTCAGCCGAGCAGCGCGATGTGATCGTCGATTACCTGAACCGGCATTACACGATGGCCAAACATTGATGCACTGCCGCATTCTCCAGGTCTGCCTGCTGCTATGTTGCTTGGGAACCGCCTTAGCCGATAACAGCCGGGAAATCATCAGCGCAGCAGAGATCGAGCGGGAAAAACCGGCCAGTCTGATGGAGCTGTTGCGCAAGCGCGGCGGTCTCGGCGACAGCTCCGGGGCGCTGAGTTTGCGCGGCGTGCCCAAGATAGCGCTATACGTCGACGGTTTTTCGCGCGGCGGCGCGGTAACGGAACTGGAAAAAATCAAACCGCAGGATGTCGCCACTATCGAAATCATCCGCGGTGCCGCCTCCAACCGCTACGGCGCTGATGCGTTGGGCGGGGCGATCGTCATCACCACGCTCCAGGCCAAGCCTCAATGGGAGCTGGGGCTGGTGCAAGGCTACGACAGCCTGAACAGCCATTACAGCCGGGCCATTGGTTCAGGCGCTGTCGGCGGCATCGATGTCAGGGCCAGCTTTGAAGACAGCCTCAGCAACCGTTGGATGATCCAGCGGGACAACAGCCCGCTGTTGTCGATGGCGCAAACCCAGCATAGTGGGTTCGCCAAGCGTGGCGGCGACATCAAGTCCAGCTATCGCAACGACTGGCTGACCGTCGGCGCGGAACTCAACTATCTGGAACAGACGCGCAATTACGGTCGGCCCAATAATTACAACGAATACACCACGGTGCGGCCGAAACTGTTCTCGGAAATGCGCTTCGGCGAGCTGAAACTGAACGGCAAGCTGATGTACGAAGACAACCGTATCGATGTGTTTCGCGACGTCGGCGGAACGCAAAATTTGGCGCTGTATATGCAAGGTCCCGAAACCGAAAACACCGTCAACCTGGAAGTGCAGGCCGATTACCGCAATTTCAACGCCGGGCTGGTTTACGCGGTCAATCAGGCCGGTATCGAGCAACGTCTGGCCAGCAACGGCCAGCGCTTGTTCGCAATGGACAGCACTGTTGACCGGATAGGCCTGTTCGGCGGCTACGGGCTGGACTTTTGGGACGATTGGCATCTGGATGCCAGCGGCCGCTACGATCAATACGATTATTCCGGCATATCGATTTACGATGCGGGTCTGGACAGCCGCGAGCCCGATGCGTTCAAGAAAGCCTTCAATCCCAAGCTGGCGCTGTCCTGGAAAACCTTGTCGTGGCTGACGCTACGCAGTTCTGCCGCCACCGGCTTCATGCCGCCCGATCCGGCCACGCTGTATTTCCGGCAGACGCGGCCTAATTACGTCGTTCTGCCGAATCCCACGTTGAAGCCCGAGCAAT
>Ga0208758_100506_pt1 | contig 12670 bp, 9 predicted proteins | sample LakWasM116_HOW13_2_FD_183930 | JGI IMG/M metagenome (GOLD analysis project Ga0208758, IMG submission 183930) | Freshwater sediment methanotrophic microbial communities from Lake Washington under simulated oxygen tension - Sediment Metagenome... | ecosystem: Environmental > Aquatic > Freshwater >...
ACACCGCCAAAAATTTCGGAAATCTTGAACAGCACGTACTGGTAATCGGTGATGTGATGCTGGATCGCTACCTTATCGGCGACGTCAGCCGTATTTCACCTGAAGCACCGGTGCCGGTTGTATTGCTGAAAACACAGCATGACCGTGCCGGCGGCGCGGCGAACGTAGCCGCCAATCTCGCGCTGCTGGGCATCAGGACACATATCGTAGGCTGCGTGGGCAACGATGGCGAAGCCACCATCCTGATTGACCTGATCGCAAAAACCGGTATTGACCATCAGGGCATGATGCACACAAGCCTGCGGCCAACTATTGCAAAAACCCGCATTTTAAGCGGCCATCAGCAAATGATGCGGCTGGATCAGGAAAGCAGCGCAAATTTTACCGCCGCTGAAAACGCACAGTTACTTGAAACCATCCGGCAGCAGCTGGCACTGAAGCCGGCAATCGTGATCCTGTCAGATTACGCGAAAGGCTTGCTCGGCAATGACGTATGCCGCCAGGTCATTGCGCAATGCAATACGCTGAAGATTCCGATACTGGTTGACCCGAAAGGGCATGATTACAGCAAATACAGCCACGCAACCGCGCTGACGCCCAATAAGAAAGAGGCCGCAGAAGCCTGTGCTACCACCATCCATGATCCTGACCTGATTGATAAAGCCGTGGCGCTTAAAGACAAGCTCGACCTGCAATTTTTTGTCGTGACCCGCGGTGATGAAGGCATCTCGCTCATAGACCAGCATGTGCATCTGCTGCCGGCTACCGCCAAACAGGTGTTTGATGTGTCCGGTGCCGGCGATACCGTCATTGCCACCCTGGCTGCCGGCCTGATGCACGGCCTGAGCCCGCTGGAAAGCCTGCAGCTCGCCAATGCGGCCGCTGGTGTCGTGGTAGGCAAAGTCGGCACGGTGCCGATTACGCGAGATGACTTGATTGAAGCCTTAACCAGTGAACAGTCTTCAGAGCAGGCATACAAGGTATGCGACCTGCCTCAGCTCCAGCAAAAAATTGCTAGCTGGAGAAAAAATAAACAGAAAATCGTATTCACCAACGGCTGTTTTGACCTGCTGCACGCAGGCCATGTCACCTACCTGGAGGCGGCCAGGAAACGCGGCGACCGGCTCATCCTAGGCTTGAACACGGATCGCTCGGTCAGTGCGCTGAAAGGCCCGACCCGCCCCGTCGTCAGTGAAAACGACCGCGCCCGCGTCATCGCCGCGCTTGAATCCGTAGATGCCGTGATCCTGTTTGATGAAGACACGCCGTTAGCCCTGATCAATGCGCTGAAACCGGATGTGATTGCCAAAGGCAGCGATTACACGGCAGACCAGGTGGTGGGCGGCCGCGAGGTGGAATCCTGGGGCGGCGAAGTTGCACTGATTGACCTCGTTGCAGGACGCAGCACCAGCAACATCATCAAGAAAATGAACAGTTAAATCAGCTAACGCGCATGCCAGCTAAAAAAATCCTGATTATCGGTCCTTCCTGGGTGGGCGACATGGTGCTGGCGCACAGCCTGTTTCAGTTGCTGAAAGCACAACACCCGGACACCGTGATTGATGTTGCAGCACCGGCATGGACACTGCCGTTACTGGCACGCATGCCTGAAGTTGACCGAGCGATAGCCCTGCCGTTCAAACATGGCCAGCTGGCGCTGCTCGAGCGTATCAGGTTTGGCCGCAGCCTGAAAAGCAACGGCTATTCACAGACAATACTGCTCGTTAATTCATTGAAATCCGCCATCCTGCCATTTGCTGCAGGCATAGCGCAGCGCACCGGTTTTTTGGGTGAATGCCGCCATGGTTTACTGAATGACATCCGGCCACTGGATAAATCCAGGCTGCCGCGCACGGTTGATAGATTTGTCGCGCTGGGCATGGATCATCACACGCAGGCATTGCCGCAGATTGCCAACCCGAAACTGGCCGCCGACCATGCTAATGCACTGCGCGTTCTGGAAAAACACGGCATAACCCAGCCTGCCCAAAAAGTACTGGGCTTATGCCCAGGCGCAGAATATGGCGAAGCCAAACGCTGGCCTGCCGAGTATTATGCAGAAGTGGCCAACAAGGCGCTCAATCAAGGTTGGCAGGTCTGGCTATTCGGTTCGGACAAAGACATTGCCGTCACTGCAACGATTAATGATTTAGTGCGGGGCCGCTGCCAGGACTGGGGCGGCAAGACCAATCTCGGTGAAGCCATCGATCTGATGTCGTTGTGTGATACGGTCATCAGTAATGATTCAGGCCTGATGCATGTGGCTGCGGCACTGGATAAAAAACTGATTGCGATTTACGGGTCATCAGACCCTCACCATACGCCGCCTATGCACCCGGATGCAGTCGTGGAATATCTGGGCCTCAGTTGCAGCCCCTGCTTCAAGCGTGAATGCCCGCTGGGCCACCTGAACTGCCTGAAGCAGATCACGCCTGCCGCAGTCTCATCTCACCAGAACCTTGGCATGAATACTGGCCTGCATATTGAACAGCCAGGTCATAACCCCAGATCATAACCTTTAGCCATATGCAATCTTTGATCAATAAAATCGAAAACAGCCCAATCAGCAAACTGCACACCATGATTGTCGTGCTGGCGATGCTGCTGGCCGCACAAATACAATACATCCAGCACGGCTGGATTAACCCGGATAGCGTACTGTATTTTGAGTCTGCGCGGTTTTTTGCGGCCGGACAATGGAAAGAAGCGCTGCAAGTATGGAGCTGGCCGCTGTACCCGGTCTTGCTTGCGACTATCCATAATGTCAGCGGGCTGGGCATACAAACCGCGGCGCAATTGCTGAATGTGCTGTTTTTCGGGATCAGCGCGTTCAGCTTTACCCAGATCATACGTCTTGCAGGCGGCAGCCAACTCACAATGCTGGCAGGCGCACTGATATTATTCAGCGCGCAATATATTGTCGGCGATGTACTGGAAATGCTGATGCGCGATGAAGGATTCTGGGCTTTTTACCTGAGCGGGCTGGTATTTTTCATACGCTTTTACCAGCACCTGCGCCTGCGCGATGCCGTGCTATGGCAGCTATGCGCGATTATCGCCACGCTTTTCAGGATAGAGGCGATCACCTACCTGATCCTGCTGCCTGCATTATTCCTGCTCAGCCCCAGCTTCACCATTAAACAACGCATCCGCTACTTTCTGATCGGCCACGCGCTTAACATCCTGCTTGCGCTTACCCTGGTTCTGGTTATTGCATTGCATGGCGAACTGTCAATCAGGAGTTTTGGCCGTTTGCAGGAAGTATTTACACTGAACCTATATGACGAACTGACGCATAAGCTTTTTAAAAAAGCGGCCATCATGTCGAATGAGGTACTGGGCAAATACTTGGGTGAATTTTCCGTACAGGGCCTATTGCTCACATTCCTGTATGTGATCGTTGCAAAAACCGTCTCTGCAACAGGCTTTATTAACCTAGTCATGGCGCTTTTCGCGGTTAAAAACAGAAACGCCCTGTTCGAATCAAAAGCTTTTTCCGCACTCAGCTATGCCGCACTCATCAGCCTGGCTAATATGGCATTGATCATTACCAAAGTTTTTGTTTTATCAAGCCGCTATGCTATAGCGCTTGCCTTCATCCTGATGATATGCGCCTCATTTCAATTTGCCAGCATCATCAACAAGCCACATTCCCTGGCAAAAGCATCCCGCTTCAAATGGCTGACACTGGTGCTGATTGTATCCATGCTACTGGGGTTAATTATAAATATCCTTCCCAAGCCGGAAGGCTACAACTACATTCAGGAAGCAGCGGCTTGGGTTAAGGCCAGCAACACGAAAAACAAACCGGTATTTTCCGACGAATCGCGCATTCGATACTATATGGGAATGACCTTTATGCGCAGTGACGGCACGAGCTGGAAAATGGTCAAGCATGAAATGGATAACCAAAGCATCCAAAATTATGAGTTCCTGCTGATCAGCCACTCAGTAAAACATCCGGAGCATGAAAAAGTCATTGCTGACAGGCTTCCGCAGTTCAAAGAAGTAAAACGCTTTAATGGAGTCAAAGCAAAAAAATCAATCGTGATATACCGCAAGGTTACCGAGTGAAACACTACCGGCTATAAGGCTATCGACTGCAAGACTTTCAGGTTTAAATGCCGCGGCCGCCAATTATGGCTTGGCAATCATCCCTGTTTTTAAAGCAAAATCCTTAGTACGCTGCTCCCAGGTATATAACGCATAAAATTTCTTCATGCCGGCTGCCGCAATTTTCATTCTTTCTTCTTCATGGCTCAGGTAGTACTCTATTTTCTGTTTCAACTCACTGGCTGATGCATAAGTCTCGATTTCCTTGCCAATTTCAAATAGCCCGGCGATCTCTTCGTAATGGTCGGTAAGCAGAAAACCGCCAGCGGCAAGCACTTCGAACACCCGCAGGTTAAGCCCGGTTTCTACAGAATAAAAATTACTGTTTGTGATATTCAGAATGATTTTGGACTGCAGCATCAGATCCGTCAGGTCATCGCCCCATACCGTCCTGTCAACAATCTGGTCTTGCAATTCCGGTGAAATCACCGGGTAGTTCTTATGCCAGCGATTACCATATATGGAAACCCTGTCTTTTACATGCTCAAGCAGGAATATACGCCTGAAACTGGCCCTACCCACAAATAGAACATCGACAGGCTGGGCTTGGGCTGGTTTTGGGGCTTGCACATGCACCCTTGCAACCGGGTTGCTACCGTAAGGGAAATAGGTCGCGGGCAGGTTTCTTGTGTTTGTGAAGAAGTCAGTTGCGACTTTTGAGAACGAAAATATCTCATCATAGATCGCCAGTTCATTTTCGATAAAATAAACAAACGCATTCTGGTCTGGAAAAAGATTGCAGCTATCGGTGTCGTAAAGATATAGCTTGCAGTTTAAAGCACGGGCGTAGTTTTGCAGCACCTGTGGCTTGATGAATTTATATGCAGACCGGAACACCAGGATATGGGTAGGTAAACTGTCCATAATCGCTTTTTCAATGGCGTTCGGATCAGTCCTGGCTAGCTTGGCGAAATTAATGGCACAACGACCTGAAAATATGCCTTTTAATTTACCGATAAACTTCGAGACAAAATAAAACCTCCTTCTGCGCAGTGACTCCAGGTCACAATACTCAGCATCAATCTGCGCCTGCAAACAGCCTTGGTAAAAATCCTTGGCTAGCGCCAGTTCAGACAAGCCATCAAGAATCAACAGTTTTTTATTATTCATATCCATTAATTAAGTCAGCATTTCCAGCATAGCCATTTACAACATAACTTCGGCAGCTTTCCGTAAATAATCTGCGTAAAACCTGACACCAAGCCTTTCATGTAAATCGCGATGTATCTATACCCTTATATTTTCAATACCGCGCTCTGATATGCAGAACGAGTTGAAACTACCTTACTTTGCTAAGCTCGCGCCCGCCCGTCAAATACGAAATGACGGCAGGCTTGATCAGGCGAGCATCATTGCAGCCTTGAAACATTGTGAATCCATCTTCCCATAACTTTCCTCATGCCTGGAACCTCTGCACTAATGATCCAGCAATCGCATCCCATGTATAACGCTCAAGAAACTTCTGATGACCGCGGCGCGCTATTTCCAGCCGTTTTTCAGGGTTGGCCAGGTAATAATCTACTTTTCCCGCCAGTTCAGCTGAACTCCTGAACACCTCAATTTCTTCGCCAACAACAAAAAGTTCGGCCAGTTCATCGCAATAATCAGTCAGAAGGAACGCTCCCGCTGCCAGTGCTTCGAATATCCTAAGGTTAATGCCGGTTTCAGCACCGTAAAAATGGGAACGGGTAATATTAAGCACAATTTTCGAACTGAACAGCAACTGATATAACTGTTCTCCCCATATCGATCGATCCGTCACCCGCGCCTGCAACTCTTCTGACATTAGCGGATAATTTCTCGACCATCTATCACCATACACAGTGACATGACTGCGTATATTCTCAAGCGTAAATATTCTGCGCAGGTCACAGCTGCCTATAAACAATACGTCAATATTTTGTTTTGCACAGTCAGGTAACTCGAGCTTTTTCGCACCAAAAGGCAGGAAGCTCGCTTTAAATTTTTTTGTATCACTGAAAAACCTGGTAGTTATTTTTGAAAAAGAGAAAATTTCATCATAAACAGGCAATTCTTCTTCTATAAAGAAAACAAACTCACGCCGCTTCGAATAAAGATTGCAGCTGTCGGTATCGTATAAGAAGAGCTTGATGTTGTGCTGCTGTGCGATTCTGGCAAGAAATCCGGGGCTTAGAAATTTATAGACAAAGCCTATGACCAGAATGACAGATGGTAAGTCTCGTCTGATATATGCTTCAAAACTTAACTCATCAAGCTTGGGCAGATGATAAAAGCTATCCGTATTTTCACGCTTGTTCCAGGCCTTGCGGAAAGCTGATTTCAAACCATACAACATCAATGATTTGAATTTACGCAAATCAGTATAACGCACTTCCATGCCCTGGTTCGCCACGGCCTCACTCAGCTCTTTTCCAAGAGGAACGCCACTGATTCCATCCAGTATTAATACCTTGGTCATTTTATTATCCTGCAACTTATTATCACGACTTGTCTAGATATGCAGATTAATTACAACTTGCCAGTGCAAGTCCTGCATCAACTTTACTAATTGGTACCTACCAGATTTTTAACGAAACTTAAATCCCAGAAATACTCCCTGGCTGCCTGATCCGAGAAAAACCCGTTTAGCCTAGCATGCGTTTCTGCTTGATCAATCCTGTTGTTACCGTTAAATTCATTAATCAGGCATTCCGAAAGCGCCATGTCATCCCCTAAAGGAAATAATCGCCCTACCCCGCGCACGACTTCCGCACCGCCCCCGCAATCGCTGCAGATCAAAGGCAACCCGGCCGCCATCGCTTCCAGTAATACCATACCGAATGGCTCATGATCCGATGTCAGCGCAAACACATCAAAAGCTTTGAAGTACTTTTTACCATCCGCAACGTTCCCCGTGAATACGACAGATTGTGCAATACCCAGATCAAGCGCCAGCTGTTTCAGGTCTTTCTCCAGCGGGCCCTTCCCCATGATGACAAGCAGACTATTGGTCGGCAAGCTGCCCAGAGCCTTCTTAAAGCCGCGCAATAAGGTTGCCTGGTCTTTATCGTGGTGCAGCCTGCCTACATTGCCGATAATCCAGCTGTCAGGCGGCAGAGCCAGAAATTGCCTTGCGGCCGCCCTGGACAAGAATTGTGACTGTATTGCCGCAACATCAATGCGGTTATATAAAGTTTCAATCTGGCTGGCTGGCCACTTGGGCAGGCTTGCTCGCATCTCGTCGCGCACGGAATCCGACACGCCGAGCAACAGCAGCCGGCTGCGGAACAGGTTAACCATTAGTCGCCGCGTAAATCGGCCAAAATCGTCATAATTATGATGAATGCTGATCACCGGCAGCTTGCTGGCAAGCAACGCGACATAAGTTGGCTTGGAGCGATGCGCGATACAGAACTTGAATGTTCCGCGTGCGAGGATTTCCCTGACCTGGGCTATCGCTTTAAGTTTCAGGCCACGCACCTGGCTGCTTTTATAGCCAAGAAAAATCACTTCATCGGAACACGTAGCCTGCGCGACTTCTTCACTCGGCTCGCCGGTCAGGTAGACCGTCACCACTTTGAATCCGGTGCCGGAAAAAAGCATTGAATATTGCCGTGCGCAATCAAGAAAAGGTGGATAGTAGCAATGGCAGATCTGTAATACTTGCAAAAATTGTCTCCTTTAACTCACTGCCTTTTAATTATCAAAACAAACCGTAGCCGTTAGTTCACGTCTGATTCTTGACTCACATGCGCCACCCAGCTTGCCGGCGGAAAAATAACCTTCCAGCAGGCTTTCCCAGCATAACTTGCCTAAACTGCTTATATCATCCGGGGAGCGGCATAAATGCCTGAAATTACGCACCCTGGTATTGCAGAATAAAGGCCATGGGTAAATACTCATATCCGCAATATCAATCAGGCCATATTGCCCGTCAGGCATCACAAGAATATTACCCATATGCAAAGACCGGAAATGAATGCCGGATTGATGCAGGCGTGCAATAAACTCGCCCAATGCCCAGGCCATTTCCTGATTCAGCAGGTTGCCGTCCAGCAGCTTCCTGACCGTGTAGCCTGCCAGCGGCGAGTACAGCACCGCGGTCTTATCCCAGCTTGGGAAACGGTACAGGCGCTTGCACACAACGGTATTCACGCCAAGCTGATGCAGCCTTTCTGCATTCCTGAAAAAGCAGCGTGCATGCGTATAAAACCGCGCGCAGCTGATTTTTCGGCTGACCCTGAAAATCTTGAGAATATCTCCGGTTTGCAGCCTGACGATCTTATCACCGTGTTCGTCCTGCTCCAGCACATCACCGCCTGCCAGCAGGCTGTGTAGTGCTTCAGTGCTTAATAACTCCGTTGGGCGTATCCATTTACCCACGTCATCAGTCATAACAATTCCAGCAAGTTCCCAGCTACCGTAATTTTATTGGCCTGGCAGAAGTTCTGCCAGTCTGCGACTTCAGTCCAATCACTCAAGAAAACAAAATCCAGGCCGGCACGTGTTGCCGCCTCGAAATCATACTTGCTGTCACCAATGAACAAAGCCGGTGACTGCAGGTTGCCATTCGCTTTTTCACGCGCCAGGACAACATCTTTATTATCCGGGCTGCCGAACAAACCGCCATCAAAATAATGGCTCAGATTACGCTTTGCAAATAAAGTGCGGATTTCCTGCTGGTCACCGCCAGAGAGTATCATCCAGCGGGCATCCGGCGTTGCGGCGCGTAATGCAGCCAGCCCCTCCGCAATGCGGCACTCCATCAGCACCACTTCCAGTTCACGTGCGAACGTATCCAGCAGCGCCTGGATGCGCTGCTCGGTTACCGGCTGATGTACGATCTCGCGCAGGTAATAGTCAAATTTATGATAACGCGAGATACCGCCAAGCCGCACATGGTAATCAACCAGCGCCTGTGCCTGCGCATCGTTTGCACCCAGACTTTTGGCCGTGCGGAAGTAAGCCTCTGTTTTGACAACGTTCGAGTCAAGAACAACACCATCACAATCAAACACGATAGATTTATATTTTTTTAATTCTATTTGCAAACCTGATTCCTAACCAAAGCCAATAAAAAAGGCTTTACCTCCAGATTTACTCTGGCAAGCAAAGCCTTATTATAGCGCGTACCTTAAATACGCCTTGAATGCACTTGTAATCAAGCTGCTTTAATTGCACTCGCTTCTTTAGCCAACTTGGTGATATGCGCCCAGTCTTTACGAGCGACTGCATCAGCCGGTGTCAGCCAGGTACCGCCGCAAACCACTACGTTCGGTAAAGCCAGGAACTGCGGAGCGCTTTCTACAGTAACGCCGCCGGTAGGACAGAACTTAACGTCTGCAAACGGGCCGGCAAAACCTTTTAACAGGTTAATGCCGCCAACTGCCACGGCCGGAAACAATTTCAGGAAGTAGTAATCATCAGCATTCGCCATCATGATTTCAGAACCGGTTGAAACACCTGGCAGTAACGGCAAACCGATCTGACGCGCGAACTGACCCAACTCGCTGGTATAGCCAGGGCTCACCGCAAACTGGCAGCCTACATCTTTAGACGCTTGCGCATCTTTCAGGCTACGCACGGTGCCTGAACCCAAGATCGCATCCGGAACACGCTTGGCGATTTCTTCCATACCGGCCAAGGCACATGAAGTGCGCAATGTCACTTCCAACACTTTAATGCCGCCTTCAAGCAGCGCTTCTGCCATAGGCACAGCGTCTTCTACTTTGTTGATTACGATGACTGGAATTACCGGGCCATGGTTGGCTAAATCTAATGTACTCATTTTTCTACCTATTTGATGTTAATTTGTTTCGATTGGGTTCTCAGCTTTAAGCAAGAACCCCATATTTTAAAATTTAAACCGGCAAAACCTTTGATAATCAAACGAGAACTAAAGTACGCGAGCGTAACGCAGTTATCGTTTGATTTGCAAAGTTTACAGTAAGCGTTTCAAAATTAATTTAGGCAAGGCACTTGAGCGCAGACAGTACGTTTAGTACGGCAAGCGAAAGTAACGCCGCATAAATTATATTTTCAAACGATTACAGCCAAGTTACGGCGCCTTCTTCGGCAGATAATACATTCTTACGCATACCGCCAAACAATTCACGGCCAAAACCATGTGCATTATTGAGGCGCTTGCTGTCAGGCAGCTCGGCAACTGCGCGTTCAGCCCACTCGTCCTCATCTACCAGCACGTTCACCATGCCTACGGTTGCATTTAAACGGATAATATCGCCGTCACGTACTTTGGCAATCGGACCGCCGGCTGACGCTTCCGGTGTCAAATGAATTGCAGCCGGGATCTTGCCTGATGCACCGCTCATGCGGCCGTCCGTCACAATCGCCACCTTGAAGCCTTTGTTCTGCAACACAGCCAGCGGCGGTGTCAGCTTATGCAGTTCAGGCATGCCATTGGCTTTAGGACCCTGGAAGCGCACGACGGCCACAAAGTCTTTTTCCAGCTCACCGCGGTCAAATGCGGCCAGCAGTTCTTCCTGTGCATCGAATACGATAGCCGGTGCTTCAATGATATGGCGATCTTCCGGCACGGCTGAGATTTTAATCACGCTGCGGCCAAGGTTGCCCTTGAGCAGGCGCAGGCCGCCGGATTCATTGAACGGGAACTGTGCCGTACGCACGATCGTTTCATCGCTGCTTTCTTTCGGCAGGTCTTTCCATACCAGCTTGTTATCTTCCTTGACCGGCAATTTACCGTATTCACGCAAACCACCGTGTGCAACCGTCAGCACATCCGGGAACATATAACCGGCTTCGATCAACTCACGGATCACGAATGCAGGGCCGCCCGCAGACTGGAATTCATTCACATCGGCTTTGCCGTTAGGGTAAACACTCGCCAGTAATGGCGTGGTTTTAGCCAGGTGGTAGAAATCAGTCCAGTCAATGATAATGCCCGCAGCGCGTGCAATCGCCACCCAGTGGATCAAGTGATTGGTTGAACCACCGGTAGCCAACAACGCCACCATTGCATTCACGATCACATGCTCATCCACCATACGGCCGATCGGTGTGAAGTTCCTGCTTTTCACATTGGCCAGCACCATTTTTACCGCTTCACGCGTGAGCAGTTCACGCAGGCCGTCATGCGGATGCACGAAGGCTGCCCCCGGCACATGCAGGCCCATTGCTTCCATCAGCATCTGGTTACTGTTGGCAGTGCCGTAGAAAGTACAGGTGCCTGCACCGTGGTAAGCGGCAGACTCTGAGTCCAGCAGCTCCTGGCGGCCGACTTTGCCCTGGGCATATTGTTCACGCACTTTTGATTTGGTGGTATTGTCGATACCGGTGCTCATCGGGCCGGACGGCACGAATACGCATGGCAGGTGGCCGAACTTCAATGCGCCGATCAGCAGGCCCGGTACGATCTTGTCGCACACGCCCAATAGCAGCGCAGCATCAAACACATCATGTGACAAACCGATTGCAGTGCCCATGGCAATGGTGTCGCGGCTGAACAGCGATAGCTCCATGCCTGGTTCACCTTGCGTGATGCCGTCACACATTGCCGGCACACCACCGGCAACCTGTACGGTGGCGCCATACTTGTGGGCTTCATCACGGATAATGTCAGGGTAGTTCACATAAGGCTGGTGGGCTGAAAGCATATCGTTGTATGCGGTAATGATCCCGATATTAGGTGCCTTCTCCACCACGACACGCAGTTTATCGTTAGCCGGCATTGCAGCAAACGCGTGCGCTACATTGGCACAGCCCAGGCGGTCTGCACCGCGGGGTCGATTCACAATATCATCGATACGCTGCAAATAAGCCGTACGCGTCGGGCGACTTTTTTCTATGATACGTTCAGTAACTTCTATATGGGATTGTTTCATAATTAGATACTCTTATTCAGATAACTGACTCAATAGCGGAACTAGGCAAACTGACATTACACAATGGCTGTCACGCAATGTTTGTTACATAGTCAAGAAAAAACGTTAACCCCGATTATCGCTAAAGTCGGCCTTATCGTCAAACAAAAGCCGCTTTTAAAGCGGCTTTTGTTTAGTAAAAAAAGGCAGGAAATCAATCTAAATCAAGCGATTGCCTGATTTATTTTTTGGTAACCAGCACGTCTTCCATCATCAGGTATTCCAGATCACAGCCGTAGAACATATCGAGTGCGTCCTTGGGTGAACAGATCATCGGCTCGCCCCTTCTGTTCAATGACGTATTCAGCACCACAGGCACACCGCGCAACTGCTCGAGATGCTCGATCAGCGCGTAATAGCGTGGGTTGGTTTCACGCGTGACTACTTGCGCACGCGCAGTGCCATCCTCATGCACCACTTCAGGAATCTTTGACTTCCAATGCTCGGCCACATCAAACGTAAACGTCATGTACGGCGCTGGGTGCTCAGTCTGCAAAATATCGACTGCAACCCGGTCCAGCATGCTCGGGCAGAACGGGCGCCAGCGTTCGCGGTATTTAATCTGCGCGTTGATGCGGTCAGCCACGCCCGGGTAACTCGGGTCACCCAAGATGCTGCGGCAGCCAAGGGCGCGCGGCCCGAATTCCATGCGTCCTTGCAGCCAGGCCAGCGGGTTGCCGCTCGCCAGCAATTCG
>Ga0208758_100507_pt1 | contig 12639 bp, 10 predicted proteins | sample LakWasM116_HOW13_2_FD_183930 | JGI IMG/M metagenome (GOLD analysis project Ga0208758, IMG submission 183930) | Freshwater sediment methanotrophic microbial communities from Lake Washington under simulated oxygen tension - Sediment Metagenome... | ecosystem: Environmental > Aquatic > Freshwater >...
CGATATTATTGCGGCTGAGCCGGTATGCACCTTGGTCACGCATGGCGCGGTTACCGAGATTACCCGTAACGGCGCGACACTCAAATCAACTGAAAACCCGTTTGATTTAGTCAAGCAACAACTTCGATTGTCCCCATCCTTTAAGCTGGAAGCCGGTTTTGATGATTTACCGTTCAACGGTGGCGCTATCGGCTATTTTGCCTATGATTTAGCCCGTCGACTGGAAGCGCTGCCGACGATGGCCGAAGATGCAGAGCATATTGCCGAGATGGCGGTAGGGATTTACGAGTGGGCGGTCATCGTCGATCATCACCGGCAAAAAAGCTACTTGGTAGGAAATTGCGATCAGCAAAAATGGCAGGATTTGATCAGTCAGTTCAGCCAATTACCGGTAAGGCCGGATTGTCCTGCATTTAAGGTCGTCGGCGAGATTAAGTCCAATATGGACAAAAGCTCTTACGTCCATGCCTTTAACCGGATCAAGCATTACCTCAAGGAAGGCGATTGTTATCAGGTGAACCTGGCGCAGCGGTTTGTAGCCGATTGCGAGGGCGATCCGTGGACAGCCTATCAAACCTTGCGCAGATTAAATGCCGCCCCGTTCAGTTGCTACCTTAATCTGCCCGAAGTGCAGGTTTTAAGCTCATCCCCGGAGCGTTTTTTAAAGCTGACCGACGGCATTGTCGAGACCAAGCCCATTAAAGGAACGCGGCCGAGAAAACCCGATTACGCTGAAGACCAGCAGCAAATAAAAAACCTGGAAGCCAGCAACAAAGACCGGGCGGAAAACCTGATGATCGTCGATTTGCTACGCAACGACATCAGTAAAACCTGCAAGAACGGGTCAGTCAAAGTGCCGGTGCTATTTGATGTGGAAAGTTACGCCACCGTGCATCATCTGGTCAGTACCGTAACCGGCGTTCTGGCGGATAACCAGCACGCGCTGGATTTGTTAAAAAGCTGCTTTCCGGGTGGATCGATTACCGGCGCGCCGAAGATCAGGTCCATGGAAATCATAGAGGAACTCGAACCCAACCGGCGCGGCGTTTATTGCGGGGCTATCGGATATATTGGGTTCAACGGCAATATGGATACCAATATTGCAATCAGGACGCTGGTACATTCCGAAAACACCATTCGTTTCTGGGCGGGTGGCGGCATTGTCAATGACTCCGTAGCCGAAGAAGAATACCAGGAAAGTTTTGACAAGGCGGCGGCCATGCTCGATTTATTGCGGCAATTTACGGCAAGGTCATGAGCAACCTAACCGCCACGGACGGCATAATTATTATCAAACTGGGCGGCAGCCTGTCTCGGTCGGATGCTCTCGTTAACTGCCTGAATACAGTGGAAAAAAACTATCGGGGCAGGGCGGTGGTTATCGTTCCCGGCGGCGGCGCGTTTGCCGATCAGGTTAGATTAGCTCAACAACAGTGGCAATTTGACGATACCACCGCGCATCACATGGCTCTCTTAGCCATGCAGCAAATGGCCTTGATGTTTAAAGGGCTTAAACCGGATTTTGCTATCGCCGATACTGTCGCGGCGATTCATGATCAATTAAACCGGAAAAAAACCGTCATTTGGTCGCCGGATATTATCGAACTTGATAACGCAGACATTGAGGCAAGCTGGGATATAACTTCGGACAGCTTGGCGGCATGGCTGGCCAAGACATTATCTGCAACCGAACTGATCCTGATAAAGTCAGCCGCTATCGATCCCGACCTGAGCCTGCATCAACTCGCCGAACAAAACATAGTCGATAAAGCCTTTTGCGATTTTGCCGCGAAGGCCGCGTTTAAAGTACACATCGTTAATGCCCGGAACTATGGGGCTGGAATAACTTTAATCTAAGCCGTTATTCCGGCAGGGAATCACTCCGGGCTATCCTGCCCGGAGCCCTTCGGGTAAATGCAAATCCGTTCCAGACGGATTTGTGCCGGAATCCACGACTGCATGGACAGGAAATGATCCAGTCATTTCTCTGCATTCATTACATTCATGTAACTTAGTAGTTGCCGAGAACACATGGATGTGAAAAGAAAACTAAAAGGATCTTCATGTTAAATGTTTGGCAAAAAACCTGCATAAAAATAGCCGAATGGTTTTTGTTGTGGATTGTAGCAGGCTGCTTGTGGGCATGGTGGCAACCAGAAGCGTGGATATGGTTCCAGCCTTACATCACAATCGGGCTGGGTGTGATCATGTTAGGCATGGGCCTGACCCTGCGGCTGTCCGATTTTTCAGAAGCATTGCGTATGCCGAAAATTATCGCTATCGGCGTTTTGGCACAGTTTGTCATCATGCCGCTGGCGGCTTACTTTTGGGCAAAAGTCCTGGATTTGGAGATAGGTTTGGCGATAGGCTTGATACTGGTCGGTTCCTGTCCCGGCGGCACCGCCTCCAATGTCATTTGTTATTTGGCGCGTGCCAATGTGGCCTTGAGCGTCCTGTTGACCATGTGCTCCACTTTCGCCGCCGTAGTAATGACACCGTTACTGACCCAATGGCTGGCGGGCTCCTACTTGCCGGTTGATGGCTGGGGCTTGTTTCGTTCGATGGTTCAAGTGGTATTGATCCCTTTAATCGCGGGATTGTTAATCAATACTGCGCTGGATCGAATACAGCAGCATAAACGCCACACCGTGCGTGCCGCCATACATACAGTCGGTCCTGTCGTCAGCATCGCAGTGATTGTGCTGGTGGTAAGCAGTATTGTGGCGGGTAACAAAATGACGATTGAGCTAGCAGGGCCAAAATTATTCTGTTCGGTTTTTCTGCTTCACACCACCGGCTTTGCCTTAGGTTATTTTGTGATGCAATGGCTGGGTTACGGCAAGACAGAAAGCCGCACCGTATCAATCGAAGTGGGCATGCAAAACAGCGGACTTGGCGCATCGCTGGCTAAAACGCACTTTGCCGACATGGCGATGGCTCCCGTTCCCGCGGCGATTTCGGCGGTATTTCATTGTTTGATCGGGAGTGCATTGGCGGGAATTTGGGGCGGAAGAAGATAGCTGTTAATATCTATACAGTAAAACTACATAGCCAGAGATAAATATGAGCGATTTAGATACCTGTAATGAATGGCCTGGAGATGTATTAGATAGGAAGAAATATTCTTTGTTTCTCACAAATTATCTTGAGAGCAAGGGCGAAAACTGTGTAATTAATATCAACGCTCCTTGGGGATCAGGAAAGACTTTCTTTCTAAAAAAGTGGTTTGATGATGTAAAGAAAGATCATCCTGCAGTTTATTTTAATGCCTGGGAAAATGATTACAGCAATAACCCTCTAATCTCGATTATTTCATGTGTTAATAAAGAAATAATTCCTTTGTTGCCTGAAAGTGTCGAAAAAGTTAATACCACAAAAAACTTTTTAGTGAATTCTGGCAAGATGATGAAAAAGTTAGCTCCTATAATCATTAAGAGCGCTTTAAGTAAGGCTATCGGTGAGGGAGGAGTTGAGGCTTTAACTGAGATTACAAGTGAAGATGAATCATCAATTGCCGAGCTATCCAGTAAATTTACTGAGGAACTTCTGAGTTCACATGAATCAATATCAAGTTCAATTGATGATTTTAAGAGTTCTGTTGCATTACTTATAAAGGAAGTTACTAAAAATGGAAATTTAACGTCACCATTATTTGTATTTGTAGATGAACTAGATCGGTGTCGGCCACTTTACTCAATTGAGCTATTAGAAAGGATAAAACATATTTTTGGTATTTCAGAAGTTGTTTTTATAGTAGCTACGGATACACAACAATTGAGCCATTCGGTTAAAGCAATTTATGGAGAAGGATTTAATGGCGAAACATATTTAAGGCGATTCTTTGATCAGATTTATACATTGCCAGAGCCAAATTGTATTGAATTTACAACGCTTTTATTTGAAGGATTTATTCCGAAAGCAAAATATTTTAATTATCGGGTTAATGTTGAGGGTGGAAGGCTTAACGGGTATTCATCAACTAAGATCGAAGAAAAGAACATAAATACTTTAACCTGTACATCCAGCGGTAATGCAGAAAATATTTTACTGTTTTCACTTTTTGCTAAATTTTTTAAGCTTGATCTTAGGAGTAAAAAACAGTGCTTTGATAGATTTACGGCAATAGAAAGATCGCTGTCAGAAAAAGAAGAACTCCATTTCGGATATTTAATATTTTTGATTATGCTGGATGCAAAGTATCCAGCTAAATTTCAAGAATATTTTAATTATTCTGAACGAAGTCAAAGAAGAAAAGTATTAGCTGACTTGGGGGCTTCTTTAGATAATCTAATAAGCTATTATAATCAACGATATACCGTTAAATATCTCATTGAAAGATATGGGGAAAATTTATTTCATACAAAACAAGAACTCTTAAATATTTATAACAAGATGACTGAGGATGGATTTGAGTCGAATTTGGTAATTAGCTTCAGTGATAATGTCGAATATTTAGCTAAATACAGGGAAAGAGTTGAAATGGCTGAAGCCCTAGGCTAGTTAAGCTCAAGTCATTTATATTTTACGTGTAACAATAGCTTATGTTAGTAAATTCAATAGCGATTGCAGATCTTCAGCCGGTTAGTTTTGAATCAATGGAAACGTATATGTTACTATGAATTACCAAGTCAGAGAATTGTTGCTGTCCGATGGAAAAAGCGCTTATGCGGAATGGTTCACTTCGCTGGATGCTTTGACAGCTGCCAAGGTTCGGGTGGCAGCCGCACGTATGGAACAGGGCAATCTGTCCAACGTGGAGTGGTTTCGGGGTATTGGCGAATACAAAATTGATTGGGGCCCAGGCTACCGTATCTATCTGGCAAAGGATGGTTTGAAGATTATCATATTGCTGGGTGGTGGGAGCAAGAAGCGGCAGCAGCAAGACATTGATCAGGCTGTCGCCATGTGGGAAGACTACAAACGACGCAAGTTACAAACGCCAAAAAGGTAGGTGAGCTATGGTATTGACTCGTGATTTCAAAGAAACTGTTGCTGCACGTGTGCAGACTGATCCGGCTTTTGCGCAAGCACTATTGGATGAGGCTGTGGCTCTGTTTTTCAATGGTGAGCCGGATACAGCCAAATTGATCCTGCGTGACCTGGTGAATGCCACTATGGGTTTTGAATCACTGGCAAAAGACATTCACAAACCGGCCAAGAGCTTGCACAGGATGCTTTCCAAGTCCGGCAATCCGACGATGAATAACATCTCGGCGATTTTTGTCGCTATTAAGCATGCGCTTAAGGTGGAAATTCATACCTCCGTGGTCAATGTTTGATTTCATCGTTTCCACGCTCGGGCATGGAAACGATAAATAGGTATGGCTGGTCCCACTATTCAAAAAACCGCTTCAAATACTCCCCCGTATGCGAGGCCTTATTTTCAGAAACCTGCTTAGGCGTGCCTTCGGCAACCAGCGTTCCACCACCGTCACCACCTTCCGGTCCCATGTCGATAATCCAGTCGGCGGTTTTAATCACATCCAAGTTGTGCTCGATGACGATGACGGTATTGCCGTGATCGCGCAGGGTGTGCAATACGCCCAACAATTGCTTGATGTCGTGGAAATGCAGGCCGGTGGTAGGTTCATCCAGGATGTATAAGGTTTTTCCGGTATCGCGTTTGGACAGCTCTTTGGCGAGTTTGACCCGCTGCGCTTCGCCGCCGGACAGGGTGGTCGCGTTCTGTCCCAAGGTGATATAGCTTAAGCCCACTTCAACCAAAGTCTGTAGTTTACGGGCCAGCACCGGCACCGGGCTGAAAAACTCGGCCGCATCTTCTACCGTCATATCCAGCACTTGATTGATGGTTTTGCCTTTATAGCGTATCTCCAGCGTTTCCCGGTTATAACGTTTGCCTGCGCAACTGTCGCAATGGACGAAAATATCCGGCAAGAAATGCATTTCGACTTTAATCACGCCGTCGCCTCTGCAGGCTTCGCAGCGACCGCCTTTGACGTTAAAGCTAAACCGGCCGGGCGAATAACCGCGCGATCTTGCTTCAGGCGTCGCCGAAAACAATTCGCGTATCGGCGTGAATAAACCGGTATAGGTCGCTGGATTCGATCTGGGCGTGCGGCCAATCGGGCTTTGGTCTATATCGACGACTTTATCGAAATGCTCCAAACCTTCAATGGCGTCGCAGGGAGCGGGAATGACTCCGGCACGGTTGATTAACCGCGCCGCATGACAGTACAAGGTATCGTTTACCAGCGTCGATTTGCCGGAACCGGAGACGCCGGTGATGCAGGTCAGCAAGCCGATCGGGAATGAAATATCGACATTTTTCAGGTTATTGCCGTGCGCATTGCGGATAACGATCTGTTTGTCTTTATCGACAGGCGTTAGTTTTTCAGGCACGGTAATGCCGATTTTTCCCGATAAATACTGTCCGGTTAACGAGTCCGGGTTGTTGATAATGTCTTGCAGCGTGCCTTGCGCAATGATGCGCCCGCCATGTACGCCTGCGCCGGGGCCTATATCGACAATATGCTGCGCCGAACGGATCGCATCTTCGTCATGTTCAACCACGATAACGGTGTTGCCGAGGTCGCGCAGGCGGAACAATGTGTTCAGCAGGCGCTGGTTGTCGCGCTGGTGCAGGCCTATCGACGGCTCGTCCAGCACGTACATCACGCCGACCAAGCCTGCGCCGATTTGGCTGGCAAGGCGGATGCGTTGCGCTTCGCCGCCGGACAGCGTGTCTGCGCTGCGATCCAGCGTTAAATAGTCTAGGCCGACATTGACCAGGAATTCCAAGCGTTCCTGAATTTCCTTGACGATTTTTGCGGCAACTTCGCCGCGCTTGCCGGTCAGGTTCAGGTGTTTGAAGAAGTCCAGTGATTTGCGGATCGGGAAGCGAGTCAGATGGTGCAGCGGCAAGTCTTCAACAAACACATTTCTGGCCGACACATTAAGCCTTGCGCCCTCGCAAACGTTACAGGGTTTTTGGGATAAATACTTTGCCAATTCATCGCGCACCAGTTGCGAATCGGTTTCATGGTAACGCCTATCCATATTGGCGATGATGCCTTCAAAGCTATGATGCTTCTTTTTGACCGAGCCGGTTCCGGCCATGAACTTGAATTCGATAACTTCATGGCCGCTGCCGTAAAGAATGATGTTCTGGGTTTCTTTGGACAGCTCCGAAAACGGCGCTTCCGGGTCGAAGTTATAGTGTTTGGCCAGCGAACAGATGATTTGATAATAATAGGCGTTGCGCCGGTCCCAGCCGCGAATCGCGCCACCGGCAAGACTGATGTCGGGGTTGTGGATAATCAGCTCGGGGTCGAAATGCTGGCGTACACCCAGGCCGTCGCAACTGCCGCATGCGCCTTTGGGGTTGTTGAACGAGAAGATACGCGGTTCCAGTTCGGTCAGGCTGTAGCCGCAATGAGGGCAGGCGTAGCGCTCGGAAAATAATAGTTCGGTCGCGTCATCGATACAGGCGGCGATGGCGATGCCGTCGGCGATGCGCAAGGCGGTCTCGAAGGATTCGGATAGTCTTAAGGCGATGTCGTCGCGAACCTTGAAACGGTCGACGATGACTTCAATGGTATGTTTCTTTTTTAGATCCAGTACCGGCGGCTCGTCCAGGTCGTACACGGTGCCGTCGATCCGGGCGCGGATGAAGCCTTGCGCGCGCAGGTCGTCGAGCAACTGGATATGCTCGCCCTTGCGGTCGTTGACTACCGGTGCCAGCAGCATCCAGCGCTGGTCCTGAGGCTGCGACAGCACATGGTCGACCATCTGGCTGACGGTTTGGGCTTCCAGCGAAACCTGGTGTTCAGGACAACGCGGAGTACCGGCGCGAGCATAGAGCAGTCTTAAATAATCGTAGATTTCGGTGATGGTGCCGACGGTGGAACGCGGATTGTGCGAAGTGGATTTTTGTTCGATGGAGATAGCTGGGGACAAGCCTTCTATATGGTCGACATCGGGCTTTTCCATCATCGACAAGAACTGGCGGGCGTAGGTAGAAAGGGATTCTACATAGCGTCGTTGACCTTCGGCATAAATGGTGTCGAAGGCGAGCGATGATTTACCCGAACCGGAAAGCCCGGTAATGATGATGAGTTGATCCCTGGGCAGGTCAAGATCGATATTTTTCAGGTTATGCGTTCTGGCGCCACGAATGCTGATCGTATCCATTAAATAAATCCGGCAATTTAAACAACCGTATAATATACGAGCAAAGCCGTATTAACACAAACGGCATACACACTGCTTAGGTTTAAATAATGCTCATCAACACATTAAATTCATTCGTTTTTAAATATATTCGGTTTATCGAAATGCTCGGCGTGCTGATGCGTATTTTCAGTTTTTCACTGGTCAGTTGGATGGGGCCGGAAAGTCCGTTTTTGTTCGTCTGGGCTTTTAACACTACAGATGCGGTGATACTTTCCTGGTGTTCGATACTTAAGAAAGACAGTGCCTATACCTTGCTGAACGTGTTCTGGATTATGGTCGGCATTATCGGGATGCTCAGGGCCAGTCAGGTTTCGTTGGCTGATTTTAAATCCGTCGGGTTGCATTTCATAACGCAGGTCATGGCGCTGGTTAGTTAAACGGCGGCTCAAGCACAAATGAGCGAGTCCGGTAAATAAAGCTTGTTATAATGGACGCCATTAAAATAACGAGATAAACCACTGAGTTAGTCCGGCATTTGCAGTTGCTTGTAATGCCCGTGCTCAACTGATTTTATTTTTCTTGATAATTCTGGTTCAAAAGGAGACGTTGGTTTTGGCAACAACACAGCAGGACATTACGAGTTCGATGACTTCATCGGAAAAACGCGCTACATGGTCTTTGGCAGGCATTTATGCTTTGCGGATGCTGGGACTGTTTATGATTTTGCCGGTGTTATCCTTATTTGCCGAACAGCTCGAAGGCTCAACGCCCGCGCTGATCGGCCTGGCGATGAGCATTTACGGCTTGCCCCAAGTTCTTTTACAAATTCCTTTCGGTTTGCTATCCGACCGCTTCGGCCGCAAAAAAATCATTATTATCGGCTTGGTGATGTTTTTTATCGGCAGCGTGATTGCGGCACTGTCAACGACCATTTACGGGGTCTTGATAGGCCGGGCTTTTCAAGGCGCCGGTGCGGTTTCGGCCGTCATCATGGCCCTGGTGGCCGATCTGACTCAGGAAGTTCATCGCACCAAAGCCATGGCTATCATCGGAATCAGCATCGGCGGATCGTTTGGCGTAGGCATCATCGCCGGGCCTGTTATTTCTGGCTTAGGCGGTGTACAGAGTGTTTTTGGGGTAACCGCGGTGCTTACCCTGCTGGCTATTTTAGCGATTATTTACATCGTTCCCGATCCCCAGCAATCCAAATTGCATCGGGATGCGGAGTTCGTTCCCGAAGAAACGATGCAGGTGCTGAAAAATCCGGATCTATTGCGCCTGAATTACGGCATTTTTACCTTGCACCTGATTTTAATGGCTATCTTTGTGGTGGTGCCTTCATTAATGCGGAAGGCGGGATTAATAGCCGGGCATGAATGGCAGGTTTATTTACCGGTTTTCGTTATTTCGATGGCGTTCGCCGTGCCGTTCGTGATTCTGGCCGAAAAGAAACGCAAAATGAAGCAGGTGTTTATAGGCGCTATCGCGGTCCTGATAATGGCTGAATTGGGTTTGTCGGCAGTTCATCAAAACCTGGTCGGAATTATAGGTTTCTTGTGGCTGTTTTTTTGCGGCTTTAACCTGCTGGAAGCGACACTGCCTTCTTTAATATCGAAGACGGCACCGGCTGACTTGAAAGGGACGGCCATGGGCGCTTATTCAAGTTCGCAGTTCATGGGGCTTTTTATGGGCGGACTGGTGGGCGGCTGGTTTAACGGCGCGTTCGGAGTTACGGCGGTGTTTTTATTTTGCGCCGCTGCCGCGTTTAGCTGGTTGGTGGTGTCTTTATGGATGAAGCCTCCCCGGTATGTGGCAAACCTGCTTATATCGCTGGAAAAACTCAGCGAACAGGGCGCCAATGAATTTATTGCCGAAATGTTTAAAATCAGCGGTGTAGAGGAAATTACCCTGCATTATGAGGAAGCCTTGGTTTATCTTAAGGTTGATAATCAGAAACTGGATAAAGACCAGTTACAACGATTGATCACGCAATACGTCAATGCATAATTAGGCAGGGGCGGAGTTATCCGCTCAAAGGCGAGCATTCACAGGGCGAGCTCTACAAATGCTCAAGAAGAAAACAATGGGAGAAATAGATGCTTAATAAAGTGATGTTAATAGGAAGGCTTGGCGCCGATCCTGAGGTTCGTTATATGCCGAGCGGCGGTGCCGTTACCACAATTCGTCTGGCAACGTCCAGGCGTTGGAAAGATAAGCAATCGGGCGAGCGCCGGGAAGAAACCGAATGGCATAGGGTGGTGTTTTATAATCGTTTGGCTGAAATCGCCGGTGAATATTTAAAAAAGGGCAGTCAAGCGTATATTGAAGGTCGTATCCGCACTCAGAAATGGCAAGGTCAAGACGGTCAGGATCGCTACACCACTGAAATCATTGCCGACACCATGAACATGCTGGATAGCCGTAGCGGCGGCACCTCTGAATTTGGCGGCGAGCAGCCGCAGGGCGGCTATTCCGCTCCTTCATCAAGACCGGTCAATCAGCCGCAGCAATCGGCGCCGCAAAGCAATTCCGGTTCCATGCCGCCGCCACCGCCAAATTATGACGACTTCGATGATGACATTCCGTTTTAGAGGTCACCTGAGACATAATTTGTAAAGTGTATCCTTGAAAGCCCCATTTACTGGGGCTTTCTTGTTATTAGAGGTGTTAAGTTTTAATTGATCTTATTTTGGTAATAAGCCGCCATTAAAAAACGTAAAGAATGGCGATTATTATGTCTCATCAGTTAGCGGCTAAGCACATTGTGAATATAGGTGCCCGCGCCGGGCTAACGTACCTTCTTCTGAGGAACACTATGTCCAACCGTTTATTTGAGTGTGGTAGTTCCCTCAAATAGGGGCAGATGTCCTGATTTATAATCCCGCCCAACGTGAACCATTCTATCTTCATCTGATCTTCATCTAATCTTAATCAAACCAACAGGTTTCCTCTCATCTTGTTCATGTAGACTTTACTCAGTCGTTGCGATTTGTGCGTAACGCTGGTGTCGCGATGTATGACGCCGTACAGATGCTCGATAATTTTGCGGATAAAGAGTCGTTAAATAATTGGCATAAGGCATATAAACCGTTGTTGGGACAGCACCAGATTTTTAAGCGAATCCTTAGCCCGTTTGGATTTTGTATTTTGAACCTATCTCAGTAGGCCTTTCGCCCAGAAGTGTCGAAGGATTTTTTAGTCAACTGGAATAAGCCCTTAAATAAAGATTTAAGTTATTAAACACCTTAATTGGATATTTATCCGCATTTTTTGTGGTTTTGCGTTAATGACTGCTGCAGGTTGTGCATCGACTCAAATGCACGAAGGAACCGGCGAGTATGTTGACGATAGTGTCACACCAAGGTTAATGCGGCCATATTGGAAGAGCCCTACTTAAGGTTCGCCGAGATCAACGTTCAAACTTTTAAGAGTATTGTTCAATTGAGCGGATTTGTGTCTTCCAGTGTCCATATTAAAAAGCAACTGAGATTGCCCATAGTGTCAATGGTGTGAAACCGGTCAAGGATGACATGCGGCTCAAACAAGCGAGAAAACTATAGACAAAGCAGCTAAATTCGCAGATGAGCCGGTCGATAGAGTCGCCAGTGCGACTAATCGGACGGCAGAGGCATTTGAGAGCAACCGAAAAATACCGAACAACAAATGATGGGCAATTACCGCGGTTATATACACGACAACCCAGCCCACCTAGCTTGCAAGCTAGATGGGCTGGGTTAGTATTGAGATGGTTTATGGCTATTAAAGCTGTGCATACAACAAATAAAAAGGGTTGAGTGAGTTTGAAAAACAGATATTTTCAGCTCATATGTAAGTATATATTTTTTACTCATATGGGGAGCAGGTTTTCAATATTTAAGGAAATACACCATGTTCAATGATTTTAATGTATTACTTTTCAATAATAAGAACAATGGCTTTATTAGGCAACACAAAAGTGCGCTGGTCGCACTCGTCAAGACTTCTGATATATTAATTATAATTTGCTTGTTTAGTGCTTTTTTGCGTTCCTCTTATTATTTTTTGGAGAGTAAACAAAATTTAATTTTACTTGTTGCAATTTTAGTTTTTGAGTTTTTTGCAACACTAAATAATCTTTATCTCATTCCACGAGGAGTGCGATTTTTATTTGTAATAAAAAACACAATAACGGCATGGATTTGCTCAGCGTTTGTTGTAATGGTGACTATTGGTTTTTTTCCTGTTTTTGACGACAACCAAAAATACCATATCTTCTTTTGGTTATTGACAACCCCGTTTGTTATCATTTTCTGGCATTTAATTATTAGACTTGCGTTAAGCGCCCTAGGTTCTGTTGACGTTTCATCTCAGCCATAAAAGTACCGAGGCAAATGACAACATCCCCATGTAATTAATAGCTTTTTTCTCATATCGAGTGGCAATTCTGCGGTAGTGTTTGAGCTTGCCAAACATGCATTCGACTGTATGCCGCTCTTTATAATGCCAATAGTCGCACTCAATTATTTC
>Ga0208758_100511_pt1 | contig 12500 bp, 12 predicted proteins | sample LakWasM116_HOW13_2_FD_183930 | JGI IMG/M metagenome (GOLD analysis project Ga0208758, IMG submission 183930) | Freshwater sediment methanotrophic microbial communities from Lake Washington under simulated oxygen tension - Sediment Metagenome... | ecosystem: Environmental > Aquatic > Freshwater >...
CACGAGTATCCAGGAAATTACCGGCATGGAGGGCGATATTATTACCATGCAGGATATTTTCACATTCGAACAAACCAGCGTTGCAGAAGACGGCACCGTGAATGGCCGCTTCCGGGCGACAGGTATCCGTCCGCGCTTTGTAGAACGCTTGCGTACACACGGGGTTCATGTGCCTGATGAATTGTTCGATCCAACGGTCCTGTTTGAATAGGAGGTTGATGTGGACTTTCTCTATTATCTGTTTGTAGTGCTGGGCTTCTTTGCGGTAGTGCTGTTCCTGGAAGGTGTTTTTCTCACATGGAATGCCTACAAAGGGCCGGAAAAAACACGTATTGCCAAACGGTTGCAGGCAATATCGGCAGCAGGCGGCAGCGGCCAGGCTGCGACATTGGCCAAGCAGCGTCTGCTTGCAAAAACCCCTGAATTGCAAAGCCTGTTGCTGAGCCTGCCGCGGGTACACCTGCTGGATCGGCTATTGCTGCAATCAGGCTCGAACCTTAGCGTGGCGGCTTTCCTGGGCATCAGTATCCTGATGGCGCTGCTTGGAGCAGCGATTGCCGTGTTTCTGGCGATGCCGCTGTTCTTTCTGGTTGTGCTGGCGATAGCGCTCGGATCGTTGCCGTTGATTCTGACGATCAATGCGAAAAATAAACGCATGCGGGTGATTGAAGCACAGCTGCCTGATGCGCTGGACCTGATGGGGCGCGCCATGAGAGCCGGGCATGCATTCCCGAGCGCTTTGCGTATGGTGGGCAACGAGATGTCCGAGCCGATCGCGTCAGAGTTCAGGCTGGTGTTTGAGGAAATCAACTATGGCATCTCCACACAGGAAGCCTTGACAAACCTGAGTGTGCGCGTGCCGAGCACCGATCTCAGTTATTTTGTGATTGCGGTGCTGATCCAGCATGAAACAGGCGGTAATTTATCCGAACTGCTGGGCAACATCAGCGGGATTATCCGGGAGCGCCTGAAACTGATGGGAACGGTGCGCGTGCTGTCGGCAGAGGGCAAGCTGTCGGCCTGGATACTGACATTGCTGCCTTTCATACTTGGCGCCACTTTGCAGGTGGTTAACCCCGGTTTTTTAAGCGTGCTCTGGACCGACCCGCTGGGTATCAGGTTAAGCCTTGTCGCCCTGGGCATGATGCTGCTGGGTATTTATGCGATGAGCCGCATCATTAAAATCAGGGTGTAAGCAGATTAATGAATTGAGAATAATATGAACAGCATACAAATCATTTATCTAGCATTGATCTTCATTACCGTGTTTGTGGTCGCACTGGTGATCCTGACACAATTCAATACCAAACCCCTGCAGGACAGGCTGCGGATTGTGAGATCCGGTCGTGATGACCCAGTCGAGATCGACGAGCAGGCCAGGGTTGCTCCATGGGTAGGCAAGATCATTGAACTCACCAAGCCGGTAGCCCAGCTTTCGGTACCCAAAGAAGGCTGGGAGACTTCCCAGCTGCGCATCCGCTTCATGAATGCCGGCTATCGCAATGAAACGGCGCCGATGGTCTATTTCCTGGCAAAAACGCTGCTTACCTTTGCGCTGCCGCTGATGGTTATCCTTTACGTTACGATCAGCGGGATCAACCTTAAGGCGAATCTGTTGCTGCTGTTCATTGTTACCGCTGCCGGATTGGGCTATTTCCTGCCGAATGTGTTCCTGGAGCGTCGCATCGCTTACAGGAAACGTGAAATCCTCGATAGCTTTCCGGATGCCATGGACCTGATTATCGTCTGCGTAGAATCAGGCCTGGGTCTGGATGCTGCGCTGGCAAGGGTCAGCGAGGAAATGCACATGATCAGCCCGACACTGGGTGAAGAGCTGCATCTGATCAACCTTGAACTGCGTGCAGGCAGCTCGCGTGAAAGGGCGTTACGCAACCTTGCACTGAGAACCGGGGTTGAGGATATTGACACGCTGGTGGCGATGCTGGTGCAGTCAGACCGTTTCGGTACCAGTATCGCTCAGGCGTTGCGGGTGCATGCGGAAAACTTGCGCACCAAACGCCGCCTGCGGGCAGAAGAGGCGGCTGCCAAGATTGCATTGAAGCTGCTGTTCCCGCTGATCTTCTTTATATTCCCGTCAATGCTGCTGGTACTGTTAGGGCCGGCGCTCATCAGCATACATCGCATCATGCTGCCGGCATTGGCGGGTCAGTAGACGTAGTTGTTAAGTTTGGAGGTTTCAAATGAACGCTAAACATAAAATCTTACCGGCAGTGTGCTGCATCGCATTGATGACGAGCTGCGCGTCTAACCAGAGCACCAGTGCCGTGCCGTGGACAATCAAGTCAACCGCGGTGACCAGAAGCAGCGGCGACAAACCTGAAGCCATGTACCAGCTAGGCCGTTACTATCAGGGGCAGAACCGCTTTGATGAAGCGATCAATGCTTATATGAAAGCGCTGAATGCAGATGCCGGCTTCGTGGAGGCACGCAATGGCCTGGGCGTGGTTTACTCAAGGCAGGGCAAGTACCGCGAGGCGATCGAGGCATTCCGCCTCGCGATCAAACAGGCACCCAAGGCTGCGCATTTATACAGCAATATGGGCTATGCCTATTACCTGCAAGGCCAGTATGCCGAGTCGGTAAAAGCGTTGCAGCAGGCAACGGCGCTTGACCCCAATAACCAGCGTGCGCTGAATAACCTGGGTCAGGCTTATGCCAAAGCCGGCAATACTACGCAGGCCGCACTGGCTTTTTCTGAAGCCATCAGCGTAGAGAAAACCACTCAACAAGCAGCCGAGGCCGCCGTGCCCGTGCCTGCCCAGAGCGCGCCGCCCAGTGTGACCTATATTGCAGCGGCTGCAACTCCAGCCCCAGCCGCTGATGCTAGTGCTAGTGCTAGTGCTAGTGCCGTCGCAACCGCAGCTGCACCGCAGGATGTGCAGGTACTGGCAATCCCCAAAGACCGGGGCGTTATCCGCACAGCCGATACGGCGCCGCTAGTGGTGCCTGCAATAGAGAGCCGGGCAAAACTGGTGCAATTGGCACCGCATGTATCAGAGCTGCAGATCAGTCCGCAAAGTGCCGAAACAGTGCAGGTCGCAGTCGTCGAGGCTGAGCAGAACCTGCAGCAGATACGCCTTGAAGTGGCAAACGGAAACGGCGTGAACGGTGCGGCCGGTAAAGTCAGCAGGTTCCTGCGCGAACAGGGTTATACGGCAACGCGATTGACCAATAAAAAGCCATACCGCACGTTGACGACACAGATCCATTATCGCCCTGGCTATGAGGCGCAGGCGCTGTTGCTGCAATCCAAACTGCTGGATGCGCCCAGACTTGTTGAGCGCCGTGATATTCGTGCCAATGTGAACGTCAGGGTCGTGCTGGGCAGGGATATGGTGACGCAGCTTGCCAGTTATGAATCCCGGACAAAAGCAATGCAGCTCGCCCTGCATGCTTCAGAAGGCAACACAGGTGCCGTGCAGCAGCTTTTTTAGAAGTAAAAATGTAGCGCTTAAATTTTTTAACAAAAGGGAGTAAATAATATGTCTGATGTGAATCACGTTATTGAACCGGCAAGATTCGGTATCTGGATCGCTGTAACGTTTGTCGTTGCAGTGCTGGCGCTCATTTTGTCTTTAGTGGCCGTTAGCCGGACAAATACATTGACCACCATTACCCAGGGCGAAGTCCTGTTGCTTAACAAAAAAATAGGGGGTACGCAGCCCGAAGCAGCGCCGCCTGCCGAAGCAGAGGCTGCGGCACAGTAAATATTGACGGCCAATATCGATATTGAATATTGATAGTCAATATCGATAACAGGTATTGTTTTAATATCATCCGGCAACAGCCGCATGCGCGCTGTTGCCGGATTACTGTCGTTTAGATTCAAGAAAGAGCGATCTAGGATACAAGCCGCCGCAGACCATATTGGCGCCTTGTTATCAAGAAGCGGGCGCGGGATTCAGCCATGACGGTTGAGCCGGGGCGCGCCACAAAAGCATGTAGTAGGCTACAATCCCGATATGCTTGATCTTTTCCATTTCACATCCGCTGAAATTTCAATATTGCTGCTTTCATTAAAAGTGGCCTTGTTTTGCGTGGCGCTGATCCTGATTCCGGCGACCGCTGTCGCATGGCTGCTCGCGCGAAAATCCTTCTTCGGTAAATCCTTGCTGGATAGCCTGGTGCACCTGCCACTGGTTCTGCCGCCGGTCGTGCCGGGGTTCCTGCTGTTATTGCTGTTGGGTAACCAGGGTCTGATCGGCCGATATCTGCATGAGTATTTTGGCATCAGCCTGGCGTTTACGTGGATGGGCGCGGTCGTCGCCTCTGCCATGATGGCGTTTCCGCTGATGGTGCGCTCGGTGAGGCAGGCGATCTCGCAGGTAGACAAGGGGCTGGAGATCGCGGCCCAGTCCCTGGGGGCACATCCACTCCGGGTGTTTTTCACCATTACCCTGCCGTTATCCATGTCCGGCATTATTACGGGTTTGATATTGGCTTTCAGCCGCAGTATGGGTGAATTTGGCGCAACCATTACCTTTGTCGGCAATATCGAGAATGAAACACGCACGCTGCCACTGGCGATTTACAGCTACACACAGGTGCCGGATGGCGACCTGCCGGCTTTGCGCCTGGTCATATTAAGCGTTTTACTGGCGCTGGGTGCGCTGATGGTGAGTGACAGGCTGGAGCGCAAAGCCAACCTGCAGATCGGGCGCGGGCATGATTGAGGTACGGCATGATTGAAGTACAGGCGCGGCTTGAACGGCCGAATTTCGAGCTGGATGTCTCGCTGCAGCTGGATCATCGCGTAACCGCTATTTTCGGGCCGTCGGGTTCAGGTAAAAGCACCTTGCTGAATATCATTGCCGGCATCATCAAACCAGATAGCGGGCGTGTCGTGATCAAGGGCGAATGCCTGTTCGACAGCCGGACACACATCAATCAACCCGTACATGCGCGCAGGATAGGGCTGGTATTCCAGGACGGGCGCCTGTTCCCGCACCTGAATGTTGAGCAGAACCTGCGTTATGCCTTGAATTTTATCCCTGCCAGCCGGCAGCAGTTTAATTTCGGGCACATCGTACAGCTGCTTGAAATCGGCGCCTTGCTGCAGCAGCGCCCGCATCAGTTATCCGGCGGCGAGAAGCAGAGGGTGGCGTTAGGACGTGCGCTCCTGAGCTCGCCCAGGCTGCTGATGCTGGATGAACCGCTGGCATCGCTGGACGACAGGCTGAAGAACCAGATCCTGCCTTTTTTGAAATTAATTGCTGATGAAATCAATATTCCGATGATCTACATCAGCCATTCTAAAAAGGAAATCATGCAGATTACGGATCATTTCATTCACATCCTGAACGGCAAGGCTAAAAGTTGAATGCGCTTTTTGGTTTTACCAGGCTGCGTATATAGCCCGTAAGTGACATGTCGATCAGCGCATGCACGGGCAGTTTGCCAAGTCCGGTATCCGGGTTGTTCGCGTAATTGTTGGGAGTGTGGTGTATCAGGGCATCCGGGTCAATCTGCCGTGTGCTGCTGTCATATCCGACCAGGTTTCTTGACGTGTAGCCTGCCGGTATTTTTGCAAAGGTGAGCCCCTGCGCCGCTTTTTCCCTGATATTCCAGATGCCGAAATCCGGGCTGCATGATGGACCGGATAAATGTTCCTGCATCAGCTCCCTGTCCATTAAATACATGCCCTGATATGGTTTGCGTAAGTTTACGAAATAATAATGATCCGAGATCCTGACTTTCGGCAGCTGCCAGAAGGGGATCTTCTTGGTAACGTCGCTGCTGTATGGTGTATCTTCTTCTGATTTGTACTCAAACCTCAGGAAAGATGGAAGGAGCCCATGTGGCCTGAGCGTTTCCCGTGCCTGCATCCAGTATGCAATATTGCCGGGGTGAATGCACATGTCATCTTCAAGATACATAAAGTGCGTAATGCCAGGATCCTGACGGAACTTCTCCCTGAAAATATCGAGATGGCACCACGTGAGCAGATAAGGGTGCCCCAGCAGTTCAGGAACAAGAATTTCTGCTTCGAGCTGTTGGTCAAGGCTCGCCATGATTTTCTGGTGATGGCCTTCATCCTTGGTGTTGGTGGTAATGAATACTTGAACCTGGTTCGCCAGGCTGGAGAAATGGCGTGAGATTGCGGATAGGTATTTGAGCCGCGCCTCAACGTAATAAAATGTTACCGCTATGATCAGTTTTTCGATTTTCATCTGTAGATTTTAATTTGAGGTTTGTTCGGGAGCCAGGTTCAGGCTTGATGTGCCATTGACGCCATATGCGCTGACACAAGCTTAACGACCCGGTGCGGAGGGCAGCGATAAATAAAGTGTTTCAACCTTATCTCTGGCCCAGGGCGTTTTACGCAGGAATTTCAGGCTTGATCTGATGCTGGGGTCATTCCTGAAACAGTTCACAGGGATACGTTCGGCTAAGCCGTTCCATCCGTAGTGGTCAAGCAATGCAGTCAGTATTGCCTCCAGAGTCTTGCCGTGCAAAGGGTTGTTGTGCTGTTTTATGGCTTCGGTCGTCATTTGTGTCGTCTTCAGGCTGTTCCAGACCGGTTGCAACGCTCTGGCATAACCACAATTGTAACGCGTATTTGTAAAATCTACTTCCACGGAATTTCAAGTGGCTGAACGCCAATATCATGCGCCCAGAAAGCAGACCCCTGCTCCATGGAGATTTGGAGTGTGCCACCCCTGATTTCGTTCTTGGGGTTGATGGCTATCTGTACCGTCAGCTCACCATTTGCCGGAATATCCGCCGGCAGGCCTTTTTGTTTATCCCATTCCGATACCGGTTTGCCCGAAGCATCCAGAAAGCGCCATGCAATGTGTATCGGCTTGCCCACGTCTGATAACGCTGATATTGGCATCGGGCCATGATGATTGATTTTGAAGTCTACAATCGACTTTCCGTCGCGTACGCTCCTGCCGTGATAGCGATAACTGATGCCGCGGATTTCGTCAGCGCTGTATGCGCGGTCAGTTCTAGTGACCCTGGCGGCCTTTTGCGGGGCATTGATCTTGTAGACTGACAGGATGGTTTCTCCGTCGACCTGCTTGCGGTAGAAAAGCGTGTGATTTTCAGGGGGCGTTGTGAGCCCCATGCTCCTGGATTGCCGGTAATTGGTGAGCCGGTATGACGGCGTAGCCTCGGCAGGCAGGATCGCGACACGGTTCCTGTCTTTGCGGTTCAGGATCAGTAATGTGGTTTCCAGCGGGGTCTGGCTGTCTGCGCTTATCGTAATGACTGGGCTGTTGTCGTTGTCGAGGATGAATTGCAGCGCTTCTCTATTGGCAAGCCCCCAGTAATCCAGTTCAAACTTGTTTTTCCAGTCGCTCCCGGCCAGGAAGTTGAAATAAACATTCTGCAAGGGGTGGGATGCCCACATCCAGTAGCCATTATAAGCGCCACATAACAACAGCACTGCCCAGAGCAAGTTTTGTATTTTCCGGTTTTCCTTGAATAGGCCGAATATGGTCACGGCGCCTTTTGTCGCAATCAGTATGAAGGCCGGGTAGACGAAATACATCTGCCTCCAGCCATCATAGAGTACTGAAGATAAGGCAATGACCGCGGCTATCGGTATCATCAGTAATGCAAGGTTTACCAGGTCGAACATTTCCCTTTCATTTGACCAGAGGCCGAGTTTGTTAGACCAGGCCTGCCTGATGGTGCTGAATGCGCCAACCCCCATCAGCGCCGTGAACAAAGGCGGTGTCGTTATTAGAATCCACACCGGGATGTAATGCCACGGCAGCTTGCTTGCTTGATGGATTTCCCCCATATACATAACAAGGCCATCCCAACGGAACTTGGCCATATTGCTGAAAGTGAACAGGAAATTCCCGGCCGGGTCATCCCAAAGAAAAGGAAACATGAGAACAGTAAAAGCGCAGCAGGCGCCTGCAAATGCTGCCGCACACCGGAAGCCGGTGCCGGTGGCCGTTTCGCGCTTGAGCACCTGGATCAGCAGCAGGCCTATGGTGCATAACACCATCATCACGCCCATGATTCTCACATCGATCGCAAAAGCGCAGAAGAAGCCATGAATGACCGCGCTGGATAAGCCAGGCCTGGATAAGAAAATGATCATGGTATAAATGGCGACCGCTATCGAGGCCATGAATACAATATCTTTCGAGTTGTAGAACGATTCCGCAAAAATCCTTGGTGAAAATACCAGCATGCCTACTGCCAGCAGGCCGAACCGGTAATCTTTGTACAGATGCCGTGCGCTTGCATAAACCGCCACGGCGCCAATAAACGCGGCCAGGAATGTAGCCAGATGCCTGAATATATAAATATCTTTGGAGTCCTTCAGTTTCAAAAGCAGCTCAAGCGTAGCTACCGGTATTTCAAAAGCGACACCGTAGTCTTTATCCTGCCAGCTGTGCAGTGCGGGGATATTTTTTGCGCTATCGCCCGTGATGATGGATGGGGCGACTTTTTCGACGATATATCTGAGGTTGACCATGCCGTTCGTTCTGGAAACCGGCTCATCCCATGACACGCCATAGTCTGAATGAATCGCTAAACCCAGTATGAAGTATGCCGCAAATAACAGCAGCACCAGCACCGGCCTGCTCGTGGCAGGCATCGGCAGCAATGACATGAGAGTTCCTTTAATTTTATTTTTCATCAGAATTTTATTTTTCCTGAAAGCCCTTATTTTTATTCCAGGCAGACTTCACCAGAACAAATAGGGTGTGCGGCAACCCATGATATTGGTCAGTATAGTTTGGCACGTTATGGACAGGCAATCTCAATACGCATCAATCTTAATGTGCAATTGGATCCTGACCAGGAAACCTTAAGCAGTGAACCCCAGAAGCGGCGGCGCATATGAATGGCATGCCATCCAATGAGGCAGGGGTGTCAGATTGATATGAGCTTGATTGCAGGTATGGCGCACAAATACTGTGGTTTATACTTGCGCAATCATGCGTAATATAAGCGAGCCAATTAAAGCCATGCATCCTATGACATCGATCCGAAATTCAATCAAGCCAGGCCGGCGTTACAAGCTGGGGAAGAATATTCTCCTGGATCTGCGCTACCTGGTTAAGACCTATGCCTCGTTTAATACCATTGCGCTGTATATCGCTGGCCGGTTGAAAAATGACCGCATCACCAAGCCTTATCTGCCCAGGCAATCTGCTTTCATCAATGCCAAAACTGCCTTGGCATTATCTACTGACTGGTTCACGCATCACACCCCGCAATGGTTTTCTGTATTTGATGCGTATCGCCTCGCAGATAGAAGCCAGGTAAAAGTTCTTGAGATCGGCAGCTGGGAAGGCCTGTCCAGTTATTTCATATTGCATGCATTGCCTAATGCAACGCTCACTTGCGTAGACACATGGGAGGGTGCCGACGAACACAAATCTGGCCGTTACGCTACGCAAGAAATGCTGAGCAATATAGAGCAGGCTTTTGATCGCAACCTTTTAACATTCAAGGGCAGGCTGGTGAAATATAAAGGGACGTCATACTCTTTTTTTAACACCGCACAGCCTGACCAGCGCTTCGACCTGATCTATGTGGATGGGTCGCATCACTGTAATGATGTCATGATTGATGCCATTAAATGCTTTGAGATGCTTAAAGTGGGCGGGGTATTAATCTTTGATGATTACTTATGGCGTTATTACCCTGATTTTATTGATAACCCGGCTGCAGCGATCAATCTTTTTCTGAAGCTCAAAAAAGGGTCTTATAAGATTGTGCGTGTTTATTACCAGATGATTATCGAAAAAATCGACGATCGGTAAGCCGGGCCTGCGGCAGCCCGCTATCAGAGCGTGTGGCCAAAGGTTTGTTGATGGTTTAGGCAATGAGCGCTTACGCCATGTTCTATTGCGGGTTACTTGTAAATACCCCTTGGTCGGCATCAGCAAGCAGCCTGAGCAGATCGGCACCTTTCAACGCCAAGGCAAACCCCAGGACGCCGCTGCCGATCACAACGGTTTCATAATCTTTGACACTGGCGTCTACCAATATCTGGATGTCTTCCGGCAGTGCGAGCGGCGGAACAGCCCCGACAACATAACCGGTAGCTTGCGGCACTTCATCGAACTCCGCCATGCGGCACTTGCGTTCATTCAGATGCTTACGCAGCACGCCCCAGTCGGCGCGTCCGCCTCCGGCAACGGCCAATAAAACAAATTTTTCCGATGCGGTTTTGAACAGGACACTTCTTACCACCGATTGCGGGTCTAGCCCTTGCTGTGAAAGCAATTCTTCCAGTTTCCTGACTGGTTTTTTGTCTTCGCTTAATGGAATCTCTATCACCGCATAAGTAATGCCCGCATGCTGTAACAGGTCGGTGACAGGGGAGTTAATGGATATGTTCATCATCAATCACGATTCGATTTAAGGTGTTTGCTTATTTTATAGGAAGACAAAGACTATTTGGAATTCTGGCTTGCGGTAACCGCGATTCGATTTCAAGAAATGGCAGATTAAAGCATTGGATAATACTGCCGCAGGATAACGATGTTTGCGGATATCTTTTAATCTGTTCAACAAGCGTGTGATGTGATAATTTTCGTATTGCCTTTGTTGCATCATTAATAAGAAGTAAAACCGTCTCATTCAAAAAAAGGAAGTTTTATGACTACTATGACAACTAATAGCAACTGTGCTGATACCGGCAAGCTCATTCTGCGTGCGACGCTGGCAGTCCTTATTCTTTTACACGGCGTCAGCAAGCTGATGAATGGCGCCGACTTCATTACCGGTCTGGTATCTCAGGCCGGATTTCCCGCAGTCTTGGGCAACTTGGTCTATGTCGGAGAAGTGATCGCGCCTTTGCTTGTGCTGCTGGGGCTATGGGCTCGTATCGGTGGCCTCATCATCGCCATCAATATGGTGGTGGCTATTTTGCTGGTGCATACCGGTGAACTATTGCATATTAACCAAACGGGCGGGTGGGCGCTGGAGTTGCAAGGGATGTACCTTGCGGCAGCTTTGTCAGTGTTTTTTCTTGGCGCTGGCCGTTTCAGCATTCAAGGCAATGGACAACGCTGGAATTAGCAAACTCAATTTTGACGGCAGAAGTTTCCTGCCGTCAAAAACCATGAGCAGGGAGTGGGCCACGTTTTTTTATAATCTATAGACGTAAAAAGCCCACTAAAAGTGAGTTTGATTTAGATGGTGGCCGTTGGGGAAATCACCCAACTTAAATTTTGCAAAGCTGCAAAAGCAGCTTCGCGAAATTTGGTGGCCGGGGGCAGAATCGAACTGCCGACACGCGGATTTTCAACTTTAAAAATCATCATTTGTATATTGTTTTAGGCCCGCCTTCGCTCGCTAAGAATCGTCAGAACAAGCCAAAATTGTCACGTTAATTTTTTTACGCTGATTGAATCGCTGTGTGTATTATATTTACACCTTCTTTTTTTATGTGTAATGTTTTTAAAAGATAGAAAAATAGTTCAATTATTCAAACCCTATAATAATTTTAGCGTTTCTTCGAAGGGTCTTATGGCAGATTTTTCAAAATCAATTGATAGTCTTCGGGCACGTGCAAGGAATTCTAAGAGGATTGTAAAGTATTTGGGTGTAGGTATTTTTATATTGGTTTTTTATGCGTTCACGTTCATTGTTTATCGGTATACGATAGACTCGAGCTCAAAAAATAAAAGTATCTTCAGTTTTTCTCAGTTTGCAGATTTTCAAACGCATGACTTAAAGTCAATTATCGTTCCACGTATTCAACAAGTTCTTAATGAAACTTATGGCCCTTTGTCACAAGGGCCTGCTTGGGCCTCACCAGAAAATAACGTTGATAAAAAAGCGCCTATCCCAACCAAAGAACAAGAAGATCAAACAAAACAAAAAATAGAGATGTTCTTAGGTTTTATTGAGAAATTTAAGGAAGCGCCGCACGTACAACAGCAACCTAGCTCCGAATCACAATGGGCTCCTCTAGCATCTTCTATTGCTCTTAGTGTGGGTGCAATCGCATTGATAATATTAATACTTCAAATAGCTGTGACGTTTATGAGGTATTACGCAAGACTTGCTGAATTATATGAAGCCCAAGCTGATGCTTTAGAGGCTGCGGAAGGTGACCCTGAACTTGCATATCAATTTATAGAAAAATTTTCACCTTTGGCTGTAGATTTTGGGAAACTCCCAATTACGCTCTACGAAAAATCATTTGATGCTGTTTTAGACATAGCAAAGATGAAGAAGTAATTTTTCGTCTTAGTGTCTAGTTCTAGGTTTCGCAATTTCAAATTAAACTGCCCTGTTCGAAAGGATGTGCAGGCCAGTGAATTCAAATAGAAAAGATTACGAAACAATAATAAAGGGTAACCCACGTTTTTGAGTAATCATTAAGACGTAAAAAAAGCCCACTTACAAAGTGAGCCTAATTTAGATGGTGGCCGGGGGCAGAATCGAACTGCCGACACGCGGATTTTCAATCCGCTGCTCTACCGACTGAGCTACCCGGCCCTTGTACAACTGGCTGCAAACTTCGGTAAATATTTGCAAGACGCGCATTA
>Ga0208758_100512_pt1 | contig 12493 bp, 8 predicted proteins | sample LakWasM116_HOW13_2_FD_183930 | JGI IMG/M metagenome (GOLD analysis project Ga0208758, IMG submission 183930) | Freshwater sediment methanotrophic microbial communities from Lake Washington under simulated oxygen tension - Sediment Metagenome... | ecosystem: Environmental > Aquatic > Freshwater >...
GAAATATTGCTGGAAAAAAAACCAGCTTCAAGTATAATGCACGCTTTCGCGCCCGTAGCTCAGCTGGATAGAGTACTTGGCTACGAACCAAGGGGTCAGGAGTTCGAATCTCTTCGGGCGCACCAAATAAAACAAAGGCTTACAGTTTAACGACTGTAAGCCTTTTGTCTTTTCTGTGGCTTGTGACTCTCTCCAGAAAAAATTTATAAATAAACGTGGTCTGAGCTAACCCGGGTTAGCTCAGTCTGTCCCCTATTATTCATAAATATTTTTTTCTCAAATACTAATTGTGATGATAGCTCCCTTACCGATGCCGCGGGAGCACAACCACCATCACAAACATGCTAGTATTTCCATTAATGTATTTATAGCCCCCCGTGTTATATGAACGATGGAGGTGATTATCGAATAATAATAAGGAAGCCACAGATGAGCATAATCCACGTAAATCAGTTAAAGACTCGTATTGAAGAATTATTCAATAGCCAAATTGACTTATCTGATTGTCAAGACAAATCACAAGATGACAAAACTTCAATATTCCTCTCCAGAGCACTTGCAGGATATACAGTGCATCATTTGTTCGGAATGACACCCAATATTGCCGCAAAAACAATTGTTGATGGCTACAACGACAATGGAATTGATGCAATCGCATTCGACGAGAGTCAGTCAAAGTTATTAATAGTTCAATCCAAGTGGAGCAAAGAAGGTAAGGGCGAACCGGATAACGGATCCATTAAGAAATTTACTGCAGGAATACGAGATTTATTAAGCATGAATTTTGAACGCTTCAATACAAAAGTTCAAAATCGTGTAAGCGAAATTGAAACAATTCTTAGTTCTCCAACTACGCAAATAGTAGCCATCCTGGCGCATACAGGCACATCAAAACTTTCTGAGCATTCACAGAGGGACTTGGATGATCTATTAGAAGAAGTTAATGATGCAGGAGATATCCTTGAGATAGAAGTACTTGATCAGGCCAAACTTCATAAATCATTGACTGAAAGCTTAAGTAACCCGATTGAAGCAAACCTAACACTAAGGTATTGGGGAAAAAGAGAAGAGCCCTCATTAGCTTTTTACGGCCAAATTTGCGCCTCAGACCTAGCTAAACTTTGGACTGACAATAAAACTCGTTTGTTCGCAAAAAACCTACGCGGTTCACTTGGTGAAAACACGGATGTAAATGCAGAAATAAGAGAAACATTGATCAACTATCCAGAAAATTTTTGGTATTTCAATAACGGTATTACTGCCATCGCCTCGAATGTCAAGAAATTAGCTATGGGTGGCGGAGATAATGATTTAGGAGTTTTTCATTGTACAGATTTATATGTCGTTAATGGTGCTCAAACACTCAGTACTATTGGTAGATTTGCTGAAAAAGAACCAAGCCACTCCTTAGATAAGTGCTTTGTTCAAATTCGTATAGTCTCATTAGAAAATGCTGATGAGAGTTTTGGTGATGATATAACTAAAACAAATAATAGGCAGAATAGAATTGATAACCGAGATTTTGTTTCACAAGATCCAGAACAAAAAAGAATTAAAACTGAATTGGCAGTTGATGGCATACAATACTTAATCATGCGTAGCGATGAGCCATCTCCAGATGCATCATCCTTTGATTTGCATGAAAGTACTACAGCTTTAGCATGTGCTTCATTAGATATTATGATAATTGTCCAATTAAAAGGACAAATCGGTAAAATTTGGGACGACCTTACCAAACCTCCATACAAGCTCCTTTTTAACTCTGGAACAACAGGGCTATATACTTGGAAATGTGTTCAAATTAGCCGCAAGATAGAGAGTCAACTAGTTTCAATTGAAAAGTCCTATTTAAATCTACGAGAACAGAAAATTGTTAGGTATGGAAATAGACTAATTGCTGGATTAGTTTTTAAAAACATCAAGCGTAATGATCTTAATGATCCGAATTTGAGCCTATCAGAAATAGTGAGTGATAAGTTTATTGAAGAAAAGACAAAATATTACGCAGAGAAGGTAGTCGACTATGTTCAACAAGAGTACTCGAACTCTATGATCCCAAACTTATTTAAGAATCAAACGAAGAGTAGAGATGTGTTTATAGCTGCCAGTCAGGAATAAATTCCTAAATCAGTAATTTAAACTCCCAGTGCCCATCTTCATTATCTTGAGCGCACTATACAAAACAAAGGCTTACAGTTTAACGACTGTAAGCCTTTTGTCTTTTACACCTCTCAAAGTCAGCCTATTGATGACTTTACTTTCACCCAAGCGGCATCAAGTCTAAGTCAGGAAAAACTGTACTGTTGCGAGGGGCGGCACGATGAACACCGCTGCCACGAATACTGCCGTAAATAATATACGGATGAATTTGTTTGACCCAAATAGCGTGGTATTACGCTGATTATCATCATAATTCTGGTATGTGCTCATTTAATTCTCCTTAAGAAACTTTTGATCTCTTGTTTGTTACAAATGAAGTGGTAACTTCAATGATTGCTGCTGACAGTTTGTGACTATAGGCAAATTTTATGTCATGCAAATGACAAAGGGAGCCGCAGCTCCCTTATATGCAATATATTGCAATATGAACTTTATTATTTGTTCATTACGTACATTGTGACTTCAAAGCCAAAACGCATTTCAGTCGCTGCTGGTTTAGTCCACATCATTATTCTCCTTGGTTTTTTTCAAACCGGCGGTATGCCGTGTCTGTGTGATTGAATTATGCGCCAGCCGTAATTAACGACCCTATTGCTGTTCATGAATGCAAAGTCAGCAAAACCATGAATAATGCCATGCCGTTTGGATAGCGACCTGAAACCTGTCGCAGCGCAGGCTTTTTGATACGGAAACCTCAGTAATTAAAATAAATACTGATTTCAGTATCTTGCCTGACTTCAAACTGGCTACCCTTGAATGATGGCGGCCCCATGACTTTAGGATTGTTCGATAAACCATACCCCTCGGTTGGAATCATGCCGAAACGTTTGTTCATCTCATTGTTGCCATCTTCATCATGGTAAGTCAGCACGGCATAAGTGCCGGCAGCAAGGTTCTCAAAAGTGACGTTCGATGCGCCTTCTACCGCCTGCGTTTTAATGATTTTAAATGCTTTGGCGCTTTTGCGGAATGTTGCGGGGTCTGAATACAGCTCAACAAAAATATTGCCTTTGTTATTCTTAACCTGGTCCAGATTGACAGTAAGCCTGAATGCGTCCTGTGCGGTAGCGGCGAGTGAAAAGAAGGCCATGCACACTGCCGCCAGCAATAACTTGTATGTTTTCATCTGAATGACCCGGTACTTTTATTTAAAGCACTAATTTAACGCTTTTGACAGAATGTGCAATATGAATATTTAACCCTGAACCAGCCTGATTCATAGCCATTCACCAGCCATGGAATTATTGGGTATTCCGCGCCGAGCATCTATAATGCTCTGACTACTGCGCCATGGCTGGCTGCGCGATTTCAGCCCGAACCGGATCGAAGTGTGAAAGCCGGAAGTTTTCATCCACAACGGTGCGCAGTTTTTACCATATAACAAATGTCTGATGACATATATAACAACCATATGACCCTTGAGTTCGGCCGCGGCCCGGTACTGCCGCTAAAACCCAATCTGCCGCACCGCCGGTTTGAAGCGCACGTCAGGAAAACACCCGACGCGATTGCCGTTTCCCATGATGGCGGCCAGCTTACCTATGCACAACTGAACGCTCGCGCAAATCACTTCGGCAACATGCTCAGTGCTATGGACGTGGGGCCTGAAACTGTTGTTGCTTTATATATGGAACGCTGCCCGGAGCTGGTGATCGGCACTATCGCCATCCATAAAGCCGGCGGAGCATGTGCCTTCATTGAGCCATCCGCCCCGGCCATGCGGCTGGAAGCGATGCTTGCGGAGATCAGACCGCGCGTGATTCTTACAACACACCAATATCATGCAAGACTTGATCGTGAAAAACTGGAAGATGCGCACACGCTCCTGGTCATGATGGATACGTCTGAACACGCTGAAGCATATCAGGAGATCAGCTTGTCGGCAGCCGAGGTCAGCTCGCAAAACCTGGCCTGCATCTTTTTCACATCAGGTTCATCCGGCAAGCCGAAAGCCGTCATGTTTCCGTATGGTGCTTACTGCGAACAGCATGTAGCCGATAGCGGCACTGAGCGGCATATGCTTAAAACCGACTCCGGCACGACCTTTACCAGGGCAGAGATGCTGCGCCCGCTGGTAAGCGGGCAGCAGCTGTTCATTGCGCCGCGCGGACTGGAAAAGAATTTCCGTGAACTGGCCAGCTATATCCACCGGCACCGCATTACCCATCTGGTCTCAACACCAACCGCACTGCGCGCCCTGCTGGATTCAGACAATATCGCACTCTGCCATTCCCTTAAATCGGTGACCTGCTCAGGTGAGGATATTCCGCTGCAACTGAAACAGGACTTTCTTTCACGCCTGAATGCCGACCTGCATATTATCTATGGCTGCACCGAGGTTCCCGGCGCTACCACCATGAAATTAAGCCGGGATACCCAACAGGGGATTCATGCTACAGGGCGCCCCGCCGCCATGATGGAGGTCTACGTATTGGATGATGCCATGCAGCCCGTGCCAATCGGCAGCGAGGGCGAGGTCTACCTTGGCGGGCTGATGGCAAGAGGATACTTCAATGCCCCCGGCCTGACTGCTCAAAAATTCGTGCCACACCCATTTGCGCAGACACCCGAACAGCGTTTATTCAAAAGCGGAGACCGGGGGCGCTGGCTGCCTGATGGCTATTTGCAGGTATTAGGCCGCTCAGATAGCCAGGTAAAGATCAGGGGGTTCAGGATTGAACTGGGAGAGATAGAAGCAGCACTGCTGGCACTGCCGGATATTCAGCATGCCGTTGTCATTGCATGTGAAGATGCGGCCGATGACAGATTCCTGGCGGCATACATGGTGTCACGCAACCCCGGCCTCAAGCCTGGCGATATAAGATTAGCACTCAAACAATCATTGCCTGAATACATGCTGCCCCGTCATTTTATATGGCTGCCTGAGCTGCCATTAACTGCCAGCGGCAAAGTAGACCGTATGGCGCTGCCGCGACCCCAGCCGCTGCAAACCGCCACTGCCGGACAACAAGAGTCTTTTGATGCCTACGAGCGCCATCTGGCTGCCATCTGGGAAGGCCTGCTTAAGGTTGCGCCAACCAGCATCCATGACAACTTTTTCGACCTTGGCGGGCATTCGCTGCTCGCCGCACAGATGATAGAGCGGATTGAGAAAGTATTTCAGAAGAAGCTACCCCTGGATTTTCTATGGTTTCACGGTGGCACCATCGCCTCTATCGCCAGCGCATTGCGCGACCAGTACCGGTTTGGCGCCAACCCGGAGCTGGTGCTGATTAAGGAAGGCTCCCGCCAGCCGCTGTTTGCAGTGCATATCAAAGGCGGGCACCTGCTCGACTATGACGTGCTGGCACGTCACCTGGCGCCAGACCAGCCAGTGTACGGCCTGCAGGCGCGCGGCGTTTTTGGCAGCGACACCCCCGATTGCAGCATTCAACGCATTGCAGCCAACTGCATCCAGGCCATGCGCCAGATACAACCCGAAGGACCCTATTTAATCACAGGGTACTCCAGTGGCGGCGTGGTTGCCTACGAAATGGCACAGCAACTGAACCAATCCGGCGATCATGTCGCGGCCCTGATTCTGCTGGACGCTTATTGCCCGTGGATATACCAGAGCCATCGCTGGCTTAACGCTTTGAAACGCCTGCTGCGCGGCAGAACGCACAGTATGCGCAACCTGCTGCGTTCAGCTTTCCTGACTACATTCAGGCTTAACTGCCTGTTTAAAATCCAGGATGTGCATAAAGCGCATAAATATGCGCACATGGCGTATCGGCCTCGCAAATCCACACAACATGTTGATTTTTTTATTGCTGAAGAATCTACAAAACACACTGCACACAAGCTGCTGGGCTGGCAAAGATGGTTCAAAGGCCCGGTAACGACACATGTTTTCCCAACCAGCCATAGTGGCCTGGTGAGGTTACCGGCAGTCAAGAATGTAGCCGAGGCGTTGCAGGCATGCATCAACAATGCCCGGTCAAAATGACGACATCACTGCCAACACTGGATCAAAACCAGGTACATGTCTGGACCATTCAACTTGAAACCGACAAGGCCCGAGTCGCACATCATGCATCTCTGCTATCCGCTGAAGAAACCAGCCGCGCTGAGCGCATCCGCATTCCGGAGGTAAAACAACGCTTTATCATTGCACGGGCTTCCCTGCGCAGGATTCTGGCGTTGTATACGGGCAGCGATGCTGCGGCACTGGGTTTTGAATATGGCCGGGCCGGAAAGCCGCATCTTGGCGGGAACTCCGGCCTACACTTCAATCTCTCTTATAGCCATCGCATGGCCAAGGTGGCCGTTGCGATGCACAGGGCGGTAGGCATCGACATACAGGCCATCGCGCAGGTCTCGGATGCAGAATCGGTTGCGCGGCTGGTGTTCTCACCCGCAGAAATATCCGGCCTGCTATCGCGGCCTGCCCATGAACGGCAACTGGCGTTTACTCAGACCTGGGTGCGCAAAGAAGCCTATATTAAGGCTTTGGGAACTGGATTTTCACGGCCTGCACATCAGTTCTGCGTATCGCAGGCGGCCGGGGATACAGACGCTTTACGCAGTGATGAAAACAACCGGCTGGCAACTGCTGAATGGCGCCTGATGCAGATTGAAGCACCAGGCGGCTACTGCGCTGCGCTTGCCGCAGCCGGAAGGGATTGGCACCCTATTGAAATCGAACCAGGCATTCTGCATAAGGCCTGACCCGGTCAACATGCAGCTACCTGCATGTTCAGGATGGCAGCCATTGATAGAGTTCCAGCGGACAAACCTCCTCAAAGCCGAACCGCAGGCAGGTCGAATAGGAGCTATCCCGTGCCGATTGGATCACAAAATGGCTGACCTTATTTTCGCAGGCATCTGCAAGCCGCTGCCGTATCAATTCACGGTAAGCGCCTTTATTGCGATGTTCTGGCACAACGGCAGCCCCTCTCAGCATCATGACGGCATTGCTCTCGATATAAGAGCAGTAACCATAGCCGACCGGCTCTTGCCCATCCCGCAAAGAAGCCAGATACATTCTGGATTGCACACCTTCATGATGCGCTGACGGCGCATACAGGTACTCGATATAGGCTTTTGAAGCTGCACCGTAGGCACGTGTAATCAATGGCATATGCTCTGCCATTTCATCCTCCGCGATTTCCCGCACGCTGATTTGCGGATTTTCCGTCCCGGATATAGCAGAAGACTCAAGATGCATCCCTGCCACTTTGTGAAATCTGGAAGGGGTCAGCCCGTTCTTCATTAACTGCTGCGGCAGCTGCGCATCAATATCGCCTGGCCTGACGATCCAGGTAAACCCACTGTTCCTGCTTCTGAAAAAATCAATCGCTTCCTGAATTGACGTCTCAACATCATGGTCACTCACCAGGCCGATGCGGTTTGCATAAGGTTCGCTGAAAGGGGAAAACCAGCCACGCATGCCTGCGATGTCGACTACCGTGTTGCCTGGCCTTTTTTCGGAAATAAATAAACTATCAACGATAATTTTTTCAATGTCTTTTCTATCCATCAGCTTAATTAAATTTTCTTTTTGATATACGCATTCAACAAAACTTATGGCTGATAAATATACTCAATCTTCAGCATCAGTTCTGTTATAAAGTGGCAGCCCTGCCTGCAAGGCGGGGCTAAGATTATAAGTGACCATTCGCTTTCAAGGCAGATATGGATTAACAAGTTTGTAAAAGATTGTTGATTGACCGCGGTGACAGACTACCCGGCAAAAAGAAACCGGCATGAGAACGAACGGCAATCAGCTTTGCGGCAGCATAGCCTCAAATTCATGCAGCGGTACCGGCCTGCCAAACAGGTAGCCCTGGTAATGATCGCATCCATGATCCCTTAAGAACTCGAACTGCGGCCCGGTTTCCACACCCTCGGCAATCACTTCCAGCCCCAGGCTGTGCGCCATGGTAATGATCGTCAGCACCAGCGTTCTGTCATTGCTGTCAATCGTGATATCCCGTACAAACGACTGGTCGATTTTCAGCTGGCTCAAGGGCAGTTTTTTAAGATACTGCAGCGAAGAGTACCCGGTACCGAAATCATCCAGCTCAAAGCGGATCCCGATTTCCCGTAGCGCCCGCATGGTCGAGATCATGCCGTTGATATCCTTGAACAGGATACTTTCAGTGAGCTCCAGCTTCAGCAATGCCGGATTAATGGCATAGTGGCTGATGACAGACTGCACATGGTCGACGAAGTCAGTCTGCCTGAACTGTTTTGCACTCACATTCACGGAAAGTGTTAGCTGTTTTGTGTGTGGATCCTGCTGCCATTTTTTTAATTGAGCACAGGCCGTATCCAATACCCATTGCCCCATCGGCAGGATCAATCCTGTTTCTTCCGCCAGATTGATAAAATTCCCCGGCAGGATAATGCCTTGCTGCGGATGATGCCACCGGATCAATACCTCGGCACCCAATATACAGCCGGCATGGTCGACCTGCGGCTGGAAATAAAGCTGGAACTGCTTCTGCACCAATGCCATACGCAGTTCGTGTTCCAGGTTGGCGCGTGCCGTGACCGCATCCTGCATATCCTGATCGAAGAAACGTATCGCGTTACGGCCGGAGTCTTTGGACTGGTACATTGCAATATCAGCCTGCTTCAGGATCGCCTCGACACCAGCCTGCTCCTGGTTGACAAACAAGGTAGCGCCGATACTGCAAGTGCTATGGTGCTCGTGCGAGCCGATATTGAATGGCCGGCCAATCGCAACCTGGATTTTGGTAGCGATAGTTTCGGTCTGTGCCGCAGCCTCTAGCGGCTGGCTGCTCAAGTTTTCCAGCAGCACCACAAACTCATCCCCCCCGATACGCGCCACGGTATCCACTTTACGTACACAGCCAGCCAGCCTTGCGGACACCTGTTTCAGGAGTTGGTCACCCATGTCGTGCCCCAGCGTGTCATTCAATGTCTTGAAATGATCCAGATCCAGGAACAATAAGGCGCCATGCCTGCTGTTCCGTTCACTGGCGGCCAAAGCCTGTTTGAGCCTATCCAGTAACAAGCGCCGGTTGGGAAGCTGTGTCAACGGATCATAAAAAGCCAGGTTGTGAATCTCTTCAGAAGCCTGTTTACTGCTTGTGATGTCGGTCATGGTCGCGACATAATTGGTCACCTTGCCTGTATCATTCTTAACGGCGGTGATGATAAGGTGTTCGAGGTAAGCCTCACCATCTTTACGGCGATTCCAGACCTCGCCTTCCCAGGTGCCTGTCTGGCTGATGACTTCCCACATCGTTTCATAGAACACTTTATCGTGCATGCCTGAACTCAGCACTTTGGGCGTACTGCCCACCACGTCTTCAGCGCTGTATCCGGTGATTGCAGTAAAGGCGCTATTCACCCGCAGAATCGTGCTGTCAGCATCAGCAACAATCATGCCCTCCTGCGACTGGAACACGGCTGCTGCGATGCGCAGATTATCTTCAGCCAGTTTTCTTGCCGTGATATCAACCTTTACTGCAACATAATGACTGACTGCGCCATCAATATCGGTCACCGGGGAGATGTGCGCTTCTTCAAAGTAGATCTCGCCATTTTTACGCTTGTTGATGAACTCGCCCACCCAGGTGCGGCCATTGGTCAACGTAGTCCACATATCCGCGTAAACGGAAGGATCGGTCAGACCTGACTGCAGCACCCGCGGGTTCTTGCCCAGCGCCTCTGCCAGGCTGTAACCGGTAGCCTCCGTGAAACATGGGTTCACATACTCAATGCTGGCATCAAGATTCGTGATCACAACCGAGGTCGGGCTTTGTTCAATGGCGGTAGACAGCATGCGCAGCCTGATCTCGGCAGCTTTACGCCCGGCAATGTCAGAGAGCGTGCCAATGACACGCAGTGGTTTATTATCCGCATTACGGCTGACCACCAGGCCATGGTCAAGTATCCATTTATAGCTGCCGTCTTTACACAAGGCCCGGTGTTCGCTGACATAAGCCGGCGTTTTACCATCCAGGTGATCCTGCAATCTGGCAAGAACCCTGGCCTTATCCTCCGGATGGATATGCCGTTCCCATTCTGCGAGATTGCCGTCAATTTCGGTCTCGGCATACCCCAGCAGATGTTTCCAGGTTTTGGAGAAGAATATCTTGTTAGCGCTCACATTCCAATCCCAGAGGCCATCCCCGGAGCCTTCAATCGCAAACTTCCACCTGAACTCGCTATCCCTCAAGGCATCCTCACGCTGCCCCAGTACCTCAAGCAGTGCATTAAAGCTGCCAACCAGTTCGCCGATTTCATTGCGGCTGTCAATCATGAGCGGGCGTAACTGCTGGTCTGCCCCGGATAAAGAAGCCAGCTGCTTCACTGTAGCAAACATCGGTGAAAGCTCCCGCCTTAGCATCCACCACGTCAGGCCGCCGGCAACAATGGTCAGCAGAATGGTAACGAGAACAATGCGCCGTTCCATGCTATAAACAGACGCAAAGGCCTCTGCCATCGGCAGCGATGCAACAAGCAGCCAGTCTGCGACCGAGATACGCCTTGCCGAAGTCAGCATACTCTCGCCCAGGGCATTCGTGGTGACCAGCGTTTTGTCGCCCGCAGACAAGGCAAGGCCGACACCCTGCTCAGACCTCTGCATGACCCTGCGCTTGCCGGTACTGGTAATGATTAAGCCACTTTTCGACGCCTGCAATTCAAAATAACCGGACTTGCCATAACGATTCTCGGTTACTTTATCCAGAAAGCTGGGTTTTGCCAGGTCAGTCACGCCGGCCAGCGCACCGATGACCTTACCCTGCTTATTCATGATCGGTACGCCGATGCCCAGGACGGCTGAAGCGACAACCTTGCCGACAACCGGCTGACCGATCTTGGGCTTGCCTTGCCTGAGCGGAATGGCGATATAGTCTCTATCGCTGTAATCGATACCCGCCCGTTCGCTTGCGTAAGGCAAAGAGGCGATAGCCCTGCCATCGGGGCCGGCAGCATAAACGCCGGCATTGAAATACCTGATAAAAAGCGGACGATTCTCCAGCAGCGCCTGTATGGATGAGGCATCATTCAAATTGCTGCCCCCCAAGGTTTCTGCAACCACCTTCAACACAGCCAGACGTTCATTCAGGTCATCATCAATCTGCGCTGCGAGCAGCGATGTCGTTGCAAGCTGCTGCTGCCCGAGCTGATGTGCAATATCCCCATGCAGCATACGGCCGGCATAAAACGAAAGCAGCCAGATCCCTGCAACAAAGATTGCCAGCGTGAATAAAGTCACCCTTGTCTTGAGTGAGCGGATATGAAACATATTGAGTTTGATAATGATTGAACCGGAATTGTTTTGCTTTACCAATACTTTACTGCAATTATGATTCTAGTAAAGCCAATATCCCGGATATACAGCCTACACTTGCGTTAAATCAAAATGCCGAAACTGCAAGCTGGGCTATATTGCAAAAACCCTGCACTGCACGCAGGTTTATACTGGGTTTATTTTCAGTGAAATGACCTCAAAAATACAGGAGATTGATATGTTGCGTTTATCAAGAAGCACCGCCCTGATCGCAGCCGCACTCTTTGCGAATACCGCAATGGCTGACCATGACACCATCAAACCAAAAGCTTATGACAGCCTGGGCAAATGCGTAAAGGCAGCCCTCACTGAACATGAAGGCACGATTGTTAAAACAGAGTTTAAATCCGAGAATAAAAGAGGAGTGTATGAATTTGATATTGAATCAGCGGACGGCAGCGCCTGGGAGATTGAATGTGACGCGCAATCCGGAAAAGTGACGGAGATTGAACAGGAAGTGAACGCGGATGATGCAAAATTCAAGGCCTTGGCAAAAGTCAGCGAGGCGGATGCAGAAGCCATCGCTTTAGCAGCGCACCCGGGCACGCTGGTTGAAACCGAATATGAGCTGGAAGCAGACGGCAAAGCCTCTTATGAATTTGATATTCTCGAAGCGGATAAAGAAGAAATCAAAGTGGAAGTTGATGCAGCTACTGGAAAGATCGTGGAAGTCAGCTATGAAGAATACCAGATCGGCAAAGAGTAAGCGTTACTGAAAACTCAGCATTAACAGGCCAACTCTGCTTGACCAGGCCGTAAAGTTATCTGATAGCTCCGAAAAAGCAAAAAGCCCCGATAACGGGGCTTTGCTTTGGCACATCATCCCATCAGGATAATGCCGGAATTGTTGGCGGAGTGGACGGGACTCGAACCCGCGACCCCCGGCGTGACAGGCCGGTATTCTAACCAACTGAACTACCACTCCTTATACATAAAGCCGTTCAGGAACCTTATGTACTTTTACGCTGATTTTTGGTGGGTGCTAACGGGGTCGAACCGCTGACATTCGCCTTGTAAGGGCGACGCTCTACCAACTGAGCTAAGCACCCTGCCTCAACC
>Ga0208758_100518_pt1 | contig 12318 bp, 9 predicted proteins | sample LakWasM116_HOW13_2_FD_183930 | JGI IMG/M metagenome (GOLD analysis project Ga0208758, IMG submission 183930) | Freshwater sediment methanotrophic microbial communities from Lake Washington under simulated oxygen tension - Sediment Metagenome... | ecosystem: Environmental > Aquatic > Freshwater >...
CGGCAATTTAACTGTGGTCAGTGATTGGAATTTGTATAGCGAAACCCGTGCCGGTAATGAGCCCGGCGTATTGACCTTACGCGCGGCTGATAATTTGATGTTGAACGGCAGCATTAGCGATGGCTTTACCACGGCGCTACCTACAGGCCTGATTGGCAGTGGTGATGCATGGGCGTATCGTTTGGTGGCCGGTGCTGATTTTAACGCGGCAAGTCCTCTGAGTACCATCGCATCGGCAAAAGCAAGCGATGGTAGTTCGCTGACTGGCAATATAACCCTAGCCAATAACAAACTGATTAGAACCGGTACGGGCGATATTGATATTGCAACCGGTGGCGATGTCATCATGCGTAATGCCTCATCTGCTATTTATACGGTAGGTACACAAGCGCAAGCATTGGATGGTTTTGATGCGCCTACAGCTGGGAACCCACTCTATTTAACCAATGGCGGCGATATACGTGTCACTGCTCAAGGCAATATTGTGGGTGCTGAACCAGCAAATGGCCGTCAGTTAATCAACCAATGGTTGTTTAGACAGGGCGGTGGCAACAGTAATTTAGATACCACATGGTGGGTGCGCCCAGATCTGTTCAAACAAAGCCTAGCGACACTTGGCGGCGGCGATATTGAATTGCGAGCAGGTGGTGATATTTCCAACTTCTCTGCTTCTGCGCCAACCACTGCGCGCTTTGATAATTTTGGTACAACGGGTGACCTTGCGACCAATGTACAACGTATCGATGGTGGTGGCGATGTTATTGTGGTAGCAGGTAACAACATTAACGGCGGTGTATATTTTGTTGCAAAAGGGGATGGCAACATCAATGCTGGTGGCGCTATTCAACCGCAAGAGGGCACCTTTGGTACCGTATTGGCATTGCAAGATGGTCAATGGAATGTCAACGCCGGGGGCAATGTGCATATCGATGCGATTATCAACCCGACACTGGTGGCACAATCTACCACTAACGCACCCGTGCTAGATGCCACTGGCAGAAATAGCTACTTTAATACCTATGCACCACAGGCAAGCGTACATTTAGCGAGTGTGGTGGGCGATGTCAATCTAGCGGTACAAAATGCGATATTGACGCAAACAACTGGCCTAGATAATAGCATCACCAACAGTCTGTTATATGCGCCAGCAAACATCAGCATTGCTGCATATCAGGGTGATGTCAACGTGGGCGACGTTACTTTGATGCCAGCTGCATCTGGCAATTTGAATGTGTTTGCAGCGCAAAATGTTGGGCTTGGCAATGTCAGCATGTCTGATGCGGACCCTAATATCTTGGCAGGTATCAACACGCCGAGCTCAAGGTTTAAAGGGTTTACCAATACTATCTTTAGCCAACTACTCACCCATAGTCCTAGTTTACTGCATGGTGCAGATACACAGGCTTCGTATATCGTGGCTAAAGAAGGCGATATCTTTGCTAATGTGGCCAACGCAATTGTCAGCTTGCCCAAAGCCACCAAACTAGTTGCGGGCAATGATATTACTGGGCTTAATATTGCATTACAAAATAACCGCACGACCGACATTAGCGTGATTAAAGCGGGTAATGATGTGAACACGCAAAACATTACGGTGGCAGGCCCAGGTGAGTTATTGGTACAGGCAGGGCGCAATATTGATTTGATCTACCCTAATGTGACGACTATCACTACAACGGGTAACTCTGGTAGTACCAATCCGATTTTTAACAATACGTTTGCATCGCGTGCCAATACTGCGCTGCCAAATGAAGGTGCATCCATTACCTTGCAAGCAGGGGTAGGTTTGGGCGCTGCGGTACAGGCTTATATTAACCAATATGTATTGCCAACAGGCACTGGCCCGGCCACGTTAGCGGATGACGCCAAACGCTTGGCCGAATATCGTAAAGCTACTGCGCAAGCAGTCACGGATTTTATGCGTAAACGTAATGGTGACAACACACTGAGTGATGACGATGCGTTAGCACAGTTTAGCGCGCTGGATGTAGAAGCAAAGACGATATTTGCTAATCGCCACCTCACTTCTGAGTTGATTGGTTCCGCCAAAGACTTTGCCAAAGCAGGCAACCATGCACGTGGTGAAAATGCGATTGCCAGCTTGTTTCCAACGCTCAGTCAAGGTGATATCTTATTGTTTAACAGCAAAGTATCGACCAACAGTGGCGGTAGCATCGATCTGATTGCGCCGGGCGGCCTGATTAACGTCGGTGTGCCGGGCCGTGGCGGTGACATTGGCATCATCACGGAAAAGGGTGGGGAGATTCGCGCGATTGCTGATGGTGATTTCCAAGTCAATCAATCTAAAGTCATTACACAGTTCGGCAGTGATATCGCTATCTGGTCTACGCACGGCACGATCGATGCGGGTCGTGGTTCCAAAACAGCGACTTCTGTGCCAGAACGTATTGTGCAAACCGATGCTTTTGGTAACACCATTATTGAAGTACGTGGCGTAGCTGCCGGTAGTGGTATCCGCGCGCAGAGTTATGATCCGGATGGTCCGAATGGCCCGAAAGTAGAGCCGAAAAAAGGGACTGTCTATCTAACAGCGCCAACCATTGATGCAGGTGAGGCCGGGATTGAAGCAGGTGACCTTTTTGCAGTTACTCAAAACTTCCTCAATGCGATTAATGTGCAGATACAGGGCACGTCATCTGGCGTCCCAATTGCCGCAACTTCTAGCATTGCTGGTGTTGGGGCAGGCTTATCGCCAGATGCAGTCAACTCTGCTACACAATCTGTAGTGAATAGCGTAGCCCAGTCTGCAAATAACAGTTTTGTGAAACCTACATTACCGTCCATTATTTCTGTCGATGTGATTGGTTTTGGTAATTAATAAATAACATTAAATTATATTAATAAATTACTGATTTATAATAAAAATATAGCCTGTATCTTTATCAATAGGTACAGGCTTTTTTTATAGGTAATTTGTGCAAGGACTAGTCCTTTTTTAATCAAACTGACACATTACATTCATACAATGCCTGCAAGTCTAATTTTATAAGTACATGGCATGTTCACCACAATTTTTGCATTTACCACACAACGTTTTACCAAGATTTTTGTTGCTGCGTTACTCACCATTCATGCTGGGCTTTCACACGCAGAGTGGAATGCAGACTGGCCTGTACGTAACAAAGTTAGCATTAACCCGCAGGCGTTGGGGGTAAGTGAGCCAGCTGTTGCTTTGATGCGCTTACATTCTGGTAACTTTGACTTTACCAGTGTCAATGTGGATGGCTCGGATATTCGCCTGATTGCGGCGGATGATAAAACAGAGCTCAAATTTTATATTGAAAAATTTGATGCAGTGAATGAGTTGGCAACCATTTGGGTGCAATTGCCCACCATTGCCGCCGGTGAGAAAGATGCACATATCTGGGTATATTCCGGCAACGAAAATGCAACTACCGCCAGTAACGAAAAAGCACTGGTAGCAGCCAGTACCACAGGCCTGTTCCATTTTGCCGAAAATGGCTTGTTAAAAGACAGTAGCGCAAACAATTTGACCGCAACTGGCGCAATCACTGCACAAAAAGCAGGGTTGATTGGTGAGTCTGCCGTATTTAATGGCGCTGCGCTCAGCATTGCCGCGAACCCAGCCATCACCTATGCCAACGGCTTTACCTGGTCCGCTTGGATTAAACCTGCCAGCCTGCCGCAAACCGCAAGCTTATTTGCGCAAGCCGATGGCGCAACATTGACCATTGATGCACAAACGCTGCAATTAAACATTGGCGATGCCGTGATTTCTGGAGGCGAGCTCAAAGCCACTACTTGGCAGCATGTTGCATTCACCATTAACAACGGTGCGGCCACGTTATATGTAAACGGTGCAGAAGTGGCTACAGGCGCAGCACCTGTACTTACCCCAGCCGCTGCGATTAGCATTGGTGAAGCTTATCTCGGTGAGATGGATGAGATGCAATTGGTCAATACCGCGAGCAAAGCGCACATTCAACTCGCTGCAAGCAGCCAAGGTGTGGATAGCAAAATATTCGCAGTGGCTGCCGGAGAAGGGGGTGAAGGCGAAGAAGAGGGTGAAGCGAACTATATCGGCATCTTGATTGGCAGTTTGACGCTTGATGCCAAAATTGTGATTGCTATTTTGGCGGTGATGTTTGTTATCAGTGCGTGGGTCATGTGGACGAAAGCGCAACTGGTGGCGAAAACCGATAAAGACAATAAAAAGTTTCTGGCGCGCTTTCAAAAAGCCAGTGGCAAAGAATTGCTAGAGTTAGACAAAGGTGCTCACTTCCCCAACTCCAATCTATTTGGCTTGTACCAAGCTGGCTTACGTGAAATTAAAAAGCGTGAACATGATGGCCAACTATCCCTCAGCGGCGCCTCTATGGACGCCATTAAAGCAGCGATTGACGCAGACTTGGTACGCGAAACACAACGCCAAAATGCTGGCATGGTGTTGCTGACGATTGCGATTTCCGGCGGGCCATTTTTAGGCCTATTAGGTACGGTAGTGGGCGTGATGATTACGTTTGCCGCGATTGCAGCAGCCGGGGATGTGAACGTAAACGCGATTGCGCCGGGTATTGCAGCAGCGTTGTTAGCGACTGTGGCTGGCTTGGGCGTGGCGATTCCAGCTTTATTTGGTTACAACTACTTAGCCAGCCGTATTAAGAACATCACCATTGCCATGCAAATTTTCGTCGATGAGTTTGTGACACGTACCGCAGAGCTGTTCGGTAAAGAATAGGGCAGGCTATGTCAGAAGGCGTCAAAGAAGAGAACCAGCTGTATGACGAAATCAATATCACGCCGATGCTGGATTTGGCCTATGTGTTACTGGTGATTTTTATCATCATGACCACGGCATCAGTACAAGGCGTGAAAGTTGAAACGCCACAAACGGTGAACTCCGCTGCGTTGGCAAAACCGCAAATGCGGGCCATTACCATTACCAGTGATGGCGCAGTGTATTTGGATGCGTACCCAGTCGATATGGCGACCTTAGAGCAACGCTTGGCAGAGTACAAAAGTGGCAATCCGGAATTGCCAGTGGTGCTAAAAGGCGATGCTGCCGCCCATTATGAAAAGGTCTCAGAAGTGCTAGAGATTTGTAAAAAGTTAGATATTACTGAAGTCGGATTAGTGACGAAAAAGGTGGCTGAATAATGCAGGTTCAAAACGACGCTCAACCTTACGACACCATCAACATCACGCCGATGCTGGATTTGGCTTATGTATTGCTGGTGATCTTTATTTTGATGACCACGGCCGGTGTGCAGGGGCTGACGATGAACCTGCCCAAACCGTCTAACAAACCAAGTACAGAGAAGCACGACGTGAAAATTGTTCAGGTGCAGCAAGGTGGCTCCGTCACCATCAACGGTGCAGGTGTGAGCATGGCGGAATTGGAAAGCCAGCTTAATAGCGCTAAAGCCGCAGACCCTAAATTTAACGTGATGATTAAAGGCGATGCCAAAGCGCCTTATGCAGGCGTAGTCAGCGTGATTGATTTGGTGAACAGACTAGAAATAGAAAACGTGGGTTTGGTCACCGGACGTATTGGAACTTAAGGATGCAAGTGACTCACGATCCGATGATTGATGGCGAAGACGCAAATACCATGCAATTGTGGTTGAAGCGTATTGCCATTGGGCTACTCGCGCTATTGGTGCTGGGTGCCATTGGCTACGGCATTAGCAAATTGATGTCTGGTGGGGCAACACACAAAAAACAAGTGACCACCATTAAGTTATTACCAGATACGCCGCCACCGCCACCGCCGCCACCCCCAAAGGAGCCGCCAAAAGAACAGCCTAAGGAGCAACCCAAAGAAGCTCCTAAAGCCCCTGAGCCTAAGCCAGCAGAAACGCCACCGGCTGAAAACCTGAAGATGGAAGGTGCGGCAGGTGACGGCCCTAGCCCATTTGCTGCAGGGGCGGTGAGCAATGACTATAAAGGTGGTGATGTGAAAACCATCGGCTCGGATGGTGGTGCCAAATTCAATTGGTATGCGGGTTTGGTCAAATCGCAAATTGAAAATGCGCTGGAAAAAGATAAGAACATCACCCAAGGGCAGTACAAATTAGTGGTGAATGTGTGGATTAAATCTAACGGTGATGTAGAGAGACTGGACTTGGTGCAATCCGATGCCAAAGATGACGTAGAGCAAGCTGTGAAGGCAGCGTTGAACAGCATGCCACGCATACGAGAAGCGCCACCAGAAGGTATGCCGCAGCCCATTAAGTTACGTATTTCTGCAAGAAAGCTTGGCTAACAAGCAGTAAATGAATAGATGAGAGAACAATAGAATGATTAAACACTTGCCGATGAAAAAGATATCCCTTGCGATTTCCATCATGATGGGCTTAGGCATGACTGCGACACAAGTCCAAGCGGATGAACGTGAATCACTGGAGCAGTTAAAAGCCACCACGACCAACTTGATTGATCTGTTAGTTAAAGAAGGCGTGTTGCCTAAAGACAAAGCGGATGCTTTGGTGAAAAAAGCGACAGAAGATGCCGCCAGACAAGTAAAACAGCAACAAGCGTTGGATGCGCTTGTAGCAAAACCAAACGAAACGGCTGTTGTGGATGAGAAATCGGTACGCGTGCAATATGTGCCAGAGCACGTGAAAAAAGAAATGCGCGCCGAAATTGAAAAAGAAGTAATGACCAAACTCAACTATAAAGCAGGTGAGCGCTTGGGCTTGCCTGGCTGGCTGGACCGTATTGAGTTTTACGGCGATATTCGTTTACGCGCACAAGAGGATAGCTTTGCTTCTGATAACGCAGACATCGCTCTTTTAAACGATCCAGAGCAGGATATGAACCTTAAAAATTCCACAGTAGATAGAGATCGCTTGCGTGTACGCGCTCGTTTGGGTGCAGATATCAAAGTGAATGACTGGCTCACGGGTGGCTTGCAGTTTGTAACAGGCTTGCAAACAACACCCGTCACGCCTAACCAGACCGAAGGGATTGCACAAGGTAAATATATTTTTGGTTTAGACCGCGCATTTTTAAAAGCCACACCAAGACCTTGGTTGATGGTAGAGGGTGGGCGCTTTGCTAACCCGTTTCTGTACACAGATATTATGTTTGACCCCGATTTGGCGTTTGATGGCGTGGCGGCAACATTTTCGCCTAAATTGACTGACTCACTCACCTCGTTCACGACAGTTGGCGCCTTTCCTATTGAAGAAGTCGAATCGTCTGAAGACAATAAGGCAAAAGACAAATGGTTGTACTCATTGCAAACTGGGCTGAAATGGCAAGCACCGAATAAATCTACGGTGAAGTTGGCAGTGGCTTACCATGATTACAAAAATGTAGAAGGACAGTCTAATTCGGTTGGTTTAAATGACTACAGCGGCACTGCACCTGCCTTCAGACAGCGTGGCAATAGTACTTTTGATATCAATGCGGCGAACCTTCCAGGCCAAGCATCCATTATTGGTCTGGCCTCCAAGTTTGAGCAAATCAATATTATCGGTCAAATCGATTTTCTCAATTTTGACCCGGTACATGTCACCCTCACTGGCGATTACATCAAGAATATTGGCTTTGATAAAAACGAGATCCTGAGAAGAACAGGCAATCTTTATAAAGAAGAAACTGATGCATACCAAGTAAAAATGGATGTAGGCACCAAAACGTTTAGCGGGCTACGCTCTGAGGCGATTGAAAAAGATGATTGGCAAGTATCGTTGGCCTATAAACGCATAGAAGCCGACGCTGTATTAGATGGCTTAAACGACTCCAACTTTAGGTTAGGCGGCAGCGATGCTAAAGGTTGGGCTTTAGTGGGTAATTATGCGATTGATAAAAATACATGGGTAGGCGCACGCTACTTATCTGCTGATACGGTAAGCGGCTTGGATTATTCGGTCGATGTATTTTTATTGGATTTAAATGCCAAGTTCTAATATGCCCAGTTCTAACATGCACAGTTCTAATATGACAAATTTTCATGCAGATAGTGATAGGAGAGGCGATATGCGTATCTATTCCAAGTTAATTGCACTGATCATCATTCCATTTTTATTTGGCCTGTTTGCCGACCCAAGCTTTGCTGCGGAAAAGAAAGATAAAGCTGCGCGCAAGGCTGCATTAATGATGCAGAAAATGAAACAAGACATGGAAGCTGAAAAAGCAACGCTACAGGCACAGTTTGCAACAGAAAAGAAAACGCTGGAAGACCAACTCAAAGCAGAAACAGAAGCCAAAGATCTGGCACAAAAAAAACTCAGTACGGCTGAATCTAAAGTGCGCAGCCTAGGTGCAGAACTCACAAAAACAAACACTGAAAAAACAGCACTAGACACACAGCTGACGCAGACAAAAGCCGATTTGGAAACGACACAAAACAATTTGGCTGAGTTAAAAACACAGCACCAAAAAGCACTGGGCGATTTGGCGTTTAATGATGGTCAGCGTAAAACACTATCTACAAACTTGGCAGAGACCACCAAATCACTCAATACTTGTGAAGATAAAAACGGCAAGCTCTATACCTACGGCAAAGAGCTAGTGCAGATTTATGATAATCCTAGCTTGTATGAATCGGTGATGCGTAAAGAAAAGTTTTTTCAACTAAAACGCGTGGAGCTGGAAAATATTTTGCAGAGTCAGCAAGATAAATTGGACGAAGCGCGGTACGTGCACGTCACTAAGCCATACTGAGTGGGTATGAAGGTTGGCTATATCGATAGTTTATCTAAATAGCCAACCAGTAATTAATCACGCAGTAAGCGCGTTATTTCTTTTTAGATGATTTTGTTAACATTTGCGCACGCTTTTCACGCCATTCTTTCAATTCTTCGTCTTCAATTTCCAGTTGGATGGCGAGTGCCTCTTGTAACGTTAGCTTTTGGTCTTCAGCACGGCGATAGAGCTTGCCGCGCATTCTGTACTGCAGCTTGTCAATTTCATCGTCTGAGAGATCTTGTGCTTTTGCTAGGTATTCTTCTTTGGCGGTTTTAATTTTCACTTGATATCCTTAAGTCAACGCATACGGGCGTAGGCCGTGCCTGCGCAGATTATAAAACGGATGTAATAGCTGCTATGTTAAATATTTATGAAATAAATGATACACCTCAGTGTAAAGCATAGTCTGCATAGACTATATTTTATAGGCACGCCGTCATCACTGCGTCACGCCATTTTCATACGCTAGTTAGGTTTTAATTTGTATCATCAAAACTACTATTTAGAGGGAAGAGCAATGAAAAAAAGTATGATTACTGCGCTGGTCGCTGCGCTATTTTTGCCACATATGGCAATGGCCGATAGCCCATTTACCAGCATCACCAAAGCGTGGACATACAGCCATGCCAACACGGGCGTTACATCAGAGATCAGCGCTTACGACAGTATCAGCAACACCATTTGGGTGGCTGGTGTGGTGGGTGTAGATGTCTTGAATATGAGTAACGGTAGCTTAGTGCAACATATCGATACCACCAGTTTTGGCTCTATTAATAGTATTGCCATCAATAATGGCGTGGCTGCATTTGCCATCGAATCTAGCACTAAAACCAACCCTGGTATTGTTCAACTCTACAATACAACCACGCGCGCTCTGACGAGCGGCACCAATACCATTACGGTAGGTGCGTTGCCAGACATGCTGACATTTACTGCAGATGGCTCTAAATTGCTAGTAGCTAACGAGGGTACGCCAAGTACTTATGGCGCAAGAATCGGCAGCACAATCCCACGCGTGTTTGGCGCGGCAGCGGTAGACCCAGCGGGCAGTGTCAGTGTGATTGATATGAATACACGTACTGTAGCGGCAACCGCAGGTTTGAATGGCGTAGCGCAATCTGGTAGCTATATCCGTACCAATACTGGTATGGATTTTGAGCCTGAGTACATTGCTGTGAATGCTGCAGGCACTAAAGCCTATGTGACACTACAAGAGGCGAATGCGATTGGCGTGTTAAATTTGAACACCAATCAATTTGATCAAGTGATTGGTTTAGGCGTTAAAGATTTTAGTTTGCCAGGTAACACGATCGACCCATCCAACAATGGTACCGTCAATTTTGTGTCTGCCAATGTAAAAGGCTTTTACATGCCGGATGGTATTGCAGCCTATCAAGCCAATGGTCAAGATTACTTGGTCATGGCGAATGAAGGCGATTTCCGTGAGGATGATGGTGACCGCTCTGCAGCTAGTTCAGTAGGTGCAACAGGCGATCTCACCAATCTGCGCGTGACCAATACAGACTCATCTGTTGGTAACTTATTTGCAGCAGGCGCAAGATCGTTCTCTATTCGTGATGCCAGTGGCAATATCGTATTTGATAGTGGTGACTTTTTAGACAAAAAAGCGGCCGAATTAGGCATTTACGATGATGCAAGAAGCCGCGACAAAGGAGTGGAGCCAGAAGGCGTGGAGTTATTTACCATCAATGGCAGAACGATTGCTGCGATTGGTTTAGAGCGCACACTAAAATCAGCAGTAGCGTTGTATGACGTGACGGATCCAACCCAAGCCAGCTTTATTGACATGATTGTGACCGATGGTGACTTAGCACCAGAAGGCATTGAAGCGTTTACATTCAATGGCTTGACTTACTTGAGCGTGACTAACGAGACATCTAACACTACTTCGCTATATAACCTTACTGCTGTGCCAGAACCTGAGACTTATGCCATGTTACTTGCTGGCTTAGGGTTAATGGGTGTGAGCGCACGTCGCAAAGCAAACAAATAAACTGTATTGATGCTGTTAAAAAAGCCTCGTATTTGCGAGGCTTTTTTATTGTTGAAATGCAGCTTGTGCCAGTGGTTGAAAGTAATCAGCCATCTTGGACTAAAGATAGATTGTCATTGCAATCAAAGTTTGTTAGATTAGGCTCATGGCTTTAAATAACACTAGATGGGTTACGTTAGCGGTTGCTATTTGCTTTGCAATTTTGCAAGCATTGCAACCGTTTATTCACGCGCATCTAGATACTGAGCACCCCATTCAACACACTGGTTTTCATGAGGGCGATGAGCACGAAGAAGCTTATAGTGTGGAGCACTCAGCAGACCATGCCGTATCAAATATTCCGCATGCTACGCACACAATTTCAGTTGCTTCTGGCATTAAGCAAGATGTTGATGTTAAGTTGCTTATTAATATCCTTGCTGTGGTATTCAGTGTTTGCTTTTTACTCAAGTTACAAGCCACTCAAAAACTCAACCCCGCACTTTTATCAAACCCCAAAGAGTCTCTCAAGCGACGGCTGCCTGCCGCACGCGCTCCACCCCAACGCTAAATTCAATTCGTTGATAGCGTAGTCACCGCTTAGGTGACAGCTATCTGATTTGTATTAGATTTGGGAGAGCATCTTGCTATTCACATTGAAATATTTTATTAAGCCAGTCAGCACAGCGCTTTTGATGATGGCCTTTACCAGCCATTTTGCAAACAGCGCCGAGCATGTAGAACCAGCTTATCCATTAACGCTAGCAGCGGCAATAGACTTAGCGATGCGCGCTAATCCTAGCATTGCAGTTGCAAAGCGTGAGCTTGAAGCGATTGAAGGCGTAAGAACACAAGCTGCGGTTCGGCCTAACCCTACCATTTCTACTTCGATGCAAGATACCCGTAGCGACACCCGCCAAATCTATCTGCAACTCAATCAAGAAATTGAAATGGGAAATAAGCGTGAAGCCAGAATAGAGGCTGCGGATGCTTTCTACCAAAAAGCACTAGCGGCGCTTGAAAGTAGAAAAGCAGAGGTACATGCCAATATAACCAATGCATTTTATGAGGTGTTAGCAGCGCAGGAACGATTAAAGCTAAGCAAGTCCTCTCTGGATATTGCAAATCTAGCATTGGATGCGGCTGCCAAACGCGTGAAAGCAGGTAAAAGCGCACCGGTCGAAGAGACCAAATCCAAGATAGCTGAAGTTGGCGCCAAGATAGAGTTTAATCAAGCCACCAGCCAACTCAACAGCGCACGCAAGCGCTTAAGTGCCTTATGGGGCAATCCATTGCCGGTGTTTGAGAGTGCGCAAGGCAATGTTGAGGAAATTCCGCCTGTTGCGACTTCTGCAGAGCTATCCGCCTTGTTAGAAAATGCACCAGCCATTAGCCTAGCCAAGCTAGAGATAAGCACGCGCGATGGAATGACCAAGATTGAGCGTAGCAAAGCCACGCCCAATATCACACTTAGCGCCGGTGTCATCAATAACCAAGAGCTAGGTGGGCTGAATCAAGCATTGCTTGGATTAACTGTGCCCATACCGTTGTTTGACCGCAATCAAGGCAATCTGCAAGAGGCGGTCAGCCGCCAGTATAAGGCGCAAGATGAACTCGTTGCATTAAGAGCACAGTTGGAAGCCAAC
>Ga0208758_100521_pt1 | contig 12273 bp, 12 predicted proteins | sample LakWasM116_HOW13_2_FD_183930 | JGI IMG/M metagenome (GOLD analysis project Ga0208758, IMG submission 183930) | Freshwater sediment methanotrophic microbial communities from Lake Washington under simulated oxygen tension - Sediment Metagenome... | ecosystem: Environmental > Aquatic > Freshwater >...
GCTACACGGAACTCAACTTCAACTACAAACTCCCGGTCGCGGACCTGAACCTGGCTTTGCATGTAGGCCGCCAGACGGTACATAACTACTCACAGGCCAACTACACGGACTGGCTGGTAGGCGTCAATAAAGACTTCTCGATTGCCGGTACGACAGGCTGGAACGCAGGTGTCAACTACACCACGACCAATGCCAGTGACAGCTGGTATGTGGATGCCAAAGGCTGGGAAACCGGTAATGACCGCTTTATCGGTTATATCAAACGTACATTCTAGTTTGATTGATTAAGTATCAAAGTCTGACAAGCAAACAGGTACTTTAAGTACCTGTTTGTTTATATGGAGGCTGGCAGCTGGTGCATGCCATCTGCCTGAATGAACGGGGCTATCAATGCACGGAGATCGTCACGTTGTGGTGCTTCTCAGGAATTTCGGTGATGAAGCCCTCAAGCGCCAGCAGTTCGCCGGTGCTTGAGAAAATGCCGCGGCCATGTTCCTGTACGAACTTGATGTCGCCCTTGCGGGTGATGATCCTGTAGATGATGTTGAATTTCTCATCTTTGGTGATCTGCTGGTTAATGGACTCCCAGACTGCGTTCCTGTCGCTGGGGTGAATGATCATGTTGTAGGTAAGGTTTGAGTCGTGCAGCAGCTCCAGGGAATCATATCCGGTGACGTCGATACAGCCTTCACTGATGAACTCGAACGCCCAGGAGCGGTCATGCCTGCAACGGTAGACCATGCCAGGGATATGGCTTAACAGTGCATTGGCCGCACGTTTATTGGCTGCGCCTAATGCTTCGGCTTCTTTGATGTCCTGAATGTCCGTGATGGTGCCGATGACGCTGGCCCGTTCACCGACGATATTCGAGGAGGATTTTGCGCGAATGCGGAACCAGTTGGAGGCACCCTGAAGCGAGATAAGCCGTAAATCGATCGTAAAGCTGGGTTTCCTGCCGTAAGCAACAGAGTCAAGCCTGGATTCGATCATGAGCTTGTCTTCAGGGTGTGCATAGGTCGATATGGTCTGATGGAGGCTGTCTTTGATTTTGAACTCCAGGTACTGCTCCCATGCCGGATTCAGGAAAATGATCTTGCCATCCGTGTCGAGCTGAAAAACGATTTGTTCAAGTTTGTCGATAATGAAATGGTAGTTAAACTGCGGTTCAAAATTACTGCTGGGAGTATGTTCTGCCGATAGCGGCGTGAACTGGAACAGCGTCAGGTTGCCATCGCCATGGTCGCGCATTTTTGTGAGGCTGGCATTGGAGGGTATGGCTGAACCATCCAGGCCGAGCAGGCGAATCTTGGTGGCTTCGTTTTTTGTTTTTCCGGTCACGGCTTCGGCGTTGAGTTCGGCAAATAGTTTGTGGTCGGCAGGGTGGATGATATTGGTCAAAGGCATGTCTTTGATCTGGTCTTCCAGGCCGATGAGGCCTAATGCCTGCAGGAATGGTGTGTTCACGAATTTGACTGTTAAATCATCAAGCACCACCGCCGGTGAAGATAATGCATTTGATGCCTCTTTGAGCCAGCTTGTCTGCTGTGATGATTCACTTTTATGCTGGGGGTTCCGTTTAGCCAGCAAGGGCTGAATGATAAAAACGAGCGCAGCGGAAAATATTGTCACCACTACAGAGATTAAAATGGCAACATGTGATAAAAAAGGACCTTCAATGCTGTACCATGAGCTAAGTATTATTAAAAAAATAATGCTTGTGGTGAGCATTGCAAAGATAAACACACTCATGACGATGAGCCTTAATTTGACAAAATATGAGTATAAGAAGAACTAGTTGAAATATGCAAAATATTTTAAATATCTTTAAGACCTTACGCAGTTACATCATCAATCACAAGCTTTATGCAAACCTGCATCTGCTGGTGTTTTCATTGGTGCTGACGGTGGTTGTCATCCAGGCGAGCTCCCTGTTTCTGTATGATTACATCCCGAATCACCTGGCGACGATCGGCCAGGCCTACAAAGACCAGTCGCTGTGGAAACTGGAGGTTTATAAACTGGAGCGTACCCCGGAGCTGAAGGGTGAGGATTTTGTTCACCTGAATGCCAGTTTAAGCAACTTTAATGACCGACCCTACGTATGGAGCAAAAGCCAGCATGATACCAAGCTGGCCGGTGCCTACGACAAACTGTATCAGGCACATCAGAAGTTTTCTTCGGCACGTGTGCGCGGAGTCGCGAAGTACCAGCTGCTGGAATACGCCCGTGATGTGATCGGCGCTTATGATGAATTTATCGAAGCGTCTCAAAGCGACATCATCATTAAACAATCCGTAGTGCAGATCATGCAGCTGGTCTGCGTCTTTATCACGATATCCATCGGGGCATGCATCATGTTTGCCTTATGGGGCGTGCTGATCACGCGGCTCGGCAAGATCTATGACCTGATACCGGAAGACCTGCTGCCGGAAGACAGGAATTACCAGTATGAAGATGAACTGGAGCGGCTGGAAAAGTTAACGGCGGAAATCTCGGCCAGGCTTGAAGGCTTCCAGGTTGAAAGCGCATGGACCAACAAAAACAGCATGGAAAGAATGCGTAAGATGCTGGTTTCGCAGGATTTCCTGTTCAAGCTCGCAAAGCTGGTGGCGAAGTCGGATTTAAGTGAAATGACGATCAAGAAAATTCTCTATTCCATGGAGAGTACCCTGGCCGTCAAGAATGTAGCGCTGATATTCAGTGACAGCGGTTCCCGCATTACGCCGCAGCGCGCGCTGTATTCCAATAGCTGGCCCTTGTCTTTTGATGAAAGCATGTTTGACACGAACCTGCACATGCTGACGGTGAATCATGAAACCAAGCTCATCAAAGGCGAGTGCATACAATGCGTCACGATCCCGTTGCCTGGCCCAAGCCGGTGGTTAGGGATATTGCTGATCGAAACCGAGGCGAATCATTATTTTGAAGATACTGAAATCCAGCTGATCGAGGTGACCTCCCAGATGCTGGCGCTTTCTATGGGTTTCCAGGCCAGGGAGCAGGAGGGCCGCCGGGTCGCTTTGCTGGAAGAACGTGCCGTCATCGCCAGGGAACTGCATGACTCTCTGGCGCAATCCCTGTCTTATATGAAATTCCAGCTGGCACGCCTGCAGTCGAACTATGGCCCCGGCCTGGCTGAATCCGGCGCGGCGGTGATTGTTGATGATTTGCGGGAAGGGCTGGATAATGCATACCGTGAACTCAGGGAACTGCTGACAACGTTCAGGGTGCAGATGGATGTGCGCGGGCTCGACCATGTGCTTGAGGAAACCATCAATGAGTTTTCCAGCCGTTCAAACTTATCCATTGCACTGGATAACAGGTTGCAGGAATGCAGGCTCACGGTGAATGAAGAGTTTCATCTGCTGCATGTGATACGTGAGGCCCTGTCCAATATCGTGCGGCATTCCGGTGCAGATAAAGTCACTATTTCCCTGGTTTTGCAGTCAACAGGGGATGTGGTGGTGACAGTGGATGATAATGGTATTGGTTCTTCATTTGATGAGTCGAAGCCACACCATTATGGATTAGCGATCATGACGGAGCGCGCCCATTGTCTGGGTGGCAGTATTGAAATCACACCTCGCCGCCTCGGTGGGATGCGTGTGCGCCTGCAGTTCAGGCCAAAGAGTGATGGTGTTTAGTTAAGCAGGCGTAGGAGGCCAAGATGGAAACGACAACGACAGTAGTTATTATTGATGACCATGCCTTGTTCCGCAGGGGTGTCAGGCAGATGATTTCCTCTGACCCTGAATTTACCGTGGTCGGCGAAGCTGCATCCGGCCTCGAGGGCCTGGAGGTGGTTGCGGAACTTAAGCCGGGCCTGGTGCTGGTTGACCTCAATATGAAAGGCATGAACGGCATTGAAACGGTGGCGCGCATCAAAGAAGCCAAGCTGGAGTCGAAATGTATCATGCTGACGGTGTCCGATGCGGAGGCTGACCTGCTTGAAGCGTTACGCGCAGGTGCCGACGGTTACCTGCTGAAGGATATGGAGCCCGAGGATCTATGTGCCAGCCTTAAAAAAGCCATGTCCGGCATGACCATTCTGCATGAGAGCCTGACCGAGATCCTGAAGAATGCGCTGATTCACCCGACGCTGAATAAAAAGGATGAAGATGTTTCGCTGACCGAGCGCGAGCGGGAAATCCTTGAGTGTCTTGCGAAAGGGTTGAACAACAAGACGATTGCCAGAGCTTTAGGCATCAGCGATACCACCGTGAAAGTCCATATCAAGCACCTGCTGAGCAAGCTGAAATTAACAAGCCGCCTGGAGGCGGCAGTGTGGGCGCATAGCAAAAAGTAATGGTCTTTACCGGCCTGTGCCTGCGGGGAAACGGGCCGGCACGGTGCCGTATTTCTTCAGGCCTGTATTGCCCAGGCCGGGACGCTTAGCCGGCAAATTTTTTTAGCCGTGGCGCTTTAATTACAGCGCTTGTATCAGGTTGTACATTTCAACTGCGACCTGCGCCGCTTCTGTACCTTTGATGTGCATGCGGGCGATGGCCTGGTCGTCGTCTTCGGTGGTCAGTATTGCATTGGCTACCGGTATCCCGCTATTGAATTGTACTTCCACGATGCCGCGTGCCGATTCATTGGAAACCACTTCGAAATGATAGGTCTCACCGCGGATGATGGCGCCCAGTGCAATCAAGGCATCGTAGTTTTCACTCCAGGCCATGCGCTGCAATATCAGTGGTGCTTCGAGTGCGCCGGGAATCGTGGCGATAGTGATGTCATTGCTGTCTACGCCCAGCCTGAGCAATTCAGTTGTGCATGCGCTCAGCAAGCCGTCACCGATGTTGCTGTTGAATCTGGATAGCACGATACCGATCTGCATGCCCTGGCCATTTAGGTTTTTTTCAATTTCTCTCACGTTGTTAACTTTCTGCTATGTTTTTATTTTGAATATTCATTTTAGAAGACATGCCGGCCGGTTTTTGGCTTAATGCCCGGGCAATAACGTTATGCACGCAGTGAGTCGACGGGTGGTTGTTTTCCGGCTTACCCTGCGATTCATAATCATAGATTAATTTCATGATTTTTATTATTGCTATCAAGTACTACTCCCTATGTGGTAAGTCGAAGTGGTAATAGTCAGTGGTTTATCGTGTGGTTATGATGCAGCACGATGTGACGGGTGAGATCACGTTTAGCTTTCCCGCCCCCGATCGATAAGTGTATTTCTTTATAACTATATAGCATGTAAGTTGGTTTGCACGGCCGTGATGCCTTCGTAAATAAAAGGTGTTATGGCTGAAATTCAGGCATTCCATCTCGAGGAGGTTGAAGTGAAAAAAAACGAAGAAGTATTGGACGCCGTCACCGCAGATATGTGTGACGATGTAGTATCAGGCAATGCCTCACTGCATCGAACCATTAACTGGACTGGGGCGTTTTGGGTAGCGAGTGGTGTACCTGCTTTAGTGTTGTTTTCTATGGGTGCAATTGCAGCTACGGTAGGTAAACCAGCTTGGCTGGTGTGGATGATATCCATTGGGTTCGGATTTATACAGGCATTTACTTATGCTGAAATCGCAGGGCTCTTTCCGCATAAAACAGGGGGCGCTTCCGTATACGGTGCCGTGGCATGGGTAAGGTACAGCAAGTTTGTGGCACCGCTTTCCATCTGGTGTAACTGGGTAGCCTGGTCGCCGGTGCTTTCCATCGGTTCCGGCCTTGCGGCAGGTTATATCCTGACTGCCATGTTTGCTCCCGATGCGGCAATTAATACCTGGCAGCTTACATTGCTGGATCTGGGCATGCTTAAAGAGGGCCTGACGCTGCGTATCAATGCCACCTTTATTATCGGTGCTGCATTACTGATGCTGGTGTATTTTATCCAGAACGGCGGTATCCTGCGCTCAGCCAAAACCACCATGGTACTTGGTTTGGCAGCGCTGGTGCCTTTGGTGCTTATTGGCCTGGTGCCGCTGGTAACCGGTGATATGCCTGTAGATTACTTCTTCCCATTATCGCCTTTGGCCTATGACAGTGTAGGTAATGTTATCGATGGCCTGTGGGACATGAACGGTTGGGTGTTGATGGCTGGTGGCCTGTTTATTGCAGCCTGGTCTACCTATGGTTTTGAAACAGCAGTCTGCTATACACGTGAATTCAAAGATCCTAAAAAAGATACTTTCAAGGCCATCTTTTATTCAGGTTTGCTCTGCGTTGGCGTATTTACATTGGTTCCGCTGGCATTCCAGGGTCACCTTGGTTTAGGCCAGCTGGTGACACCGGCAGTGACTGATGCAAGCGGCGCAGTGACCAGTGCAGCGGTGTACGACGGTATGCTGGCACCTGATATCTACAGTGGTATGGGTGTTGCAAAAGCTTTGTCAAACATTCTTGGCACCAGTGCTTTCATTGCCAACCTGGTTGTAGTGATGCTGGTATTGGCATTGCTGCTGGCAATCATGACAACGATGTCCGGTGCATCACGTACGCTTTACCAGGGTTCAGCGGATGGCCTGCTGCCTAAGTTCCTGTCAAAAGTGAACGAGCATGGCGCGCCTACCAGCGCAATGTGGGCAAACATGGGCTTTAACTTTATACTGCTGATGATGTCTGATTATATGTTCCTGCTGGCAGCGGCTAACGTCAGCTACATCATTTTCAACTTCCTGAACCTGAATGCAGGCTGGATTCACCGTATGGACCGCCCGGACTGGGAACGACCATACAAAGCACCAACCATCCTGATCGTACTTGGCACGACATTGGCCTTCGTCAACATTACAGTGATGGGCCTGGGCGCCAATATCTGGGGTGCAGGCACCCTGATGAGCGGCCTGGTGATGGCCGGCGCTGTGATCCCAATCTTTATCTGGCGCCATTACATTGTCGATAAAGGCGTATTCCCTAAAGAAATGCTGGAAGATATGTATCTGGCTACGGATGATGACGGTAAATCATCAAAAGCCGGTGTGCTGCCTTACGTGGCCCTGGCTGCTGCGGTAGTGATCGTGTTTGTTACAAGTCAATTAGCCTCATAAGGGTTAATAGGAAAGCCCCAGGGTAAACCGCCCAGGGGTAACAGGGTGCGGGTGGCTAATAGCCACCCGTTTCTATTTCAGCGTGCAGATATCTGTTTTAATGCGTCGGTAATCATGCCTGTGTCAGCCGGGCGCACCAAGCGCGTGACCTCGACTCCATCCTGCAGGAAAACCAGTGTAGGCCACAGCTTCACCGAATATGAACGCCCGAGGGGTTTGCCTTTGCCATCTTCTATCCTGATATGCCTGATGTCCGGATATGCGGCCAAGGCGGCGGCAATGAGCGTTTGTGCTGCCTGGCAGTATCCGCACCAGACGGCCCCGAACTCTATGACTGTCGGACCTGCCAGCTGGTCCAGGTCTGCCCTTTTCAATGTATGATGATCTGCCTGCATATTTCCTGATTCCCCGATTAAATGATATTGAGCAGAATGGGTTTTGATGGTTTCGTATTCTGGGGCAAGTTTAAATCCTTATGTCGTGTGGCGTATATCTGCCGCGTTAAATGCGTCATAATCCATGCTCACGCCGAATGACGGTAATCAATGCTTGCAGCCGGGTTTCAGGCGCTGCAGGCATCGCACAAAAAGGAAACAGGTTTAACATGATATTGAATGCAGAGCGCTTCGAGCGGGCGATCGCAGGCTTTGATGCCTTGAACAGGCAGGATCCGAGTTTTGATGAGTCCGCGGGACAGGCTATCCCGAAAGAACTGCTTTATTCCGAGCGCATGAGCGCCATGCTCAGGCGCTATGCTCCCGATGCTTCAGAGGCGCTGCAGCTCGCGGCCAGGTGCCAGCATATACAGCGCTGGAAAATCGCCCGTGCCAGCTACCCGATGACAAAGCCGGGTTATTACCAGTGGCGAACCGAGCTGAAATCCTTTCATGCCGGCATTGCACGCCAGGTGCTGACCGATGTCGGCTATGATGAGGCGACCGTGGCACGCGTATGTGCACTGGTCGGTAAAACCCTGCCTGTGGCCGATGTCGAGGCGCAAACGCTGGAAGATGTAGTCGTGCTGGTGTTTCTGGAGAGCTACCTTGCGCAGTTCGTGGCCAGCCACAATGATTACGATGCGGCAAAGTTTGCAGATATCCTGAATAAAACCTTAAGAAAAACCTCCGCACGTGCGCGCAGCGCAGCACAGACAATGATCGAACTGCCGGCTGACCTCAGGCCCCTCGTCGTGTCGCTGCTGGTGCAGTTTGAAGCGCATTGATAGATGGATGCGTTTTTAAGCTTGTATTAAGGTCGGCGGTGTAGATTAGGTTGCTCTAGTCACTAAAAGGAGCAATCTTATGAAAACATTTACCCGCAACTTCGTCATATTAAGCCTGCTGTCATTCGGCACGTTATCGGTCGCCTATGCGGATGATGACATTCAGGAAATGGAATCCATCGCCAAAGGCCTGGGCCTGATTTCGCTGGAAGAGGCGAAAACGAAAGCGCTGGCGGCAAAACCCGGCGTGGTAAAAGACGCAGAGCTGGAAGGCCGCAAGTTTGGCAAAGGCTGGGATTATGAATTTGAAATCGTTGATGCCGATGGCCGTGAGTGGGAGGTGAACATCGATGCCAAGACCGGCGCCGTAACCGGCACCAGCCGCGACTGGTTCTGAGGCCTTAGCTGTTATAAGGCTTGAACCTGACTTCTGCACGCAGGCCGCCCAATGCGGCGGATCTGCCGAAAGTCAGGGTTGCGCCGTAGCTGCTGGCAATGTCATGAACGATTGCGAGCCCGAGCCCGCTGCCCGGTTTGGATTCATCCGCGCGGAAACCGCGGCGGGTCAGTGAATCCAGTTCAGGTGCCGCGCAGCCGGGGCCGTCATCTTCTACAATGAAAACGGGCGCATCAGCGCCGCTTGCCGTGAGCGAAACATTGCGTCGGCACCACTTGCAGGCATTATCAAGCAGGTTGCCCAGCATTTCCAGCAGGTCTTCCTGATCCCCGTGAAACTGGGTGTTCCCGGTGATTTCCCAGGTGATGTTGACGGCTTTGTCTGCGTACATCAGGCGCAGCGTATGCGTGAGCTGGGCGATTTCAGTTTTGAGGTCAACTTTCCGCATCGGGTGCGTGTCCCCGATCAAGCGGGCGCGTTTCAGTTCCCGCTCTATACTTTGGCTGATGGCATCCGTCGCGGCATAAATATCGCGGCGTATCTCGGGCAGGGCATTGATTTCCGGGCGTTCTGCCGCCTGGTTAAGCAGTGTCAGCCTGGTTTTGAGTGCATGTGCAAGGTTGCCTAATGATTCACGCGAGCGGCGCGATTTGTCATGCATTGCCGCCAGGAGACGATTGAGTTCCTCGATCAGGGGCGCTACTTCCGCCGGGCCTTTGGTTTCAATCTGGCTGACTTCACCGCGCCCCAGTCTGGCAATGTTCTCCTGTATGCCGCGCAGCGGCAGCAGCGCGTGGGCTACGATCAGCCGCTGTATCGCCAGCAGGGCAATCAGGCCGGCCAGGGATACTAAAGCGTAAGTCAGCTGGAAACGGCTCATGCCGCTTTGCAGCGAGGTCAGGTTTTCTGCGATGGCGATCGTAATCGGCCGCTGCTGTTTCTGGTAACCGTGCGCTACGGCCAGCAAGGGCTGCTGTTCCGGTCCGGGCAGGTAGAGGTTGGCCTGCACGCCGGTTTGCAGTGGCATGATATCGAGGTCTGCATCCCACAGCGAGCGTGAAGGCAGGCGTTGCTGGCCGGAAATGATGACATAGTAATAACCCGAGAATGGCCGTTGGTAAATTGCACTGAGGTGTTTAGCATCCAGTACCAGCTGGCCATCAGCATCAAAGTGAGCGCCTGCTAACAGCGTTTCACCTTCGCGCTGAAGGCGGTCTATCATCTGGTTTTCGGTCAGTTTGTTGATCGTATAGGTGACCACCGCCCACTGCAGGGTGAGTAACACGATCAAGCTTAATATCAGCCCCCAGGTCAGGCGTCCTTTGAGCGATGCCATCACTGTTCACCACTGAAAACATAGCCCTGGCCGCGCCTGGTCTGAATAAGTCCGGCGCCAATTTTCTGCCGCAGGCGGTTGATATACACCTCGATCACGTTGCTGTCCTTGTCTTCATCATATTCGTATACATGCTCGGTCAGGATCGTTTTTGAGAGCACATGGCCGGGGTGCAGCATGAAATAACGCAGCAGGCGGAATTCCGTTCCTGTCAGGTTGTGGCGCTCGCCATTGTTCAGAATCACCGTCTGGGTCTGTTCATCCAGTTTGATGTGTGCGTGATGAAGTTCGCCGATGACCTTGGCAGAGCTTCGTTTCAGCACTGCGCTGATACGCGCCAGCAGTTCTTCGATCTGGAAAGGCTTGCCCAGGTAATCATCGGCGCCCGCATTGAATCCGGCGACTTTTTCCTGCCAGCCTGCGCGTGCAGTCAGGATAATGACGGGTGTATGCAGTTGCCTGCCTCGCCAGTTAGCCAGCACTTCCAGCCCGGGGCGTTTAGGCAAGCCCAGGTCCAGTACGATCAGGTCATAAGGCTCCAGTTCTCCCATCGTCTGTGCCTCAATGCCGTCTACAGCGAGGTCTGCCGCATAGCCGGCACGCTGCAGGGCGGATTGCAGCTGCGGCCCCAGTTCAATGTCATCTTCAGCCAGTAATAAGCGCATGATTAATCGTCACGCTCCATTTTCAGCAGTTTGCCAGTCTTGGCATCCAGCTTTAATTCCCAGACCTGGCTTTTATTATCCAGTATCTCGACTTCGTAAATGTAGGCGCCATTTTTTAGTTCAAGCTCGGTTTCCAGAATTTTCCCTGGCTTGATGGCTTTGGCAGAGCTGGTGATTTTTTCCAAAGGCAGGATCAGCCCGGCTTCGGATAGTTTGCGTGCGGTGAGCGGGCTTTCGTCTGCCCAGACAAAAGAAACGGCGGGCACCAGCAGCACTGTGAGTGCGGCAAGCCATAAGCCTGCGGTAGCAGGAAGTTTCGAGATGTTAAATCTGGCCGTCATTGCTATTTCTATCCTGATGATTGATGGCATTACATGCAGTGGTGTTGTGCAGCAATACTAGAATACAAAACTTAACTCAAGCTGAAAATGAACCGGGCAATACTCAAAACAATCCGGGCGACACCCGCACGCGATACTGACGTACCGCGTTGTCAGCTGATCTTGTTAGCTAATTTTGATCGCGCTGATGGCGCGGGTGACCGCCAGGTATGAACCCATCCAGCCGATGGCTACGGCCATGCCGATGATCACCAGGTAAAGCTCGGCATTCACGATTTCCAGGCTGAAGTCGCTGCCGTAAAGCCTGGATATTTCCATGACGGAATAGTTGAAGGTCTGGATGATGCCGCCCACCATCAGCACTGAAAGCAGGCCGCCAAGCAGTCCATATAAAATGCCGGCGTAAAGAAAAGGCATCCTGATAAAGCTGTTGGTTGCGCCGATCAGGTAGCTCACTTCAATTTCATCTTTCTGGGTCAGGATCTGCATGCGTACCGTATTGCCGATGATGACCAGCAGCACGATAGCGAGCAGCGCCGTAATGAAGAAAGTCAGTTTTTTGCCTATGCCCAGCAATGTTGCAAGGCGCTTTGCCCAGTCTGCATTGAGTATGGCCTGCTCTACGCCTGGAATGCTCTGCAATGTGTTTCTCAGGGTTTCCAGCGTATCGGGGTCGGCAGATTTTGCCTGGATATAGAATGCGTCAGGGAGCGGGTTCTTGCCGAGCTGCTCGATGGCGCTGCTGATGTTGCTGTTGTCTTTGGATTTTGCCTGTAATTGCTGCCAGGCTTCATCCCTGGTGACCAGGTGATATTGATGGATTGCGGTATTCTTGGCTAATACCGCATCGATCTCGGCGATATTGGCTGCCGTTGCGTCCAGTTTCAGAAATAGGCTGATTTCTGTTTCGCTCTTCATATGGTCTGTCAGCTTGGACAGGTTATCCACGGCAAGGTAAAACAGGCTCGGTAAACACATGGCAACGCCTACCACCAGGCAAATCATGAAGGTGGAGAGCAGGTTGGTGCGCATGCGCGACAGCACGAGTTTAATAGCCTGCAAATGATGGTTCAGCCAGGTAATCATGATGAAAATTTTTCCGTTGGTGCTGTTTCAAGGTTCAAAGTCTTTTGCATGAACGGGTTTTCGGTGAGCAGGCCATGGTCCAGGTGCAGCACCCGGCTCTGGTTTGCGCTCATGCCCAGGGCATCGTGGGTAGACATGATGACGGTGACGCCTACCTGGTTGAATGCCTGGAAAATAGCCATGATGTCGGCGGCATAGCTTGCATCCAGGTTGCCGGTCGGCTCATCC
>Ga0208758_100523_pt1 | contig 12255 bp, 12 predicted proteins | sample LakWasM116_HOW13_2_FD_183930 | JGI IMG/M metagenome (GOLD analysis project Ga0208758, IMG submission 183930) | Freshwater sediment methanotrophic microbial communities from Lake Washington under simulated oxygen tension - Sediment Metagenome... | ecosystem: Environmental > Aquatic > Freshwater >...
GAAACAGGAAGCTGGCAAGGCGAGATCTGGGATCGCCGTAAGAACGGTGAAGTTTATCCCGAAGCATTGACGATCATTCAGGTCAGGAATGCACATGGTGCCATTATCAATCACCTGGCGATTTTCAGTGATATTTCGGAACGCAAAATGGCGCAGGAACGTATTCAGCAGCTGGCGCATTATGATGTGCTGACCGGCTTGCCGAACCGCGTGCTGTTCAGTGACCGCCTTGAGCAGGCGATTATTTCGGCTCAGCGGCATGATACCAAGCTCTCGCTGCTGTTTCTGGATATTGACCGCTTCAAGCAGATTAACGATACCCTCGGGCATGGGGTGGGAGACCAGCTGCTTCAGAATGTGGGACAGCGCCTGCTGGGTTGCATACGCGAGCAGGATACCGTATCGCGGCAGGGTGGGGATGAGTTTATCGTGGTGTTAAGCGATGCGGGTACTGCCGGTGCCGAGCTGGTTGCGGAGAAGATATTGCAATCCATCATCCAGCCTTATTTCATAGAAGAACACGACTTGCGGATCACGGCGAGTATCGGCATTGCGGTCTATCCGGATCATGCAAAGGATTCGGAAAGCCTGATTAAATATGCCGATGTTGCGATGTACCAGGCTAAAGAAAGCGGGCGTAACTGTTACCAGACTTTTCATCCGGGAATGAATGAAAGCTCTTATGAGCGGCTCAAGCTGGAGACTGCGCTGCGTTGCACGCTGGAGCGTAATGAACTGCAAGTGTACTATCAACCGCAGGTGAACCTGGAAAACGGACGTATTATCGGCTGTGAGGCTTTGGTACGCTGGCAGCACCCTAAAATGGGCATGATCTACCCTGAAAAATTCATTTCGCTTGCGGAGGAAACCGGTTTGATTATATCAATCAACCACTGGGTGCTGGAACAGGCGATCAAGCAATGCCGCGCATGGCGCGATGCAGGTTTTACGGCACTGACGATGTCGGTTAACCTGTCGGCTCTGCAATTCAGGCAGAATAATTTACTGCAGCAGATACGGAGCTTGCTGGATAAATACGATCTGCCGCCCGGAGTGCTGGATCTGGAATTGACCGAGGGCATACTGATGCAGGGTGTGGAGCGCACACTGGCTACCTTGCATGAACTTTCTGCGATGGGTGTGATCCTGTCTTTAGATGATTTTGGTACCGGTTATTCATCATTATCTTATCTCAAGCGCTTTCCTATCCGGCAGCTCAAGATCGATCAGTCGTTTGTGCGTGACGTCATCAGCGATGCCAGTGACGCAACGATGGTACGCACCATTATACTGATGGCAAAAAGCCTGCATCTGCACGTGGTTGCTGAAGGTGTGGAGACCCTGGAGCAGGCAAAATTCCTGATGGAATGTGGCTGTGAGCGTGCACAGGGCTACTATTTCAGTCGACCGGTTTCAGCAGCGGAGTTCGGGCAGCTGTTACAGATCGGGCAGGAAAGCCCAGAAAAGGACCTGCCGCTGACCGAACAGGTGGAAGTGTGAATTCAATCAAGGGTGAATAGCCACGGTTCATGTGTTAACGAACTACGCGCTTGGTTGACTGCGCTTTAATTCAAATTCCTGAATTTAAAGCGCTTGAATTTACAGGCCTTGGCTTGATAGATACCAGCTTTATACACCCCGGCTTAGATGCCCCAGGAAATCCTGTTTCCCCAGTTCGACACCGTTATGGCGCAAAATGTTGTATGCCGTAGTGACATGGAAATATACATTCGGCATCACCCATTTCAGCAGGTAGTCCTGTCCGCTGAATTTAAGCTCGGTTTTGCGTATGCTGATGGTAATCTCGCGTGTCTCTGCGCCTTCCAGCTGTTCCGGTTTTATCGAGTCCAGAAATGCGATGGTTTTATTGATGCGTGCCTGCAGTTCGGAAAAACTGGCTTCGTTGTCTTCATATTTCGGAATCTCAATGGCCGCCAGCCTGGCGCCGGCACCTTTGCTCATGTCGGTGGCGATCTGCACCTGCCGTGTGAGCGGGTACATATCTGCAAACAGGCGTGCATTGAGCAGCACTTGATGTTCTATTTTCTTCGTATCTGCGTATTGCTGTCCTTTTTCAAGGATGGATGCCAGATTGCCGAGAGCGCGTTTCAATGGGGGAATGGTTGCTGCATAGGTGGATAACATGATGGCTGCCTTCATGAAAAGAGTATCAAAGTTTAACGGATTTCTTGACCAAAAGGGGTGATGCGATTTCGGTGCAGGGATTATAATCGGGCCTTGGTTAATCATGAGTGGCGCCAATAAAATGCATAAGCGTGCATCGCTCAGGCAGTGATTGCCGGCGAACAACATCATAGCTACTCGCAAAGTCATCAATTTGAAATGGAGTCAATATGTCTGATAACCCTGCATGCCCGCAATGTACGCTGGAAAATACCTATCCGGATGGCGGTAATTATGTTTGTGCCGATTGCGGTTTTGAGTGGCCGATTGCCGCTGCCGCTGAAGATGATGATGTCGCCGCGGTCGTCAGGGATGCCAACGGCAATGTGCTGGCTGATGGTGATGCCGTGGTGCTGATCAAGGATCTCAAGGTCAAGGGGTCTTCTACAGTGCTGAAAATGGGTACCAAAGTGAAAAGTATCCGCTTGGTAGGCGGTGACCATGGCGTAGACTGCAAAACGGATTCAGGCAATTTTCTGCTCAAGGCGGAGTTTCTGAAAAAAGCCTGATACTTGTATTTTAAAACGCGTATCCGGATTTGGTTTTTAAAGATCATAGGATTCACCCCCGGCTAGGGTGATGGCTTAAATTAGAGGCGGGCTGATGATGGCGGTAGTGCAGATTGAGATGAATAAATCCAGGCAGGTAAAAGGCCTGGCCTTGTTTAATTTAGGCTTTCGCCCGTTTTTTCTGGGCGCTGCGATTTTTGCGGTATTGTCGATAGTCAGCTGGATAGCGGTCTATACCTCACATAGTGTTGTCGAGATCAGCAATATCATCCCTAGCCAGTGGCATGCACACGAGATGCTGTACGGTTACGGCATGGCAGTGGTTGCAGGCTTTCTGCTCACTGCGGTAAAAAACTGGACCGGCATACAAACCCCGCACGGCAAACCCCTGCTGGCCTTATTCGCACTCTGGTGTGCGGCACGGGTGCTGCTCCTGTTCGGTACCGCTTTCCTGGCCTGGGCGGCGCTGGCCGATTTGCTGTTCGGCCTGCTGCTGACGGCCGCCGTTGCCCAGCCCATCGTTAAAGCCAGGCAGTGGCAGCAGCTTGCGGTGGTGTCTAAGTTACTGCTGCTGTGGGTTGGTAACCTGGTGTTTTATCTCGGATGTTACAACCTGATCAATAACGGCATGCTGTATGCCATTAACGGGGCGGTATTCCTGTTTATAGGCTTGATTTTAATGATAGGCCGCCGTGTGATTCCATTTTTTATCGAGCGCGGCGTTTCACACCTGGTTGCCGGTGTATTTCAGCTTAAGCAATATAAATGGCTGGATCTCAGCATTATGGTACTGTTTATCGGCTTGTTTCTGAACGAGATTTTCATGCAGGTGGCTGGGCTGTCGTCCATGCTGGCGATGGCTCTGTTTGTGCTGAATGGCTTTCGTTTATATAACTGGCATATCCCGGCGCTCTGGCGCGTGCCCCTGCTGTGGAGCCTGTACCTGTCATCCTGGCTGATCAATTTCGGCTTCCTGTTCTATGGCTTGCAGAACCAGCTTGGCATTCCATCAATTCTGACTTTGCACTTGTTTACCATAGGCGGCGTAGGACTGATGACGGTTGGCATGATGTCGCGCGTGGCCCTGGGGCATACCGGTCGCAATATTAGGGATACCTCACCATGGCTGAATCTGGTTTTTGCAGCGATTGGCGCCAGTGCGGTATTCCGTATCGTTCTGCCTTTGTTCTCCATGCAGAATTACACTGCCTGGGTAGTGACTTCCGCTGTGTTCTGGATTATCGGGTTTACGGTATTCCTGGTGATCTATGCACCGATTTTATGCAAACCCAGAATTGATGGGACTTATGGATGATTGCCGCATCACTGTCAGGCGGCTAAGCACCGCTTATGCGGTTTTGGTTTTTTCACGCAGCCATTTTTCCAGCACCACCACGATATAGGCCTGCTCCGCCATTGTCAGTGCGCGTCCTTGCGGAATCTGGTGCCATTTCTGCAAACAGCCGCGGCAGCAGCAGGCGGTGGCATGCTGTGCCACAAAAACCGGGTGGCCGCGCATGGGGGTCTGTTTGCCGTCGTTCTCAATCACCGCCGGTGCCAGGCGACTTTGTATAAAATCTTCCGCATGGTCAAGCACGGTAGATAACCCCTTTTGCTGTAGATAAGCCATATCTTTACTGTTCAGCTTGAACCCGGCCCGGAATGTAGAGCGGGCTAAGGCTGCGAACAGTTCGTCTATATCACGCATGGCTTATTATCTACCTCAATGCAGCTGATGCAGCTCCAGCTTGCGCAGTTTTGGCGCCAGTTTACTGGTGATGCCCACTACGGATAATGTCATGAGTCCACCAAAAATAACCGATGGCACCAGCCCCATCAGGCGTGCAGTGGTGCCTGATTCAAAAGCCCCCAGCTCATTTGATGAACCAATGAAAATACCGTTGATGGCGGATACCCTGCCGCGCATATTATCCGGGGTGGCCAGCTGCATGATGGTCTGGCGTAATACGACAGAAACGCCGTCGCAGATGCCTGAGAGCAGCAGCATGGTTGCGGCCACCCAGTAGTTTCTGGTTAAGCCAAAGCTGATGATGCACAAGCCAAACCCGGCGACTGCGCTCAACAGCCAGCGCCCGGCATGCAGGTTGATCGGGTGGCGTGTGATCCACAGGCCGGCTGCAATTGCGCCCACCGCCGGTGCAGCGCGCAATATGCCCAGGCTTTCCGGGCCTAGTTGGTAAATATCATGAATAAACGCCGGCAGCATTGCAACTGCGCCACCGAACAGGATCGCGAACATATCCAGGGACATTGCACCGAGCACGATCTGGTTGCTGAAGACAAAGCTCAACCCTTCTTTTATGCTGGTCAATAAAGGTGCGCCGGTGGGGTTCTTCGGCTCGGCAATCTTGATTGAAAGCATCGCGCTCATCGCGCCCAGGCACAGCGCTGTGGCAACGCCATAAGCAACAGCCTTGCTGGTGAACCCCACCAGGAAACCACCAATAGCCGGCCCGATGACCAGGCCGGCCTGAAACGCCGTTGTGCCTAAACTGGCCGCTTTGACAAACTGCTTTCTGGGCACGATGATGGCAAACAGGGTGTTGTAGCTGGGTGCGATGAAAGCGCGCGCAAAGCCGGTAAAAGCAATTGATGCATAAATCCATAACGTAGCCGCACCGTTCAGCCAGCCGATTGCCAGCGCGGTGAGCGTAAACGCATTGACCAGCAGCAGCACTGCAGCCAGGGCGCCAAACAGGCGGCGTGAGAAATAATGGTCAACGGCATGCCCCGCTATTAGCGCAGAAGCAAAGTAAGGAATCACTTCCGCAAGGCCGATCAGGCCAAGTGATAATGGGTCGCGTGTAATTTCATAGATGTGCCAGCCGACAACAACGGCCATGATCTGGTAAGCTAAAGAGATCTGAATTCGAAACGCAAGGAGCTTGGCAAAAGCGTAATTGTGATATTTGAAAATTTCCATAGCCTGTATTATAGGTGCAAACGGCCTCGCCCATTAAGCGCGGCGTCAATAATAGCGTGTGCTGCAAGAAGCGATTGGCTGTAGAATGTAGTCGTTAGTGCAGTGAATAAGGCAGTAAGCAGAATGATGGCCTGCCCAGGTTTTGCCGATGAGTCGTCATTGACCTAGTGTGACTCTGCCGATATAGATTAGGCGCACTAACCTTTTATAAAACCTGCCTTTTATAAAACCTGAATTCCGGCGCTGTTTATTTGGGTACCCGCCACAGGTACCAGCTGGCAACGGTGCGGTAAGGGCTCCAGGCTTTGCCGATTTCAGCCAGGACTTTCTTTTTGGGTGCGGTTTCCAGTTTTTTAAGCCGCCTGTAGCCTTCAGCAATGCCAAAGTCATCGGCAGGCAATATATCCATGCGTTCCAGTGTAAATATCAGCATCATTTCTACGGTCCACTGGCCTATGCCTTTAAGTGTCACCAGTCTTGCGATCAGGTCTTCATCACTCATGCCATCTGCGGCATTACGGTCGGGCACCAACCCACTGATCGCTGCCTGTGCAATGCCTTGAATGGTTTCAATTTTTCTGCCGGAGAAGCCAACGGCACGCAGATCGTCAAAATTGGCACTGATTAATTGCTCCGGTCTTGGAAAAGCACCGAAATGCAGCAGAAACTTTTTAAGGATCGCATCGCCGGCTTTCGTGCTCAGCTGCTGGTAAGCCACTGCACGCACCAGCGCCTCATATGGCTCGCGTTCGGCTTTGGGGCTGAATTTGCAAGGGCCAGCATTGGTAATTAAACGTTGCCAGTCAGCGTCAATCTGCATCAAAAATTGCTGGGCCTGAGTATAAAAATCTGCATTATTCATGGTTGAATTATAAGTGGAATTATAGATTGAATTGCAAACTTGACTGTCAATTCAATATGATCGTCTTCAAGTCACTTAAAATACACGATGGACTTATTCGAACAATCACGGCATGAGGCAATACTAAAAGATGTGCATCTGCTGCGCGGTTTCGCCCTGCCTGATCAAAACCATCTCCTTGCTGATTTATCTGCGGTGATGATGGCGTCCCCGCTGCGGCAGATGATCACGCCGGGTGGATTGCCGATGTCTGTTACAACCAGCAACTGCGGCACTTTGGGCTGGGTATCCGATAAAAGTGGATACCGCTATGCAGCACGTGACCCTAAGACCGGAACCCCTTGGCCCGCAATGCCGTCCAGTTTCAGGCAACTGGCGGAGCAGGCCGCAAATGCGGCAGGTTTCGGTTACTTTAACCCGGATGCCTGCTTGATTAATTGCTACTGCCCAGGTGCAAAAATGGGTCTGCATCAGGATAAGGATGAGCAGGATTTTACCCAGCCCATCGTATCAGTCTCGCTGGGTATTCCAGCCATGTTTCAAATGGGCGGGTTCGCACGTGGTGATAAAACGCTCAAACTGCCGCTATACCATGGTGATGTGCTGGTTTGGGGCGGTGAATCCAGGCTGCGGTTTCATGGCGTAATGTCGTTAAAACCAGCGAATCACCCAGCCCTTGGCGAATGCCGGATTAACCTGACATTCCGTAAAGCCGGGTGATCTCACAGTGCTGTAGATTTAATAATGCTTTTTTTAGCTAAGGTTTGTGTTTCATTTTAAATCACCACAAAATCACTTGCACTCACTGTGGCCACGTTTGTTAAAGTAGCAAACTGGATTGGCGCATAATTAAGACCAGAGCCATCTGCATCGTAATACAGCGCTTTAGTGAAAGTGTTATAAATGAGGTAGTCATTTGCATCTGTCGCTCTATTTGAAAAGCGTACGGCAAGGTTAATGTATTGCACATAACGTTGACCAAGTGCTTTCATCATTGCGCCTATCGCTTCAGTCTGTTCTGTTGATACCAGAAGATGTACATGATTCGTCATCAATACATAAGCGTGTATATGGCAGTTTGTTTTATCTGCATATTCTCTTAACCATTCCAAGTATTTTGTGTAGTCAGCTTCTGCATAAAAACATACGGCTCTGTTATTACCTCTTTGGATAATGTGCTGCGGTACATTGGGCAGGCTTATTCTTTAGCGTCTTGGCATAGTTGGTGTTTATGGATGGTTGCAATTACCGATAATAAATATCAATTAATTGTGGTCTGTCTCCTATGTTCAGTTCGTTGTTGAACTGATTGTTTCGTTTATCACATATCGTTGTTATCTATAACATAAATATAAAACATGCCTTCGAATCATTTCGGTGATTTTGCAGGCGCCCTCGTATATCTGATATCTAAATTCCCATTACATTTGATAGGTATTTAAGGTTGGTCTGGCTGCAATTACCAAAGAAAAATTGATAACAGACTTAAGTTTGTGTCGAAAATTGGTTTTAATTTGTACGGTCATGGCGAGTATCTCTAGTTTAATTTTTGGTTATTTTTAATTGCTGATTTGCTCGTAATTCATTGCGTGTTGCGGTTATGGTTGTGGGGCAGGGTGAAGCTGGGTATAGCGATGCGCCTCGTAGATTCTTATTTTTCCGAGAATGGGTCTGTAAGGGCTTTCTCTTGGTTCCCATTCGCATGGTTTGCTATCCCAGCGGCGATCAATCAGGAATACATGCAGCTGTGAACCGCGGATGATGAAATGCAGGTATAGTTCTTTCAATTCTTTGGGTAGGCTGGCGCTTAAATCTACGTGTTCTTCGCATATTTCACCGCTAGCCAGGATGCGCCATTTGAAGTAGAGAAATTCCATCTGAGGAATTGTGATGGTGACATTATCTTGCTTGAACGTTTCGCCCAGGCTCACCATTTCTCTGTTGGCAATGGTTCCGGAGTGACCGCTGGCGCCATATCGGTAATCAATGACTTCTACATCCGGGTGTTTTCCATCTGTACTGTCGCTGATGGTGTTGAAACTTAGGTGGTATTCAATCATGAGAGATTCTCTTGTAATGCAGGCGCTCAAACCGAAAAAATTCAAAGTGGCTGCCTGAACAGTTTTGTTTTGTGTTGTTTAATAAGTAATTTTGCAGCGTAAACGAAACGGTTAATGCGAGTTTATGTGGGAAAAAAACCCATACAAAAAGAGTCTAATTGATAAGCCCTGATGCTGGCAAGGGAATTTTTTGCGGGGGTAAAATCAGCTGGGTTGCGCTTGCTTTTCTATTTTCTGTATTCATTAATCTTTGTATCAGTGCGGCTGGCGGGTGCGGATTAGATTTAAAGCGTGAATATCAGACAGCCAAGTTTTGAAATGCGGAAGGATGAGGCTCGGTGAGCCAGTTATTTGATTGCTGCTGCAGAGGAAATTTCTGCTGTTTTGGGCAGGATTTCATGAACTCTTGACGTGAGTTTTTGCCCCGCCGTAACAGCGAAAAAAAACCAAAGCAAGATGAGGATCAGCAACAGAAGTCTTCTCATTTTTCAATCATCCGGTTGTGTGATTGATTCCGTAATCCGGGTTTTATTACGCGCTATCTGCTGCATGCTGCAATATGCCGAGATGAAGCGGGTGAGCAGGTTTTTGCATAATTTATGGGAAATATTCCCATAAATTAACTATAGAGATAAAGGCTGCGATGTGCAAGTAGAATTTATTTCAAACAGAAATAAATCTTTTGGGAGGCGGGATTTATGTTGTGGCTGAGGGCAGCCCGGCTTTGCGAGGTGAGGTGTAAAGCCGGGTGAATGGGCGGTTATTTCAGTTTTAAAGCCAGTTTGATGCGGCGCCAGATCTGGCAGAGTTTGGAGCCTTCCAGGTGATAGTGTTTGTGCAGCGGTTTTTTTACTTCCCAGCTTGCAGTCATGCCGGCGGGGAATGTCACGAGGTCGCCTTTGCCGAAGCTTACCGGTGTGCCGCCGGTTGGGGTGATCACGCATTCACCTTCCAGGATATAGGCGATTTCCTGCTCCGGGAATGTCCACGGGAATACGGAAACTTCTTTTTGCCAGGTTGGCCATTTGCTGACGTTCAGTGCGTCTAAGCGCTGCTGGGCTGGGTTTTTTTCTACGGTGATCTGCGACATGTATGTTCCTTTTTGAAAAGTGCATTCTATCTCATGGCATTGCAAAGCTGAAATATGATCGCTATTTTCAGTTTGCGTAAAGTAGTAAAATGATGTTTTCAGTCATTAGCAAAAAATCATGCGTGTAAGTTTAGAGCAGGCAATCGCCGAACTCAAAAAAGGTGAAGTTGTCGCGATCCCGACCGAAACAGTTTACGGTTTGGCCGCTGATGCGACTAATGACGCTGCGCTTAGGAAGATATTTGCTACCAAGCGGCGCCCGGCGGACCATCCGCTGATTGTGCATATCAGCGATATTCACCAGGTCAATGCATGGGCGACGGACTTCCCCGAGGTGGCTGTCAGGCTGGCCGAGGCATTCTGGCCGGGTGCGCTGACATTGGTGCTGCCGGCCAGGGCGCATGTTTCGCGTGTGGTGCGTGGCGATGAGCCTACGGTCGCACTGCGTGTGCCAGACCATCCGGTAGCGCTGGCACTGCTCAAGCAAAGCGGGCTAAGCGTGGCTGCGCCTTCTGCCAATTTGTTTACGCAGCTTAGCCCAACCACTGCGGCGCATGTGGAAGCCGGCCTGGGTGAGGCTATTCCGGTGCTGGACGGCGGAGCCTGCACGGTGGGGATTGAATCCACGATCGTCAGCGTGGCGCCTGACGGCCAATGGCAGCTGTTGCGCCCTGGCATGATAAGCGAGGCGGACATCGCAGCAGTGGCCGGTATGCCGCAGCGCGCAAAACACGCTTTACATGAACACGAGGAAATACAGGCAAGCCCTAAAGTGCCCGGGCAGCATGCCCTGCATTACTCGCCGCGTACGCCGCTTACGTTGTATCAGGACAGGACGGATTTGTTCGCCGCTTGCCATGTTTTGCAGAACGCAGGTAAGAGCTGTGCGGCATTGCTGATCGGTGAAGGTGATGCGCCAGCCTGTACGGTGATTGCATTGCCCGGCCAGCCTGACAAAGTCGCGGAACGGCTATATAGCGCGCTTCATGCGCTGGATGCACTAAAAGTAGACCGGCTCCTGGTTGAGCTGCCGCCTGCCGATGCTGCATGGATAGCCGTGCTGGATCGCCTGACCAGGGCAGGGCATCAGTAAGTGAGATTGAAAAACTGCCATGTTTTTAATATACATGGCAAAATGCAGCCATAACCGTTAACCATATCATTCAAACATATCAGGCTTTTTACCTATGTTCACTAAACAGCATCCATTTATTCTCTTGTCAGGCCTGTTAGCTTTGCTGCCGGCATGCAGTTCCATCAGTTTGAATCCATTTGGGTCTGACGCTGCCGACCAGTCGAAAGGTCCCTACAACGCGACTGAGTATGTTTGTGAGGGCAAAGGCCGTTTTTACGTTCGCATGCTGAATAATGGCAATGATGCCTGGCTGATCTATCCTGACCACGAAGTCAACCTGCCTAGATCCGGCGGCGGTAACCGTTATGGCAGCGGTGCAATCACGCTTGTGATCAATGGTGCCGAAACCACGCTGAATGACGGTGAAAAAATCGCGTATAGCAACTGCAAGCCGCAAGAGAAAATCAAGCAGTAACCCGTCTTTAAATGCTCCTGCTGCTGTTTATCGGCCAGGGAGCAAGAATCATGTCCGGTGGGTGTCGTGTCATATCAGGATATAGTCAAACATAGATGGCCGGCGCCATATGCAAACTAACATTTCTACAATCAAGCGTTTTCTGCTGCCGTTATTGCTGCTAATGGCGGCAGCACCTTTTGTGCTGACCAGCCAGCAGACTGCGCAGCAGCTGGCGAACACGCACGCGGTAGCCAAGGAGCAGTCACAGGCCTTGATCGGTCTGCTTAAGGTCACGGATGAGCTGGTTGGCAATCAGGCCGATAATGCCATGCACTTGCTCAAGGCACATGCTGCTGGCCTGGGCTCCCCCGCCGTTTCCGGATATGTGAGGATGGCAGGGAATACGGTGCCCAACCTGCTGATGGGCTCGATTCCCGTTACGAATAATTATGAGCTAGTGGACGGTGTGACCGCCATCAGCGGCGGTACTGCAACCATATTCGTGAAATCCGGCAACAATTTCGTTCGCATCGCTACCAATGTCAAGCGTGAGAGTGGCCTGCGTGCTATCGGCACTGTGCTGGACCCGAATGGCAAGGTGATTGAGGCTTTGCGCCAGGGGCGTGCATTCAGCGGGGTGGTCGAGATTCTTGGAGAGCCTTACCTGACACGCTATGAACCTATGTTGAATCAGGCTGGCGTGATTATTGGCGCCTACTATGTCGGGTTCAAGGTTGATATGAAAGTGGTGCGCGAGAGCGTGCGGAATATCAGGCTATTGGAAACCGGCTTTGCAGCCATCGTGGATGGCAGCGATAAGATACGTTTCTTATCTTCCCATATCAGCCCGCAGAAAGCCGCAATGCTGTTGAAATCGCAGCCGGAAAGCTGGATGTTCATACAGGAGCAGATCCCGAACTGGGGTTTCAAGCTGGTGATTGCGTATTCTGTTCATGAGGCCCGGATCGCCGGGTTATCCAAGTCGTGGGCTTTTATTCTGCTGGGTACAACCTTGGGCGCTTTGCTGATCGGCATTATCTTCTGGCAATTGCGCAGGCTTATCTTTATGCCGCT